>OJCR01000116.1_pt1 | contig 40231 bp, 30 predicted proteins | sample 1591611 | NCBI WGS metagenome assembly OJCR01 (sample SAMN05416815, study PRJEB24817) | seawater metagenome | isolation source: Sea water | place: Canada:Atlantic | collected 2013-07
CGTCGGCAGCGTCAGATGTGTATAAGAGACAGCGTTTCTCACCTTAGGAATATACGGCAACAATGAAATTTATCTTTTCCAAAAGTGAAGTAATAACGTGAGAGCAGACGATTTAATTCTCTTTGCACAAATTGCGGAGATGGGCAGTTTTAGTAAAGTGGCAGAGGCGAACAACATTACCAACTCGGTAGTCAGTAAGCGAATAGCAAAGCTTGAAAAAGAGCTGGGAACGCAGCTTTTGTATCGCACTACTCGCAAACTCACGCTTACCGAAGCGGGTCAAGCTTTGAAGCAAGGCGCCATGAATGTAAAGGCGTCCACGCAGGAAGCTATCGACACAATTTCTGGATACAGTGAACAAATATCCGGACACATTAAAATGTCGGTTCCAACGATTTCGGGCGACTTACTGTTAGCCGATGCGGTAGCTGAGTTTTGTACACTTCATCCAGGGCTAAGCGTTGATATGTCTCTTGATAATCGATTTGTAAATTTAGTCGAGGAAGGGTTTGATCTTGTTATTCGAACGGGATATTTGGAAGACTCAAGTTTGATCGCGCGGCACTTTTTAGATTCCCATTGGGTGGTTTGCACATCGCCGGATTACGTTAGACGAAAGGGCAGGCCCAAAGCACCTGAGGATTTGAGCTTTCACAACTGTTTGTTGTATTCCTATCACACATCCGGTGCAAGGGAGTGGGAGTTTACGTCTTCTCAAGGCAGTTACACCATCACCGTAGATGGCGCATTTTCAAGTGACAATGCAGGGGCGCTTCGCAAAGCAGCCCTTGCTGGTAGAGGTATTGCCTACGTACCTAAATGTTTGGTATTCGAAGATTTATGTAAAGGAACACTGGTTGATTTGTTTCCAGAGCGGGTAGGTAAGGTGTTAGGCGTTTATGCCGTTTATCCTTACAGCCGCCAGCCATCTCGAAAAATTAAGCTGTTAATTGAACATATCAGGCAGCGCTATTTATCTATGTCTGATTATTTTTGATACGCCAACGCTATTGAGTGTTGGCGTTAAAATAAAATTAGCCTCTAAATTAAATAACCAACTAGTAGAGTGAATTGTGGTGTTTATAGGGCTCGGTATTACTGAAAAGCCTTTCTTTCATAAGGTCATAGGGATATGTCATCACATTACCAGGTTGTGTTTTTGTAATGTCGAAAGCGTCGTAGAGTTCTCCAGTCAAGGTATATGAACGATATGAAAGAGTGTTCTCGTGTACTTTTATAGCTTGGTAAGTCGGCGTATTTTCTCCGACTCTTTCTAACGTAACATTGAATTTTTCGTATTCATCCCATCGCGTTTTCTTCAGTGGATAAGCTTTAGGACTGCTACTTGCCGTAACAAAAACACTATTTACATGCGTGCCCTGCTCGTTTTTTATACTCCCTCTAGAGTAAGCATGATCGTGTCCTTGTAAAACCAGATCAACATTGAATTCTGTTATTAATGGCAATAAAGCACTGCGAACTGCGGGCTCGTCTTGCCCCGGACTATTTAGTGGCATTCCACAGTTTGAAAATATTGGGTGATGAAAGGCGATAATTTTCCATTTTGCTTTACTTTCACTAAGTGTCTGTCTTAGCCATTTTGTTTGCATTGCGAATGCCGTCTCATTGTGCCTGATTTCCGTATTAACAATGAATACGTCGGTATTAGGGTAATGCAAAGTATAAGCTGTCTCTTGTAATTGATTTGATAACTCCGGAGAGGTTGGAAGCTTAAACTGATCTTGCCAAAAGCGGCTTAAAACCCACTGTTTTCCGCCATCGGTTAAATGCTGATGGGCATATTCATGGTTTCCAACCACGGGGACTACTGGAATTTCTGCGTGTATGAACTGCCCTGCAGAAAACCACTGCGCCCATTCTAAGTCCCTAGCTCCATGGTCTACAAGATCGCCAGTATAAAGAGCAAAGTCTGCATCGGGCATCGCCTTAAAGCCCTTTCTCAAGAGTGCTGGAAATTGTTCGCGCATGCCATTTTGTGCGTCTGAAAAGTACAGAAATCGTGTAGTTGAAGAGGAGGGGAGACCGGCCGTTTTCGTCATATACCATTCAGACCATTTCCCTAAGCCTCCTCGTACTCTATACGCGTAACGCGTATTTGGTTTTAAGTTTTTAAATGTAACTTCGTGATATGCAACGTCGGCGAGGTGCGTGTTGTAGTGATATTGAGCTCTCTCTTGATTAACATTGTCTCTCGATTGCTCATGAACGTTAGAAGGTATTGAGTTACCTCTGCGCAATTCAGCGCGCTGTGTTTTTGCTTTGTAGGTTTTTGCACCCAAATCGAATCTGGCGGCTGATGTAACAGGTGCAATTTGGGCAACCGTAATTTCAACTTCTTCCGACGTGCGCCAATTAACAGAAAAGCTTTCACTAGGAAGTTGGGTAGGATTAAGTATAACCCTGTCAGGGTATTCGCTTGCTTGCTGCCAAATTGGTGTGCTAGCAAGTGCTATAGTAGGTATGCAACTAAGTAATAGTATAAGCACGAGATGCTTCATATCAATGCCTCTTGTGGGCAGACATCTGCAACCTGCAGATGCCTGCATTAGACTAGAAGGTAGTGCGAACGCCTACGCCGTATGTTGCTGGAGCACCAACGAGACGAGCACCTGCATTGAGTTCTAGAAAATATTCTTCATCAGTAATGTTTCGACCATATGCAAATGCGGTAAACCCGTTACCCAACTCAAGGTCCATATTGATATTAAGCAAGCCGTAATCAGGCACCGTATTGCCAGCACCTGCATTCAATCGGTTAGTTTCTTCGTCGTGGTAGGTATAGGTCAGACGAGTAGAAAGTAACCGGTTAGTTGCAACGAAAATGCTATGATTGAGCGAGATTGAATATGAAAGCTCGGGTGAGCCAGGTAACGGGTCTCCAACTGTATTTTGCACATCATCGACACGGTTAGATGAAAACTCCGTAATTTCTGTATCGAGATAGGTAACAGATGAATTGAACGTTAATTGTTGTTCGCCATTGTTTAACAGCTGGGCGTTGAAGGAAGCTTCTGCACCACGAACTTCAGCCGCTCCAACATTTGTTCGTCCATTGGTGTCATTTGAAAGTCGAGTAGTTGCTTGCATTTCTTCAAAATCGTAAGCAAATAAGTCGACGCTAGCACTCAAGCTCTCGTCGGTATAACGCAACCCCAGTTCAAATGAATCTACGGTTTCAGAGTCAAATGGCTCAGTCTCTTCTAAAGAGAATATTGATGTACCATCAAACCCCCCTGCTCTGTATCCGTTGCCAATAGAGGCAAAAATATTCAGGTTATCAGAAAGGTAGTATTGGGCGGTTAGCTTACCTGAGACATTATTGTCGTCAAAATCTCTGTCCCAAGAAAACAGGCCAGGGGAGTTGAATACTTCCTCATATATAGAAGTTCCCCAAGGGTCTAAGTCTTGGTTGTAGCCTGAAAACTTAGCAGTATCTTGAGTATAACGAACGCCCGCAGATAATTTCAGGTCGTTGTTTACAAACCAATCAACGTTGGCAAACGTAGCAAAGCTGTTTCGAGTCTGACTATACGGAGAAGTGTACTGGGAGCGAACTGCGAAGCTTGTCCAATCGCTTACGAAGTCCACCGAGTCGCTGACATAGAAGACACCTGCGATCCAATCAATGTCTCCTCCTTGACTATCACTGAAGCGAATTTCTAAAGAGGACTGGTCAAGTGTTTCATCAAATGCATATTTGTAGCGAGGAAATGAGGTTCCGTCACCATTTCCCCCCATATTACGCTCACTTTCTTGGTAGCCAAATAGCACGTTTACGTTCAAATCAGTGTCTATTTGATGAGCTAATTCTCCGTTTACACCTTCGATATCTATAGTGTGTCTATAGTACTCATCCGCGTAAAACGCATATGGGTCGTCGTTTTCGCCTGCATTTCTGCTTATACCAGAGCCTGTCTCATTTTCCAAAGCGATACGATCGTATTGAAGTGTGTCGCCATTATCAGAGCTCATAAAGTAGCGCAAAGTTAAGTCAGTATTGGCCTGGAAGGTATAAACCCCGGTTGCACGAAAGGCAAATAGGTCTTTATCACCAAACCCGTCTCGCTCTCCCGGATCGGTTACGGCCGGAATTACCCCCTCAAAACCTTCTGGCACATAACCAGCGAACAGGCCCGCGCCTTTGCCGTCCATGTAACCACCACCTTGTTCAAATTTCGTAGCGATACGTACCTTTAAATTATCAGAAACGCTTCCGCCAAATGCAGCTTCACCCTGCGTGTACTCGTAACTTCCATACTCTACGCTGGCATAGCCTTCGAATTCGTCTGTGGGACGCTTTGTGATGGCGTTAATGACTCCTGCTGTTGTATTACGTCCGTAAAGTGTTCCTTGAGGGCCCTTGAGGACTTCAATTCGCTCTAAGTCGAACAAAGGCATGCCAAGATAAGCATTAGACGTTTGGTAGATACCATCAACATGTAATGCGACAGAGGGGTTGCCATTTGGTTTGTAGTCATCAGCCCCACCAATACCACGAATTGTAATGAAACTATTGTTGGCTCCGCCAAATGCAGAGTTAATTGATATGCCCGGCAGTGCATCTACCAATCCTTTGAAATCAGTGACCCCCGCATCTTGAATCTGCTGTGTATTCAAGACAGAAACAGCCGCCGATACATCCATTAGGTTGGTGTCACGTTTTGTAGCTGAAACTACTATTTCGTCGATAGGTGCTCCATTGACAGCAGTGTCCTTTGGGGTAAGAGACATCTGGGGCCCACGTTTCTTTATTACAAACGCCCCATTCGTTTGCTTGACGGCCTCTAACCCAGAATTGAAAAGCAATTTTTCAAGCGCTTCATCTATTTCATAGTTCCCATTTAGCGCAGGAGCTTTAATATTATTGACCAGTCGCCCAGGTGCGATGATCACAATGCCCGACTTGAATGAAAGTTGGTTTAATGCCGATGCCAAAGGAGCTGGCTCAAGTTCAACGCTTATGCTTTCTTGGGCAGCCGCAATTGCAGCGGTATTTAGTGACAAAGCTGTACAAATGGAAAAAGCTAACAAGTGTTTCTTTACACAACGCGACGATGTCATTTTACATTCTCCGTTACGGTCAGTGGTTTACTGCCGATTGAGTTCAAATTAAGTGTGTTGCAGTCGACTGTCGTGAACAAAGAGGCAAAGAGAGGAAATCTTTTTCAAAACTATGTCAGGTTTCATAAAACCTTCATGAATGTAACTAAATTGTTTGCGGCACTTTTGCATTCAAAAAAGTACCGCTAACTGCTAATTTTCAGAATAGGTGAATGTAATTGTGCTACTTGTTCTCACCATTTCCAGTGGATAAGCCGCAGGCAAAGAATCGAGCAATGTGTGAACATTGGAAGGGGTAACTATCGTGTTTATCGTAACAGCATCAGAACTAAAACCTTCAAGAGAGAGGGTCTGCTCTACATAAGGTTGTATTCGATACAAGAACTCTGTAATAGGGGTATTATTAAAAATAAGTTTATTGTCCATCCAAGCGAGTGTTTCTTTATCTGAGAAAGTCGTTATGCTCGTCATCGGTCCCCCAGTTAGTGGTGCAGAAACTCGTTCTCCTTGAGATAGGAACACAGGTGCTTCGCCTTTCCCTGAAACTTTAACACTGCCCTCCACAACACTTACTCGAGTGGTTTTTTTGAAGTTATTTACATCTACTTCAAATTCAGTGCCTGTAACTTCTACAGTATTAACACCACTATTTACTATGAAAGGTTTATTGGTCATCGAGACTACATCAAAAAATGCTCTTCCTTGACTCAGTTCAATAGAACGGGTTGTATCTAGCTCCGTATACGAAACACTACTTGTAGGACCAAGAGTGAGTTTGCTGCCATCAGGCAACGTAATATTCTTTATCTGTGCTGTTGTCGTAGAGTAAGCAAAGACTTGGCTGGGTTGAGAAAATGATTGGTCCTGTTTATTTAGCAGAGTAATAACTGTAATAACTAAAGTCGCAGCGAACGCTACGAGCGCACCAACTTTCTTGTACAGGTCTTTATATTTGAGTTGGGTTGATTTGCCTGTTTCTAGTGTTGAATTTCTTTCGGTCTCATATGCAATAATGTCATCAGTAAAACCTGTTTTATCCCACATTTTAGCAATAGCTTTAAACGCGTTGCGATGACGTAGGGAATGGGTGTACCACTTGGTAAATGCTTCCTGATACTGATGTGCTAAGTCTTCATCGTTCATTAAAATAAACCAATGAATGGCTTGTTCATTGATAGACTTTCCAGCATTAAGATGGGTGACGTTTGAATTCTGTTTCACGTTCAATCTCTTTGTTCGTTTTTCCCTAAGGCACAATCAATCATTTGCATCTACTGAGCTTGCGAGGATAACCAGTGCACTGTTAAGTTGCCGACATACATCGGCTATACTCCATCCAGTATCGTCAGAAATCTGTTGATAGGTTTTGCCTTCAAGTCGGCTTGCACTTACGATGTATTTTTGCTTTTCTGACAAAGTGCAAAACAAAGCCCCTAGTTGCTGCAAAGCTTGCTGTGAATGCAAAATTTTATCGGGCTCAGATAGTGACAGTAACTCTGATTCAAACGACTCGTCGTTACCGGGTACAACGTTCGCAATCCATCTATCTGATTTCAAAGAACGCAGTGTCAGGTTAATTGAAATCTTGTATAGAAACGCCTTAGGGTTTTCAATATGCTCGCGAGATTTCATCTTTGCCAGCTGGTAAAACGCGTCTTGCGCTACATCCTCAGGGTCTGGAGGACCTGAACCAAACGTTTTTCTTAAGAAAGCGCATAATCCCTCCCAATGCATATGATAAAACGAAGAAAAATCTGACTTTTTAGTGGGCACTTTCGCCTTTGGCAATCCTTTGCGAAGGGAGGCTATTTCATTTTCTTGTTCACCAACAAAACCAACAGCGTGTACTTTAGATAACGTATTCACATTAATCCCAAACAAATATCTTTCGAAAAGCGGTGTATTTTGGAAAGGAGACTATGTTAATTACTAATTATTACAGAATTAGTGTATGCGCCTAGACAAGCAAACAGTATGTTATTTGAGAGCGTTCAAATGTCGCTGGAAGATAGATAAATAAAACACTACTAACGCTCGCTATATGGAGAAATTGTTTAGTTAGCGCAGTCGGAATCTGAACGTTCCGACTTCATATGCTTACACCAAGCTTGAACCGATTCAAACCTTCACAAGTAGAAAATATAAAGTTTGTTCGCATTACACAGGGTTTCAACTTTCCTGTCAGTGAAAAGGGATTTGCTATGAAAGGCCAAGTAAACAACTCCACCATTCTTCTTCCTGTATTTCTCCCCGCCGTCGTCATTATTTTGCTTCTGGTGATCGGAACCATCAGCAATCCCGAACTTGCCGGCGAGGCCTTCGACAATACATTGGCATGGATTACAGAAACCTTTGGTTGGTTTTACATGTTGTCGGTCGCTATCTTTTTGGTATTCATTGTATCGGTAGCGTCATCTAGCTGGGGGAACATAAAGTTGGGGCCCGATCATGCAGAGCCTCAATATAGCTTTCCCGAATGGTTTTCTATGTTGTTCTCAGCAGGCTACGGCGTAGCGCTGCTCTACTTTGGCGTAGCAGAGCCTGTTCTACACTATTCTTCACCGCCTGCAGGAGCAGCTGAAACTGTTGATGCGGCGAAACAAGCCATGCAAATCGCATTTTTTCATTGGGGTTTTCACATCTGGGCGATCTACGGGCTAGTCGGTTTGGTTCTTGCCTATTTTGCTTTTCGACATGGCTTGCCCCTGTCTATCCGTTCGGCTTTGTATCCGCTGATAGGGGATAAAATTTATGGCCCTATAGGTCACGCGGTAGATGTATTCGCCATTCTCGGTACATTATTTGGTATTGCCACCACGCTTGGCCTGTCTGTTACCCAAATTAATGCTGGGCTTAACTATCTTTCCGGTGACATCCCCATCGACATTATGGTGCAGGTAGGCACTATCGCTATTGTAACCTTAGCGGCAACCATATCGGTGATTGCAGGTATGGACAAAGGCATCAAGCGCCTTTCTATTCTGAACATGCTTTTAGCGGTATCGCTGATGGGCACAGTCTTTATCATGGGAGAAACCGTACACATATTAGAGACCTTCCTGCAGAACACGGGAAGCTATGTTAACGGTATTATCGAGCGCACGTTCAACCTTCAGGCGTACAGTCGTAGTGACTGGATTGGTAACTGGACGCTATTTATTTTTGGTTGGACTATCGCATGGGCGCCATTTGTGGGCATGTTTATCGCCAAGATAAGTCGGGGCAGAACTATCAGACAATTCGTGTTTGGTGTGATGCTGGTGCCTACAATGTTCACTTTCCTTTGGTTCTCAGTATTTGGTGATACAGCCTTAAATGCCATTATGAACCAAGGCGTTTCGACGCTTATCAATGATGTTCAGGAAAACGAAGCCGTTGCTTTATTTAAGCTTTATGATTTGCTTCCTGGCTCATCCATTATGTCTGGCTTAACTGTACTGTTGATCATTACCTTTTTCGTCACCTCATCTGACTCAGGGTCGCTGGTTATCGACTCGCTTGCCTCTGGTGGGAAAGAGGAAAGCCCGGTATGGCAGCGTATTTTCTGGGCGTGTTTAGAAGGCACGGTTGCTGCTGTACTGCTATTGGCAGGGGGACTCAATGCCCTACAAACCATGACGATTGCCAGCGCCTTACCTTTCGCCTTTATTATGTTGGCGTCTGCAGTGGGCCTATGGCGCGCGCTCGTCATTGAAGGCTATCGAAATAATAGTTTGACGGCGAATACACTGAATCGAAACCACGGTCGCTCTGCAAGCCTAAAAGGGCGTCTCGCAGCCATGGTGGATTACCCCAGTCGAACCGAGGTGCATGAGTTTATTGATAAAACTGTGATTGCAGCGATGAAAGACGTACAAGCTGCTTTGAAAGCGCGAGAGTGGGAGGCGTTCGTTAAGCTTGATGAGGAAATGGGAAGGGCCATCTTCACTGTTGAGCGTCACGATCACATGGATTTTATCTACGATATTCGTATGACTGAATATTTAGTGCCAGGGTTTAGCTACGCAGAGCTGCGTTCAGAAGAAGACGAGTCGGAAAAATATTTTCGCGCTGAAGTTTTCCTTCGCCGTGGAGGGCAAGCTTACGATATTTACGGATATGATAAAGAAAGTATTACTAAGGACATCTTAGATCAGTTCGAAAGTTATCTGCACTTCCTCGATACCAGTCCAGGCGAACTGCCTTGGGAAATGGATGCGTATGATGACATGTTGACACAGCCTAGGGGAAATGATTAAACCGCGGATGGCTTAGAAAGAAAATCGGAGAGAAAAAGCGTAGACGCAGTTTGTTTAAAAAAAAGAGCGAGTAAAATCCTTTACTCGCTCAGTAAGAAGGCCACCTCTTCTGAGGGAAAGTAGCCGTCGGAGAACTGTTGGTTTTCTCTTATGCTAATCGGTTGATTATTGAAGAGAAATCCCTCCCTGCATTGCCTTCTTCGCAATGCATTTCAAACCACTTTGCAGCAAGCTCACCCATAGGTACTTGCGCGTTGACGTCCTTCGCGCCCTGCATGGCCAGCCCCAAGTCTTTGAGCATAAGCGCTGAAGCGAAACCACCAGCAAAATCGTTATCAGCAGGGCTTTGTGGCCCCACACCTTTTACAGGGCAGTAGGTGGTCATTGACCACGTCTGTCCCGAGGCATTTGACGCAATATCGAAGAACACTTGCGCATCTAAGCCTAGTTTTTGTGCCAGCTGGAAGCTTTCACACGTCGCAATCATGGTCGCGCCAAGTAACATGTTGTTACAAATCTTTGCTGCCTGTCCCGCACCATGGCCGCCCGCATGAACGATTTTTTTGCCCATTGCGCTAAGTACACCATGGGCTTTGTCAAAGGCATCAGCGTCGCCACCCACCATAAACGTGAGTGTGCCGCCTGCAGCCGCTGCAACACCACCAGAAACCGGCGCATCCAGCATTTTAAGGCCTTTTTTCTCAGCCAATTCTGACACACTCTTCGCCGTTTCTACGTCGATGGTGGAGCAATCAATAAGCAGGGTGCCTTCGCGGACAGAAGCCAGGATCTGATTTGAATAGATATCTTTTACGTGCTTGCCTGCTGGTAACATAGTGATAACGATGTCGGCCTCAGCAGCAGCTTGCTCGGTACTTTGCGCAATAGTACAGCCTGCGTCTTTGGCTTTGGCCAGTGCCGCTTCGCTTAAGTCAAAAGCCAACACGTTGTAATCGTTCTTAACCAGGTTATCTGCCATCCCTGAGCCCATATTACCTAGGCCAATAAATGCAACTGTGGTCATATTAGTCTCCTCGCTTAACCCATGGTTGGAATAACAAAGGCGTTGTCGTTTGTATCTGAGCCATCAGGCCAGCGCTGCGTAATGGTCTTAACCTTGGTCCAGAATTTCACTCCTTCCATACCGTGCTGGTTGGTATCACCGAATGCAGAGCGCTTCCAGCCCCCAAAGGTGTGGTAAGCAACTGGCACAGGAATAGGCACGTTAATCCCAACCATGCCCACGTTTACACGTTGCGCAAATTCGCGTGCCGCATGGCCGTTACGGGTGTACATAGCAACACCGTTACCGTATTGATGGTCACTTGCTAAGTTAACTGCTTCGTTGAAATCTTTCGCGCGCACCATTTGAAGCACTGGACCAAAAATCTCTTCTTGGTATGAGCGCATGTCTTTGGTCACGTGGTCGAAGAACGTCGGGCCGATAAAGTAGCCTTGACTGTCGTCTGGGATCTGACTGGTTCTACCGTCGTAAACAAGCTCAGCACCTTCTTCTATGCAAAGGTCGATATAGCCTTCAACGCGCTCTTTGTGAGCAGCAGTAACCACAGGGCCATAATGAGCGTTAGGATCTTCACTATGGCTTACCATAATGTCTTTAATAGCCGGAATAAGCTTGGCTTTCAGTTTCTCAGCGGTTTCATCGCCCACTGGGACGACAACCGGTAGCGCCATACAGCGTTCACCGGCACTGCCGTATGCAGCACCTACTAAGTCGGTTACCACCTGATCCAAATCAGCATCAGGCATTACAATGCCATGGTTTTTCGCGCCGCCCATAGCTTGAACGCGCTTTCCAGCACGCGCGCCACGCTCGTACACGTAGTTAGCAATATCAGAAGAGCCTACAAAGCTCACCGCTTTAATAGTTTGATGATCTAAAATACCATCAACCACTTCTTTGTTACCGTGAACAACGTTAAGCACACCTGCAGGAAGGCCAGCTTCGATCATAAGCTTTGCCAGTTCAACAGGTACTGACGGATCGCGCTCTGATGGCTTTAAAATGAACGCGTTACCGCAGGCAATTGCCACACCGAACATCCACATTGGGATCATGGCCGGGAAGTTAAATGGCGTAATACCTGCCACTACACCCAGTGCTTGGCGCATGGAATACACATCGATTCCTGGGCCTGCGCCTTCGGTATATTCACCTTTTTGCGCATGAGGGATACCACAGGCAAACTCGATAACTTCAAGGCCGCGCTGAATATCACCTTGCGCATCAACCAACACTTTACCGTGCTCGCTTGATAATAGTGCCGCTAAGCGATCGCGGTTTGCTTCAACTAACTCTTTAAACTTAAACATAACACGAGCGCGTCGTTGAGGATTTGTTGCTGCCCACTCAACCTGTGCAGCTTGGGCTGTTTCAATTGCATAGGCCAAAGTTGAAGTGTTAGCCAAGCTTACTTCGGCCTGTACTTCACCTGTGTTAGGCGCAAATACCGACGCGGTATTTTCGCTGCTATCCTCAAAATCTTTACCGGCAATAAAGTGAACAATCTTTCTCATGACAAAGCTCCTGTAATTTTTAACAATATTGAAACCTTGTGTTTGCAAAGGCAATACATATACTTGCAGTATGGTGCTGTAAAAATGCAGGTGTTTAAGTGAATTGGGACGACATGCGTTTGTTTCTTGGTTTGGCAAGAAATGGTCGCGTAGCTATTGCAGCTAAAGGCTTGAAGGTAGATCCTACAACGTTAATTCGTCGTGTAAAAAAACTGGAAGACTCATTAAATTGTAAGTTGTTCGAGCTAACTAAAAAAGGGTATGTGCTTACCACCCATGGTAGTGAACTAGTTACGTATATTGAAAAAGCAGAGCATTACTTTTTAGAGGCACAAAATGAATTAGGTGATGAACGCTCGCATTTGGCAGGTACGATCAGAGTGAGTGTTTCTGAAGGTTTCGGTAGCTGGTTTTTGGCGCCTTTACTGCCCGATTTTAAAAAGCAGTATCCGGGGATCAGTATTGATCTTGTGGCAACCAGCGGCTTTTTAAACCTGAATAAACGAGAAGCAGATATGGCTATCTTGTTAGAAAAGCCCAGTAAAGGCTTGCTGGTTACACAAAAATTGACTGACTATAACCTTTATTTTTATACCCACCAGTCTCTTATCAGCGACAACGAACCACGAACATTACAAGAGCTCACCGCCTTCAATTTAGTGAGCTACGTGCCCGATTTGGTTTACGCTCCTCAATTAAAGTTCATTGAAGAGACAGCTTTGTCACAATTAAGTGCGCTGCGCAGCACCAGTATTAATGCGCAATATCAAATGCTTGTAAATGGCGCAGGAGTAGGCATTTTGCCTAAATTTATGGCTGAAACTCAGCCAGGCTTAGTTCGACTCATTGAAAGCGAGATTCATATTAAGCGTACATTCTGGCTGGCCACACATAAAGAAACTCATTCTCAAGCACGCTTTCAGGTATTTACAAAATGGCTTACAGATAAAGTTACACAATACCATTCAAAATTTCTCGACTAAAAAATTAGACATTTATCTACTGTCTTTTGCAGGGTAAATATGTAAAAAAGTAGCGTAGCAGCGTCGAAAAACTCGCCACCCTCTAATACAAGTGGCTGAATGTGTTCTAGGCTTTAATAAATTAGGCCGACACGTGCTAGTTAAAAAGACATTATCTAGCGAACTGTTTACTAAACCTTGTGTAGATTAATCAAATTACCGTTAAGGCAAGGTTAGTTACTGCCGATAAACGGCATATTACTGTAATTCTCTGTCAGGGAAGGCCCTATGTTCAACAAACACTTAGTGAAAGAAAACGAAGCGCTTCGCGAGGAGCTACATATACTCAAGCAAGTGCGAGAAGGCTTGCGCGAAGAAATGATCTTTCTCAATCTTAATGAGCGTGGTGAAATTAAAGCCGTCAACGAGGTGTTCGAGAAAGAGCTGGGTTACTCACTCTCTCAAGTGAAAGGGCATCGCTTCTTTGAATTTGTTCCCGAGATTGCCAGAAGCACGCCTCATTTTAAAAAGCTAAAAGATTCTATCGAGCAGCGTGTTCATTACTGGGGGGCGATTGAGTTTCTTCGTGAAAATGGTGAAGAAGCGTGGTTAAGGGGCATAGTTGAACCTATTTTTGACGGAAAAGGGAATATTCACAAATTCTCAGTCAACCTCAACGACCTCACGCGCACTATAGCCAACTCGAAAGAGCACGAAGATTTGGTGGCCGCGTTACACAAGTCAAATGCGGTGATTGAATTCGATTTAAACGGCAATATTCAGGACGCAAACGAAGCTTTCCTGAAAGCCGTTAAGTACCGCCTTAATGACATTAAAGGTCAGCATCATAGAATCTTCTGTGATACGGAGTATGCGAATTCCCGCGAATATAAAACGTTTTGGGAACGACTTACTCAGGGGGAATTCGTAGCAGGAAGATTCGAACGTCTCGACGCTCACGGCAACACTATTTGGCTGGAAGCCACCTATAACCCGATTTGTGATTCTCACGGTCGTATGTATAAAGTGGTTAAGCTGGCTACTGATATTACTGAGCAGGTGGCACGAGAAAATGCCGTGTCCAGTGCCGCTGATATCGCCTACCGTTCTTCAAACACAACGGATCAAATCGCCACGCGAGGAAAGGAAGTCATTAGCGAACTGCTTTCTGAAATGTCTTCGCTGTCGCAGCAAATGGATAGGGCAAAAGAAGGAATTAACGCGTTGGACGCTCAGTCTCAACAAATTGCCACGATTATCGGAAGTATCAGTGCTATTGCCGAACAAACCAACTTGCTTGCTCTAAATGCTGCGATTGAGGCGGCACGTGCTGGCGATCAGGGGCGAGGTTTCGCTGTAGTTGCTGACGAGGTGCGTCAATTAGCATCGCGTACAACCGAAGCCACAGAAGAAATCATCAATGTGGTTAAACACAACCAGACATTGGCCACCGACGCAGTGAACTTGGTTAATGAAGGTGATGAAAAGGCGCAATCAGGGCTCAATTACGCCAGAGAGGCGGGTGAAGTTATCGAACAAATTCAAGACGGTGCAAAAGAAGTCGTTGATGCAGTAGGCCAATTCAGCAGTCGACTGGGAAGTTAGTAGCACAGAGAAACAGGCTTACCGATAAGTGTAAACAGTCTAAGTTCTTACCAAATAAAACATCGCTCAAAACAGAATTCATCCTACCTTGGTAGGATGAATTCGCCCCTATTGCAGGATGTGCTTTTTAACGTAGCCTGTATAGCATAACCCTGTAATAAAAGGCTTGCAGGGGCGGTTATGTCAGGTTTTACGAAAATATCTACAGCTATAGTGGCCGTATTCATTGGCTGCTTTTTGGTTTTTACCTGTCTGGTCTACTTCCACATACAAGATAACATTGAGGAAGAGATGACGGGCGCGCTTAATCAAGTGCGAGAAATGGTCAACCTCAATATCCCTGTTGCTGACATCGAAGCGATTGTAGAGCCTAGCCCTCACTTATCCGCCCATTATTTCACAGGTCGCCTTCAGGCAGAGCAGACTTCATTGATGCCGACAACCGAACGTACTGCACTCACACCTGTTATCATCCCAATTCAGGAAAATCAGTATCTTATTGTTACGCCTTTTGATGCTACTGAACTCACCCAGAATCTCACTTTTTTTGCCTTGGTGGCGGGACTGTTTTTCGCAACCTTCGTGCTGTTGCTGTTTACGTTAAAAGTGGCGGTTAAGCAAAGGTTAGTGCCGCTAAATCAGCTCGCTGACGCATTATCTGAGCTACGAGAAGGCAAGGAATCACAGCCCCTGCCACATTCAGATATCACCGAAATGAACAGGGTGTTAGACCAGTTCAAGCACCTGCAAAATGCACTTAAATCAAAAGAAAAGCAGCTCATAAAAATAGATAAGCAGTTAGCTCTTCTTCAAGAGCAAGAGCGTAATTACCTTGCCAGAGAGCTCCACGATAATGTGGGGCAGTTGCTGACCACGATAAAAGCCCACGCCTATATTTTGGTTAACGCAAAAGAGCAATCTGTTGTTGAACTGTCGGCGCAGAAGGTTCAAGTGATGTCACATCAAATAAGCGATGCAATTAGAAAACTCACTGCTCACCTACACCCGCTTATTTTAGATAGAGTCTCTCTTCAGTCGTCGCTTGAACGACTGGTGTACGAACAAGAAGTGGCGCAGCCCGATACGCAGTGGGACGTGTCAATTAATCTAAAGCGCTATCAAGAAGATAATGAGCGAGATATTCATCTTTACCGATTTGCTCAAGAAGCCATTAACAACGTGATTAAGCATGCGAAGGCCACCAAAGTTAGCATTCAAATTTATGGCGATACTCACCGGGTTTCTGTGATGGTCAAAGACAACGGTCGGGGATTAGGGAACCACATTGTAGAAAATATTGGCATGTCTTCAATGCGCAGCCGAGCGCGTTGTATAGGAGCAAATTGCAGTGTAACGTCACCCGATGATGGCGGCGTTGCTGTTTCGCTGTCCCTTATCCTTAAAAAAATGCCTCCTCTTATGGGCGCTAATGTCGCATGAATATTCTAATTGTCGACGACCACGCTGTGGTGCGTGAAGGATACAAAGCTTTACTCAATGCGATGATGCCCGACTGCCGTATATTTGATGCTGAAAACGGCGCGCAAACCCATCGTCTATTAGCCAGTAGTGACATTGAAATCTTAATCCTCGACATAAACCTTTCAAATGAAAGTGGCCTTGTTTTAGCTAAGATTTTTTTAAAGCGACATCCAGATTTAAAAATTATCTTTTTCAGTATGTTCGAAGACAGCGTCATATTGCACCGCGCTATGCAAACCGGTGCTATGGGGTACATCAGTAAAAGTAGCTCGCCTGAAATTCTGATCTCGGCAATTAAGGTCGTCGCAAAAGGGCAAAAGTATATTGAGCGAGGTCTGGCGGTAAATTTAGCCAATCAACTTCTCGATACGAATGTGGACATTGCTGCCAAATTAACAAAACGTGAGTTCGAGATATTTATTGCGATAGCAATGAATAAATCCCGCTTCGATATCGCTGATGAGTTCGGCCTATCGGCTAAGACTGTCTCTAACGCACTTACCGTCATTAAGCGAAAGCTTGACGCGGTGCCCTCTCAGTTTTCAGCCATTGCGGCTAAACACGGTTACATCGGTGATGCAGAGCTTTCAGCGTCTCAATCGGTGTCTTTTGTCGAGAAGAGTGAGAAGTAGCCATAGGTTTCCCCTCCTAAAGTAGGAGTCAAATCGGTCTATCGCATCATGGTAGGTACAACGTAAAAGTACCATTATCAAACTACACAACAAACCAAGTTACTGCGCGAGTTACGCGCAAAGTCATCAAAAGGTACTTCTTATGATTTATGCAAAGCCAGGTAGTGAAGGTTCGGTCGTAAGCTTCAAAGAAAGCTACGGTAATTTTATCAATGGCGAATGGGTTGCACCGGTTAAAGGTGAGTATTTCACCGCAACATCTCCAGTAGACGGCAGCGACATCGCACAAATCCCACGCTCAACATCTGAAGACATTGAGCTTGCGTTAGATGCAGCTCACGCTGCGAAAAAGGGCTGGGCAGATAAGTCAGTAGCTGAGCGTTCTAACATTCTTCTGAAAATAGCCGATCGCATTGAAGAAAACCTAGAGCTACTTGCCGTTGCGGAAACATGGGACAATGGTAAAGCCGTTCGCGAAACGCTTAATGCAGACATTCCGCTGTGTGCAGACCACTTCCGTTATTACGCAGGCTGTATTCGAAGCCAAGAAGGCACCATCGGTGAAATTGATAAAACCACGGTGGCGTATCACTTCCATGAACCTTATGGTGTAGTTGGGCAAATCATTCCATGGAACTTCCCGCTACTTATGGCTGCATGGAAACTTGCCCCAGCACTTGTTACCGGTAACGTAGTGGTGCTAAAGCCAGCAGAACAAACGCCAGTATCTATCTTATTGTTCGCCGAACTAATTAATGACCTACTACCACCGGGTGTACTAAACATTGTTAACGGGTTCGGGGCAGAAGCTGGACAGGCCCTTGCAACAAGCACAAGAATCGCAAAAATTGCATTTACTGGCTCTACACCTGTTGGCGGACACATCCTTCGCTGTGCTGCTGAAAACCTTATTCCATCTACCGTTGAGCTTGGCGGCAAGTCGCCAAACTTATTCTTCCCAGACATCATGAATCACGAGCCTGAATTTATTGATAAGTGTGCGGAAGGTTTAGTGCTTGGATACTTCAACCAAGGTGAAATATGTACGTGTCCTTCTCGAGCGATTATTCACGAAGACATCTATGATGCATTCATGGAAAAAGTGTTGGAAAAAATTCAGAAGATCAAACGTGGCAACCCACTAGACACAGACACCATGGTAGGTGCTCAGGCATCTAACGAGCAGTTCGAAAAGATCCTTAAATACATCGATATCGGTAAGTCAGAAGGAGCTCAGGTTGTCATTGGTGGTGAGAAAGAACAGCTACCTGGCTTTGATGGAGGCTACTACATTCAGCCTACTATTTTGAAGGGTGAAAACCACATGCGTGTGTTCCAAGAAGAGATTTTTGGTCCGGTAATCGCAGTCCAAACCTTCAAAACCGAAGAAGAGGCCATTGAGATTGCCAATAATACAAGCTTCGGACTTGGCGCTGGTGTATGGAGCCGCGATACGAATGTAGCATTCCGCGTAGGTCGAGCGATTGAAGCAGGTCGCGTATGGACGAACTGTTATCACTTGTATCCCGCTCACGCTGCGTTTGGCGGCTACAAGAAATCGGGCATTGGCCGCGAAACCCACAAGATGATGCTAGATCACTACCAGCAGACAAAAAATCTATTGGTAAGCTACGACATTAACCCACTTGGTTTCTTCTAAGTAAACCTGAGGGCGGCGCCTACCGCCGCCCGCTACTTTTATGCGCATCGCATTTTCCTCAATCATTTTCTTGCTGTTTCTCAGCACCAATGTGTTGGCGCAGTCTGACGCGACAGACATTCCACAAGACATTTACAAAATATTTCCTAACGCTACACGCGTGGGGGAGATGCACACTGACATCAAGGTAACTCCGGTCTATCAGCTTCAGCAACTACTCGGATATGTTTTTGAGTCGAATGACTTTGTCGACTTCATAGGCTTTTCAGGCAAACCGGTTAATGTAGTGATTGGGCTAGACACACAAGGCAATGTGGTCGATCTTTTCGTCAAGCAGCATAGCGAGCCGATTTTTTTGCACGGGCTTGGCGAGAAATCCATGTTTGATTTCGTTGCTCAATATCAAGGGCACAGTGTCAAAGAGCGTTTTATCATTGGTGGGAAAAGCAATGTAGGCAAAGACGCTACCTATTTTGATGGGGTTACGAAAGCCACCGTATCGGTGCTGGTTATCAACGATACCATCGTGACATCTGCATTAGCCGTCGCCAGAGCTAAGCTCGATGGCTTTGTTGCGCCTAGTAATAATATTATTAATCCAGACTTTTACGAACCTCTTACTTTTAGCGAATTGGTGGACAAGGGCTACATTCAAAAGCACCAGATTACTCAGCAAAATACCGAAGGCCTTTCGAGAGAAGTGGTTCGGGCGGTTGACGATATCCAAAGCGAGTTTGCTCTTGATGGTGACATCATCGCAGAACACTACTATGCGTTTTTAAGTCTTCCTATTGTGGGGAAAAACCTGCTAGATGAAGAGGAATTTGCTCGGTTACAGGAAAATCTAAATCCGGGTGAAATGGCACTGATGGTGCTGAATACGAAAGGTTTCAGTTTTATCAGCGATGAGTTTATTCCCCAGACTACTCCTGAGCATTTACGGGTATCTCAAGGCGGTTTTCCCACAGCTATCCGCGATATCGATTTTTATAGCTTCTATGACCCCGCATTTTCACAAGCATTGCCCGACTACAACGAGATCAAAGTACTTCGAGTAAAATCGAAAGGTGGGCTGTCACTTGACCAAGAAATGGAACTCGCAATCAGTGTGCCGTTTAAGCCAAGTTTCTTCGAGCAAGATGAGCACCTGTTCCCTTTGAAAGTGACGCTGCCTAGTGAACTGTTTATGGAAAATCCTGAGGCTCAGTTAGCGAAGCCCATTCCGTTGTGGCAGAAAATTTGGAGGGACAGAACCTTAACGATAAGCATCACTGTTGTTTATCTTGTAGCGCTGTCGTTGTTTTTTGCATTCCAGCAGAGGCTAACGCCTTACACCAAGTTTGTGCATACAGTGCGGGCATTTTCCCTTGCGTTCGTGCTGTTTTTTATTGGCTTTTACGCCCAAGGGCAACTGTCGGTTGTCAACATATACACGCTTCTACTGGATATTGTCGATGGATTTTCCTTAGAGGTATATCTTCTCGACCCAGTCATTTTTATTTTGTGGAGCTTTGTATTTGTATCGTTGTTTATCGTTGGGCGGGGACTATTTTGTGGCTGGCTTTGTCCCTTCGGAGCACTCCAAGAAATGATGGGAATACTGGCAGAAAAGCTCAGGATAAAACAAATTAGAATTAAGCCACAGCACCACAAACGGGCGCAAAAAATTAAATATGTATTGCTTATAGGCCTAGTTGCGTGCTCGTTCTATTCGCTAAACCTTGCGGAGAAGCTCGCTGAGATAGAGCCGTTTAAAACGTCCATAACCCTACACTTTGTTCGATATTGGCCCTTTGTGCTGTATTCGGTTTTATTGCTGCTACTTAGCTTAAAAATTCATAAAGTGTACTGCCGCTATTTGTGTCCACTGGGAGCAGGGCTTGCCATTCTGGGGCGTTTCCCTTTAGTTAAATTGCTTACACGTAAAGATGCCTGCGGTAATCCGTGTCAGCTGTGCAAACAAAAGAAATGTGGTATTGATGCTATAGAACAAGACGGCAGCATTGACTATGCTGAATGTATTCAGTGCCTTGAGTGTGTGGTTACGTTAGATAACCCTGACTTGTGCAAAATCGATAAATATAAAAAGAAAAAGGTGCCAACGCGTGTCAAAAACCTCAATCCTGTCCGCACTTAGTCAACCTGCTAATAGCAAGGTTAACGATGACAACCATTCTAGTTTATACGGCGCTAAAGAAGCCTGCCGTGATGTGGCCAATGAGATTTTAGCCAACGTTAATTGCGATGAAATAGAGCTATTACTTTTTCATACTAGCACGCTGTTTGACTTAGACACCGTAGCAAAGGAAATCTCCGCACGTTTTCCGCACGTGAATATTGTTGGCTGCACCAGTGCTGGAGAATTTAATAAAAATGGGTACGGAACAGAAAAACTTTTGGCCGTCGCGTTTTTGAAAAACGAATTTTCTATTGCCACAGCATTGGTGCCTAATTTAGGCGAAGTAAACTTTGATGAAGCCCACGATATTGCCAGTGGTTTGCGCCGAGCCTTACAGGGGAGGGAGCGTCGTTACGATACAGAGCAGCACTTCGTTATTTCTGTGCTCGATGGACTTACCCGCCATGAGGAACATTTTCTAGAAACCTTTGCTACTGCATTTGGTAACATTCCGCACTTAGGCGGTAGCGCTGGCGACGATTTAAAGCTTGAAGCCACCTATGTGTTTTACAACGGTGAATTTCATCGAGACGCAGCAGTACTGCTGCTTGTTGGCACGGGAAAGCCCTTCACCGTGTTCTCCATTGATCACATTAACTCTCCCGTATCGAAGCTGGTGGTCACCCACGCCGACCCTGAGTCGCGAACCGTGTATGAGATTAACGGTGAACCTGCTGCGCAGTATTACGCCAGTTTATTGGGAATGAAAGCTGAAGACTTAACGCCGGATGTGTTTTCCATGTTTCCCCTTGCAGTGATGGTAGGTGGCAAATATTTCATCCGCTCTATTCAAAAAGTAGATTTGGCCACTAACGGCATTACCTTCTACTGCGCGGTAGATATTGGCATTATTCTTACATTTGTTCAGCTGGGTGACTGCATTGAAGCATTAGAAAGTAAACTAGACAAACTGCGTGCTCAGCTTGGCGAGCCCGAATTTGTTTATGCTTGCGATTGCTTTTTGCGAAGGCTCGAAATTCAACAGGGCAAAAAGGACCACGAAATAAGACGGCTACAGCAAAGGTACAATGTCGCGGGCTTCAATGCCTATGGCGAGCATATTCACTCGGTTCACTTGAACCAAACGTTTACGGGGGTGTATTTTGCAGCCCAATAATCAATTTACCGACGTGGAAGCGCTCCAAAAGGCCCTTTACGAACAACGGCGTGAAAACGAAAAGCTTGAAAAAATAAACGCAGCGCTGATGTATCGCATGGAAGAGGGTGGTTTTAATCATCACAGCTACCGCGCCTTCGAACATTCAGTTCAACTTTCTGAAAAAGTGAGTCAGAAAACAGAGGAGCTACAGTCAGTACTGCAAAAGCTCGAGCAGTCAAACGCCGAACTGGTGCGTGCTCACGAAGAAACCCATCAGGTGAAGCAGCGTTTACACGACGCCATTGAAAGCACCAATCAGGCGATGGTGTTGCTAGATAGACTGGGCGGGATCATTTTCTTTAATCGGCATTTTGAAACCGTTTGGGATGACCTTTCCATTACCCCTAAAATTGGCGATAACTATTACGATATCACCCAAGCTGCCAAGCATTCCGGGGTTATTCGCCGTGCACTGCCTGCTGACGTGGAAGGTAGGATGATTTACCAGTTGTCGAACAAACGCTGGTATCAGCTGACAAACCGACCGACTCAAGAAGGCGGGAACGTTATTCTGTTTAACGACATCACTGAAGTAAAACTGCTTGAATCGAATCGTTACGAGCAAGTCATTAAAGAGAAAAACAAGCTGTTGCAAAGCCTTATCGATAATATTGATGTTGGAATATTGCTCATTGATAAAGAAGGTGGCATTGCGTTTTGGAATAACACGTTTTTGACCCAGTCAAACGTGCCCCAGCACGTACTGGTAAACAGTAAGAATATTTATGCCCTTCAAAATAACCGTCACTGGAGCGGACTCAACTTAAACCCGGTGGGGCCAAGTACACAGATTATCCACGAGCAACTGGTGGTTGAACGCAACATCACTACACTGCCCGACGGCAATACGCTGTGCGCGTTCACCAATGTTACATCGCAGCATCACTACGCGGAAACGCTGAAGCAAAACGAAAGCTGGATCCGCATGATAACCGATAATGTACCGGCGCTTATTGCTTACATTGGTACCGATAAAAAGTTTCAATACACCAATAAAGGTTATCGCGATTGGTATGGCGTTAGTGAGCAAGATATTAATGATATGCCTATGGATCGCAGCCATCTGAAAGAGGTTTACCCCAATCTCATTCAGTACTTGCGCCGTGTTAACCAAGGCGAAGTGGTGAGCTTTCAAAGCAAAGAAAAAAATGCTCATGGCGACGTTGGCTTTTTACAAAAAGTTTATTTGCCTCATTTCAATGAGTGTGGCGATATCACTGGGCACTTTGTGTTGGCCACAGACGTGTCGCAACAGGTAGAAAGCCAGCTTCAGCTTAAAGCGGCTAAGGATCAATTAGAATCGAATGTAGAAAAGCGTACCCGTGAGCTCAACCACGCCAACATCGCCCTTCAAGAAGCCATCGATTCAAAAAGCAAATTTTTGGCTGCTATTAGCCACGACCTGATGCAGCCCCTTAGCGCGGCTATCTTGTTCAATGAAACACTGAAAGATCAAGTGGATAGTTCATCCAGCCCCATTGTTGCCGCCCTCGATAATTCACTGTCTGATTTACATGGCCTTATTCGCACGCTAATTGAAACGTCCAAACTAGACGCTGGGGTGTTACAGCCCGATAAGCAGCAAGAAAATATATTGCCGTTACTTATGCAGCTTGCTGAGGAATTTACACATATCAGCAAAGACTATAACGTTGATTTTCGCTACCGTTTGAAAGAAGCCTTCGTGGTGACAGACGTGAACTTACTTTCTCGAATATTGCGAAATTTATTAATAAATGCAATGAAATACGGTGCCAACGGCAAGGTGTTACTGGCAGCACGAAAGGTGAATGAGAACCTGGAAATTAGCATCTATGATCAAGGTGTGGGTATAAGCGAAGACGATCAGAAAGTTATTTTTAAAGAGTTTTCCAGGTTAGAAAACGATTTTAACTATTCTTACAGTTTGGGGCTGGGCTTATACATTGTTGATAAAATGAGTAAGCTGCTAGAGCACGATATTCGGGTTTGCTCGAAAGAAGGCGTGGGAGCGTGCTTTAAGGTGTCTATTCCTATTACCGATGCGTGTGATACAAACCAAGAGCAAGATTACCTTTACCACGTGGAGCCATCGTTACCTGACTATGTATTAAATAAACACATTTGGCACATTGATAACGATGCGAATATGCGCATTGCTATGCAAACATTGTTCGCAAACTGGGACATGGAAGTAGACACTTTCTCAGGTTTTGAACAATGCAGTGCTGTAAATAATGGCAGTTTTGACGAGTGCGACATGCTTATTGTCGATTACCACCTAGATGAAGAAGAAACCGGTTTAGACATTGCGAAACGCGTAAGAAAAATCGCGCCTTCAATGCCCATTATGATTTGCACCGCTAATCACTCAAAAGCGTTAGCGAATGAACTTGAGGGTACCGATATTCAGCTGCTGCACAAACCTGTTAACTCCGCGGTGCTTAAGGCGGCGCTAGTCTCAAGCTTGAATGGCTAAAAGTATAGGAACATCGGGCCTGTTAATCTTCGGTGCACAGCAAAGATCAACAGGTCTTAATTAAATACGTATTGGTTAAAGTCGATATTCGCGGCACTGGCCACAACCTTTACTCGGTTGCTAGCGCCTAATTTTTTGAGAATAGATGAGACGTGAGACTTAACCGTGGTTTCAGAAATATTAAGTTCGTAGGCAATCACTTTATTGGCTAACCCTTGAGTTAGATATTTCAGTACAGTCAGCTCTTTTCGTGTTAATGAACGAATTTGCTCCGGCGAAATACCGTTGTCATTGGTCATGCGTGTTCTGGTAGACGGCGTTCTCAATATCTCTGATGGTAAACACACGTTCCCTTCAAAAATACTCTCGATAGATGTGGCGATTTCTTCAATCTTGCTGCTTTTTGAAATAAAGCCAACGGCACCATAAGAAATGGTTTGCAGTATATTTTGCTTTTCCGTTTCAGCGGAAATAATCACTACAGGTACGTTAGGGTGTTGGTTTCGAATTTCTAAAAGTCCGTTTAGGCCACAGGTTTCCGGCATATTTAAATCAAGCATGATTAAGTCGAACTTCGCGTCTTGCTCTAATAACGTTAACGCTTCAGAAATTGAATTGGCTTCGAGGGTTTCTGAGTCGGGAAACTTTTTCCCTAAGATAGTAATCATTGCGTGACGAAAAATAGGGTGGTCGTCAATTATCAGGATACGGTGCATGGTCTTTCCCTCAGCTAAAAAAGCGACATTTGCCGCTGGCCTTGTGACTTATTTGGGCTGGCGTTTTATTCACACATAAGCCTTTTAGTAAGACAAAATTATGGCGTAAATGAAACGCTTCAAAGTGACCAAATTCCCCGAAATATTAAAAGCTAAACAGTCACTTCACGTGTTTACAATGTTAACATTAATATAACATTAAGTCAGGCCTAATAAGACCAATGGCTTATAATAAAAAAGCACGTAAGACCAGTACTGACGGGACTTTCGTTCTATAACTCGTCAAGTAACTGCCTTCTTTTTTCGGCGTATTCTGTTTCGCTAATTAGGTTTGCCTTTTTTAGTGCGTCTAACCGTTTAAAACGAGCAACGATATCGTTTTCTGCTGGTAAGGGGGCCGAGCCAGCTACGTCTTTCTTACTGGGTGTGTTTTCCCTATTCGCTGGGGAAAGTGTTTCCTTTTCTACAGGTGCTTCAAATGCCAGCTGAGTCGGTGCGACCACCCAATCGAAGCGATTTTTCGTTTTCAGTTCTATACCAGGTGCGGAAAAAGAGAGTGGGGAATCGAATGAGAACTTTGCTTGTTTCCGGTTACCAAAATCAAAGTCGTATTTTACCAAGCCCTGAGAAGTAGGATCATAAGCCATTTCGTAGGCTTTATTGGCTACTTTATCGAACTCGCCAATAAGAATATTGAGCTGGTCGTCTGCAACGAAAATACTGCCTGCAACGTAATACGTTTGGGTTTTAAGGCCTGCCAAATAGCGCTTCTCTTTACTAAGGGCAAAAATTACGTCTTGCTGAGCAGTCGCTGTTCGCAGCGCCTCAGGCAGATAGGCGGCAAGTAACGCAACTTGTTCGTTGGAAAAAAGCGGCGTCGACGTATTTTTGTTTTTAACCACCTGAATAGCGCTAAGTATGGCGGATACATCCTGCTCGTGTAGCGTAAAGGGGTGTTGGTTGGCACGCATGCCGCTGTCTACTTTGCTCGGCTTTTCAACAAGGCGAATAAAATTGTTTTTGTCCTCCTGAAATATGACCTGTGCGTCTGCGATATGTACTGTCGTTATGAAGAGTAGGGCTAACAGAATGGGTTGAGCTGAACGTAATGAAAATAGAGATATATTTTTCATGATCTTTCCTTTTTCAATAGGAAAAGCGAGAGTGAATCTCGCTTTTTTATGTCATATATTTTAGCTTAATTTTAATTTCTTATTTAAGTGCAAAATTAATCAGTTTTTTATCATTAATTAAATGAGTCGAGTAATTTTTAAATTTCAGAGTAATTAGATATAAGTTCAATGTTAAAATATGACTGATTTTTAATTCTCAATTAAAAGAACACAGTGCCACCTAGTTGAATTAGGGTTAAGTCTTCTGCGCTGTTATAAATTCCTTGCGCAGATTCTGAACCATCAATATCTAAACTTAGGTTTTCGTATTTCGCGTACACCAAGAAGCGCGATCCAAAATATTGTTCTGCTGCAACGCCCCACTGACTAAGCTCTGAGCCGGTAACGCCATCTAAATGAGCCATGCCGTATTGGTCGTTATAACTGGCATATTCAGCATAGAAAGCAGAATCACCAAAGCGATTAAACTGTTTTCTTATGCCTGCTTTAAAGTAATAAGCATCCGTATCGTCACCCGACCCAACAATCGCATCGTCAGCTTCTTCCATCTGATAAGTGGCTACCCCAAATACTCCTGATTCAAGATGCATGACGCCAGCTTGCAGTTGCAGCGTAGTTGAACTGTTGCCGCCAACATTGCTACCGCCATCTTTATTCACTGAGTAGCCTGCGTGAAGGTTAGTTTTGAAGCCTTCGTGCTCAGCCGCATACTTAACCGCAATATCGTAAATTTCGTCGTTTGCATAACCGACCGCAATACTCACGTTTCCCATTTGAGGAAGATCGTAGCGCACGCCGTTGCGATATATGCCGTTACAGTCAATACCAATACCCAAGCCAGGCGTAGCTAAGCACTGAGCAAATTGACCCCACGCGACATTGGTTGAACCTTCTTCTAGGCCTCGAATAAAGAAGCCATTTGCTCTAAATAATGGTGAAATGCCTGACCAGATTGTGCCAGAAGGATCGGCTAGAACGGCAATGTTATCGGTGGGAAGGCTTTGTAAACCAATGGTGATTTTACCCCAGTCGCCGCCAAAGTAGAGGCTGCTCCCTAATAAGCCTATGTCGCCACCATTGAAGGTGTCTAAGTTATCCTGATTGGCAAACAAAAGCGGGGTTTGATGGCCACCACCGGCGTAGTTAGGTGCGCCTGAAAGAGGTTCGATAATGACCTCAAAGCCTACGTCCATGCCTTGTTCTTCCAGTTTGTAGTTCCCTGAAAGCGTAATACGGCTGCCTAGGGTTGTACCATTGTCTGATAGTTGTGCCACATCACTACCCACACCGTCGTCATAATAGGTTAAGCCTTCATTTATCCATCCAGAGATATTCCATGAATAGGGCTCGTCTTGGGCAAAGCTATGGCTACTGACCGTGCTTAGAATGGCAATAGATAAACAGGTTTTTGTAAATGTATTCTTTTTCATTTTACTGTCCCAATATTGGAAGTGTTGATTAATTACAGTGGTTTTTTATTTTTATTTTCGACTGGTTTTAATGCTTTCGGTGTCCAGTAAATTGATAATAGGTTTTATTGAATTTTGAACCATCGGCCGTAAGGCGTGTTAATCTCCTTCTTTAGTAGCGGGAAAATTAAATGTATAAAGCATGAAAAACGCGACCACTGTGAGAAAGTAAGTCGCGTTTTTTGATTTTTGTCTCAGCTTTTATGTCGATAAAAACGCGTGTGGTAACAACTGCTATCTTATTAGAATCTTGCTTTTAGATTCACACTGACCATTCGCGGTTGTGCGGGGCCCACGAACTGTGCACCTTCTACGTCGGGGTAAATGTCTTCTAACACCTCATCGGCCTCGCCATACGTGCCAAAGGTTTCATAGTCTTTGTCGAACACATTGTTCACACGTAGCGATGCGGTAAATGTGTCGTTGAAACGGTACGATGCATAAACGTTTGCAATAACGTATCCGTCTATCTTTTCATTTTCGTTAGCCTCATCGCCCCTAAAGTACTGACTCGATGCTGAAATAACTTCTGCCCCTAAACGCGCTTTATCCGATAAGGCGTAATCTGCGTAGAGCTTGACTAAATGCTCTGGCTGGCCTGGAATTTTGTCACCTGGCGTTACGACTCGGTCCGGACCCTGAGGGTTAAAAGGGCTAAATGACGTGAATGTCGATTCATAGGTTGCGTTAAGGTAGTTGTAGTTTAATCGGTAGGTTAGTTTTTCCCACGTTGAGCCTACGCTGAACTCAACGCCCTGACGCTGGGTTTCATCAACATTAATAAAGTATCCGCGAGAGGCAACAGAGCCAGCCTGTTGAAATATTATGTCGTCCTTACTTCTACTGTGAAAAACATTTAGCATAAGGTCGACGTTATCTATGCGCGTGGTGTAGTTCGCTTCAATCGTTTGGGTGACCACCTGATCAAGAGGAGGATCGGCCACAAATCCATTCGGTAACCGACACGGGTCGTCTTCATCTGCACAGCTTAACTCTGCGGGGCTTGGCGTTCTTGAAGACTGGCTGATTGCAAGATTCAAATGGCTTTGTTCATCAATAGTAAAGTCTACACCTACCGCAGGGTTAAATTGGGTAAAACGGTGATCGCCGTCTAATGAACCTTCACCGTCATCAATCAGGTCTTCCATAACAATATGGTCTCGGTTAAAACGTCCACCAAGATTGAGTGATACGGCTGAAGAGAGCTGTGTACTATTCATGAAAAATAGCGACCATGCGGTGGTGTCTACATCTAATCTAACCCTGGCTTCTTGTGCCATGAGCCCGTCGATGGGTAAAACGGTGCGTGAGTCTTGTGCAGATTCGTTTTCCAAAATACCAAATGTAGTATCAGCGGCGTAGTTAACATCTCCTTTGGTGTAGCTGGCACCAACAATTAACTCTGAACTGAAGCCGCTTAAGGCATATTGTTTTGCTAGCTGAAAAGATAACCCAGTAGCTTTGGCGTCTGTGCGGCCCGTATTGTATGTACCATCAAGTTCATCTGCGTCCACATTTGATATTTCGGCAAGCGCGGTGTCGTCATCAAAGCCAATAAATTCAACCGCTTCTATATCGTCGCCTTCTCCTACAACAGGCAAGTCATCGTCATCATCGTCGTCGCCATCACTATCAAGCGGATCATCGTCGTCATCGTCATCATCTTCAAATTCACACAGTGTTACGCGTCCATCAGCGAACTGGCAGGCACCAAAATCACTGTCATCGCCGTTGATTGATTGAGTTTGTGTGTCGCGATAAAACATATTGGCGGTTAATGATAAGGTGTTAGTTAAAACGAAATCACCGGTTATATTAACGTGCGTAAGTTCGTTGTTAGTCTGATCGGGGTGGGTGTAGACCGCTTCTCTGCCTTCAATATCCAGCAGTTCAATAGGTGATGCACCGTTGCCAAGTAATTCGTTATCGGCCATAAACAGGTTCATGTCGAGATGCATCTTGTCACTTTTATAAGCAAGGGAAGTAAATAATTGCTGCACTTCAGATGGCGAATAGTCGCGCCAGCCATCTTCCTCATAGTGATTCAGGTTCACGTAATACGCCCAGTGATCGTTATTACCACCCGATTCCACAGACGCGGCTTTCTGGCCGAATTGTCCAGCCTGTAAATCTATTTCATTGGCGTTGAAGCTAAACCCTGTTTTCGTTGTTAGCGCAAGGGCGCCGCCTAACGTGTTCTGGCCAAACAGAGGGTTTGAACCAGAGTATAAAGAAACGGTATCTATAGCATCTAAAGGCATTAGGTCCCAATGCACAGTATCGCCAAACGCTTCGTTAACCCGACCGCCGTTTAGGTACACCGAAATGCCCTGAGGTAGGCCAAGCAGCGGAGAGGCAGTAAACCCGCGGTATTGAAGGTCGGGTTGGAACGGATTGTTCTGAACATCGTTTAGGTTCACGCTCGCAAGCTGAGTTTTGAGTAGCTCCGGTAGTGAACGGTTGACGCTCCCTTCAATGTCATCTTGAGTGAGTGTCTGAACGTTGCCAAATACAGCAGAGTTATTGCTGTTGGCGCTAAGCGGCGTCGCTCCCTGCACCTCTATTACCTCGTAGCGGTCCATTGCATCGTTAGCTTCTGCAGCAGGGCTAAACGCATAGGTTACTGCGCTTGCAATAATCGCAAGAGCAAATGGTGAACGGGCAAGTTGGTGTGATGGGAAATGTGTAACGTTTTGGCTCGAGTTTTTAGTAGAAATTCGCGTAGGCATGGTCTTGACTGCTTCGTTATTATTTATGCTTTCAGTATTGCCTTAACCATTCCCTAAAAATATCCTCCTTAAGTGGGAGGAAGTATCATAAATTGGTAGCAGTGTTTTTTCCCGAATTCCCTACGAGAGAATCGATAAAACCTTATGGCACCAGTTTTCACGCTCTGTGATATTTGTATCGCTGGCACCAAATAGAAAAAGGTTATTTTCATAGGTTGCAGCGCCCAGTGCATAGCATTCACCCGAGGTTCTTGGTTGCCAAAAAAGCTGGTCTGACAATACCTCTTGTAGTCTTGCCTGTTGATAGAAAGCAATACGGTACACCCAGTGCGAGGCCAAATAACTAGTTGAATTTGGAGAAGCTGACTCTACAGCTATTGAGGGTGATGTGATGGAAAGCGGCGTGAAGTGCGAGGCAACTTTTTCAGCGTTAAAGCGTTTTAAATTGGTGGTATTGTTGGCGAGAGGCCGCAATAAACGCGGAAGTGCAGGTAAGTGCTCTAACGTAACAAAATGTCGATATTCAAAAGCAAGACGCGGCATTAAAAGTGACTGGTCATTATTGTAAGCGCTGGCCTGCGCGGCAATGCCCTTACGTGCCTTTTTAATCCGCTCGCGAGCGATTGACTTTTCAGGTGAAGATAGAGCCCCTAGGTAGGAGTGCGATACCTTATTAACACTCGCTAAATAAACGTTTTTGGTGGCACAGTCTTTGGCGGCAGACTCGTTCGAAGACAACGCATCCGTTAATTGCGCAAAATAGCGAATAGCCGCCCCCACACCTTCTGCGTGTTTATCAGTGTCTGGCATCGGCTTTGAAGGCCTAATATCAAATGAGGCGAGACACGCGGATACCACATGTTTTAGACGCTCAAGCCTTTTATTGTTATCACCCTCTACTAGCTTGTGTGTCAGTTTCTTTGAAAGCCTTGTTACAGCTTCCCTCGAAAAATCGCTTGCTTTATCTTTGAACGCATCTTTTGTAACGAGGCGAATTGCGAATTTACCTTGTCGATTGTTTTCGGGGTCTATAAATAAGGTGTTTTCAGGCCCTGCTGCAGTGTTAAGCGTTGCTTCTTGCTGTTGTAAGCCTTTAAGAAAACATTGGGGAAACCACCAAGTTAATACATGTCTTACTGAATCGTTTTTGCCATTTACTGTTTGTGCATAAAGGAAGGCTTCTTTGTCTGAGTGTGAGTCTTCGCGTTGAGATGCGTGCTGACTCAGGAGGGCGTTTCTGTTCAGGGTGGATTCTTCGCTCAAAGCCGCTTTCTCGCTCAAGGTTTTTTCAGCGCTCAGAGCTGCTTTTTCGCTCAGGGTTGCTTCCACGCTCAGGGCTGCTTCCACGCTCAGGGCTGCTTCCTCGCTCTGGGCTGTCATTGAGCTCAGGGTTTTCATTGCGCTCAGGGCTGTAACAACCTCCTTGCACTGCTCAAAAAAGTGGGCTGAATTACTATAAACCAGCGTGGTGATATTGCTTGGCTGATACCACAGGCGTTTGTAGTCTTGAAGCGCTTGAATGCTGTTGCTGCCTATGGTTTGTGTAAAACCACCTGCGTGTTGATAGGCATTTTTGTCGGTATCGGCTAATCGAATAGCGGCGTTTAATGCATAGTCGCTGTTTGCCTCTAGCATGGCGAGCTCGTTAAAAATAACTCCGTCACGCTCTAAGATCATCTCATCGCTACTGTAATCTCGGTTAAGCAGGCCACAGTACAGATAATTTACAGCATCAAGCAGTACATTCGCTTTTTCTGAGGTGGCAAAAAAGAAGGTGTATTCCGCGAGTGTGGTTGCGTTGATAGTGACCGGCAGAAGTGTATTGGCCGTAAAAAACTCGTGAGCAGCAGGGTATTGATGAGAGCGTCGAAAGCTCATGTGCTCAGCTAAATGAGACAGCCCAGTGTGGCCTGCCGCAGGGGTTTTAAGCGCAAAAACAACGCTATGCGCTTTTGACCCAGAGCCGGCATCAATGAAATGAAATTCAGACATACACTTTTATCATTACGGGTTAACGGTATCTCTTTTTGTTTCGTACTTATTGCAGCGCATTTACCTTCTCGTACCTATCGCAGCGCATTTATCTCCTAGCGCTTACCTCGTAGCACTGACTTCTAAGATGGGAATCGATTTTTCCACCTTCCGATACGCTAGAGCCTTAGACGGTGCAGTACCTGCTTTATCGGTAATGCCTTTCATTAAATGGTGATCGGGCGACTTACTGCAAACCGGATCCGTCTTATACATATCACCTGTTAGCAGGTAGGCCTGACATCGACATCCGCCAAAATCTTTGTCTTTTTCATCGCAGTCCCTACAGGGCGACGGCATCCAACTATCGCCACGGAAATGATTAAAGCTAAAGTCTTGATGCCAAATATCGTGCAATGAACGTTCTTTCACGTTGGGAAAAGACAGAGGTAATATCTTCGCGCTGTGACACGGAAGGGCACTGCCATCTGGCGTTACGGTTAAAAACGTGGTGCCCCAGCCATTCATGCAAGCCTTAGGGCGAGATTCGTAATAGTCGGGCGATACAAATATGAAGGTAGGCCCTTTACCGTTTTGCTGCGCTCGATAGCGGTTCACTGCGGCCTCAGCGTCCTGTAGCTGCTGTGACGTAGGCAGCAAATGGTCTCTGTTTTCATAGGCCCAGCCGTAATACTGTACGGTAGCCAGCTCGACAAAATCAGCGTTTAGCTGCTCGCTGAGCGCCATCACGTCTTCTATCTCGTGAATGTTCTGCGCGGTAATACAGAAGTTAAGCACCATAGGGTAGTCGTATTGTTTTACCAGCTTCGCAATTTTAAGTTTTTGTTCAAATGAATGGCGCTTATTGCCTATTAAGTCGTTTACTTCAGCATTGGCTGCTTGAAAGCTCAGCTGTATGTGGTCGAGCCCGGCTTCTTTGAGTTTGGCAATACGTTTCTCTGTCATGCCAATGCCAGAGGTGATCAAGTTGGTGTAAAAACCCAAAGCCCGCGCATAAGCGACCAAGTGCTCCAAGTCTTTTCGAAGCAATGGCTCTCCGCCAGAAAAGCCCAATTGCACGGCGCCCATTTCCCGCGCTTCACGCAGCACTCGCTCCCAGTGCTCAGTAGAGAGCTCATTGAATGTTTCTTCCATGTTTACTGGGTTGGAGCAATACGGGCAATGCAATGGGCACTGATAGGTAATTTCGGCTAGGAGCCACAGCGGTGGCGTTATGCTATTTGGTTCGTCGGTTTGTAAATCAACGTCTGTATCATTCGTCATAGCGGATCCACTTCTTTTGCTCGGCATGAACCAGAAATACATGAACATCTTCTTCTAAGTCATCAGGTGCATCAGGGAATGCCTGGCGAAGTTCAGCACAAATGGCATTTTCCGTATTGTTGCCATCTACACGCTTAAGAATTTCTGCTGCAGAAGGGTTAAGTTTGATCATTCCTTCGGGGAACAACAAAACATAACAACCCTGAGCTTTCTCGTACTGCATGCGAAAAAGCGGATTTAAAGAAGCTGTTTTGTCTCTTGTGCCGCAGCCCTCGTTGTTGTGACTGCTGCTATTTTCAATGTTGTCTTCCGGGGTATTTGAACCAATGTCATCATCACCGACGCTATCAGCATCTAAGTGGTGTTGGGTTTGTGATTGTAAATTCGACATCATTAAAACCTCCCTTTATGGCACACCCGCTGGTCGGCAATACCATCGAACGGCTTTCTCTTATATTCATAGGCAAAGCAAATGGCATCAGCAATGCTCCACAAAATATCAATTTTGAACTGCAGTATATTGAGCGCATGTTCTTGCTGTTGTCGGGTAACAAAGTGGTCAAGGGTAATCTGCAGGCCATGCTCTACATCACGGCGCGCCTGACTTAACCGCATTTGAAAGTAGGTAAAGCCTTCACTATCAATCCATGTATAGTGCTCAGGCCAGGTATCTAATCGGCTTTGATGTATTTCAGGGGCAAACATTTCAGTTAACGATGAGCAGGCAGCCTCTTCCCACGACGCACGGCGGGCAAAATTCACATAGGCATTCACTGCAAACTTAACCGCTGGCAACAGGTGTGTTTCATCAAGCATCTCGCTGCGGTTTAAGCCTACCGCTTCGCCCAATCGTAACCAGGCTTCTATGCCGCCCAGTCCGTCTTCACCTTCCCGTCCATCATGATCGATTATTCGTTGGATCCAAGTTCTGCGTACCGATTGATCTTCGCAATTTGCTAAAATTGCCGCGTCTTTAACCGGTATCGCCATTTGATAATACAGTCGGTTGGCCACCCAGCCCTGAATCTCATCAACGCTGCAGTGTCCTTCATTCATACGTTTATGAAACGGGTGATGAATATGGTAGTAAGCGCCTTTTTCTCTCAGTTTTTGTTCGAATTCTTGTCTAGACCATGCGTGTTCTGTCATTACTACACCTCAATTTCCATGCCGTCGTAAGCCAATTCAATACCTTGCTCACACAGGCTGTGATAAGCATTGGAGTCTTCGTCAAGCACGCGATTTGTGTTGTTGATATGAATAAGTACTTTACGCTCAACGTTAAATTCATTTAGCAGCGCAATGGCTCCGCCCTTTCCATTAACCGGCATGTGTCCCATATCAGTGCCCAGCTTGTTGCTAAAGCCGTGAGCTATCATTTCTTCATTGGCCCACAGCGTACCGTCAAATAGCACGCAGTGAGATTCGCGCATTACTTGTTTTACTGTGTCGTTTGCCTGCATACATCCTGGCGCGTAAAAAAGCACGTTGCCCGTGGTGTCGTCAGTTATCTTCAGGCCGATATTGTTGCCCGGCACAATGTTGTCGCGATACGTCGAATAAGGGGGCGCATTAGACTCTAATACCACGGGTTGGAAAGTCAGGCCTTCTGCCCCCTTTGGTACAAAGCGTTGGTGATAATCGGTATTAATTGAATGCTGCTGTAGTCCGCCGCGCCAGTGTTTTAATACGGTAAAAAGCGGGAAGCTGGTGGTTAGGTCTTCGGCCACAACATCGGTACAATAAACGGGAAGGGGTAAGCCTTCGCGCAATGTTAGCAGGCCTGTAGTATGGTCTATTTGACTGTCGGTAAGCACAATTGCGCTTATGCGTGTGCCGCGAGACACATGGTCCTCGGGCCACAGCTGCGGGTGGCTATTTATCTGCTCCCGTAAATCAGGGGAGGCATTAATGAGAACCCAGTTGTTGCCGTCACTACTGACAGCAATACTCGACTGTGTTCTGCTTTTCGCCTTTATTTTACCTTCGCGTAAACCCTTACAATTTGGGCAGTGACAGTTCCATTGCGGAAATCCACCCCCAGCGGCAGCACCAAGAATCAATACGTGCATAACAACTCCATACTACAAGTAAAAAAAGGCTGCATCGGCAGCCTTTTTGTTCATCATCCCAGAGGGCGTTGCCTAGCGGTTATTGATGTAAAGAGTTACTTCAAAACCAAGGCGCATTTCTGTGTATTGGGGTTTAGTCCACATAGTTGTTCCTCTTCTTTATGATTAAACGCATGACTGAGTATATGTTGAATATGTGTTAACAGATATCCTCCTAAGGGAGGAGAACTGTCATGAATTTTGATGATTTATTGATTATTTTTGATAGCGCAGCTGCTTAAGTAAGATAACAGCAAAGGGATAGGGCGGCCGGTCGCCGATAACGATTTGGTGTAGGTAAAAGCGGTTCCTGCCACATCGAGGTGAGCCCACGGGGTGCCGTCAGCAAAACGAGAGAGAAAGCAGCCTGCCGAAATAGCACCGGGAGAGTTTATGCCCGTATTCATCATATCCGCGTGCTGAGAGGTAATGGCGTCTTGATATTCTGGCCAAAGTGGGAATGGCCAGCACCTGTCATTAGCCAGTTCCCCAGCTTCAATTAATGCGCTTTCAAGCGCAGAAGAGTTGCTAAAAAGCGCACTGGCCTTGTGCCCCAGTGCGCTAATAGCCGCGCCGGTTAGGGTCGCAACATCAATAATAACCGAAGGGGAGAACTGTTTCGCGTAGCTGATTGCATCGGCCATAAGCATACGCCCCTCTGCATCGGTACTCATGACTTCCACGGTTTTTCCTGAGTGCATAGTAATGATGTCACCCGGGCGATAGGCTTTGCCATCAATTGCATTATCGGCGCTCGCCACAATTCCAATAATATTTATATTTAACCCCAGCGTGGCAACCGCCTGAATTACGCCCAATACACAGCCGGCGCCTGCCATGTCGTAAATCATATGGCGCATATCAGGGCTGCGTTTTAACGTTATGCCGCCGCTGTCAAATGTGACGCCCTTGCCAATTAACACTACTGGCGGTGCATCCTCTAAACCTTTGGCTGTATAGCGAAGAATAGGCATGGTGGCAGCAAACTGTGAACCTGCATTTACCGCTAAATACCCGTTCATGCCTAACTGCTTTAGCGTGCTTTCATTGAGGATGTCGCAAGAAACCGTACTAAAGGTTTGCGCCAGATGCTGAGCTTGTTCGGCCAAATAATACGGCGTACATAAGTTGGCCGGCATGTGAGCGAGATCTTTAGCCCAGGTCATCGCGGCATTAAGGGCTGATTCATAGCGGATAGTGTGTGAAACGAGATGCTTTTGCGCGTTAGTAAAATGCTTGGCATCTAATGCAAGAGACAGCGTGCCGTTATTATTGTACTCACTAATCTCGACATTATTTTTCTCTTTGTCAGTGCTACTCCCGGGCGCACTGACCGCGTCGCTATTTGCATCGCGAATTTGATTATCGAGTTCCGACATTTTATTCGTCTTATAGCCCTTAAAGTGATAGCCGTGCTTGAAATAGCTTCTAAGTAGCGCACTCAGAAACTGTGAGTGGCTCGCAATGATGTTAACTGGATCACTGCTTACTGTTTCAGTGGTAGAAAGCGCCATTAACGACAGCTTTTCCAATGTTACCGACACGCTTTTGAGCTTTTTAAACAATGCATCGAACTGCTGTTCTGCATAGCGAAATGCTAACGCGTTAGTTTGGTTCACGTCACTGATGCTTTTCGAATTAAACGCGGAGTTTGAATCTCTAGCGTAGCTTGAGCGGTTAACCATGGAGGGGTCATTAGTTTTAGATAAAGTCGAGGCACGGCTAGAGACGTTGGGTGCATCTGACGCTTCAAAAACCGCAAAATCGACACCACAAAACAGCACCCGTTTTATATCAGCTAATTGTTGTCTAATTTCGTTTTTTCCGCTGTTTTCAGTATCAGGGATGTAATTTGTTTTAAACGCCTTAAGGCCTTGTACGAATACACATTGGCCTTTATTTCCTGCAAAGTTTTCATCGTCAAAAACCTGCTCAATGTATGCCTTAGCGGGTGTTGAAAAGTGAAAGAGTTGGCTCGCCAATAACGTGGGTGTAGTTAAAATAAGTAAGCAGTCACTATCGTCTAATGTTTCAACTTTATTGCTTTCATCAGCCCATATTAGGTTTATTTTTATCACGAAAAGCGCCCTTTTGAGGCTTTGGGGCGAAAGCTTCTCACAGCGAAAATAAACGTGATGGCTGTAAGGCAAAGTACAACAGCTAGCGCGTTGTGTTCGAGTTTTTCATAGAGCGCAAATCGCAGTAATTCTACGCCGCTACTAAAGGGGTTAAACGCGCAAATCTGATACAGCCATTCGCTGGCCTCACGCATTTTCCAAAGCGGGTATAGGGCGCTTGATAGAAAGAACAACGGGAAAATGACAAAGTTCATGACCCCGGCAAAGTTCTCTAGCTGCTTAATATAGTTTGCCAGTAATAATCCTAACGAACCTAAAAACAATGACAGTAGTGCGATAACAGGCAGCGCATAAACGTACCCCAACGCAGATAAGCGTACATCTAGCAATAGCGCAAAAGCAAAGAAGATATATACCTGAATAGCGCTTACCAAGGTGTTGGCTATCAGCTTACTGCCTAGCAGAAAAGGGCGGGGAACCGGGCTTAACAGCAAAACTTTCATGCTGCCCATTTCTCTGTCGTACACCATGGACAGTGAACTTTGCATACTATTAAAAAGTACTATCATGGCGGCAAGCCCAGGTACAATGTACTCTTCGTACAAAATATAACTCTCGTAAGGCTCGGTCATTGAAAGACCCAAGGCCGAACGAAACCCTGCGGCAAAAACAAATAGCCAAAGCAGCGGGCGCACCAATGCACTTAACAGGCGTGTACGTTGCTGCCAGAACTTCAGCATCTCTCGGGTAAGTACGCCCACGAAACAGCGCCAATACATTAGGAGTCTTCCTGCATCAAATGCTGCCAAAGGTGCTCAATATCTTGTTGATGATACTTGGCTAACAAGGCTTCACATTGGTCATGGGCTAACACTCGCCCTTTTGATAAGACTATCAGATTGTTATTGTGCTTCACTTCCTCAAATAAATGCGTGGCCCACAGTACACTTACGTTTTGGGAATGAGCGAGTGCTTGTACTACCCGCAAAATAAGATGACGGGATTCTATGTCTAGGCCAACGGTAGGCTCGTCTAGTAGGAGTAAGGATGGCTTGTGAATAAGGCAGCGAGCTAACTCGACCCGACGTCTGTGCCCGCCATTTAAGTTTCGAATTTTTGTGTTGAGCTTGCTCGTAAGGTCGAGTTCGTCGAGCAAACCTTGAATATGCGATAGCGCGCTAGCGGTGCTTATGCCGTGAAGCGAAGCAAAGTAAGACAAATTTTGTTTTACTGATAAGTCGATATCTAAGGTACTTTGCTGAAATACCACGCCCATTTTCGCCATAATACTTGTGCGAGATTGAGACAGGCTAGCACCATCAAAGGTAATGCTACCTTTTGTGAGTTTTTGCAGGCCCGTAATAAGCGCAAACAAGGTGCTTTTGCCTGCGCCGTTAGGCCCAAGTAGCATAGTCAAGCCTGGCTTTAGGCAAAGGCTTATATTGTCCAGCGCGTTGTGGCTGCCGTACTGATGTGAAACCGCTTGAACCGCTATTTCCATTTAACCGCCACGCCCCAAGGGTATCGCCCCACTTTTACTGTTTGCTCTACGTTTAACGTGTGGGTATTGATGACAGAAACATCACCGCTCACACCGTTAGTGGTCAGCAATAAAGACTGATCTTGATTAAACGCTAATTGCCACACTCGTCGCCCAACCAAAATGTAGTTTTCCACTTCGAACGTATCGGTATTGATGACCGCTATGCGATTCGCTGGGCCAAGCGCCACGAAGGCGTAGGGCTTATCTTTCATAAGCACAATACCCACTGGCTGAATCTTGTCGCGATAGACGCCCTTAATGGCAAAGGAAAGGGTCTTCACTTTTTGCTTGGTGGCTGTATCGAAAATACTAACGGTGCCACCTATTTCCGAGCTTACCCAAAGGTACTTGTCATCTCTGGTAAAGTGAGCATCTCTGGGTCTTGCGTCAACCAAGCTATTTGCAATATTTTCGTGCGTTTTGGTATCTATCCAGTGCACCATGTTAGTGGTTTCTGATGTGACGACCATCATGCTGCCGTCGTGACTCACAGCCAGCCCTTCAGGCTCTACGCCTACATCTATCTGAGAAATGACCTGAGCCGTTGGAATGTCGATAACGGTAAGAAGGGCATCGTCTTCATTGGCTGTGTAAATAGTGGTGCCGTTAGGGTGCAATGCTATGGTTTCAGGATCTGCACCTGAGGGAAGATCGCCCACTATGGAATGGGTAGACAAATTCATAATTTGAATGCGATCAGCATCAGAGGCGCAAATATACGCGTGGGACTGGTCTGCACTTAAAATAAACCCACGGGGCCGCTCGCCAACCTCGATAGTTTCAACCACATCAAATGTCGTCATATCAATGACAGATAGCGTGTTGTCTTTTTCGTTAGTGACATACGCCTGAGGAAGTGCAAAGGCTTGAGGAAGTGCAAAGCCAGCCATTAAACTGCCAAGCAACAGTACAAAGCGATAACTCATAGCTTGTCCTTACAGGTAGTGTGTGTTGCGCCTAATGTGTCCAGTTCGTTGGTTTGGTGAAGAAAGCCTTCAAGGGGCGCATGAGTCACCAATGCGTCTTCATGGGCCAGCGCAATCGGCTGTCGAAATTGGTGGGTGTGGGGGCGAATAGAAAGAGGGCGACCTTTATAGGCACCCAGCGTGTAGTCGTCGCTAAGCAAGGTGTTAAGTATTCCCTGCTGCTCTAAATCTGTCTCTTATACACATCTGACGCTGCCGACGACTCCTTACGTGTAG
>OJCR01000119.1_pt1 | contig 40016 bp, 30 predicted proteins | sample 1591611 | NCBI WGS metagenome assembly OJCR01 (sample SAMN05416815, study PRJEB24817) | seawater metagenome | isolation source: Sea water | place: Canada:Atlantic | collected 2013-07
CTTGCAGTTTTTCCTTGTCGTAATCAGAGGAAGAGTTTTCGATTTCCTTGCGGATTTGCTCCACACGGCCATCAATATCTGCCTGCTGACCAGCGCCATCAACAATGGTGGTATTTTCCTTGTCGATGTTCACTTTCTTGGCAGTACCCAAATCTTCCAGAGACGCATTTTCCAGGCTCAGGCCCACTTCTTCGCTGATCACGGTGCCACCGGTAAGGATAGCGATATCCTGCAGCATAGCCTTGCGACGATCACCGAAGCCCGGCGCCTTCACAGCAGCACACTTAATGATGCCGCGCATGTTGTTCACGACCAGAGTGGCCAGTGCTTCGCCTTCAATATCTTCCGCAATGATCAGCAGCGGCTTGCCTGCTTTAGCCACATTTTCCAGAGCAGGCAGCAGCTCACGGATGTTGGAGATCTTCTTGTCCACCAACAGGATGTACGGGTCTTCCAGCTCGACCTGCATCTTTTCCTGGTTGTTGATGAAGTAAGGGCTCAGGTAACCGCGGTCAAACTGCATACCTTCAACCACGTCCAGCTCGTTCTGCAGAGACTGACCTTCCTCAACAGTGATAACACCTTCCTGACCCACTTTTTCCATGGCCTGGGCGATGATCTCACCAACAGATTTGTCGGCGTTGGCAGAGATAGTACCTACCTGCTCGATGCTCTTGGTGTTATCGCACGGGGTAGACAGCTTCTTCAGCTCTTCCACCACAGCAGCAACCGCCTGATCGATGCCGCGCTTCAGGTCCATGGGGTTCATGCCTGCAGTCACGGACTTGAGGCCTTCGTTTACGAACGCCTGCGCCAGCACGGTGGCAGTGGTGGTGCCGTCACCGGCTTCGTCGTTGGCCTTGGACGCGACTTCTTTCACCATCTGGGCGCCCATGTTCTCGAACTTGTCTTCCAGTTCGATTTCGCGGGCAACGGAAACGCCATCCTTGGTGATGGACGGGGCGCCGAAGGATTTTTCCAGCACCACGTTACGGCCTTTCGGGCCCAGGGTTACCTTAACAGCGTCGGCCAGAATGTTGACGCCTTTGGCCATACGTTGACGCGCTTCGTCACGGAACAAAATTTCTTTAGCCATGTTTTATATACCTCTGCGATTCTTTACCCAGTGATGGGCTGAATGCCCTTGCGGGCGTTCGATGTCTGTCTAGACCGGAAGAGTTATCCGGGCCGTATTCAGCGTTCAGCCTTCAACGACGGCCAGAATTTCGGCTTCGCTCATGATCAGCAGCTCTTCGCCTTCCACCTTCACGGTGGACCCTGCGTATTGGCCAAAGATCACCTTGTCGCCTGCTTTCACATCCAGCGGGCGTACATCACCGTTTTCGGTGATCTTGCCATTGCCTACGGCAATGACTTCGCCACGGGACGGCTTCTCGGCAGCGGAACCGGGCAGCACAATACCGCCAGCGGTTTTGGTTTCTTCCTCTTCACGGCGAACCAGCACGCGATCATGCAAAGGACGGATGCTCATTTTTCCTTAAACTCCCAGTTTTAGTTCTGATGACATCCAAGCTCGCGGAAGCGAAGCTCGGCAGTCCGAATTAGCACTCTAACGAGTCGAGTGCTAATCATAGTAATGATGCCAGTGCAGTCAATAGGGAAAGTGACCTTTGAAAGCGCCTGTCCCGCGACCGCCTGCAGGACACAGGAGTGGGGCCAGAGCGCTGGGTTTCAAGGGGGGCGACGAAAAATCCTTTGCCGGGTCAGGCAACCCGGGAGTGTCGTTTGCCGTTTTTGCGAGTCACTGAGCAATCCGGTCATTGGCCAGGCAGGGTCAGCCCACCATAATCCGGGCCATCGTGAACCGACATTGCAAGGAATCACCATGGATCTGAACCAGAAAGTGGTTGTTGTTACCGGCGCCGGCCGTGGCCTGGGCCGGGGTATTGCCACCTACTTTGCCGGCAAGGGTGCCCGCCTGGCCTGCGTCGACCTGAGCCAGGAAGACCTGAACGCCACCGTGGCCGCCTGTGAGGCTGCCGGCGGTGAAGCGCGCGCCTATTTGGCCAACGTGGCCAAAGAAGAGGACGTGGAAAAGCTGTTCAGTGACGTGGTGGCGGACTTCGGCAGCCTGCACGGCGTGGTCAATAACGCCGGCATCACCCGCGATGGCCTGCTGGTGAAGTACAAGGACGGCGAGATCGTCAGCAAGATGAGCCTGCAACAATGGCAGGCTGTGATCGACGTGAACCTGACCGGCGTGTTTTTGTGTGGCCGCGAAGCGGCTGCAAAAATGCTGGAACTGGGGGTCGAGGAAGGGGTGATCGTCAACATTTCCTCCCTGGCTCGCCAGGGCAGCTTCGGGCAAAGCAACTACGCCGCTGCCAAGACCGGGGTGGTTGCCCTGGCCGAGGTGTGGGCCAAAGAGCTGGCTCGCTACAACATCCGCACTGGCGCGGTGGCTCCCGGCACCATCAACACCGACATGCTCGCCGCCATGAAACCGGAGGCCCGCGAGCGTCTGATCCAGGCCGTTCCCCTGCGTCGCCTCGGCGAAGCGGAACACATCGCCCGTTCCGTGGCCTTCATCTTCGAGACCGATTACTTCACCGGTCGCTGTATCGATATGGATGGCGGGCTGCGGTAATAGCTTCTAGCTTCTAGCTTCTAGCTTCTAGCTTCTAGCTAAGAGAATGTTCCGCTGATGAGAAGGGGCAACCAAAGGGTTGCCCCTTCTCATTTTTTCGTTTTCCCTTGCAGCTCAACACTAGTCGCTCGAAGCTGCCTGTATGGACCCTTCTTTCCGAGACGCCGTCTACCAGATCGTTGCCGCCATCCCGCCCGGGACGGTGAGCAGCTATGGAGCCGTGGCACGGCAGGCCGGCTTTCCCCGCCATGCCCGCATTGTGGGCCGGCTGATGAGCCAGTTACCGACAGATACCCGTCTGCCCTGGCATCGGGTATTGCGCGGGGACGGCCGAGTTGCCCTGGCGGGCACGCCCGCCGGAGAGCAACAGATCCAGCGGCTACTCGACGAAAACGTCACCGTGCTGGGTGACCGGGTGCCCAGACAGTACTTCCTTCATTGGTAACACGCCTTGTTGAATCACAGCCGGCACGCCTGGGCAGTCGGATTCGCTCGCAATTTATCCTCGCAGAGCACACGGCCATGTCCTGAAGGGTTCGCTGAGCACGCAAAAGGCTTTTGCGCACTCGGCCAGACTCATTCCTCCCCGCGCACGGTGAACCCACATCGCTCGCTGCGGACAAAGTGTCTATGATGAGCCTTTCGCCATTCGGCAATACCCGCTAAGAGACCTATGCCCCCACAATCGACCAACTGGCAGCAATCCCTGAAAGCCTTCCTGCATCCCCGTGTAGTGACCATGTTCTTCTACGGGTTTTCTGCAGGCATCCCACTACTGCTGATTTTCTCCTCGCTGTCACTATGGTTGCGAGAGGCCGGCGTGGAGCGCTCAACGGTCACGTACTTCAGCTGGGCGGCACTGGCCTATTCGTTCAAGTTTCTCTGGGCGCCACTGATTGATCGCTTGCCGATTCCTGCTCTGACACGTTGGTTGGGCAGGCGCCGGGCCTGGCTGCTGGTGGCGCAGCTCACTGTGGCCGCCTCCATTTTCAGTATTTCCCTGGTCGACCCGAGCCAGCCTGGGGCACTCAACCTGATGGCTTTTGCCGTGGTCATGCTCGGCTTTACCGCCGCCACCCAGGATATCGTCATCGATGCCTACCGAATTGAATCTGCGGGGGTCGAATTACAGGCTTTGATGTCCTCCTCCTACATTGCCGGTTACCGGATAGGGATGCTCTCTTCCGGGGCAGGCTCGCTGGTATTGGCAAGCTGGCTGGGCTCCACCAGCGAGGCGTACAGCTATCCCGCCTGGCAAACCACCTATGCACTCATGGCACTCACCATGCTGGTGGGCGCTATTACCACCCTGATCATTCGCGAACCGGACAACCCTCGCCCCTCGGCCCATCAGTACACCAGCGGGCAGTATCTGAAGTTTCTGGCCATCTTCGTGGCAGGCATCACCGCCTTCGTGACGGTGTATGTCCTGACCGCCGATTCGGCAGGCACGCTCCGGCAAACGCTCACGGAAATTGTTGAGAACAGCGCCCTGTCCGGCCTGGTAGTGGAAAGCCTGCGGCTGGCGCTGGCAATTGCCATTGTTGCTACGTTGATCAAGGCGCTCTCATTAACCCCGCTGTATGACAAACAACTGGTTCGGGAAAGTTATCTGGACCCGGTGAAGGACTTTTTCCAGCGCTACGGTAGCCGCCTCGCCTTGCTGCTTCTGGTTTTCGTGGGTTTTTACCGCATCTCGGATATTGTGCTCGGCGTCATTTCCAACGTCTTCTTTGAGGACATCGGCTTCACCAAGAACGAGATTGCCGGGGTGGTCAAAACCTTCGGCCTGTTCATGACCATTGCCGGCGGTTTTCTGGGTGGGCTGCTGGCCATGCGTCACGGCGTGATCCGGGTGCTGTATCTAGGCGCCTTCCTCACCGTGGCGACCAACCTGCTGTTCCTGTGGCTGGCCTATGCGGGCCACGACATCCGCATCCTCTATGCAGTGATATCGGCCGATAACCTGACCGCCGGGCTCGCCAGCGCCGCCTTTGTGGCGTTCCTGTCGCAGCTTACCAATGTCTCCTTCACCGCCGTGCAATACGCCATCTTCAGCTCACTGATGACGCTGTTACCCAAAACCATTGGCGGCTACTCCGGCAGCATGGTCGATAACCTGGGTTACCCGGGCTTTTTCCTGCTCGCCAGCCTGATGGGCGTACCGGTGTTGGGGCTGATCTATCTGATCCAGCGCCACGAGGCCTTTCGGCACTGAGCCCCGCTCATTCCCCGAAACAGGCTCGCCGTATACTTTTCAATCAATTCACAAACCGGCTATAGTGGGAACTTACAAAAAACAACAATAAGAACACACGGATGAGTCACTCGGAACTCGATATTCTGGTTGTGGACGATGCCCGCTTCTCGGCGGCGGTGGTCAACCGTACCCTCGCCTCTGCCGGCTACACCCGCATTCGCCACGCGCACAGTGCCCAGGACGCCCTTGGTCAACTGACCGAGCAACCCGCCGATCTGGTGGTGGCAGACTGGTTGATGCCCGGCATGGATGGCCTGGAACTGACCCGCCGTATTCGTCAAAACGACGAAGCCAGCAATCGCTATACCTATGTGCTGCTGCTCACCGCCCGCGAAGGGGTGGATGCCCTGCAACAGGCCTTTGATCAGGGTGTGGACGATTTTGTCTCCAAATCCGCCATGACCGAGCAACTGCATCACCGGGTCATGGCCGCAGACCGGATCATCCAGCGCCACAACCGGGTACAGACCGACTATCAGCGCATGCTGACCGTGAACCGTCAGCTCAAACGCCACGCACTGATCGATCCGCTGACCGGTTTCGGCAATCGCCAGGATGCCCTGCGAGCATTGCAAAATACCTTGAAGCAAGCAGAAAAACGGGGCGGCGCCGCCTGCCTGCTAATGCTGCGCCTGGAAGACTTCGAGGCACTACGTGCACAGCGTGGCGACAAGGTGATGCAGCAAGGTGTGCTGGCGTTCAGCCGGCGCCTGCGCCAGTCGGTACGCCCCATGGATCATCTGTGCCGGTTGCAGACAGATCAGTTTGCCCTTATCACCTGGCAACCCCACATGGACCACTGCGACCCCACCGGTTTCCGGCGCCTTTATGAAGGCCTCAACCACCGGGCCTACCAGACCGCCGCCGGCTTCCTGAGCCTGCAGGTGAGCATGGCAATCGCCGCCTCTGAAGGCCAAAGTCATGGGGAACAGATGTTCGAACAGGCCCTGGCCGAGCTGGATCAGTCCCTCAGCGAGCGACGCATCGTATCGGCCACTGCCAATGTGTAAGTGACGCGGACAAAAACATTTTTCACCACAGAGGACACAGAGAACACAGAGTTCACTGAGGAAAAGCGTGCGCTCGGCAGATTCGTCGCTGGCCGCGCGAGAAGCAAAAGCTTACCTCCCCCAACCTACCGGTTTTGATTTTCGAAACTCGCTTCTCGCAACTCGCCCCTGACACCGTCGATCATTGCTACGCGCCCACAAGAATACCCCGTTAACTCTGTGTTCTCTGTGTCCTCTGTGGTAAAAATCGGTTCTTTGGTCTGCGATCTTATGCCCCACACTTTCCCCCACTGGTTTTTATTGGGTGCCGGCAATATGGGCACCCTGGCGGCCTGGTATCTGACCCGGGCAGGACATGGCGTTACCGTGATTCGCCATGACTCCCCGGCGCCACTGGAAAAGACGCTGAGGTTGCCGGACGGACGTCAGCAGATGTTGTCGTTACCGGTGCTGGACCCTGCTGCCTTACCCGATCACATCGACCATTTACTGGTGGCAGTCAAAACCCCCTATACCCACCAGGCGATGGCGCCGCTGACCGATCGTCTTGACACCGACTCTCTGGTTCTTCGTTTTCAGAATGGACTGGGCGCCTTGGATGGCCTGTTGCCGGCGGGGTGTTCCGCGTTGGAAGCTGTCACCACCAGCGCCGTCAAAGGTCAGCACCCGGACCACGCGGTAGTGGCAGAAAATGCCACCTGGCTCGGAGGCAGCAACGCCCCACCTGCCTGGTTTGCCGCACTGACCGAACACTGGCCGGATCTGCACTGGCAAGACGACATCCGCCCACGCCAGTGGCACAAACTGGTGGCGAATGCAGTGATCAATCCGCTGACCGCTCTTTACGATGTGCCCAATGGCCGTATTAGCGACGACCCGGCCTTGCGCGAACAGGCCACACAGCTTTGCGAAGAAGCGGATCAGGTGCTGCGACAACTGGACCCGGCGTGGCCCGGCCACTCCCTGGACAATGTCCTCACCGTGGCCCGGGCCACTGCCGGCAACACCTCCTCCATGCGCGCGGACCGACAACGGGGCGCCCCAACGGAAGTCGATGCCATCAATGGCTGGCTGGTGAAGCAGGCGGATAAACTGGGACTGGCGGTTCCCGCCAACAGGAAGGTGGTCACGGCACTGACGGCGAGATAAAACAGTTGCGAGATACGAGGAGCGAGTAGCGAAAACCTGGCTTTCCCGGGCTCATGGTTTTGCTCTTCGAAACTCGCTTCTCGCAACTCGCAACTGAATCATTCCCGTCACCAACCCTTTATGAGTATCCCGGCCGCCGCGGCTTTTACCCTTCAGCACTGGAATTAAACGCCATTTTTCGCCATCGTAGCGGGCACTAATCCGGATTCGTGGAACCTCCATGCACAGTCGCATTTTTCTGGCCGTTGGCCTGATCGCCACCAGTGGCCTGACCCTGGCCAATAACGAAATCAAGGCAGTGAAAGTCAGTGGCGCCAGCCACCCTAGCCTGGCCGGGGAACTACCCACTGGCACCCTGACCCTGGATCGGGAGACCCTGGCCAGCATGCCCGCCAGCAACCTGACGGAAGTGCTGGATACCGTGGGGGGGCTGCAAGCCAGCCAGCTCTATGGCACTAACGGCAGTGAGGCGAGCCTGGATCTATTGGGCTTCGGTGCCGGCGCCAACCAGAACACCCTGATCCTGCTCAATGGTCGCCGCCTCTCGAATATCGATCTGGCCAGCCCCTTTCTCAGCGGTATTCCGCTGGCCGCCATTGAACGTATCGAGATTCTTCCCGGCGCGGGTGCGGCCTTGTACGGCAATGGTGCCGTGGGCGGAGTAATCAATATCGTCACCCGCCGCCGCTATGACAACAGCGCCGGTCTGGAAGTGAACGGTGGCAGCTATGGCTCCCTGGGCGGCAGCGGCTACGCCACCGGCCATCAGGGCAGCCTGAGCGGCGCCGTGGCCATGAGCACCCTGGACAGCGACGGCTACCGGGACAATAACGAGGTGCGTAACCACAGCGCTTTTGCCGATGTGCGTTATCAACAGGACGGCATTGAGGCCTACTTCACTGCCAACGGCGAAAAACAAGAACTTGGACTGCCAGGCGGTCGTAGCGAAGCGCAATTTCGCAACGATCCGCAGGGTACCGACACCCCCTTCGACGATGCCGAACAGGACAACTACTGGCTGATGCCAGGCCTGCGCATTGCCCTGCGCGGCAACACCGCACTGACTCTGGAAGCCAGCAAACGTCGTCAGGAACAGACCTTTGCGTTTGCCTCCAGCGGCAGCTTCGGTGAAACCGTGGTGGAGAGCTACAGCGTCACGCCCAAACTGGAAGGCCAGCACACTACCGGCAGTGCCGTTCACAACTGGACCCTGGGCCTGGATCTTCACGAATACGATTACGACAGCCGCACCAGTTTCGGTAACCGGGAGCTGGAGCAAAGCCAGCAGGCCTGGTATCTGCACAATCTGGTCAGCCTCACACCGAAACTGTCTCTCAGCGCCGGCGCCCGCAAACTGGAAAGCACCCTAAGTGGTGAGGGAGCCGACAAGGAGCAGGATGGAGAAATGTATGAGGCCGGAATCCGCTATACCTTCACGGGTAACCTGGCCCTGTTCGCTGGCGCCCAGCGCAGCGTGCGCATTGCCAACGTGGATGAACTGAGCCCCTTTAATCCCCCCATCGATCCGCAAACCGGCAAGGGCTACACCGCCGGGGCCAGCTGGTCCCAGGGCCGCCAGCATTCCACCCTGACCTTCTGGCGAGCCGAGATCGACAATGAGATCCTCTTTGATCCGGTCAGCTTTACCAATCGCAATCTGGAAGACCGCACCGTGCACAAGGGCGTCAGCATCAATTCCCGCTGGCGGCTGGACAAGGACCTGATGCTGACCATCAACGCCAGCGCCCAGCAGGCCCGTTTCGACGGCGGCCCCTTCGACCGCAACGACGTGCCCCTGGTGCCGGAACATACCCTGCAACTGATCGCCGACTGGCAGGCCCTGTCCTGGCTGTCCACCCAGATCAGCCATCGCTACGTGGGGGATCGCCGCTACGACGGCGACCTGGACAACCGCTTCCGCAAACTGGACCACTACCGCACCACGGACCTGCAATTGACCGCCCGCTATCAGGCGTTTTATCTCAAGGCAGGCGTCTACAATCTGGAAGACCACCAGGTGGTGGACTACGGCAACTTCAGCAACACCACAAGCACGGCAACACTGTATCCATTACCGGAGCGTCATTACCGGGCCGCGCTTGGCGTGGAGTTCTAGGAATCTTTGTAGGGTCCACTGAGCCTAAGGCGAACTGCAGAAGCCTAACGTTTTGATGGTGCAGTTCGCTTAGGCTCAGTGCACCCTACGACCGACTCGGACACCCCGGAGAACAACGACTCGTTTTCCCTCCGAGTCCGCTGCGGTTAAAACCACTTCATCAGGAGCCAGCATGAGCGACAACGACAAGACCCGCATCAACCGGGTGATCACCCGCACCGGCGATCGCGGTGATACCGGGCTGGCCGATGGCAGCCGGGTCAGCAAGTGGCACCCGCGCATTCAGGTACTGGGCGAACTGGACGAACTGAACAGCGGCATGGGCGTACTGCGCGCCCGGTCACTGGACGCAGATCTGGATACCGTGCTCGGCCTGGCCCAGCAGTTGCTGTTCGATATCGGCGGCGAGCTGGCCATACCCGGTCATCGCGTGATCGACGACCACGATCTGGTGGAGCTGGAATCCCGGGCGGATACCTTCAATGCCGAACTGCCGCCATTGAAGGAGTTCGTACTCCCTGGCGGCCACCCGGACGCCGCCTGGTGCCATCACTGTCGCACCGTGGCCCGGCGCACGGAACGCCACTTCGTGGCCCTGCAGGAGGCCGACGAGGATGCCGTGAACCCGATCAGTCTTGCCCTGGTCAACCGTCTTTCGGATCTGTTGTTCGTAATGGCACGGGTGATCAACCTGCGCCAGGAATCGCCGGAAGTACTTTGGCAACCGAAGGCAAAGAGGGGCTGATCTCGCTGTTTGGAAATCCCATTTTTTACCACAGAGAGCACAGAGAGCACAGAGAGCACAGAGCTCATTGAGGAGAACCCCCTCTTCAGCAACGTAGCGGTGCAACAATCGTAGGGGTAACCGTACCAGCCAACCGCTAAATTGGTGCAGTTCGCTTAGGCTCAGTGCCCCCTACGTCATCCGTTAGTCTGTGCCGGTTTTCGAGGCCAGTAAGGTGTTTTTGCGGGAAGCGATGCTTGCAGCGCGAAGAAGTGGGCTCGTCCAACCTTGAGCGTCAGGCCTCCGGCACCGCCATTGTGAAAACATTGTGCAACCCTGCCGCAACGGCGCGGGACCGGGCTACACTGGGGTCCCGGACCGACGATTTCACGCCATGGGCATCCGCAACAAACTCTTTGTCATTTTCCTTTCCACCTTCCTGGTGCTCACCCTGGCGGCCAGTGGTTTCTATTACTTGTCGTTCCTTCGCAGCCTGGAAACCTATCTGGATGAACGTCAGCAGGCCCAGGTAGAACGCCTGGCAGATCACCTGAGCCTGCTCTACCAACAACGCGGTGGCTGGCAGTTCCTGATGGAAGATCCCCGTCAGCTCAAACGTCTCTACCGGCTGGCCGGAGATCGGGATGACGACCGGGACAGCCGCGGTGATCACCGCCACTTGCAACTGCTGGATGTCCACAAGCAACGGCTGCTGGGTCCGCCGGCGCCACCGGAATTTCGTTCGGAAATTCCTGTTCAGATCGGCCGCGGCATCGTCGGCTACCTGACCTACCCGGATCAGCAAGCTATCCGCGACAAGCTAGACCAGCGCTTCATGGGCCGCCAACTGCGCTTCATGGGCTGGATGCTGTTTGTAGGTGTGGGGCTGTCGCTGCTAGTGTCCTGGCTGTTGGCCCGCCATCTGGTGGCTCCCATTCTTGCCCTGTCCAACCATACCCGCGACCTGCAGGAAGGCCACTACAGCGCCCGCCTGGAAACCCGCCGCCGGGACGAACTGGGCACCCTCACCGAACAGGTCAATCAGTTGGCGCAGCGGCTCGATCAGGGTCAGCAGGCTCGCCAACGCTGGTTCTCGGATATTGCCCATGAGCTGCGCACCCCAGTGGCAATCCTGCAGGGTGAGCTGGAAGCCATCAGCGATGGCATTCGCCCCTTGAGCCCGGAATTCATCAAGTCTCTGGAAGGGGAAGTAGCCCAGCTCACCCATCTGATCAACGATCTGCACGACCTGGCACTGGCGGATGGCGGCAATCTGCGTTATCGGTTCCACCGGGAGGATCTGGCGGACCTGCTCGGCGAGGTGGTCGACAGCTATCGCAACAGCTTTAGCCAGCAGAGCATCAGCCTGGAAACCCGTATTCCTGACCTTGCCGTTATTGATATGGATCCGGTGCGCATTCGCCAGCTGCTGGACAACCTGCTGCAGAACTCTCTCAAGTATACCGCCAGCGGCGGTACCTTGAGCCTCTCGCTGACACACGCTGGCGACAACTGGGAACTACTGCTGGAAGACAGTGCCCCGGGCGTGCCCGACGAGGCCCTGCCCCGCTTGTTCGACCATCTGTACCGGGTAGAAAGCTCCCGTAACCGCCGCACCGGCGGCGCCGGCCTGGGGCTGGCCATCTGTCAGCGTATCGCTGAAGCCCATGGCGGCACCATTGGCGCGGAGCACAGCCCCCTGGGCGGCGTGCGCATCCGTATCACTCTGCCAAGAGAAACCTCATGAGCCGCATCCTGATCGTGGAAGATGAGCCACGCCTGTCACAACTGATGGCAGACTATCTCCAGCATGCCCACTTCCACACCGAACAGACCGACAGCGCCCGGACCGCCATAGCACTGGCAAAAGAGGAACGCTTCCAGGCCATCCTGCTGGACCTGATGCTGCCGGACGGCGACGGCATGGAAGTGTGCAAGGCCATCCGCCGCCATAGCCAGGTGCCGATCCTGATGGTCACCGCCCGGGTGGACGAAGTGGATCGCCTGCTTGGCCTGGAGCTGGGCGCCGACGACTATATCTGCAAACCCTTCAGCCCCCGGGAAGTGGTGGCCCGGGTCAAGGCGGTGCTGCGCCGGGCCAATCCGCAACCGGACAGTGCCGGCCCTACCCTGGCCCTGGACGACGAACGCTATGAGGCGGTCATGGGCAAGCAGCGGGTCGCCCTCACTGCCATCGAATTCGCCCTGCTCGCCACCCTGTCCCGCTACCCCGGTCGCATCTGGTCCCGGGAGCAGTTGATGGATGAAATCTACCAGGACCACCGGGTTGTCTCTGACCGCACCATCGATAGCCACATCCGCAAACTGCGCCGCAAACTCAGCGACGGGGATGAGGCCTCCCATGACTGGATCGGCAGTGTTTATGGGGTGGGGTACCGGTTGGAGAAGCCATAACAGCCGCAAGCTACAAGCCTCAAGCTGCAACACGGTGAAAGGTTTTTATGATCGAAAACCACTGAGGCCGTGCCCCTACTTTGGGCGCGGCCTCAGCGCTGAAAAGCACAGAATCCAGGATTCGCGTTTTAGCTTGTAGCTTGAGGCTTGTAACTGCTTCTTCCTTATTTCCTGCATATTCCTTGCACGCTTCCCGCCCATACTGATCCCACACATTCACAGGGACTCACTGAGTCACAAGGAGAGCACCATGAAAAAACTGGCTATTGTTGCCCTGGCTATCTTTACCACTTCCGCTTTTGCCTACGGCCCCGGTCATAAAGGCGGGGAACACATGGTGGAGCGTCTGGAAAAGAAACTGGCACTGAGCGAGGAGCAAAGTACCCAGCTCAAAGCTATATTTCAGGAGCAGGGCGAGAAGATGAAAGCCTTGCACGAAGAAACCCAGGACAAGATGAACAAGGTACTGACCCAGGAACAGCAGGAAAAACTGGCCGAGATGAAAGAAAAGCGCATGGAGCGCAGGGCAGAGAAAAATGAAAACCGAAAAGACAAAAAGGGGCGTGATGTCGAATAACCCCCGCACTCTTGCCTTGATAAAAAAAGCCGGCAGACGCCGGCTTTTTCATCGCTTACCGCTACAACAAGGCGCGTCGCATATCCGTCAACAACTGACTCAGATAGGTAGTGAACCGAGCCGCATCCGCGCCATCAATCACCCTGTGATCGTAGGACAGGCTCAACGGCAGCATCAGCCTGGGCTGAAACTGCTCACCGTCCCAGACCGGCTGCATGTCTGAACGGCTGACACCCAGAATGGCAACCTCAGGCCAGTTGACGATGGGGGTAAAGGCAGTACCACCAATTCCCCCCAGCGAGGAAATACTGAAGGTGCCCCCTTTCATGTCAGCTGGTGTCAGTTTGCGGTTGCGGGCCTTTTCCGCCAGCTCACCCATTTCCAGAGCAATGGCTTTCAGACCCTTCTTGTCCGCCTCCTTGATCACCGGTACCACCAGACCATTGGGAGTATCCACGGCAATGCCGATATTGATGTAGTGCTTCTGGATCAGTGCCTCACCGCTGTTTTCCAGCGAGCTGTTGAAGCGGGGAAACTCCTGCAGCGCCCGGGCGCAAGCGCTGACCAGAAACGCCAGCATGGTGAGTTTGACGCCGTCTTTCTCCAGGGCCTTGTTCTGTTGTTTGCGGAAGGCTTCCAGGTCTGTGATATCCGCCATCTCGTGCTGGGTAACATGGGGAATGGTCAACCAGGAGCGGGTCAGGTTCTGGGCAGACACCTTGCGCAGCTTGTTGAGCTCCAGCCGCTCGATCTCACCGAACTGACTGAAATCGATCTCTGGCAACTCCACCGCCAGGCCGCCACCAGAAGCCGCTGGCGCACCGTCCAGTCTCTGTTTTACCCAGGCGTGTACGTCTTCCTTGAGGATACGATCCTTGGGTCCGGTGCCGTTGACCTGGGCCAGATCCACGCCCATTTCCCGGGCCAGCTTGCGCACCGCCGGGCCGGCGTGCACGGATTTGGAGGGGGAACCGGAATCTGCCGCTGGCGACGGAGAGGTCGCTGGAGCCGGCTTCTGTTCTTTTGCGGGCTGGTCCGATGTTGATGGTTTCGGCTCTGGCTTGTCGTCTGCCTCGGCGTTCTTGTCCGCTACCGGCTGGCCGCCGGACACCGCCATGGTAAGCAACGTATCACCGGTACCCACCTTATCCCCGACTTTCACGGCCACCGATTCCACCTTGCCAGCGGAGGGAGCGGGGATTTCCAGGGACGCCTTGTCCGATTCCAGCACCACGATGACCTGCTCGGCCTCCAGACTGTCGCCAGCGGCCACATTCACTTCGATGATTTCGGCGGAATCAATATCGCCCAGGTCGGGAACGGTAACGGTTTCACTGACACCGCTTTGCTGCTCTTGTGGCGCGCCGGACTCATCCTCTTCCTGCGGCTTTGAGGTTGTATCCGGTTTTTCCTCAGAGGCTTCAGGCGCATCACTGGCGGCCCCGGATTCCGCGGAAGATTCCTCTTCCGACTCGCCTTCGGCCTCCACTTCCATCAGCTCATCGCCTTCCTTGACCCGGTCGCCGACCTTGACGCCAATGGCAGTAATCTTGCCACCCTGGGGCGCAGGGACTTCCACGGTGGCCTTGTCCGATTCCAGAACAATAATGGTGTCTTCTGCAGCGATGGTGTCGCCGACTTTCACGCTGATCTCGATGACGTCAACAGGATCACTGCTGCCCACATCGGGAACACGAATCATGCTCTTACTCACACCAGTCTCCTTTTGTGAGATCACGCTGGGGTGCGATCAATGCATCACCGGATAGGGTTTATCCGTATCGATGCCGTATTTTTCGATGGCTTTTTTCACGGTAGCCGCCTCCACCTTGCCATCCTTGCGCAGGGCGCTGAGTGCCGCCAGCACGACGAAATAGCGGTCCACTTCAAAGAAGTGGCGCAGTTTCTGGCGGGAATCGCTGCGGCCGAAACCGTCGGTGCCCAGCACCGTATAAGGGGCATGCACCCAGGGCCGGATCTGGTCGGCGAAGGCACGCATGTAATCCGTGGACGCAATCACCGGGCCGTCACGGCCATCCAGACATCTCTCTACCCAGGTGCGCTCGCGCTCCTGATCCGGGTTAAGGATTTCATCCCGGTCCAGGCGCAGGCCTTCCCGGCGCAGTTCGTTGAAACTGGTGACACTCCACACATCCGCCGCCACACCGAAGTCATCGCGCAACAGCTCTGCCGCCGCTTCCACTTCACGCAGAATGGTGCCGCTGCCCAGCAACTGTACGCGGGGGGATTTTTTGGTTTTTCCCTTGCCTTCGCGCAACAGGTACATGCCCCGGCGAATGCCTTCTTCGGCCCCCTCCGGCATGGCGCCGTGCACGTAGTTTTCGTTCATCAGCGTCAGGTAGTAGAAGACTTTTTCATTGTCTTCATACATGCGCTTGAGGCCGTCATGGAGAATTACCGCCAGCTCATAGCTGTAGGTGGGGTCATAGCTGACACAGTTGGGCACGGTGCTGGCCAACAGGTGACTGTGGCCGTCCTGATGCTGCAACCCTTCCCCGTTCAGGGTGGTACGACCGGCGGTGGCCCCCAGCAGGAAACCGCGGGCCTGGCTGTCGCCGGCGGCCCAGCAAAGGTCGCCCACGCGCTGAAAGCCGAACATGGAGTAATAGATATAAAACGGAATCAGGGTGAAATCGTGCACGCTGTAGCTGGTGGCTGCCGCCAGCCAGCCGGACATGGCACCTGCTTCGTTGATGCCCTCTTCCAGGATGCGACCCTTCTTGTCTTCCCGGTAGTACATGACCTGACCGGCATCTTCGGGCTCGTATTTCTGGCCACCGGAAGAGTAAATACCCAGCTGCCGAAACAGGCCTTCCATGCCGAAGGTACGCGCTTCATCCGGCACAATCGGTACCACCCGTTCGCCGATCTGCTTGTCCTTGATCAGCGCGCTCATCATGCGCACAAAGGCCATGGTGGTGGAGATTTCCCGGTCACCACTGCCTTCCAGGAAGTTGGCAAAGATATCCAGCCCGGGCAGGGTCAGCGCCTGGCTGGCCTGCTGACGACGCACCGGCATATAACCGCCCAGCTCGTCGCGCTGCTCTTTCATAAAGCGCATTTCCGGGGAGTTCGCATCCGGCCGGTAGTAAGGCACATCCTTGAGCTGTTCATCAGTGAATGGCATATCGAAGCGATCGCGGAAATCCTTCAGACTTTCCAGGTCCAGCTTCTTCATCTGGTGGGCCTTGTTGACCGCTTCGCCGGCGCCGGTAGCGTAACCCTTTACGGTCTTGGCCAGAATCACCGTGGGCCGACCGGTATGGTTAACCGCCGCATGGTAGGCCGCGTAGACCTTGAAGGGATCGTGGCCACCGCGGTTGAGGCGGTACACCTCATCGTCGGACATATGCTCCACCAGCTTCTTCAGCTCCGGGTACTCACCGAAGAAATGCTCACGGGTGTAGGCGCCTCCGTTTTTCTTGTAGGCCTGGTATTCGCCATCCACGCACTCTTCCATACGCCGGCGCAGCAGGCCCTGGCTGTCCCGTTCCAGCAGTGGGTCCCAGAGACTCCCCCAGACCACCTTGATCACATTCCAGCCGGCACCGCGAAACACACCCTCCAGTTCCTGGATGATCTTGCCGTTACCACGCACCGGACCATCCAGCCGCTGCAGGTTGCAGTTAACCACGAAGATCAGATTATCCAGTTTCTCGCGACCGGCCAGGGCCAGGGCGCCCTGGGATTCCGGCTCGTCCATTTCGCCGTCGCCCAGGAAGGCCCACACCTTGCGGTCATCCTTCTGGATCAGCTCACGGTTTTGCAGGTACTTCATCACATGAGCCTGGTAGATGGCCTGAATCGGCCCCAGCCCCATGGACACGGTGGGAAATTGCCAGAAATCCGGCATCAGCCAGGGATGCGGATAGGAGGACAAGCCCTTGCCATCCACTTCCCGGCGAAAGTTGTCGAGCTGCTCTTCGCTGATACGCCCTTCCAGGTAAGCGCGGGCATAAACACCCGGGGCCGAATGGCCCTGGAAGAACACCAGGTCCCCTTCGTTTTTATCGCTGGGGGCCCGAAAAAAATGATTAAACCCCACATCGTAGAGCGTGGCGGATGACGCAAAGGAGGCAATGTGGCCACCCAGCTCGTCATCGTTATCCATGTTCGCCCGCATCACCATGGCCAGTGCATTCCAGCGCACCAGGGAACGCACCCGGCGTTCCATGAAGATATCGCTGGGAATCGGCACTTCGTCTTTGGCAGGGATGGTATTGAGGTACGGGGTGTTGAGGTCAGTACGGCGAATACCCTGTTCCTGGGCCTCATTGGTGATGGTGTCCAGCAGCCAGGCGGCCCGTTCCGGGCCTTCGCGCTCGACCACGGATTCCAGGGCTTCGAGCCACTCCCGGGTTTCTGCCGGGTCCATATCATCAAAGAAACTTCTTTTGTGCATGGGCATGCGTCCTTTTTCGCGTAGCCAGGCAGCCCTGCAGGATCACTGCAGGGCTGCGGGAATAAGCGCCCGAGGGTGTTGGGCGAGAGGTTCCAAACCTCCGGTACAAGCTCTTTCCATACTAGCCGCAATGACTGGCCGGTCAAATGACGATAATCACCACTGGCGGGTTACAGGCGGATGTTTTGGTATGGCAAGATCCCTGACAGCATGGCCAGTGTCACTGCAGGACGACATCAGACCTAAGTCTGATCGAGAGAAAAATACTTCGACACCTCCCGTAGGGTGCACTGAGCCTAAGCGAACGGCACCAGGCGAAAAGCAATTGATAATGGATAATTGAGAATTGAAAACACGCGGAGCACGCCCCTCTGTCGTCAAACAGAAGAGGCCGCGCCCAAGCTATGGGCGCGGTCATTGAGTTTTGAGAACCTCCACCGCGTTGATCGCGCCGTTATCAATTATCAATTAGATGGCTCGCTCAGTGCACCCCACGCGCGACCCAGCGCCTTCAGATAACGATGATCCACAGCGCCGCCAGGATCAGCCAGATGGCAACGCAGCGCAGTAACAGCCCCTGCAGGGATTCCAGATGATCCAGGGCCGCGGACAGGGAGCCGTCACCGCTGGCCAGGGAGTCCTCAAGGGCCACATTGGCCACTTGCTGCAGCGGCTGGCCACTGTGTTCCTGGCGCCACCAATGGCCACGCATTTTTTCCATAACCGCGGTGAAATCACCGGCCAGCGCCATGCTCAGCACCAGCAGCCTGTTGGCCGGCCAGCTTAGCCAGCCATCCAGGCGTGCCTGCCAGTGATTGGCCTGCTCGTCGCCAGCCCGGGTTACCCAGGCTCGATTGAGTACGACCAGAAACGCCGCTCCGAAACCCAGCACCACCAGCCAGAAGATCGCGATAAAGAGCTGCTGCTCCCGCGCCAGAATCTTTTCCGTCAGGGCACTCTGGTAGGTGGGATCGCCGGGTGTTCCGGTCACATCGAATTCATCCGTGGCCAGGGCAGCAAAGCCTTCCGGGTCGTTCATTCGACCGCGCACCAGCAATTCATCCACATGACGGAACTCGCTTTGTCCGCCAACCAGCCACAACATCAATGCCATGCCCAGAAGCAGCACTAACAACTGCCCCCAGAAGCCGTCCAGCCAGCAGGTCAGGGAGGAAACCAATAGTGCCGGCAACAGCACGGCCAGCCACCAGACTCGCTGTCCCTGCCCCAGGCGGTTACCCCATTGCTGCAACCAGCCCTGATGACGTTGCGGGTTGGTGAGCCATAATGGCCAGCTGGTATCCAGACGGCGCAGGCCGAGGACCAGTATCAGCACCAGAAACTTCATGCCATTTCCTCCTGAGAGCCTATTTAGAATCTATCCGCAGCCGCGCCGGAGTCCTTTCTTACCCGGTAAAGAGGGTCGCCAGATCGTGATTGCGATTGTGCTGTGTAGTCATTCTACATAAACAAGAGCAGTCGCGGGCTGGCGGCAAAAGGGGCCCGGCCCTTCGGGTTGCCGCTAAAAATGGCCCCATGCTGTGTTATGAACCTTGAACTTGACCCGTCAGGCCCTGCGGTTCATGCCTTGCCTGGGGCCATTTTTAGCGGCAACGCGGCTGCGGATAGATTCAAAATAGGCTCTTAAAACGGGCCAGGCGGGCCCGGTAATCCGCCCAGTCGAAAGCGGGCCCCGGGTCGGTCTTGCGACCCGGGGCGATATGTTCGTGGCCGGTGATGCGAGTATCGTCGATCGCCGGATAGTGGCACTGCAGTAGCGCTGTGAGTTCCGTCAGGGTCGCGTACTGCTCGTCTTCATAGGGAACAGTATCTGCGCCTTCCAGCTCGATGCCGATGGAAAAATCATTACAGTTTTCCCGCCCGGCAAAGCAGGAAACCCCGGCATGCCAGGCCCGCCGATCGCAGGGAACAAACTGCAACAGGCTGCCGTCACGCCGGATGAGAAAATGCGAGGACACGGTGAGCTGGTGGATTTCGCGGAAGTAGGGATGGTCGTCCGGGTTCAGGCAGTTCTGGAACAGGGCCTGGATATAATCGCCGCCGAACTGCTCCGGCGGCAGGCTGATGTTATGAATCACCAACAGGGAAATATCATCGGGATCGGGGCGGAGATTGAAATTGGGGGATGGGCACCACTGTGCCTGATCGACCCGGTGTTCGTCGTTGAGGGTGAGCACCCGCGCAAGCTCCTTAGAACCTGTTCATGATCTATACGCAACCGCGCCGGAGTCAATTTTTTCGCCAGGTCGTGATTGCGATTGTGTCGTGTAGTCATTCTACATAAATAAGAGCAATCGCGGGCTGGCGGAAAAAGGGGCCCGGCCCTTCGGGTTACCGCTAAAAATGGCGCCATGCTGTGTTGCGGACCTTGAACTTGACCCGTCAGGCCCTGCGGTCCGCGCCTTGCCTGGCACCATTTTTAGCGGCAACGCGGCTGCGTATAGATCATGAACAGGTTCTATGCCCGCGCGGACAAACCAACGACTAGTGCTGTGCGTTGGCCTGCATGCGGCGCAGGTCGCCAATAACCGCTTCCAGAGCCCGGTCGAACAGGGCTCCCTCTTCGATGAGTTTAACAGTCCCCTCATGCAGGGCAACGGCCAGAGTGTAAGCAGAGAACTCTTCCACCTTGATCCCGCGACGGTTGGTAAACACCATCTTCACCCCTGCGCGGATATTGGCAGCCAGCTTGGCGCGACGCGGTTCGTCACCGTCCATGATCTCAATCCACTGACCCGGAGCAAGCTGACCGGCTTTTTTCACCAGGAAATGGTTTTCCGGCAATACGGCTTCTTCCTGGGCTTGCGGTTGCGGTGCCGGCATTTCCGGTTCCACTGCCACCCGCTCGGTTTCCAGGCCTTTGAGCAGTTGTTGGTGCACATCCCGAAACTTGATCAGTAACTGCTTGGCTTCTGCCTCATCGTAACTGATCTGGCCAAGCCCGCTATACAGGGTCTTGAGGAGTTTGGGGCTCAGCGCCTTGAGCTTTTCCAGCGCCGCCTGATCACGGTGCGGCAGGACACTCCAGACCACCCCATCAACCACCTTGACCTGCTGCTGCCAGGCAGCACTGTCGGCGCCTTCGCGCAACCAGGTCAGGTAAAGCACCTGTTGCCAACCCTGACGCAGCAACCGCACCACCACATCCGGCAGTTGACGGCCGGCCATGCGCTTGTCGAGCACCGCCACCACTTCTTGACGGGCCAGCTCGGCACGGGCCTTGCCTTCTTCCGCTTCACGCACCCGTTGCTCAACACGCTCGGAGCGTGAACTCTGGCTGTCGAAAAAGCGCTGAAACTCATCCAGCAGGGTGGCGAACAAGCTGGCATCGTCTTCAAAGTCATCAATGATGCGATGCACTGCGTGGTTGATACGCTGGTACAGATCATCCTGAATACCCTGTTGCGGGTCCCACTGATTACCGGCCCGGGCCAGCATGTTGAGCAATAATCGGGCTTCGTGGTTGTCGTTACTGAAGAAGGTCTTGTCGGTGATTGCCACTTTCAGCAAGGGAATCTGCAGGCGCCCTATCAGCGCCTTGATCTCGGATGGCAGGCCCTCGTCATCCAGAATAAAATCAAACAGCAACGACACTAGGTTGATCACATCGTCATCGGCCTGATCCAGAGCATGAATGGCTTCGCCATGCTCACTATCGAGCAATTCTGACAGGTCTTCCTTCAGATTGGCCTTTTCAACGTCTGTTTCGCTAAGGCTGCGTTCCACACGCTGCAGACGATTGAGCACGCCCATCAGATCATCAGAGCTGACCTGATGGACGGAAGCCGCATTGGCCACCGGGGCGCCATTGAGATAAGGGACGCCGTTCTGCATGACCGCCATGGCAGCGCTCATGCCAGCTCCAGTAGCAGAGCCGCCCGCCGGAGCCCCACCGCCCTGGATACTACGCATGGTGACCAGCAGCTCCTGCAGCAAGCCAAACATCTGGTCATTACCCGCCGAGGAAGAGGATGCTGATTGAGAGGGGGTACTTTGGGCCAGTGAGCGGTTTCCGGGCTTGCGCACCGGGGCTATCGGCGCGGATTGCATGTCCGGCAACACTCCGGCATCAATCAGCACTTTGTTGACCTCGGTCACCATGTAACCAGTTTCAACCATCACCTCACGCTCAAACAGCTTGAGAATGATCAGGCGCGCTTTGATATCCAGTGACAGCCGCTCAAGGCCCTGATTGAAGGCATCAACCAGTTGGCGCGGCTCCAGTGGGTTATTTTTCTCACCCACCTCAACCTTGCTCTCGAACAGATATTCCAGACGACAGCAGAGAACCTTCAGCTGCTTATCACAGCCATTCCGGGCCCGGCGCGCCATGTTATCCAGAGCTACCGTGGTCTCCAGGTCATCCTCATTGACAAGCGTCAGGGAATCCAAGTCTAGTTTACTGTTTTCCAGCGAACCACTATCACGTTGTTGGCCAAGGTCGGCAAACTGATGCTGGATTGACTGTTTCAGGCCCGCAACCAGTCCGGATCGCTGGATACGCAGCTCCCTCATGGCATCGAAAAAACGCTCACGTCCATCCTCAGCTTCTTTTTGAGCCAGGTCATAGAGAGTGTCATCAGCGCCATCCAGCATCCCCTCAAGATACGAAGAAGCAAGGGCTACATAGCGATCACGGACTTTTTCGATCGGTCTGGGCAGGCTGTTAGCGGCTGCTTTTCCGGCGACCGGTTTGAGCTGGGTAACCTTGGCCATGACACCCCCGGGAGATAAGCTTCACCCTTTGCAATAATGGGACTGCGAATTCAGTACTTTCTAACCTATCACACCAGCAATCTAATAGTTTTGAACTAGTTCGCATGTGATATTTTATAGGTATTCTTTCGCAAACACGTCGCCAGCTTTCCCTGCCCGCTAAATTCCCATAGCCTAAGGCCTTTTGGGGCAATGGACGAGAGCCATGGAGCAAGCGGTTACCATTCTTAAACAGATCAGCGGCTTCCTGTGGGGATGGCCGGCACTAATCCTGATTGCTGGCACAGGCCTCTATCTGACTCTGATCCTGCGTTTCCTGCCCCTGAGACAGCTGGGGTTTGGCTTCAGACAGATGTTCGGCCCGAAGATCGGGGTCGGCACGATCGGTGCCGGCGCCGCCCTGGCCACGTCGCTGTCTGCCACCATCGGTACCGGTAACATCGTGGGGGTAGCGACGGCTATTCACTCCGGCGGGCCGGGAGCACTCGTGTGGATGTGGCTGATTGCCCTGGTGGGCATGGCCACCAAGTACGCGGAAGCCGTACTGGCCGTGCAATATCGGGAAAAGGACAGCGCCGGCCAGTATGTGGGCGGCCCCATGTACTACATCCAGAACGGTCTCGGCCCAAATTGGCGCTGGCTGGCCATCGCTTTTGCCATCTTCGGCATGTTGGCCGGCTTCGGCATTGGCAATAGCGTCCAGGCCAACTCTGTCGCTCACGGCCTGCAGGACAGCTTCGGGCTTCCAGCATGGGTAACAGGGGTCACCCTGGCCGTCCTCGTGGGCCTGGTAGTACTAGGCGGCATGAAGCGGATTGCCACCGTGGCGACTTATATCGTCCCCTTTATGGCGCTGGCCTACCTGCTGGCCGGTTTGGTGGTGCTGGTAGACCATGCTGACGCCCTGCCCGCCGCCCTGGCCCTGTGCTTCGAAAGTGCCTTCACCGGCACTGCGGCTGCCGGCGGTTTCGCGGGCGCCTTGGTCAAGGAAGCGATCCGTTTCGGGATTGCCCGTGGCATCTTCTCCAACGAGGCCGGCCTGGGCAGCGCGCCCATCGCCCATGCCTCCGCCAATACCGATCACCCGGCCAGACAGGGCTCCATCGCCATGTTGGGTACGTTTATCGACACCATCATCGTCTGCTCCATCACCGGCCTGGCAATCATTTCCTCCGGCGCCTGGACCAGCGGTGCAGAAGGCGCGCCGCTGTCTGCCCTGGCCTTTTCCTCTACCTTCGGTGACTTCGGCAATGTGATTGTGGCCGGCGGCCTGGCGATCTTTGCCTTCACCACCCTGCTGGGCTGGAGCCTGTACAGCGAACGCTGCACCCAGTTCCTGTTTGGCGACCGGGCCATCCTGCCCTTCCGGGTGATCTGGGTACTGGCCGTGCCTTTTGGCGCCATCGTCAGCCTGAACCTGGTCTGGGCACTGGCCGACATCATGAATATTTTGATGGCGATACCCAACCTGATTGCTCTGCTATTATTGTCACCCGTGGTGGTCAGGCTCAGCCGGGAATTCTTTTCCACCCGGCCGGATTGAAGTCACCACACATAACACGACCCGCAGGCCTGCCTGCGGGTTTTCATTGAGTTCAGCACCGAGAACAGCATGACCATCACCCTGCCCGACTATGTGCGTGACGATATTCAGCGCAACGTAAGCTTTGCTCTTGAAGAAGACATTCGCAGCGGCGACATCACCGCTCAGCTTATCGATGCCGACAGAGAAACGACCGCCACCATTATTACCCGCGAAGATGCGGTCATGTGCGGCATTCCATGGGCTGATGAGGTCTTCCGGCAGCTGGGTGATGTGCAAATTGAATGGCATGTAGAGGATGGCGACCGACTGGCAGCCGAGACCACTCTATGCACGCTTAGCGGTAATACCCGGCAGATTCTTACCGGCGAACGCACCGCGCTGAATTTCCTGCAAACCCTGATGGGCACCGCCACCACCGCCCGCCGTTATGCCGATGCCGTCAAGGACACAACCGTGACGATCCTGGATACGCGTAAAACCTTGCCCGGTCTCAGGGCTGGGCAGAAATACGCCGTGCTGTGTGGCGGCTGCCAGAATCACCGGATCGGTTTATACGATGCGTTTTTGATTAAGGAAAATCATGTTGCGGCATGCGGAGGGGTTACGGCAGCCATTGAGCGCGCGCGGGCACTGGCGCCTGAGAAAAAGATCATCGTGGAAGTGGAAACTCTCAAGGAGCTGGAAGAAGCGGCAGAACTCATGCCGGATCAAATTATGCTGGATAATTTCAGTACCGCGATGCTACAGACTGCGGCGCAAACACGAATCGAATCAGCATTGGAAGTCTCCGGCAATCTTACCGTGGAAAATGCGGACCATTTGCCCCCAAAACGTCAATGGTTTTTGTCATCGGGTGCATTGACCAAACATGTCACTGCAACGGACCTCTCTCTGCGACTGCAAGTCTTATAGCAAACGTGAATCTTTGAAGCATAAAACAGGAACAGAATGGCGCGTGTTTCGCCCTTGCAGTCAAGGGCGTCTGGTACTGAAATATTTGGCCCCTTCAATCTGGCTGTTTCTTATTACTCTGGAGCCTGCCTGGGCTATTGAATAGAGCCTTGATACCAAAAACGCGGCGATTCCCGCCCAGGCACATCTCTGAGATCAAGGCTTTTCAGCCCCTCATACTGGTGGCCAGCCAGAGCCGCCAGACCGGTTGCCGAGACGAAAACCAACACACCAAACACGCCTTTCGCAGCCCTGTCTACCACCCCATGAACCTCCACCTGCGGCGCAGACGAAGCAAGCTGAAACCAGAGCACACCAATCACAACCGCAAGCCACATCTGGGAATAAGGCATCACGATCACGCCGCTCACCATGGCATCAATCCCGGCCGCAAGCAGGGATGCCAGCAACACCGTCACCCTGAACGACCGTGAAACATCCGCCCATAAAGCCTCATCATTACATTTTCGCCAGGTCATGACCGCCAGCGTAAAAAAACTGGCCAGCAGAACACACAGAGCGGGAATCCCCCACTCATAAGCAATCTGGATAAGCGCATTGTGAGGGTGACCGGGGAAGCCTGGCGTAGCTTGAAATGACATTGGTCCCATCCCCCAAAGTGGGCTCTGGATAATACCCTCAAGCGCATGAGCCCACATCGGAAACCTCCCCGCAGAACCAGATGACACTCTCTTGGCAAGATCAACAGCACCGACGGGAATATCATACAATGGCACCAACACCCACAATAACAGCGCGCATAATACCGCTCCCACAACAACGCCCTGCAATTGCAATACGCTCCACCACCGTGTTGGCCGGAAACAGGCAAACAGCAACATGGTTGCACCCATCGACACCCACACACCCCGCGAGCCCTGAATAATAGCGACAGACCACCATAATGCCAGCACCAGAAAGGCACCGGTCCTCCGTGCGCGGGTTTTCAGCGAAACCACCAGCAACGCCAACACAGGCAGGCTGATGGCCTGGAACTGTCCGAGCCAGCGGGGATTATCAAAGCCAGCAACCAGAATCCAGGGCCTCAGTTCTATCTTTGCCGAAAACACCATCGCCAGTGATGCCGCGCAGGTAGTCAGCAACAGCACAACCACCGCGAACATGGCATTAATAATGACGCCTGACACCCTCGCATCTTGCTGCTGGGCAAAAAACACCACTAGGCAGAGGCCCACCAAGCATACAAAAGTGCCCAATTCCACCCAAGGCCACATTGAAAAGGGGCTAAGAACCGCCGACACGCTCCCCAGGCACAACAACACCCATAGCTGCCACTTTAGCGGCCGGGCGATCAACCGCTGCTGGTCCAATGCCATCAACAGCAGCATCGGGAGCATCCAGACAAACAGCAATATCTCCGTCAACCGTATCTGATCCAGCCAGGCGCGTGCCTCCCACAATCGATAGGCCGGAGTAACGACCAGCAACAACAAGCCGATTCCACCCCACGCCAGGGCAAACGCTTTTTTTCCGAAAATCATTACACTTGCTTGCCTCACCAGTGCACCAACAATGACGCCCCGAAGATACCTTGTTTCATTATTAATCTGGCAATTATATGGACAGGATTACGGGGTCTTCCTGTCAGAAAACTAACAGACAAAAAACATCCGCAGGAGCCCACCGGAGCGAGAAATGCTCTTTTACATGACTAGCCACCCTGCGCAATCTGACTACACTTATATAAAACAACAAAGGCCCGGGGGATTCACCACCGGGCCTTTGGAGACAAGAGCAGGCTTGGCTTGCACCTGCTCATTATCAGGATGCGTACAAGCGCTGATTAACTTTCTTTGCAAGTACCGGAACCATCACAGGTCACAACAGTAGACGCGGAATCTTTGGCCGTTGCTGTTGCCCAGTTTGCCGTCGGCGTCAGATCACCAGCAGCATCCGCTGTCAACGGAGACGCGCTTGGCAGGGTAATTGATGCACAAGCGGCTGCGTTTGCAGGCGTCAGATTACCAACCGTCGGATCCTGCGAATACTCAATCGCCCAGTTGTTGGTTTGCGCTTTCAGCTCTGCCAGGCAAGACTGAACACGGCTCTGCTCGACATAATCCTGATAAGCCGGGATAGCGATGGCGGCCAGAATGCCGATAATGGCCACCACAATCATCAGTTCGATAAGGGTGAAACCCTGCTGCATTTGCTTTTTCATATCGTTCTCTCCAATTGAAAGATTGGCAAACCTTAATTATTGAGCTCAGCTTTAGCGAGCCTCTGGGGATGTCTAATGCAGGGAGCGGGCCAACTTTGGTTTCCGTGAGGAAAAATCATTAGAAGAGGGGGATTACGCGACCTTCCAGAACAGCAATGCAGATCGAAAGGCCGCTCAGGCGCAAACTGAACTGCTCAAAACCGTCAATCGCCGACACTTTACGTCACCCTGCTGCAGACTTCTGGCACGGGAGGTCACCTGTCTAACCTTGCTTATAGCTGTATTTTCCGGACAACCTCCAGCACCCTACCCACCACGTCGGCAACTACCTTTAAAGGCGAATACAACAGCAATAGACGACCCCGTTCGCTTGCAAGCAGGTTTATACAACCACCTTTCTCCCCGTGTAGATGCGGCATGCACCTCACTCCTCGTTTCCGAGGCAAGCCTGGATAGACTCCTTGCTATGAAAACACCTCAAGAAAAGACGGCAAGGTGCTGATTTTGCGATATCCGGTCTTCCCAGTGCCCGGCACAACCGGTATGTTACGAAGAAAGTGTTGGGCAAACCGACCATACTAAGCATAAACAAGCAGGTTGCCATGACTAGCCAAACCCTTTCCTTTAGTGGTTTACCAAAACGCCTGGTACAACAGGAATTGCTGACTGCTGAAGACATTCAACAGGTACAGAAACAGGCCCGAGAAGAGCGGGTGAGCCTGATTCATCAGCTTGTGGCCTCTGGCAAACTCTCTGCAAAAGTGGTGGCCGGGGCGGTGGCCGAGGAGTTCGGCGACCCGATTCTGGACCTGAGCACGTTCCAGCGGGAAAGCCTGATAAAAGACCTGGTCGATCCCAAGCTGATCACCAAGCATCACGTACTCCCACTGTTCCGGCGAGGCAGTCGCCTGTTTGTAGCCGTGGCCGACCCGACCAACCTGCCTGCCCTGGAAGAAATCCGTTTCAATACCGGCCTCAACGTGGAAACCATTATCGTTGAGGAAGACAAGCTCACCCACTGGATTGAAAACCTGGAGTCTGAGGCGGAAGGCAGTGCTTTCGATGACCTTGATGATGGCCTGGATGACCTGAATGTCAGTGCCGCGGAAGAAAGCGCCCCTGACGAAACAAAATCCGGCTCGGATGACGCGCCAATTGTTCGTTTCGTCAACAAGTTGTTGCTGGATGCCATCAAGGGCGGGGCGTCAGATTTGCACTTTGAGCCTTACGAAAAGACCTATCGAGTCAGGTTCCGCCAGGACGGTATCCTGAAAACAGTATCCAAGCCGCCCATCAATATCGCCAGCAAGTTGTCCGCCCGCCTAAAGGTCATGTCTCGACTGGATATTTCCGAGCGTCGAGTGCCACAGGATGGCCGGATCAAACTGAAGATTTCGAAAACCCGCGCCATCGACTTCCGGGTAAATACCTGCCCCACCCTTTTTGGTGAGAAGATCGTGCTGCGGATTCTGGATCCGGAATCCGCCAAGATGGGTATCGAGGCTCTAGGTTATGAGGACGACCAGAAAGAGATGTTCATGGATGCCCTGCACAAACCCCAGGGTATGATTCTGGTGACAGGTCCCACCGGTTCCGGGAAAACCGTTTCACTCTATACCGGGGTTAACATTCTCAACACACCGGAACGCAATATTTCCACCGCCGAAGATCCGGTAGAAATCAACCTTGAAGGTATCAACCAGGTTAATGTGAACCCCAAGCAGGGGATGGACTTCGCTGCTGCGTTAAGGGCCTTCCTGCGTCAAGACCCGGATGTAATTCTGGTAGGGGAAATTCGCGACCTTGAGACTGCCAATATCGCCATCAAGGCAGCCCAGACCGGCCATATGGTGCTTTCCACCCTGCATACCAACAGTGCTCCGGAAACTCTCACCCGACTTCGCAACATGGGGGTGCCCTCCTTCAATATCGCCACATCGGTAGTGCTGATTATTGCCCAGCGGTTGGCTCGTCGACTCTGCTCACATTGCAAAACCCAGGTGGATATTCCGAAACAGTCCCTGCTTGAGATGGGATTCACAGAAGAAGATGTGACTTCCGGTTTTACTGTTTACGGCCCTGCGGGATGTGACAAGTGCAATAATGGCTACAAGGGCCGAGTGGGGATTTACGAAGTAGTGAAGATCACCAAAGGCATTTCTCGCATTATCATGGAAGAGGGAAACTCCATTCAGATTGGCGATCAATGCCGCAAGGAAGGTTTCAATGATCTGCACCGATCCGGGCTGGTAAAAGTCATGCATGGTGTCACCAGCCTGGAAGAAGTTAACCGTGTAACCAGCGGACATTAATATTATGGCGACCAAAACAGCACAAAAACAAAACTCAACCTTCACTTACGAAGGCACAGACCGCCAGGGCAAGAAAGTCAAAGGCGAAACGGCAGGAAAAACTCCGGTTTTGGTGCGTGCCGAACTCAGAAAACAAGGTATCAACGCCAAAAAAGTAGTCAAAAAACGAGAGATCAACATCGGCGGCAAAAAAAAGATCAAGCCGATGGACATTGCCATCTTCACCCGCCAAATGGCCACAATGATGAAAGCCGGTGTTCCTCTGGTGCAAGCCTTCGAGATTGTTTCAGACGGGCTTGATAATCCAACCATGAAGCAGCTCGTGCTGAGCTTGAAAGCGGAAGTTGAATCTGGCAGCAACTTTGCAACAGCGTTATCCAAACACCCGGATCAATTTGATGATTTGTACTGCAGCCTGATTGAAGCCGGGGAGCAGTCTGGCTCCCTGGAGACCATGCTGGACCGGGTCGCTCTTTATAAAGAAAAGAGCGAGCTACTGAAGCAGAAAATAAAGAAAGCGATGAAATATCCTGCCACTGTTGTAGTTGCAGCAGCGATCGTAACAGCAATTCTCTTGCTCAAAGTGGTGCCTGTTTTTCAGGATCTTTTCGAAGGATTTGGCGCTGAGCTTCCTGCATTTACCGTATTTGTGATCAATTTATCCGATGGATTGCAGAATAACTTCCTGTTCGTCCTTGTAAGCATTATTGCTTTTGTCATCGGTTTCAGCACGCTGAAGAAAAGATCCGAAGGGTTTCGCAATGCCCTGGACCGCTTTGTACTTAAACTACCGATCGTCGGGGACTTGGCGTTCAAGTCTACGATTGCTCGCTATGCACGCACCCTCTCAACCACCTTCGCTGCAGGGGTGCCCCTGATTGATGCCCTTGATGCCTGTGCCGGCGCCACTGGTAATGTGGTATACCGTAATGCTGTGCTTCAGGTAAAAGAGGACGTCTCCACCGGTCAACAGCTGCAATTTGCCATGCGAGCCACCGGCGTCTTTCCCGCCATGGCTTTGCAAATGACAGCGATTGGTGAAGAGTCTGGCGCCCTTGATGCCATGCTGGAAAAAGTCGCCATTTACTATGAGGATGAAGTCGACAATGCCGTTGATGGCCTCACCAGCATGATGGAACCACTCATTATGTCAGTGCTTGGCGTTCTTATCGGCGGCTTGATCATCGCCATGTACCTGCCGATTTTCCAATTGGGCCAAGTTGTAGGCTAATTAATGACAGACAATCTTCTGAGCGTTCTTTCCGCGAGCCCAACCCTGCTGGTTGGGCTCTGCGTTTTCTTGGGCCTGCTTATCGGCAGCTTCCTCAACGTTGTCATCTACCGCTTGCCGGTGATGATGGAACGTAGCTGGAAGCAGGAAGCCCGCGAAATTCTGGAGCTACCCGCAGAGGATGATGGCGAGATCTTCAATCTGGTGACGCCGCGCTCCCGTTGTCCGAAGTGCGACCACGCCATTGCCTGGTATGAAAACATCCCGGTGGTGAGCTGGCTGGCACTGAAAGGTAAATGCAAGGGTTGCGCAACGCCGATCAGTAAACGCTACCCGGTCATTGAGCTGACAAGTGGCGTTCTGGCCGGCCTGTGCGCCTGGCACTTTGGTTATGGACCCTGGCTAGCCTTTACCCTGTTTGCCACCTGGACCCTGCTGGCGGCAGCCATGATTGATGCGGATACTACCCTCCTGCCGGACAGCATGACTTACCCTCTACTGTGGGCCGGCCTGCTGGCGGCGCTGCTTGGCGTTTCACCGGTATCCCTGCCGGATGCGGTGGTGGGTGCCATGGCCGGTTACCTGTCCCTGTGGAGCGTGTACTGGCTATTCAAGCTGCTCACCGGCAAGGAAGGCATGGGCTATGGTGACTTCAAGCTTCTCGCTGCTCTGGGCGCCTGGACGGGTTGGCAGTATCTGCCGCTGATTATTCTGCTGTCTTCCGTGGTGGGCCTGGTGTTCACCCTGATCGCCACTCTCTTCGGCGGCGAAAAGCGCACCCAGATCCCTTTCGGCCCCTATCTGGCAGCCGCTGGCTGGATTGCATTGCTATGGGGCGATACCATCGTCAGCTCGTATCTTGGCATGTTCAAAATCAGTTAATCGCTGACAACATTCCCTCGATGATTTCCTGTTGGAGCCTTGCCTGCAAAGCGAAAGGCTGGCTCCAACGCTGATGAAACCCGTTCTGGAGTCTCCATGTTCGTAGTCGGCCTGACTGGCGGTATTGGCAGCGGCAAGACCGCTGCCACGGATTTTCTCGCCCAGCAGGGCATCACTATTGTGGACGCAGATCTGGCGTCCCGGGTGGTAGTGGAACCGGGCCAGCCTGCGCTCCAGCATATCGCTGATCATTTTGGTGAGCATGTACTCACTGCGGATGGCGCCCTGGACCGCCGCGCTTTGCGCGAGATCGTGTTTGCGGATGCGGACGCCCTGAAGGTGCTTGAAGGCATTACTCACCCCGCCATCGGCGAGGAGCTGAAACGGCAAATTGCTGCCAGTGAGTCCACCTATACCGTTCTGGTATCGCCACTGCTGCTGGAAACCAGCCAGAAAGCGCTGGTGGACCGTATTCTGGTCATCGATGCGCCGGCAGAATTGCAGGTAAAACGGGCCATGGAACGGGACCATGTTCCCGAAGAGCAGGTTGCCGCTATCATCAAGGCTCAGATGGAGAGAACCAAACGCCTGGACCAGGCCGACGATGTGGTTGAGAATCACGGATCGCTGCAGGTACTTCACGAGCAACTGACGAGCCTGCATCAACGCTATCTGGAAATGGCTAACGTACTCTGAACATGTCTGATACCAATAACACCACCCAAACCTATCCCTGCCCCCAGTGTAAATCCCTCACTCGCTGGACAAACAATCCCTGGCGGCCTTTCTGCTCCGAGCGCTGCAAGTTGATTGATCTGGGCGATTGGGCGGCGGAACGCCATGCGATTCCCGGTGATGACAATGCCCCCGGGGATTTTGAAGAGTTCTGATCGTTTAACGGACCGGCTGAAGCATGGACTATCGAGACGGTAAGCAGCTGCCTTGATTCCAACAGGTGGGTTTCGCCCACCGCATGGTGCCCAGCGCCTAATCGAGCTGCCCGCTAGAGAGCGGCAGCGGCAACGTCAGGCCAGAAAGCCCGAATACCAGCTACGCCAATGGCGCCGTGATGGCGGGCGGTTTCCAGATCCGCTGGCGAGACACCACCTAGCCCATAACAGGCCAGCGGCAACCCGGTAATCCATTCCCCCGCCTGTTGCCACCCCAGGGGGGGACGATCCGGATGACTGGCAGTGACCTCTACCGGGGAGACCAGCGCCATATCCAGCCCCAGGTCTGCCGCCTTTTCCAGAGCATCACGGCTGTGACAGGCCGCTGAAACCACCCCCGCAAAATCCGGTCTCCCCTGACAATCCATCAATACCGAGCCCGGCATATGCAGCGCAAAGACGCCCTGCAAGGACACCTGTGCCGCCCACGCTGCCGATGAGGCCCGCAACCATACCTTGAGGCCTTTTTCCCGGCACAGGGCCAGAATCTCAGGCAGTGCAGCATGCTCACTCCACTGGCGCAGATACAACCCGGTACGGGCAGCATCCAAACGATCGATACCCGCTTTGAAGGCTTCCAGATCCAGATTATCCGGCGCGATGGCAAGATAATCGGGAAGCGTGATCGCGGTGACCACCGGCCGGTTCGCCGCCGGAAACTCCAACGCCGGCAATTCCGGAATCTCAAACCAGTTCACCTGCTGCCCTTCACAACCCGAAGGCTCGCCCTGCCAGGCCGTGACATCGCGAAAATGCAGGGTAACGTGCAGATCCTGGTACTGGTGGGCGATAGTCATGAACGGGGAAGAGATGGCCGCCTGCATGCCCAGCTCCTCCTCCAGCTCCCTGGCCAGGGCCGCCGACAGGGGCTCACCCGGCTCCACCTTGCCGCCAGGAAACTCCCAGCGGCCCCCTTGATGCTTGTGGTCCGGGCGTCGGCTCAGGCAGATGCGGCCGTCGTTGCCGCGGATGATGGCGGCAACGACGGTGATGGCGGGGGTAGCTACGGTCATAAAAACGTTTCTTCAGGAGCGTCGGGAGAGCCATGCCCGCAGGCGCAACAGCGAATGAGCTGTCGCAAGTATGTTCGCCATGCAAGCATAGCTCCTACAGCGGCTTTTTACGTCGGGCGTTCAGCGTTCAGATTATGTGCGATATTCCGCGTTGATTTTCACGTAGTCGTAGCTGAAATCACAGGTCCACACGGTGCACTCGGCATAGCCGCTGGCCAGATCCGCACGGATGCTGATTTCCGACTGGGCCATCACCGCTGCGCCTTTCGCCTCTTCGTAGCTATCCGCCACACCGCCCTGCTCCACCAATAGCAGGTCATCCAGCCAGACATTGACCTTATCCACGTCCAGGGAGGCAATGGGAGCTCTGCCGATGGCAGCCAGGATACGGCCCCAGTTGGGATCGGAAGCAAACAGGGCTGTTTTCACCAGAGGCGAATGGGCGATGGTTTCCGCCACGATGCGGGCATCGGATTCACTGGCCGCCCCGGCCACGGTAATCGACACAAACTTGGTGGCGCCTTCACCATCGCGCACCAGAGCCTGAGCCAGCTCCACGAACACGCTTTCCAGAGCCTGATACAGTACCTGGCTATGGTCATCCAGCGCCTGAATCTCCGGCATCTCCGCCGCAGCGGTACTGATCAACATGCAGGCATCGTTGGTGGAGGTGTCGCCGTCCACTGTGACCCGATTGAAAGACTTGTCCGCCAGGGCCTTCACCCACTGATCCAGCAGGGGTTTGGCGATAGGCGCGTCGGTGGCGATAAAGCCCAGCATGGTGGCCATGTTCGGCTTGATCATGCCCGAGCCCTTGGCCATGCCGGTGACAGTAATCGGCACACCGTCGATCTCCACCCGCCGGCTGGTAAGCTTGGGGTAGGTATCGGTGGTCATGATGCCTTCTGAGGCACGGCCCCAGTGATGCTCATCCAGCTCTGCCAATGCCTTGGGTAAACCCGTTGCAAACGCCGGCAACGGGAACTGCTCACCGATTACCCCGGTGGAATACGGCAGGATCTGATCCTCGGCGCAACCAGCCGCATCGGCCAACAGGCGACAGCTGGCCAGACAGTTTTCCATGCCCTTCTTGCCGGTGCCCGCGTTGGCATAGCCGGTATTGATCATCAGGTATTTGGGTGCCCCTGCGGCAAGACGGCTTTTTGCCACCTGCACCGGCGCGGCGCAGAAACGGTTCAGGGTGAAGACACCGCTGACACGGGAATCTTCACTCAGCTCCAGCACCACCAGGTCCTTGCGGTTGGCCTTCTTGATGCCAGCCTCAACAGCGGCAAGACGGATACCGGGGACGGGCAACCATTCTGTCTGTGTCATAACCAATCCTTTAGCTTTCAGCGACAAGCTTCAAGCCACAAGCCCAAACAAAGAAAGCACCGGCGTTGCCGGTGCTCTGGTTTTCCTTGCAGCTTGTAGCTTTAGGCTGCTGTTATTCAATCTTGCCGTGGCACTGCTTGTATTTCTTGCCCGAGCCACAGGGGCAAGGTTCATTACGACCCACCTTGCGGCCTTCACGCACCACGGTCTTGGGGCCGTCAGCCTGATTGTTTTCGCCGGCCGTGCCATCGGTACCCGGTTCGGGCGCTGCCTGCATTTTCATTTTTTCTGCCTGACGACGTGCCTCTTCCTGGCGCTGCTGTTCGAGGCGCTCCACTTCGTCATCACGACGAACCTGGAAGCTGTGCAGCACCCGGATCAGCTCATGCTGGATCTGGTTGAGCAGCCCCTGGAACAACTCGAAAGACTCTTTCTTGTATTCCTGCTTGGGGTTTTTCTGCGCATAGCCGCGCAGATGAATGCCCTGACGCAGGTGGTCCATGCTGGCCAGGTGCTCTTTCCAGTGACGGTCGAGGATCTGCAGCATCAGGTGTTTCTCGATCTTGCGCAGGTCTTCGACGCCGATTTCCCCTTCCTTGCGCAGATAGTCCTGCTCCAGGGTTTCTACCAGCTTCTCGATGACACCGTCGATGTGCATCTGGTTATTTTCGTTAAGCCACTGGCCCACCGGTGCATTACACTGGAATTCCGCCTCCAGGGTTTTCTCCAGACCCGGCACATCCCACTGGTCTTCCACGGAGCCCGGCGGCAGGTAACTGTGCACCAGCTCCGTCACCACATCATAACGAATGCCTTGCACAGAGGTACGCAGGTCGTCGGTTTCCAGAATCTGGTCACGCTGGGTGTAGATCACACGACGCTGGTCGTTGGCCACGTCATCGTATTCCAGCAGGTTCTTGCGGATATCGAAGTTACGCCCTTCTACCTTGCGCTGGGCATTCTCGATAGCACGGGTCACCCAGCGATGCTCAATGGCTTCGCCGTTCTCCAACCCCAGTGAGCGCATCATGTTGCGGATGCGATCAGAGGCGAAGATCCGCATCAGGTCGTCTTCCATGGACAGGAAGAAACGGGTGTAGCCAGGATCACCCTGACGACCGGCACGACCACGGAGCTGGTTATCGATACGGCGGGACTCGTGACGCTCGGTACCGATAATATGCAGGCCGCCGGCCTCCATCACGGTGTCATGGTTACCCTGCCACTCAGAGCGAATTTTTTCCGCTTCTTTGTCCGAGGGGGTATCCATGTGCTTGATCTGTTCTTCCGGGTTGCCCCCCAGCACGATATCGGTACCCCGACCCGCCATGTTGGTGGCGATCGTGACCGCACCAGGACGGCCCGCCTGGGCAATAATCTGCGCTTCACGTTGGTGGAACTTGGCGTTTAGTACTTCGTGGGCAATCTTGTCTTTTTTCAAACGCTTGGACAGATACTCGGACGATTCAATGGTCGCGGTACCCACCAGCACCGGAGCACCCTTGGCCACCGCTTCGCTGATTTCCTTGACGATGGCGTCGAATTTTTCTTCCAGTGTCAGGTACACCAGATCATTGGCATCCACACGAACCATAGGCCGATTGGTCGGCACCACCACCACATCCATGCCATAAATCTGACGGAATTCCAGGGCCTCGGTATCAGCCGTACCGGTCATACCCGCCAGCTTGTTGTAGAGGCGGAAGTAGTTCTGGAAGGTGGTAGATGCCAGGGTCTGGTTTTCCTGCTGGATATTCACCCCTTCCTTGGCTTCGATCGCCTGGTGAATGCCCTCGGACCAGCGACGTCCGGGCATGGTACGGCCGGTGTGCTCATCAACAATGACGATCTGGTTGTTCTGAACAATATAGTCCCGGTCCACATGGAAAAGAGCGTGGGCCTTTAACGCCGCATGAACATGGTGCAGCAGTGCAAGATTATGGGCGGCGTAAAGGCTCTCACCCTGCTCCAGCAGGCTATTACTGACCAGCAGCGCCTCAATCTTCTGGTGTCCGGTTTCCGTCAACTCGACCTGACGCTGCTTTTCATCAACAAAGTAATCGCCTTCCTGCTCTTCCGTCTCGGCGGTGAGGTTTGGCATCAGCTTATTGACGGCAGTATATAGCTCGGAGGAATCGGCTGCCGGCCCGGAAATGATCAGCGGGGTGCGAGATTCGTCGATGAGGATGGAATCCACCTCATCCACAATCGCGTAGTTAAGACCACGCTGAACCCGGTCTTCCAGTCGGAAGGCCATGTTGTCGCGCAGGTAGTCGAACCCGTACTCGTTATTGGTACCGTAGGTAATATCAGACGCGTAGGCCGCCCGCTTCTCATCGGTGGGCTGCTGGGAAAGAATCACACCAACGCTGAGGCCCAAAAATTCGTATAGAGGCCGCATCCAGTTAGCGTCCCGCTCGGCCAGATAGTCGTTCACGGTGACCACGTGCACCCCTTCGCCGGACAACGCATTCAAATACGCCGCCAGGGTCGCGGTCAGAGTTTTACCCTCACCGGTGCGCATTTCGGAAATACGCCCCTCGTGCAGTGCAATGCCGCCCATCATCTGCACGTCGAAATGGCGCATGCCCATCACCCGGGTGGAGGCCTCGCGCACCACCGCAAAGGCTTCCGGCAGCAATTCATCCAGAGTCTTGCCATCCTGGAACGCCTGACGGAATTCGCGGGTCTTGAGCTGCAGGTCTGCCTCGCTGAGCTGTGCCAGCGCTTCCCCATGGCTGTTGATCGTTTCGACCAACTTGGCCATGCGTTTCAGCTCACGATCATTCTTGGTGCCGATGATTTTTTTTACGATGGTACCCAGCATACAACTTCCGGTTCGGTAAAAAGTCAGGACAAACAGCCCGTTGGCGGCAAAGTGCTGGCCGCAAGGTGAGCCATTCTAAACACAATAAGATGAAGAGATAAGGTGGTATTCCCGGTTATCAAGGGTGCTCAACCAAAAACGGCCCCTACAAGGGGCCGTTTTTGATCTGTTATTCAACGTCGGGCGCGGTAAATATAGGGCTGCGGGTTCACCTGAGTGCCATTTTTAAGCACTTCATAATGAATGTGCGGGCCGGTGGAGCGACCGGAATTGCCTACTTTGCCGATAACATCCCCGGTGCGAACAATCTCACCCGGCTCCACCAGTAATTCCAGGGCATGCCCATAGCGGGTGGCAATACCATTGCCGTGGTTGATTTCCACCATCAGGCCATAGCCGGAGCGGTCACCGGAATAGGTCACGACACCGGCGCCGGTGGCAATAATCGGTGTGCCTTCCTTGCCGGCAAAATCCACCCCTTTATGCCAGGCTACACGGCCGGTGAAGGGATCAGATCGGCGCCCGAAGCGGCTGGACATCCAACCCTTGGCCAGCGGCCGGCCGGACAGGTAGGTCTGGTCTTCAATCTGCTTGCCGGCCAGCAGGTTTTCCAGAATTTCCAGCTGACGCTCGCGGCGCTCCAGGGTTTGCGCCATCTGGTTCACCGCTTCCATAAAGGAAGGCAATTCGTAGCTGGCACCCTCCTCCGAGCCTTCTGGTCCACCCAAGCCCGGGACAGTGCTGAAATCAAACTCATCCCCGTCAATATCGGCCACTTCCACCAGCCGCTCACCCAGCGCATCCAGCCGAACCAGACGAGCCTGGGCCTGGGCCAGTTTCAGGGTCAGTGCCCGGAACTGCTCCTGGCTGAGGCGATCCAGGGACTCCAGGGCTTTTTGCTGATCTTCCAGATGGGTGGAAAAACGTTCGGTCATTACCGGCGTATACTCGGGCTGATCGCTGAGTTGCGACACCAACAGGTAGCCGCCAACGCCCATCAGCACCGGCACCACCACCAACACGGCAGCCAGCAGCCAGGGCCAGTGCCGGGGGACCGGAAGTGTGCGCGAATGGCCACGCTTGCTGTTAATGACTAAGATATTCATAGATTCGTGTAACGCACCGACTAAAAATTAAGAAATTCAAATAGTTGCACTGGCTTTCTTGATTATTTTTTACAATTTGCAGGCTAGTCTAAGTAAAACCTATGAGCAAGACAACTTCGCCCAAAGCCCTGCTCGCCCTGCTGAGTGGTCATCCTACTCTCTCTGGCTTGACCAAGGAGGCCAAAAAGACCGCTCGCCAGGAGCCAGACACCGCCGCAGCCACCAATCCGCTTGATTGCCTGCCACCGGCACTGCGCGAGCGGGTCACCCTGGTGGAAGACAGCATGCGCTGGCTGGCTATTGCCGAAACCAGCGCCACTGCGCAGCTATTGCGTTTTCACCTGCCCAAATTGCAGCAGGCCCTGCCCGGCCAGCAGATCAAGATCGTGGTGGGCGGAAAACGCCAGATGCAGAACAGCAACGTCCGTGCCAACCAACAGGACAAACCCAGATTGGCCAGAGAAAGCGCCAGACAAATTGCCGATCTGGCTGACACCATCGAGGACAAAGACCTCAAGGCATCCTTGCAACGGCTGGCCAGCCGCGGTGAATCAGAATAATTCGCGTATGTAGGAGCCATGCTCGCATGGCGAACCGAGCCTCAGCGAGGACAAGGCGGTGCGGGTTGCTCCCGATCTATCCAGTGAGACCTGTCGAGCCCGGATATTCCTGATCTCCCTGCGGGCGATTTCCTCGCTGCGCGAGGTTCGCCATGCGAGCATGGCTCCTACAAAAAAATCTTGGCTTCCCTGAAACGAAAAACCACCCGGCGGCGGGAGAACCGCCGGGTGGCAACAGGGTTTCGACGTTTACAGCGTGCAGCCGGGTGTTACTCGGCCGCCGCGAGCACGGGTCGCATGTACGACACTGGCGCATCGGTGGCATCTTCGAAGGTCACCACCTCGTAGGAATCCTCCTGACGGAGAATCTCGCGCAGCAGGGCATTATTGAGGGCATGGCCAGACTTGTGACCGATGAACTCGCCGATCAGGCTGTGACCCAGAAGATACAGGTCGCCGATGGCATCCAGCATCTTGTGCTTGACGAATTCGTCCTCGTAACGCAGCCCGTCCTCGTTGAGGATGCGATACTCATCCACCACGATGGCGTTATCGACACTGCCGCCCAGCGCCAGATTCTGGCTGCGCAGGAACTCGATATCGCGCATGAAGCCGAACGTCCGCGCCCGCGCCACTTCCTTCACGAACGAGGTCGTGGAGAAGTCGATGCTGGACACCTGGTTACGCTCTTCAAACACCGGGTGGTCGAATTCGATGGAGAAGGTCACCTTGAAGCCATCAAAGGGAACGAAAGTCGCTGACTTGTCGCCCTCACGCACCGTGACTTCTTTCTTGATGCGGATGAACTTCTTGGCCGCTTCCTGCTCCTTGATGCCAGCAGACTGCAGCAGGAACACGAAAGGACCGGCACTGCCGTCCATGATCGGCATTTCCGGCGCGGACAGCTCCACGAAGGCGTTATCGATGCCCAGCCCTGCCATGGCAGACAGGAAATGCTCCACCGTGCCCACCTTCACGCCATCCTGAACCAGGGTCGACGACAAAGTGGTCTCGCGGACGGCATCGGCAGACGCCTTGATCTCCACCACCGGGTCCAGGTCCACACGCCGGAACACGATACCGGTATTTACCGGTGCCGGGC
>OJCR01000120.1_pt1 | contig 39425 bp, 19 predicted proteins | sample 1591611 | NCBI WGS metagenome assembly OJCR01 (sample SAMN05416815, study PRJEB24817) | seawater metagenome | isolation source: Sea water | place: Canada:Atlantic | collected 2013-07
TCTACACGTAAGGAGTCGTCGGCAGCGTCAGATGTGTATAAGAGACAGGGGTTCCAGAGGGCAAATGATGTGATTGACTCCTCCGATTGCCTTGCATCAAAAAGACTACCCGCACCTTTTCCTTTTAAATTGTGCTCTAAAGCCTTGTCACATAGGCAATGATTCGGAAAGATTAACACCTGTTTATGGATATTCTGGAGACATTAAAATGGCGAGGCTTGTTCGCTGATTGCACGGATTTGGAGGGACTCACCGAACGCCTTTCAAAAGCCCCCCTCACGTTATATTGCGGATTCGATCCAACAGCAGACAGCCTTCACGTAGGCCATCTGGTTCCACTGATTGCGCTTCGACGTTTTCAAGATTTGGGACATCACCCCATTGCTCTGGCAGGAGGGGCGACTGGTTCCATCGGAGATCCAAGTGGCAAGAGCGCCGAACGACAACTGCTTACCAGAGAACAACTCAACCATAATATCACGCAAGTGAACGAGCAGTTGAAGCGCCTCCTGGACTTTGAAGCTTCCGAAAACCCCGCGCGCTTGTTTGATAATGCGGAATGGGTAGGTGGGATTTCCTACCTCGATTTCCTGCGTGATATTGGAAAACATTTCACGGTCAACGTCATGATTGCCAAAGAGTCCGTTCGCGCACGCATGGAGGACCGCGATGTCGGCATCAGCTACACTGAGTTCAGTTACATGCTACTGCAGGCTTTTGATTTTTATCACTTGAATCAAAATGCCAACTGCGAACTCCAGATAGGAGGAAGTGACCAGTGGGGCAATATCACCATGGGGATGGAATTGACCCGCAAAAAAGCGGGAAAACATACCTTCGGACTCACCCTGCCCCTGATCACAAAGGCGGACGGCACCAAATTCGGCAAAACAGAAGCAGGCGCAATCTGGCTCGACCCCAAACGAACCAGTGTCTACCGATTCTACCAATTCTGGATTCGCACGGATGATCGTGACGCAATCAAGTATTTGAAATACTTCACTTTTTTAACAAAGGAAGAAATCGAGAGCCTCGAATCCATCCACCAGGAGAGGCCTGAAAAACGTGAGGCCCAGAAGGCACTGGCTCGTGCCATGACAGATTTAATTCATGGAGAATCCGCAACACAGGAAGCGGAGCGCGCCAGTGAGATCTTGTTTGGTGGAAATCTCGATGGCATTACGGAACAGACCTTCAACGATGTCCTTGGTGAAGTTCCGACGGTAACAGCAGAAAAAAGCGAAATGGGATCAGAGGGGTTCCCGCTCGTCAATGCACTCGCACTCGCAGGCCTGGCACCATCCAAGGGACAGGCTCGAAAAGATATCAAGGGAGGCGGTGCCAACTTGAACAATCAACGAGAGCAGGATCCTCAAAGAATCATCACTGAAGACGACCTTTTATTCGATAAGCATATCCTCCTGAGAAAAGGAAAGAAACATTACGCAGTGATCACGTTCCGATAAATGAGTCACCCCTGAAATCACGGCGAGAAAGAGGAAGCTGACTACATCTGGCAATTTTCGCTCCATTCAAGGCACCAATAAAACAAGAACCATGGTTACAGCATCGATAGACACCTGTTGATTACTGAAGCTATTATTAAATGCGATTCATACCAATCTTTCCCCGATGACGTTTTTGCAAGGTAAAGCGGGCTTGAGGCGCGTTGCAGAATTCATAACGGCTCAGACTCTTAAAAAAACACAACTGGTATATGCTTAGGCCACGAGCAAATTCCTGTGCTGCTGCAATGAGCACTTGGATCGTATTGCCGTCGCTAGCTGGGTCTAATTACACTTTGAACCGAGTCCCGCCATCAAACATCAGCAAAGGCGAACTGGATGAATCAGAATGAAAAACCTGCAAAAGTTCATCCTTGATTGAACGGAACAGCGGCAATACAAAGAGGATTTACCGTTTGAAGATTTAGTCAGAAGCAGTCACCCATTTTCCTTAGCTTCTAAGGCGAAGTGCTTGCACCCTGAAAATCTCCTTTGTTAAACCCTGTGATACGTTCACACAGCCATGGTATTCCCATAAATGGCCCTGTGGTAAGGAGGCTTGGCTTTTACTTCTTTCACGTCATTTTGAAAATGGGATAGGAGTATCTAATCTGTGACATAAACTCTATAAAACCGTCGTTCACTGATAAGCGCCTCATTGTCAATATAGTTAAAATTACCATCGACTGAACTCGTTGAAATAAGTTCAACCCAGTTTTCAAAATCTTCGGTTCCCTCAATGACAAAGGTAATATCAGGCACCGTCTGTATTTCAAATTGCATACCTAAATCAGCAATCGTGACGCTTTGAACAGTAAGACCGACTTCCAATTCATAAGCTAGATTCACTGTCCCTGTCGCGGCCTCAACACCATCAACAGCCACATAATAAATAGTATCCTTCGATGCATTAAATGTCACTGAGCTGTCCAGTCCGTCAGCGCCACTATCATTATCACATGTAATTTCAATGAGATCCCCAAAACTACTACCAGTGGATGTATAAACACCCATGACAGTATCAAAATCGCTACCATCGGTTGAAATGGTTAATTCTCCATCAGTCGGCGACTGGTAGGCAAACCACTGGGATGCACCTCCAGCAATGCCACAGTGATCTGGTTCGCCTGCTTCCTTGATAGCTCCAAAGGTATTGAAAATTTGCGCGCCCGTGAATCCGGTAGCTAGAGAAGCTGCTCGCGACTGGAAGATAGAACCAAAGAGCTGTGGCTGAAATTGAGGTTGTGGATTGAGATCCAAAACATTGAAAAACAAGTCAGCAAATTTTTGTTCTAGAACTAGTTCGCGAATAATTTTGCCTCGTCTGGGAACATTGACAGTCATGTGTGCGTATTTAGTACGATCAGTCGTATCACCAACGGTGACAGAAATCCAATAGACCCCGGCATCTCCTGCCTGAGCAGTAGCGATATCCAGTGTCGTGCCAGTTGCACCAGGAATAGGAATATTATTGTGAATCCACTGAAGCTGAACGTCCTCGATATTGCCAGAAATGGATGTGGTCAACTGATAAGGCTCACCTATGCTGACTGTATTATATTCGGGTATAATCGTAATCCTAGGAAAACTAACCACCTGCGTAATATCTATTTCCCAGCTAAAAAGAATATTCCCAGTTGCCCCATTGAAGCCGCCAATGGCAATCATATAATCCTGCCCAAGCTCTGCGCTGAACTGCAGTCTACTGGTGGAAAATCCACCTCGGTCATCGTCTGATTCAATCTCTGTCAACTGCGTCAAGGAATTACCTTCATAGACTGCCATGACTGTGTCAAAGCTGGAGCCCTGCAGAGAAAGAGTAGCCAATCCTGATGCAGCAGGCTGCCAACGATACCAAATTGTGTTTCCTGTTCGCTTGTTGCTGTGACGCGGCTCCCCATTTTCAGTCGTTGCTTGAGAGTTTGAGGTGCGAATAAACCCTGAATTAGATTCTATGGCTATCGCTTCTGCAAAATCATCCGCTCCGCCCTGGACTTGCCAGTCCAGAGAAACAATAACAGCTTCGCTAATCACTGTATCTGAACTATTTTCCGCACGGAAAACGTAGCTTCCTGAATTCTCGCGCATTATGTTTGGTAAAATGGGCAAGGTAGGCTGGTCGGCACCAAGCAACCTTTCACCATTTAGAAACCATTGATATTGCATAGGTTCAGATCCAGCGACCCCAAAATCTAAGGTCAAGCCAGATCCTTGTGGAAGAAATGAATCACTGGGTTGTATACTAAAAGAGGGTGGTATTACTGGCTCTGCAACGACAACAATCAATGCCGTGACGATATCTGCATCCCCATCGCTATCTGCAATCGAGTAAGTAAAGCTATCGTTCCCGTTGTAATCAGCTATGGGGGCATAGGCAAAGCTACCATCACTGTTTAACGTCAACGTCCCGTTCTCAGGCTCAGTCACCAATGTGGCAGCTAGTGTTCCACCATCTCCTCCTATGCTGTCGTTGGAGAGCAACCCTCTATCGAGCTCAACTCTCAACGTATTATCCTCATCCACACTGTATGAGTCATCCTGAGCCAGTGGATGATCATTCACGCTCTTTACATCGATCGAAACCGACCCTGTTGAGGTTGTTCCATCGATATCAGTAATTGTATACATAAAAGCATCAGATCCATTAAAGTCAGGACTAGGAATATACATCAGGCTTCCTTCTTCATTAATTTTCAAAGTCCCGTTAAGTGGAGATGTGTTTGAACTGACCACGAGTACCCCTCCATCTCCTCCTATATTGTCGTTGAACAATAACCCAATGCTGCCCTCAACTATGAGTCTTCCATCCTCATCCACGCTGTAAGAATCATCCTGAGCCAATGGACTGTCATCCACGCTGTTTACGATAATCGCTACCGTTGCTGTATCTGTATCCCCGTCACTGTCGGCAATCGAATAGGTAAAGCGATCATTTCCGTTGTAATCAGCCGAGGGAACGTAAGAAAAACTACCATCACTATCTAAGGTCAAGGTCCCTTTGTCCGGAACAGTCATCTGCTTGACGGTTAGTACGCCTCCATCTCCTCCTATGCTGTCGTTGGAAAGCAACCCACTGTCAACCTCGACAGTCAAGGTATTATCTTCATCCACAATGTATGAGTCATCCGCAGCTAATGGATTATCACCCACACTGTTGACGGTGATCCTTACCACCCCTGTTGAAGTTGTTCCGTCAATATCAGCAATCGAATAGCTGAAGCTATCGTTTCCGTTGTAATCAGCCAAAGGAACATAAGTGAAACTACCATCAACGTTTAACTCCAAGGTCCCGTTACTAGGTTCGATTACACGCACAGCGGCTAATATACCCCCATCTCCTCCTATGCTATCGTTGGAGAGCAAACCACTGTCAATCCCTACGCTCAACATTTCATCCTCATCCACAGTGTAAGAGTCATCCTGAGCTAATGGACTGTCATTCACACTGTTGACGGTGATCGTTACCACCCCTGTTGAAGTTGTTCCGTCGATATCGGCAATGGTATATTTGAAAGTGTCAAACCCGTTAAAATCTGGATGCGGAGTATAGATCAGGCTTCCATCTTCGCTCAGGGCTAGCGTGCCGCTGAACGGAGATGTATGAGCACTCACAACAAGTGCCCCGCCATCTCCTCCTGTACTGTCATTAATCAATACTCCACTGCCTCCGGGAACAACAAGTTTTCCATCCTCGTCTACGCTGTAAGTATCATCCTGAGCTAATGGACTGTCATTAACAGCAGTCACACTCACTGTTGATGTAACCTTCGCACTGCTGTCATTGCCATCGTTGAGTACCCAGGTGATGATCCGGGAACTGGTATTCGGGGTGTCAGAAGTATTGTTGTAAGTTACTGACTCCAGCGCTGTCTCATAGTTGGCCTTGCTGGCTGAACCAGTAAGACTCATGATACCGCTTTCTGGTTCCCAATTTCCAGTGATCCCATTTTGGGCCTGAAACTCGAGCACATCCTCCCTGCTCACATAGCCAGTAGAAATAGTAATCGTCGCTGATTCAAGGTGAGTGTCATCGACATCAACCACACTCAGGGTCCGGTCAATCATTTTAGCTCCATCGTTCTCAGTGAAGGCCAATGAATCCCCTGTACCTAACAATGCTGGAACATCGTTGATTGCTATCACATTCACAGTCGATAAAATCCTTAGACTGTTATCAGTTCCATCATTGATTAACCAGGCTATGGTGCGCGAATCGGTATTCGGTGCATCAGAAGTATTGTTGTAAGTCAACGACTCCAGGGCTGTTTGGTAGTTAGCCATGCTGGCTTTACCGTTCAAAGTCATGATGCCACTCTCAGCATCCCAGATACCTACGATGCCGTTCTGATTATTGAACCCAAGCACATCCTCGCTATGATTATAGCCTGAAGATATATGAATAGTAGCAGATTGAAGATCCGTATCATCAGCATCAGTCACGATCAAATTGCCATCGATCACGGTGGCACCATCGTTCTCTGTAAAAATCAGTGCTCCACCTGAGCCCCTAACGGTCGGGGCATCGTTGATTTCTGTCACGTTGATGTTAAAAACACCCTCGATGAGAGCGGCTTCATCCTCTCCATCATCGGCAAGGCTGAAGGCAAAACCATCTTCAAGGGTTTCACTCCCATCATGTACATAGATCACGCGACTGTTATCGACATCTTCCTGAGTAAAGTTCGTGATGATGACTCCCGCACCTGTCGTCAACTCCAGCTGCCCGTTGACCGAAGCACTGGTCACGGTGTAGGTCAGTCCGGCAGGTAGATCATCCGGATCCATTGCCTGAAGCATCGCCCTGGTGATAACTACAGACTCAGACTCTTTAACCCTGCCTCCTGTGTTGGTCACAACCGTTGGGGCATCGTTGAGTGCTGTCACACTGATACTGAACGTGCCTGTTGCTGCACTGACTGCATCCTCTCCCCCATCGGCAAGACTGAAGGCAAAACCATCTTCAAGGCTTTCACCCCCATCATGCTTGTAGATCACCCGATCACTATCGATGTCCTCTTGAGTAAAAACTGTGATGGGCACCCCCGCACCTGTCGTCAACTCCAACTGCCCGTGAACCGAAGCACTGCTCACAGTGTAGGTCAGTCCGGCAGGTAGATCATCCGGATCCATTGCCTGAAGCATCGCCCTGGTGATAACTACAGACTCAGACTCTTTAACCCTGCCTCCTGTGTTGGTCACAACCGTTGGGGCATCGTTGAGTGTTGTCACCCTGATACTGAACGTGCCTGTTGCTGCACTGGCTTCATCCTCTCCCCCATCGGCAAGGCTGAAGGCAAAACCATCTTCAAGGCTTTCACCCCCATCATGCACATAGATCACGCGACTGTTATCAATATCATTTTGGCTGAAGTTCCCGATGGCAACTCCAGCACCTGTCGTCAACTCCAATTGCCCGTTTACCGGAGCGCTAGTCAATGCGTAGGTCAAACCGGCTCCTGAATCATCCGGATCTCCTTCCTTGAGAAGAGAGGCTGTAATGATAACTGAGCCTGCCCTCGCAACACTTACTCCTGTATTGATTGCGATCGTGGGTGCATCATTGACCACTGTCACGCTCACCGTCGATGTCACCGCTGAACTATTTTCATACCCATCATTGATCACCCAGGTGATCGTGCGCGCACTGGTGTTCGGGTTCTCGGAGGTATTGTTGTAGGTCAGCGACTCCAGCGCGATCTCGTAGTTGGCCTTGCTCGATGTCCCACTCAGACTCATTACCCCGCTCCCGGAGTTCCAGCTGCCACTGATCCCATTCCGGGCGGTGAACTCAAGCACATCCTCACTGCTTACATAGCCTGAAGATATCGTGATTGTCGCTGACTCTAGATTCGTGTCATTCACATCCGCCACACTCAGGCTTCCGTCAATCGCTGTCGCTCCGCCGTTTTCGGTAAAGGACAATGTTCCGCCTGCATCCCCCAGCGTCGGAACATCATTGGCTGCTGGGTCATACTCGGAGGTAGCCCTGCATGCAAAGTTAGCTATAGGATCTCCCTTGAATCTCCACGTACCCCATCCACTGCCAAAGCGAACCCAAAAATCATCAAAGCTTTTCCCAATATTGGGCGGATCCGTCAACACAAGAGCAGCTCGATCCTTGCTGAAACCAGTAAGACCATCGAATTTAACGGTCCAGGTAAACTTATCCGGGACTTCTACGTTGATGCCCTGGATTACGGCAGTGTTGTAACCGGGGAGCAAAGTGAAAGGCTGACTTTCGTATATGAGCGTTCCTGGAGCCTTGTCATCAAGAACCAACTCTTCACCATCATCTCTGTCAACAACCAACGCTTCACCATCATTTCTGTAGAACCTCAAAACGCATGTTTCATCGCCATCAGCTTCAAATTTCCCAAAATACTCGAATTCAAATCGGATGATTTTGCGGTTATCGCCAGCCAGAATGATTTCGTCGCCAAATTCCTCCAGTCTTGCGTGCGTCACGCTCACGTCCTCTTGTGAATTTTCGTAGACAGTCTCCGTGGGGACAAATTGAGCAATCGCAACGTGTGGCGTAATGGCAAATGCAATTACAAACAGCAAAATCAATAAACTTGGCATAACTGGTGTGGGTATTTTCAAAACATTAACCATCGTTATTTCTCTTTAACACGAACGAAAACCAATTCACGGCCTTACTTTCTGGACAGATTTTTCGTTACTCAGATAATAAGCTGAGTCGTAGACGAAGGGTCGTGAACCCAAGCACATCCTCACTGCTCACATAGCCTGAGGATATCGTGATTGTCGCTGACTCTAAATACGTATCATCCGCATCCGTCACGCTCAGACTGTCATCAATCGCTGTGACTCCATCATTCTCGGCAAAAGATAAGGTTCCACCAGCTCCAGTAAGCGTCGGAGCATCATTCACGAATATCATTAATGGCCCGAATCACTACCATTGCTGTCATTCTGATTAGTCCCAATGGCAACAGTTGATCCGTCTAAACTCAATGCAATAATTTCAGCTTCATCATCTGCCGCTTCTCCGTCGATATCGGATCCCAATTGAACCCAATCACCACAGAGTTGGCTCGATAGACTTAACCAGCAAAACAGGCCTATTGTGAGTGTGTAAACTTTATTCTGGAGACAAGTCAATATATTTTTCTCATTATCCAGTTAGAAGGAAAATGACGGACAAAAATATTAGTTAATATGCTCATGAAAATCCATAATAATAATTTATCACTTTTTTCAACCTGTCCTAAACGACACGCAAAACCCCTATCCAACCGCTTGTATTGATAGCTGGATTATCACTTATCAAGCAGTTTGAAAACTTGAAGTGACAAGGTCACTGTGGAGCGGTGAACTTAGAATATTCACTACCGGTATTTCTCTGGCGGCACTGATTTCCAATGGTCCATGAGCCCTGAGGATCTACCGGCCAGATTTAATTCAGAAAACGGATTGAAGAAGAGGAAGTTCAGCTGGTTCTTTCAGTAATAGCGGATATTCACTCTAAATGGCCACTTCCATTTCTATTTAGTAGCATTATTATGAAAATATGATCATTTCTCCGAGTAGTGAGAAATGGATTTACTTTTAATGATATTAGAAAAAGCTGCGATACAAAGAAGGTTAAAGATTATTCCTGAGCAAATTTCAATTTTGAAACAAATCTCACTTTGATTAGCGAGCATCTCGGTTTAACCAAGGCATCAGCATTTCCTTGAGGTCTTGGTCGCTTTTGGCATCAGGACTGAAAAACTGATCCTCCAATGAACTCATCAGAATAGACAATTCCAATTTTTCATCTTCCGATATATCGGCATCGGATTGGATTTTTTTGAGAACACCCAGGGCGGTGAACGGTGTTAAAGGATCCGGCAGCAAAATATCAGTAGAGGCTACTTCTGGCTCACTCTTCGAATCCAAACGGTAAATCCCGCAACCAACTCCAAGGACGAGAACAACAATCAAAAGCATCCATTGCCAACCAGAGGATGGATTACCATATCCAGCCATCAGGATAAGCTCGGGACCTACCGAGGCGATATCCGCATCTTGGTAACGCTGGTAAATCACCTCTTTCACTGATTCGAATGGTGCTGGAAACGCGAACAACTTGGGGCGTTCGGTTAATTCAGGACGCGCTTGCAATCGGATCATCCATTGCCTCTCCCCCACTGGGGCCAGATCTTCACTTTCCTGATCCAAGGTCGTGACTGCCACTCCTTGATCATCTGTTGATAGCACTTCAAAGCCGGTTTTTTTGAATTGGACGAGTTGATTCAGGGGAGGGATCAATCCATGGGCTACCGCCTTGATTTCGAGAACCAATGCGCCTTGGTCTGCAAGCCGCTCATCCACCGTCTGAGTTAATATCAAATCCCTGAAAGGTCGTGCGTCTGCCTTGCTGGCATCAATCGAGATTTTTGAAGATTCAACCGGAAGCACGACGTATCCGGATGTATCCATAAAATCTAAATCCATCTGTAGACTGGGAAGCATATCAACCTCAGGCCCCAAAGATTTCATTAGAAGATAAGCGTAGGGAGTGCGCCTCCAACCAAGCTCAGCATCACCGATCGATTCCGTCTTATCGTTGTGAAAAGTAACCGACAAAACATCAAAATGCTCCTTCAGCGCCTCACGCGCCGCTTCTTCGAAGTCGTCTCGGTAATTCACAGTGGGACGCCCATAGTTGTAAAAATACCCTGCGTTATTCTGGTTTTGAAGATACTTGGAAAAACCTCCAGATTCCCTCTCGACTTCTTTCGTATGACGAATATCAACAAATAAACCAAACGGCTCCTGATGACCAACATTCGAAGAACCATCAATGTGAGCCACCAACTGAATTTCAGTCACCAGGTCATTGTAGTAATCAAAAAGTTTACGAGCTTCTTCGGCTTTTTCATGATCGCCAACAATGGATAATCCAGCCCTCAAGTAGCGGTGTTTGAGCTCGGCTTTCAAAGAGGTAATACGAGTAGAAAGCGCATTGGCAAATCGAGCCATATGACGCTCAGCCGTCAAACCAGGAAGCTTCATGATAGCCGTGCGAATTTTACCAGGTTGATTGCGGTCAGGTTGATGATAATCCCTCAGCCCCCCCAAATCGGTTGCCCCTAGACTTGCATAAAACCAGAATTCATAAACCTCAGAACTCTCCTTGTCCTGAGGTAGGTCTTCAACCTGTTCAGCATACAGAGTGGCAGCATCCTCAAACTGATCGAAAGCCCTTGATCGCCTTGCAGTGAATTGCGAATCCTTTGTTAGCTCGTATTGATACGTATTTTCATCAAACAAAATACAAGCCAAGGCCAAATGCAAAGACCAGCTTTCAGGATATTTCTCAAGACCTTTTTCCAACACGGAACGGGCTACGCGATAGCCCCTGAAGACTTCGGCCTGAATCTCCTTGTCCTTGCGCTGGGTTTTGCTGTTCTTCTGGACATCGGGTTTGCGCCAAACGGTTGCAAGATTGGATCGCATGGTCTGGATCATTCCGGCCAGAGTGTTCGGCTGGAGTGAGTCTGAATCACCAAACACCTTTTCAATGTCCTCAAGGCGGTAAACTTCAGCCACACTGTGGCAAGTCGTAAACGCTTTTGCCAAGAGAGCTTCATCAACGGGTTCGACAGGCAGTGTTCGAAGTTTTTTTACCCATTGGGTCAGTTCCTCAAGGTTGCGAACCTGCTTGGAGCGCGTCAGTGGAATACCCTCGGCGTTGCGATTGTAACCGTAAATATACATGTAGGTACTGCGCCGATTTCGCTCGGTATTGGGATCGTGATTCTCAGTCCAGATTCGAATGAATTCGTTAGCAAGATCATGCGCTTCTTCCGTGTGAGTCTTTGCCAGTTTTTCGATGTAAGGGAAAGCCATCTCCTCTTCTTTGACCTTCAAGTGTAATTTGGCAAGCACCTCAAGAAACTTAGGACGAATGCCGTCATTCAAAAAATGAAGCCAGTTTTCATCAGGTTGCACCTTCAGGATGTCACCGGTAGCAATGGGCTGCGCTTGATTTGGAATTCTTGGCTGTGATTTGGATCGGTTACCATAGTACATGTTTCCATACATGTCCCATTGCATGGATGGAAACCGACTTTGAGAAGCATCGTTTAGATAAGAGTGTTCCGCTTCCGAGAGCCAGTTGAGCGCCAATAAATTCAAGGTGCGCCCCCACGGCAAATCGCTGTTGTTTCTTGAATCCAGAAAAGATTGAACGGCTCGATGCTGAAGCTGCAAGTGTTTGAGACGCTGATCTGCGCTGCGATTGGTGCGTTGCTCAGCTGAGGACGCCCCGGTCGCGGCAATGATTTCCAGCCCATATTCCGAATATTCCGCAAACACCTTTTTCAACCATGCTTCCCCCCGTGCAGGATCAATCTGCGCCGTTAAATCCAATGCACGCTGCAATGCCTGCTGGCGCTGACTCTCAATGACACCGTTCAAATCAAGAACTGACTGGGTCACTTCCCAAGCCTTGAGAAGCCAATCATCCTCAGGCTGCCTTGAGTGGCGGTCCATGTAAGCCAGCGCAATGAGGTTCAAGCTTTCAGCATCGTTGGCTAGCACCGCCTCTTCGACTGAAATCAAAAACTCCAAAGCTTCCTCACTTTTTCCTGCGGCTCCAAGAATGCGTGCGGCAATCAATCGCTGCGCCTTGTCCTGCCCTCCAAGTCGACGGGTCCCTTTTCGAAAGCTTCTCAAAACAGGTTGTAAATCATAGCCCTCAGAAAGCATTTTTCTCAGGAATCCACCCAGAGAGCGCGCGTGCGATTCACTCAAAGGCATGGGATAGGCATCGGCTATCCCCAGCATGTCTTCGAGCTCAATGACATGATTCTCCTTTCGAACCTGATTGGGTGGCAAAACTTGATTGGGTCGAAGTCCAGGCGGTCGTAAAAGACTCTGGACCATATATTCGTATGCCTGCCCTACATGCTTGGTTTTAATCGATGCGTAGAAACCTCGGACAGCTTCCCAGTGCCCCAAGGTGACATTCATTTGGAATTTCTTGAGCTCGGCATCCAGCTGATTGTTCAACGTTGTGGTCTGCTGAGCGATCGTTGGAGCATTGTCAACATCCTTGTTACCGATGGCGATTGAGTCTTGCTCTGCCGTTATCTCAGATGTGGTAGCATCTGTTTCAGATGAAGCCCCGGATTTACGTGTCAGTTCTTTGAGGATCAGTGAAGTTCGCCGATCAAAATTCAGCTTCAGAAACTTTTGAAGTCTCAGGTCATCTTCATCTGGCAAAGCAGAAACATTTTGCGAGGGGGGAACGGCAACCACTGCGGAGGCCACAATGCTCGTTTTGTCTTGAGCTGCCCCAGGTGAAATCTTGATGGCACTCACAGATGGCACTGGAAGACTGCGTCCCACAGCAATGGCGGGCACCAACTTCACGGCTCCCTGCCCTTGCAAGGCCAGTGATGTCAAAAGACAGAGACTGCCTCCGAGCTGAACCAAAAACCTCTTCATCGCCCCTTATTAAAATTTCCAATCCATCAAGACCCCTGACCATCAGGCGGAGGTCCGGCGCCTGCGCCTCGGCTGTCTTGAGGAGGTTGACCTTGATTACTTTTCCCCTTACCTGAACTTCGACCACGACCGCGGCCACTTCCACAGCCTTGTCACTGACTCGGAAGCGGCAAGCCCTGAAGTTCGGTCAAATCCATGCGCGCCAGACGGACAGTTGATTCAAGGTCTTTTCGATGCTGGATCGCTTTTTCAGATTGATCGCCTTGAACCCTGCCCTCTGCGAGATACTTGAAATGTTGCCTGGCAGATTCTACGTGCGGCTGCCATTCACTTCGCGGCAAACCTTCCAATCGCATCAACCAAGTCATGTAGAACTCCGAATTCGCAAGCGATTGCCGAACGTCATCCTTAAAGGTATCAGGCTCCTTTGTATCGAGCGCGATTTCATCCATGAGTGTGATGAGTCCAATGCGGGCCTGAGGAAGTTGAGAAGCCATCATCTGCGCTTTAGCTTTTTCTAAAACCACGCGCCGACGCAGTTGGACTTCATCTTCAGGAAGTGTTTCAAGAATTTTTTCACACAGCTCGATGGTTTTGGGCCAATCTTTCTCGAGCGTGTAGTGATTGGCGGCAGCTACCATAAGGCTTGCCTCATCGATCATCAAACCCCGTTGACCCGGACCGTAATGATAGGCCAGAACCAGAGCTGGGATTAGCAACCACAGCGAGAGAATCCATTTTTTCATTATAGTAAATTCGTAAACCAGGATTGATGTAATTGAATCGTATTGCCTGTACTTTGGATTGCAACCCTATTTCTTGGAGCCTGCCCCCAGAAGAAAGCCATCGTCAAACATTGATGAAAGTCTAAAAAAACGAATCATCTTGAAAGGGGTTCACAGCGACATACAGCGCTTGATGTTTTGATGTTTTCAGTAATTGGCCCCACCCCCATTAGAGAAGCGTCAAAGAATTGGGTGGCATTGCGATTTCTTTGCTGCCTTTTTGCAAACCGTCACTGAATGGCGCCTCAATCACTCAGCCAACATTCGATAATTCAAAAAACAAATTATAATGGACAGAATCATCAATATCAGAGACGGCAGCATCATCAAAAATGGGTTACTGACCCGAAGATGTGTAAAAAAAGCAGCGATCATGAGGAGGGTGATCCCAATACCTCCAGCCACGGCAAATGATTGCTGAGTGATCCCTATCAACAAAAGAATGGAAAAAGTGAGTTTCAGAATTCCCACACAATCTCTCAGCCAGTCGGGATATTTAAAATGTTTAAACTCCGAAATGATATTTTCGTATCGCACGACCCACACAAAAAAAATGGAAGCGCATACCAGGGCCTGCAGAAAAATAGCTAAACTTTGCATGACGTGAAATTTATGTATGGATGGACACTTGGCAACCAAAATCAAATACGAGCATGCCGCTAATCACATGATGTCCAACTGACAATGGTCGAACACAGGATACAAACATCAAGGAGGAAATGGTTATCTGGCACAGGAATGACCCTCAGATTGACCATCCATGGGGATAAACATGGTTTTATGCCGTGAAAGAGGGATCAAGATTTTGACAATATCCCCAACAGGGTTAAATAAGTAAGTTGTTGGGGAAAAAAAATGAAAACTATTGCAATAATCGGTAGCTCGGGCGCTCTGGGCAGTGCGTTTACGAAGCGGTTGTCGGAGCTGAATCCGAATGCGACAATCCACGCATTCTCGCGTCAAAAACCACACATACAGCTGCGAGGTGTAAACTACCATTGCATGGATTATCAGAAGGAAGATGCCATCGAGGCTGCTGCTGCGAGTGCAACCAGCGGTGAGCCCTTGGATATGGTCATCGTCGCAACGGGTCTGTTGCATGAAGAAAACATGAGACCTGAAAAATCACTACGTGAATTATCAGCCAAAAAATTTCAACGCTTGTTTGAGGTCAATACTGTTATCCCCGCTTTGATTGCCAAACACTTCTTGCCCAGACTAAATACAGACACCACTTCCTTCTTTGGTTTCCTTTCAGCACGCGCAGGCAGCATCGGCGATAATCAAATGGGAGGGTGGTACGCATATCGTGCCGCAAAAGCAGCTTTGAACATGGTCATTAAAAATGCAGCGATAGAAATCAGTCGACGCAACAAAAAGGCAGTCATAGTGGGGCTATATCCAGGCATGGTGGACAGCGAGTTGTCGAAACCCTTTCAGAGAGGCGTGCCAGCGGAGAAAATATTCTCACCCTCTTTCGCAGCTCAAAATTTGATATCGGTCATGGCATCGCTGACACCCGAGCAAAGTGGTCGTTTCTTTGATTGGGATGGTCAGGAGGTGCTTCCGTAAATGCAGTTTCCACTTTTGAAACGATATTTTCATCTGGTAGGTATTGATGGCGCCATGGAGGCGATGATTCCTGCCAAGCACTGGGACAGGCCAGAATCAAATACAGATATTCGGCTGTGAAATGGTAACAAGTACAGCAGAAAGTCAAATTTTGTCATGAGTCAAGACACAGTGATTCATTGGTTCAGGCAGGACTTGCGACTAAGGGACAACCCAGCGCTTCTCTCAGCATCAAAGCGAGGACGTGTGCTGCCTGTCTTTATTCTGGATGAAGATAATGCCGGCGAGTTCGCTGCGGGAGGCGCCAGTCGATGGTGGTTGAGTCATTCACTGGCTTCCCTGTCTCGTTCTTTGGGGGGATGTCTTTCCATCTACAAGGGCAACCCTTCTGATGTATTGAGCGATATCGCTCATCGCTTAAATGTAAGTGCCATTTATTGGAATCGATGCTACGAGCCTTGGCGCATGCATCGTGACGCCGCCCTCAAAATCCATTTCAAGAAGCTTGGCATTGACGTGCAAAGTCACAACGGATCCTTGCTTTGGGAACCATGGACCATTAGGAAAGACGATGACACTCCACATCGTGTGTTTACACCCTTTTATCGCAAGGGGTGTCTGGCATCCGATCAGCCGCGTGTACCGCTGTCCCCGCCTGAGCAGGCGAGGTATATAGGTGACAGCGGGAGTCCTCATGCCTGCAAGCCTCAAGCGCTCCTGCCTCGAAACCGCTGGCACGAAAAACTGGAGCCATATTGGCAGATCGGGGAAGAGGGCGCACATGCCCGTCTGAAAGCGTTCCTTGAGGAAGGGCTGCCGCAATACAAGACAGGTCGCAATTACCCATCCAGACCTTTTGTTTCAAGATTATCCCCTTTCCTTCGCAATGGTGAAATATCCCCTCATCAAATATGGCATGCAGTGCTCAATCTTGTCAGGAACAAGCACATAGATCATTTCTGCAGTGAGCTCGGATGGCGTGAATTTGCCTACCATCTTCTGTATCATTACCCTGACCTGCCCTCAAAGAACTTGAGGCCCATGTTTGATACGTTTCCGTGGAAAGATAATGGCCCCCGATTACATGCATGGAGGAAAGGAGAAACAGGCATCCCCATGGTGGATGCCGGCATGCGCGAGCTCTGGGAAACGGGCTACATGCACAACCGGGTCAGGATGATTGTTGGATCTTTCCTGGTAAAAAATCTGGGAATCCACTGGAAGCATGGGGAACGCTGGTTCTGGGACACTCTCGTCGATGCAGACCTTGCAAACAACAGTGCTGGCTGGCAATGGGTCGCAGGAAGCGGTAGTGATGCAGCCACATACTTCCGCATGTTCAACCCTGTAATACAAGGCCAGAAATTCGATCCTGATGGGGATTATGTGAGACGATGGATCCCTGAAATCGCTTCATTGCCTACTGCCTATCTGTTCAACCCGTGGGAAGCTCCGGATTCAGTCCTGAGTGCAGCGGGAATCAAGCTGGGAGAAACCTACCCCGCACCAATGATCGATTTAAAACAATCGAGGGATGCAGCACAGGCTGCTTTCGAATCGCTGAAAAAAGACCATGAGTAAAGTTGCCATATTCAAGGGACACTAGCACAGCCACCTCTGTCGGGCTTCGGCCGCTTCAATCGGCAATCCATGCTGTTATCTGCCAGAGATCCAATCGAAATAGAACAATCCCAAGCAAAAAACTTACCAAATAGCAGAAGAAATAGATGGCTATATTATCTCGCTTGACTCCCAGATAGATGACAAACGGTGCCACAGAGAAAGACAGCATCATGAGTAAGACTTCAAGAGCGAAGGGGATCCCCATGAAAAACCCTTTCGGATCATTGACTCCGGGCTGAACCCACTCACCATGAACAGCGCTTGCCAGAAGCCAGAATGCGACCACATAGCAACAGTTGATCAAAGGCAATCCACAAACCAAGGCAACTTCTACAGAGCGGAAACAAGCTTTCGTCGACCTCTCGTGAGATCGACGGTAGAAAGATCCGGTTCCTACCTTTCTATTTTCAATTTGTCCGAACACTTTACATTGCTGTACATGGTAAGGAGCATTCACTATGTCAATCGTAACCGCTCATCATAAAGGTCGATTCAAGCCAGATTCAGGTCAGAAGGGGCCTCTGCTCAAGTGAGCCTATGATGAGGATGCGTTCTGGTGTATGATGGCGGAAAGAGATCAATAATGAAAATCCTTCACACAGCAGACTGGCATTTGGGCCGCTCACTCTACGGCAGAAAACGTTATGAGGAGTTTTCGGCCTTTCTGGATTGGTTGAGTCAGACGATTGAAGAGAAAAAGGTAGAAATCCTCCTTGTTGCCGGTGATGTGTTTGACACCTCGACACCCGGCAGCCGGGCGCAGGAACTCTATTATCGATTCCTTTACCGCGTTGCAGCATCGTGTTGTCAACACGTCGTAGTTATCGCCGGAAACCACGATTCCCCATCCTTGCTGGATGCCCCCAAGGAATTGCTACGGGCACTGAATGTGCATGTGGTCGGCTCCATGGCAAAGGTCCCGGAAGATGAGGTGATCGTACTTCGGACGAAGGGACAACCGAGGGCCATCGTCTGCGCCGTGCCCTACCTCAGGGATAAGGATATCCGAACGGTCGAACCCGGGGAAACGATCGACGACAAGAATGCCAAACTTGTAGAGGGGGTGAAAAACCATTACGCAGAAGTCTGCCGTGTGGCGGAAGGCAAACAAACCGAGTTTAAAAACGCCGGCTCTGAAGGCATACCGATAATCGCCATGGGGCATCTCTTCACGGCGGGCGGCAGGACGGTTGACGGAGATGGAGTCCGAGAGCTTTATGTCGGGTCATTGGCCCATGTGAGCGAAGAGATTTTTCCTTCTTCCATCGACTACCTCGCTCTCGGCCATCTGCACGTTCCACAGAAGGTAGGCACTGCGGAGCACATTCGTTATTGCGGTTCCCCCATTCCAATGGGCTTTGGAGAAGCCAATCAGGAAAAGAAAGTCCTACTGGTTGAGTTCGACCACTCCACCCCGTTGATCAGAGAACTCCCAGTGCCCTGTTTCCAAGCTCTGGAGCGCATGGTCGGAACGCTCGATGCTATCCAGAAAAAACTGGACCATTTAAAGATGGAGGGCAGCTCGGCCTGGCTTGAGATTGAATATACCGGCAAGGAAATCATCCATAACCTGCGGGAGACACTCGATGCTGCAATCGAAAATTCGTCCATGGAAATCAGACGCGTCAAAAACCAGAGAATCATGGATCGGGTCATGGGGCGGGTATCGCCGGATGAAACACTGGACGATCTGGATCCAGAAGATGTGTTCACCCGCTGTCTGGATGCCGCGGAGGTATTGCCTGAAGACAGGAAAGCGCTCAGCGCTTCCTACAATGAAATCATCCAGTCAATCCATGAAGAGGACATCAACGCAGAATAAAGGACCTGATCATGAAGATACTCGAACTTCGATTCAAGAACCTGAACTCCCTCTACGGCGAATGGGTGATCAATTTCACGGACCCAGAATTTGTGTGTAATGGTATCTTTGCCCTGACGGGGCCGACCGGTGCGGGTAAGTCGACGATTCTGGATGCCATCTGCCTGGCCCTGTATGGAGCCACACCCCGCCTTGGAAAAATAACGAAAAGCGGCAATGAGATCATGTCACGCGAGACAGGCGAATGCTACGCCGAAGTTGTCTTTGAATCCCGGACTGGGCGCTTCCGTTGCCACTGGGAACAACGCCGGGCGCGCAAAAAAGCCGATGGCAAGTTGCAGGATCAGGAACATCAGATTGCCCATGCGGCAACAGGCAAACCCATCGAAACAAAGAAAAGTCTGGTCGGCCGGGTCATCGAGGAAAAGACCGGAATGGACTTCGACCGTTTCACCCGATCAATCCTACTGGCTCAAGGAGGGTTTGATACATTCCTGAAGGCGGATGCCGAGCAGAAGTCAAAAATTCTGGAGCAGATTACGGGTACTGAAATTTATTCAAATATTTCACAACGCGTCCACGAGCGTCAACGCGCAGAACGGGAAAAGCTGGATCTGCTGCAGGCCGAAATATCAGGCATTTTGATTCTTGAACCGGAACAGGTGCAAGCGATTCAGGAAGACCTTGAAGCGAAGCAGCATGAGCAAGGTAAGTTGGCAGCCCAATCCACCGAAACGGACAAGGCCATCAAATGGCTCACGACCATGGATGACTTGAAAAAAGAAATCCTAGATTTCGCAGGTGAGGAGTTAAAACTGAGGGAAAGGACTCAAGCATTTATTCCCGGGCGCACCCGGCTTGAAAGGGCCATCAAGGCAGCATCGCTCGATGGAAGCCATGCAACGCTCACTTCACTGCGCAAACAACAGTCTGATGATCAGACTGAAATGAAAAAAGAGGAAGCCGCGCTGCCGGCAGTAAAGGCTGCCGCAAAGGCGAAAACCGAAGCTCTGGAAATCGTCGAGGGCCTTCTCCTCAAAACCAGAGAAAGCCTGAAAACAGCAACCCCCTTGATCCAGAATATCCGTTCGCTGGATCAGAAACTGGCGCAGCAGACAAAGGCAATCTCGGAAATTTCAGACGAATGCAGCAAGGCGTCCGCAAAGATTGAAACAGAAAAACAGACCCTGAACAAAGAAAAGGAGAAGCGCCGCAAGTGTGAACAATCACTTGCAAGCGTGATACAATACACCGAAGAGCATGCACGGGATGAATGGTTGATCGGTGGACTGACCGGGATCAAAGAACAGTTCGGCAGTCTGATCGTCAGACAAAAGGAAATCATACAAAAAGAAACCGACCTCAAAGAGGCCGAGACCGTCATAGCAGTCGCTACAAAGAAGCTGGATGCAGCCTTGAAGCAAAGCGGCATCCACAGGCAGGAGCTTGAGGGGATCACAAAAAACCTGCAGCAGGACAAGAATATATTAAACGAGATACTGGGAGAGAAACAATTGCGGGAATACCGTGATACCAAAGATGGCCTTCTTCGTGAAACGGCTTACATCAAAAAAATCGTAGAGCTTGAGTATCACCGAGCCAAACTTGAGGATGGCAAGCCTTGCCCGCTTTGTGGTTCCGACGAGCATCCTTTTGCCAAAGGAAATATTCCCTCCCACGGTGCTCTTGAAAAAGAAATCAATGCATTGACGGAATTGATCAATAAGGCAGAGGATCAGGAAAGGGTCATCAAACAGCGAGAGCAAACAGAGGCCGAAGCTCACCACAAACTGAATGCCATCGAAAAAGTGGAATCCAATGCAGCCAACGACAAAAAGATGGCTGAAAATGCGATGGCAACATTGGAAAATAACTTGGTGACACTTCGCAGCAATTTCGAAGCGCTCAAGCTGGCAGTCTCTGAAAAGCTCCAGCCACTGGGTATCAAGGTCATTCCCGAATCGGAGATCTCACCCCTGCTTGACACGCTCCAATCCCGGCTCAGTTCATGGCAGGAACAGGTCAGTCAAAAGACAGCCCTTGAAAAACAAATCACTGACATCGATAGCGAGATCAAGCGTTTAGCCGCTGTCATGGAGGCTCAGGAAAGGACACTGAAAAACGAGCAGGCGAAAGGGGTACAACTGCAATCAGAATATGCCGCCGCAAACGATGAGCGAAAGCAGTTGTATGGCGACAAACAGCCTGATGATGAAGAGCGCCTTCTGAATAAGGCTGTGACGGATGCCGAGAACACAGAAAAGAACATCAGGGATTTGAACACCGCACTGCAGCAGCAACTGACGTCAGCGAATTCATCCATGGAATCCTTGAAAAAGCGTCTCGAGCAGAGAGGGCCGGATTTGGAAAAGAAGTCAGTTGAGTTTTTCGACGCGTTGCTGGCGGCAGGATTTGCAGATGAACCAGTGTTTCTGGAGGCCCGCTTGCCTCTTGAGGATCGAAATATTTTGTCCTCTCAGGCAGAGGAACTGGATCATGCGAAAACGGAACTGACGGCCAGACAAAAAGACCGTCAATCGCGCTTGGCAACGGAGCAGAAAAAGAAGCTGACAGACAAGGCACTTGAAGATTTGCAATTGATGCAAAAAGAACTAGAGGCAACTCGAAAGGTGTTGAGCGATGCTGTTGCAGCTCTCAAATACAAGCTGAATGAAAACACAACAGCAGTTGAAAGAATAAAGACAAAGCACTCAGCTGTCGAGTTACAGAGGAACGAATACCAGCGCTGGGAGAAACTGCATCAGCTCATTGGTTCAGCGGACGGCAAAAAATACCGCAACTTTGCCCAGGGCCTGACCTTTGAATTGATGGTTTCGCATGCCAACCAGCAGTTGGTGAAAATGACGGATCGCTACCAGTTGATTCGTGACGAATATCAGCCATTGGAGTTGAATGTCGTGGATCATTACCAAGCGGGGCAAATCAGGTCGACAAAGAATCTTTCAGGCGGAGAAAGTTTCATCGTCAGCCTGACTCTGGCACTGGGGCTTTCAAAAATGGCGAGCAAAAAAGTCCGCGTGGATTCGCTGTTTCTGGATGAGGGCTTCGGCACGCTCGATGAGGAAGCGTTGGAGACCGCGCTGGAAACTTTGTCAGGGCTTCAACAGGATGGCAAACTGATCGGAATCATTTCTCATGTTTCAGCTCTGAAAGAACGCATCAGCACACAGATAAAGATAAGCCCTCTGTCAGGCGGCCGCAGTGCAGTGAGTGGTCCCGGCTGCAAAAAACAGATTCCCTCCTCCGGGTAAAACAAGGTCCGTCAATGACGTTTATCAGGGTTCTTTCCTCCAGAAAAATTGGTTGTCTTTTATGGATTCTCGGAAGCAAGCTCTTCCCCCAGCACTTGAAGGTGCCCGTGTGCGGTGTGCCCTTCTTTACTTTTCTCAGCTACAAGGTTTTCAATGGTCTGAACCGTTGATCCCATGTCGACGACCTCAATCCCGTCCGTGCGGCCACCGAGAATGAGAGCCACTTCACTGGTTAGATTCGGCGTATAGTAGCCGAACGCCTGCTCTTGTTTTTTACCCTTCCTGCTGACTGCAATGAACCCACCTCCTTCATGCTTGGAATCAAAGTCAAAAGTTTTGAACGCTCCCGCCTCCAAAGTTTCAATCACAAACACATGCCCTCCCGCGGATACTTCGATGCCATGCCATGGTTTTGAACCCGCGTTTGCGACGGTGATTTCATTCTTGCTGCAACCTGCCAGAAACAGGACTGCGATGAGAGCAACAATGGAACTCACCCGTTCGACTGTGATTGTCTGAAAATTCATTTGAAAAATGTGCTTAGTGTTTGCGTGCTACCGGATACCACTATTGATGGGTTGATGTCGAAGGTAGAAATGCCTCCTCTTTTTCTCCAAGATATTCATGGATGTGCTTGGGATTGGTTCCCTGTCGATAAGAGGCTTGAAACTCTTCAGCCGAAATCTTCTTGGGGCCGCTGCCATGGTGATTGGATGGTGTATTATTGTTTGTAGGTGTTCAGTGTGCTCCAGTTCTGCGGGTAAAACCAGCAGGCGGCATCGTGATCCGAACATCAATCGTTATGACAAAGACATTCTCCCTGTTTATTACTGGAATATAAACCTGATAGGTATCCCTTGTTTCAATTAAGATTAAATTCACTTGTGAATCGACGAGTTGATTGAAACCTTTATTATAAAAATATGGTATCTTTGTAGTTGCCAGATCACCAGTAAGCAACTCACATTGACAATGTTAAAAAGAACAAATATTGTTGTTTCCCATCATGACAGAGATTCTCATTATACTTGGTATATTGCTGGTAATTGTAATCGTGCTGGCCTTCTGGATCGTAGGTATCTACAACCGACTGGTCACACTCAGAAACCGCTTCAAAAACGCCTTCGCTCAAATCGACGTACAACTCAGGCGTCGCTATGACCTGATTCCCAATCTGGTAGAGACAGCCAAAGGCTATCTCAAGCACGAGCGCGAGACACTGGAGGCGGTCATACAAGCTCGAAACCAGGCTGCTCAAGCTGCCTCCAATGCAGCAAGTGACCCAAGCAATGCCGGAGCAGTCCAGGCACTTGCCGGCGCAGAAACCGCATTGACGGGTACTCTGGGTCGTTTCTTTGCCTTGTCCGAGGCTTATCCGGATCTGCAAGCCAACTCAAACATGAGTCAACTCAGCGAGGAAATGACCTCAACGGAAAACAAGGTGGCCTTTGCTCGTCAGGCATTCAACGATGCGGTGACGCTCTACAATACCCAGAGGGAAACTTTTCCGAGTAACTTTTTTGCCGGTATGTTCAACTTCAATGCAGCTGAACTTTTTGAAGTCAAGGACGAGGCGGTCAAGGAAGCACCCAAGGTATCCTTTGACTGATCGGAATACGGGCAACTTCAGTATTGATTGACTGCGCCTCACTTCGTATGCAATTTTTCGAGCAACAGGATCGGGCAAAGGGGCGAACCACTTCCCTTGTGCTACTCTTCGCCTTGTCGATCCTAATTCTCACGGCTGCGATGTACGTGAGTCTGGCTTATTTGATCACATTGAAAACGCCAGAAGTAGGGAGGGAAATACCCTCCATGTGGAACCCCCAATTGTTGCTTTGGGTCGTTCTTGGCAATGGACTGGTCATTGGGTTGGGAAGTCTGTCTAAAATCATCGAACTCAGAGGCGGTGGCGATCGAGTCGCTGAAATGCTGGGTGGCCGATTGATTCATGCTGAAACACAGGATCCGAAGGAACGGCAGCTGATGAATGTGGTTGAAGAAATGGCCATTGCCTCAGGCGTGCCCATGCCGATGGTTTATGTCTTGAAAGACAAATCCATCAATGCCTTTGCTGCCGGGCACAACCCTTCCAGCGCAGTGATCGGCGTCACCACTGCTTGCATGCACCTGCTGACACGCGACGAACTGCAGGCTGTGATGGCGCATGAATTCAGTCACATTCTCAATGGAGACATGCGATTGAATATACGCATGACAGGGGTTCTCCACGGCATTGTTTTCATCGCTGTCATTGGTCGTATTTTATGTGAAATAGGGTTCTCCGCTGATAGCGATAATGAAAATGATCCAAGGGGTTTTCTAGCAGGAATCGGTGTATTAGGTTTGGTGATTGCTGCTTTCGGAGCGATAGGAGTTTTTATGGGCAAATGCATCAAGAGTTCGATCTCACGCCAGAGGGAATACCTCGCGGACGCGGCGGCAGTTCAATTCACGCGGAATCCGCAGGCCATGGCGGGAGCTCTCAAGAAAATCGGTGGATTGAGCCTGCATGGGGTATTATCCAATCCACATGCGGAAGAGGCCAGTCACATGTTCTTCGAGAAAGGCGTGGCCTCTAAATTCGGAGACATCATGGGCACCCACCCCCCCCTCGAGGATCGAATCAAGCGAATAGACCCTTACTTCGACGGTGATTTTACAGATATCGCCTTTGAAGACTGGTCAAACGATGCAGGCGATGGACTATCCACAGATCCTAAGGACGCGGACGCGTCGTCTGATTTCATGAAATCAGCCATGATGGCAGGCATGATGATGGGTGGAGCCAGGATGAGCTGGAACCCGAATGCGGTCGCAAAAGCTGCCAGTCAACCTGGCCAGGCTCAACTTGAGTATGCGGCAGAACTGCGGGAATCACTGGCTCCAGAGCTTCCCAAGGCAGCGCATGACCCTCTGGGGGCTCAGGCTCTCATGTTTGCCTTGCTGATGGCCGACGAGGATTCGACCTTTGAAGAACAATTAACAAACCTTGAAACTCATTGCGCTGAGACTGTCATACGCGAAATTGGTATCCTGCATCCCAAAGCGGCAACCATCGACCCGAGAGCAAAGCTACCCTTGGTGGACATGGCGATTCCAAGTTTAAGACAACTGACCAAGGACCAATACACCTCCTTTCAGGAAACCCTTCAGTGGCTGGTGGAAAGCGATCAGCAAATCGACCTGTTCGAATATACTCTGGGCAAGGTTCTGGACCGTCACTTGAAAAACCATTTTGAGCCCTCGGCCAAACCCAGAATCAAATATCACTCGATCATCCCTCTCCTGCCAAGGTGCTCAACGATTCTCTCTGGATTTGCGCACATTGGCCATGAAGACACAGCCTCGACCGAATATGCGTTCCGGCAGGGCGCCGCCTGCCTCAAGGAACTCGGGAAGAATCTCAAACTCCTTCCCTACAGCGAGTGCAATCTGGGGGAGATGGATACTGCCGTTGCCGAGCTCGCGCAGGCAACCGCTCCTCTGCGAATGAAGGTAGTGAATGCCCTTGCCCACACCGTCGGTGCGGATGGAGAGGTGACGATTCAAGAGGCGGAATTGCTGAGAGCTTTTGCCGACATGCTTGACTGCCCGATACCTCCTTTCGTCCAAAGCTCTTAAAAACGTGTTAGCTGGACATCACTTTCATTCATGATTGCAAACAGAATGAAGATGATTCAAAGGACACTAGAGCAGGCATCGAAGGCATGGAATTCAAAGGTGGATCAAGCCCGAGTCAGGTGTTATTGAAAAATAACACGTATTGCATCATCGCTTAATTTTTGATTAAAAGATATTATTATGTCGTCGGAAAATGGATATGAAGATTGGCACGTGCCTCTTTCGTCACGTGAGATTACATTGGGTCAGGCTTACGACCAACTGAAGAGCTTCGGTCTCGAGCAAGGGGATGTCCCTTTGATTATTCAGATGGTTGAAAATCCAAGATTTGATTTACCGGGCTTTGATATTTTCCATGGATCGACAGATCTCGAAAAGCACGATTTCATTCATATCCTTCTGGGTAGAGGAGTTTTGCTCAAGGACGAAGCCTTCGTCATTGGTTTTACCATGGGAAGCAGTAACCGCGTCACCTCTGCAGAGGAGAAACTATTCAGCATCCTGACAAAATATTTTTACCCCAAGGCATACCGCTTTACCGATGAAGATATTCATATTTTCAAGGATGCCGTGAGGCTGGGCTTCATTTCTGACTGCACACCGCTGGCAGAAGTGGATTACAGCAAATACCTCGACTGGCCGCTGGAAAAAATCCGTGAAGATATCGGTATCGAGGTCGACTTACTCAAGGCTTACTATGGTATTGAAGCCCGTCGCTATCCGACACACAAGGAGTGCAACCGCAATCTGGTTGGATCTTGATGTCTGAGAACCGTTACCGTGGCTTGCCGTAAAAGGAACAAAAAAGACCAGGTGAAGTGATGGCTTTTTCACTTAGGTAAATCTGACCCACCATGAATGTAATCCATGGTGGGTCAGCACTGTTTATTTTCACATCAAACCCATCTTTTTGGTGAACAATGAATTGTTGGCAATCACTCAAAAATATTCGTCATCATATCACTCAAGGCTTCACCAGGCGATAGAATCGCTGGTCCCCGGTAATGTCGGATACATAAACAAAATGTTCTCCATTCACTTGAATTTCCTCTGCTGGCACTACATTGATCGGGCCGCTGCTGAGGCTTTCAGCCCACTGCAGCTGATACCCACTATAATAGGAAGGCCAGGTGATACTTATCTGTTGGCCATCCACGGTGATGGAGAGTCGCGATGCCGAGTCTCCCAGTTCTTCAGGAACTGACACAAAATAAGTAAGCACCTCGCTTGCGTTGTCGAACAGGTCAACGGTTTCCAGCTCGATGGTGTAGTCGCCTGATTCCACTGTCTGATAGCTGATTTCCAAACCGCTCAACCCCGTATCCGGAATGGTAATACTGCCGTCCTCGAAGGAGACCAACCACGGTTCGTATGCATCCCCCGTCCACTCTTCCATGTAATATACCGGCCAAAGCAATCCACCCGCTTCAAACTGAATACCAGAGGCGACCGGTGCCAAGCCCTGCCCTGTCCCCGATGACTCCGTTGCTACCGAGTCATCCAATATCTGATCGATAGTACCTTGACCGTTTTCGTCGAAGGAAGTGATCAGGATCAAGGGATGCACTTTTTCTTCATTGGGTGCCTGATAGTCAGCAAAACTGTAGTAAAGGTTGGAACCCGCCTCAAGGGCCCACCCACCGAGGTAGATCGGATCATAGGTATCCGAGTCTGCCAGAGACAAGATCGGCATGCTGCCGTCCCATGAAAAATCGTAAGCTCCTTCACCATCCAGCTCAGCACTGCCAATTTCCCCGAGATAGATATACTCGTTGGGATTATCCGTAAAAGCGTTACTCACCAGCGAAGCATTGGCCGCATACGCGTCCTCACCGTCGATCACCTCAAATGTCATCTGCGCGGGTTCTTCCGATGTGGCCACATGTATACCCATGACATCCTCGGATGCCTGTCCCACTCTTCCTGACTTGGAACCTCCACCTCCAGCCTTAATGACAGGTGGGGCCTTATCATTTGAAGATACCAATTCAACCGTTTCCAAGAATTCCTTCCATTGTGCGCCACCGTAGTTCGCCTGGAGGAAATTTTGACGAAAGCGATACTCTCCAATTCTCACACCGAAATAATCCAAACCAAAAGAGGCAGTTCCATCGAACACGTAAGCGTAACCCGTTCTTCCATCAATGGGATAATTGATGGAAAGCCCCACCGCATCCTGCCTGAGGCTTCCCATGGCCTTACTGATGACAAGGCCCTGTATGTCTTGAAGCAATTGTGCTGAAACCCCCTGCAAGGCACCTGTCGCTTCTCTGGAAAGCGCCTGTGCGAATGATCCAAGATCAATGAATTCCGAAGGCCCATTTTCCCCGTCACCTCGATCATTGACGGCATTGTAATGGATGGCATCGCGCCTTAGGCGCGCCAACAATTGATGCGTCTCGGGAGATGCCTCCTTGATCTGGCTTGTAAAGGCTTTGAGGCTTGCATTGTAGGCATCAAATTTTGTCATGTCATAGGCGACGTGTGCCTTGTAGTTCTTGTCGGAGAGCTGACGATTGTGATGCAAGTCCCAGAAAGCAACCTCCTTTTCAGCAAACTCAAGGAGCGGCATACCAGGAAAATCCTTCAGCGCGTTGAGCGTGCCTGCGTAATCCCAACCGGCAGCAAAATCAAGCTCAGGACAAGCGATATAGAGATCGCAAATCTCATGCATGTCCACCAATTGTTCGGCACCTCCCATCAAGCAGGTATCGAAGGTGGCAAAATCAAATTTACCAATTTGATGCTTGTTCAAAGTTTCAAGGGTAACATCCCTGATATCCGCCGTTTTCATCGAAGGACGCCAACCTCGCGTTCCATTCTGATCATCACCTCCGTATCCATTGTATTGACCACCATGATCCCATAGAACCAGTCCATAGCGGTCGGCAGGGAAACTACGAAGTCCCCAGTCAATAAAATCCCTCAGCACATTCGGATCGTCCATGTCCATTTCAGGCATCACCTCCAGAATGGTTTGGTCTGATCGTAGAATCCTGCTTCTGACTGTCTGAGTGCGGAAAGGTTCCTCGACACCATAAACGTCGAGTGCGGATGTCCTGCTACCGTCCAGATCCGTCTGCACAATGATGTTGAATTGATCATTGCTGCCGACTTTCTGCATTTCCTCCAGATCGGAAAGAAAATTGGGCGTGATGTTACTGTCGGCATGACCATAGACGAGGATGGTCCATCGGGTGGTGCCTGAGGTCACCTTGAATGTTGCGGAGGCAAGGACCTCGTATCCATTGTTAGCGAAGAGATACACCTTGTAGTCTCCGGGGGAGAGCGCTGCAAAAGTCGCCGATCCGCTTGAGGCTGCTGTCAGCCCCTGCTTCGTGCCATCCGTATATTGCCAGTCAAGAGCAGAATCCTGCCTTGGCTGCATACCCTGAGCATAAATCCCAAGCCAGTCTTTGGGATTGCCAGGACCACCCGAGAATTCCAATTTCATTTGTTGACTCGATTTATATTCCATCTGGCTCAATTGAATGACGGGACGAGGCACATCCGCTATCACTTCGATCTGGATCAATCCCGATTCTGAATCACTGATACCATCGCTCGCTTTGTAAGCGAACTCGTCACGTCCAGAGAAACCCACTCGTGGTGTATAGATCAGGTTCGGAATATCCCCGCTGAGGTTTCCATGTTCGGGTTGGCTCACAAGAGCATAGGAGAGCGTGTCCCCCTCGGCATCAGTTCCTTGAAGGGTGATGGAAAGCGCTGTTCCCTGATTTAATTGAAGATCTTTATTCTCAACCACAGGTGCAGTGTTGGGAATAACGACCTCTGCGTAGACGCGAATATTATCAATCGCCCACCACCAGTTATTGCTGCCTTGATAGTCCCACACCAACACGAGTTCAGATGCACCTGCAGGGTTGTTCAAGGGGAATGAAAGGGTCGCATTGAGTGCATCCGGGCTGTTACCATCAAGCGAGAGCAATTCCAGCTCGCTACCGTCATCGTAATAGGCACTCAGCGTTCCACGCTGAGGCTCCTGCCGCCAACTGGAATCGAAGGAAAGCACAAGGCTTCCCGCAGATGCCCCCCGAATATCGATGATGGGGGTCTTCAACGAGGCATCGAAATTGGCATCATCCAAATCATCAAATTCATCGGAATCTGCGACCGCGATGACACCTGTCCCCTTGGTGAATTGATTTCTTTCCTGTTGGGCCGTCGCGTCCCAGGAAACAGGATCCAGAAAGGTCCAGCCGTCGAATTCCTTGACGACCTGTCCTCCCTCCACGGGACCATGCCCTGGGCCACGGGTCATCAACCATCCATCCGGACCATCAGGCGTCCAGTCTGTTGCATCCCCTTTGTTAATTTCCGTGCTTGATTCAAAAGGGCCCAGTGCCAGGCCATCGAAATTCTCCTGGAAATAAACGCCTTCAGGAAGGACGACCTGCTCCTGAAGAATCCTGAAGGAGGCGGAGGCAATGATATCATATTCATCATCCAGAAATAAGTATGCCACGAAGTTCCCGATGCTCAGATCAGCAAACTCAAAATTACCTTGACGCACCCCTTGATTCCCTTCCTGAGTGCCGTCCACATACTGCCAGTAAAAAGGTTCGGTCTCGCCCACATCGCTATCCTCCGCATAGATTCCAATCCAATCCTTTGGATTGCCGGGACCTCCGAGGAAAGATACTTCGACAGGAATCCCTGCAGCGTAGACCGCCTGTGATGTTTGTATGCGAGCTTCTTCAGGGAGAGGTATCACATTCAGCAGCACCGTGGCTTGCTGGGAATCACTGGTTCCGTCATGCGCACGGTAAGTGAATGCGTCCATCCCGCTGAACCCTGCATCCGGCGTGTAAACCAGGCTGGGAGGTGTGCCCGTTAACACGCCATGCTCAGGCTGGCTGAGAAGGCTGTAAGACAGGCTGTCCCCATCCGCGTCCGCGCCTGTAAGGACGACAGGCACGGAACTTCCCTCTTCCAACTGCAGTTCAATGTCATTGGCACTGGGGGCTTCATTGGGTTTGGGCTGCGCTTGAACCCTGATATTGTCAATGGCCCACCACCAGTTATTGGTGCCTTGATAATTCCACTTCAGGACCACATAACGCGCACCGGCTGGATTGTTCAATGCCAATGCATATGTGGCATTGAGCGCGCTGGGGCTTGCCTCATCAAGCTCCAGCAAAACAACCTCACTGCCTCCATCGAACTGTGCGGTGAGTTGACCTGTCTGAGGTTCCTGACGCCAACTGGAATCAAAGTGCAATACGAGGCTGCTTGGAGCCGCAGCGCGAATGTCAATGGCAGGCGTACTCAATGAGGCATGAAAGACAGCATCGTCCAGATCATCAAACTCATCAGAATCAGCGACCGCAATCACACCCTTTCCCTTGGCGAACTGATCCCTGTCCTGCGTCGCTGAGGCATTCCATGACACCGGATCCAGAAAGGTCCATCCATCATATTCCGTCACCGCCTCCCCTCCATCAATGGGGCCATGTCCGGGGCCACGCGTCATCACCCATCCCTGAGGCCCATTGGGTGTCCAGTCCGTGCCGTCCCCTTTGCTTTCCGTGCTGGACTCGAAAGGCTTCAGTGCCAGACCATCAAAATTTTCCTGGAAATAAACGCCTTCAGGAAGGGGACCTTGTGCACGCTTTATGGAAAGCTGATCCAGCCATGCTCTGTCTGCACCCCAGCGCACCGAATCATCCTTGGCATACATCCACTTCAACTGATGACCACCTGCCTCCAGTTCAAAAGAGACTTCCACCCAGTTCTCTTCCCCGCTGATCTGGGACACCACTGAATCATCCACAAGGAAACTGAACAAATCGTAATCTTTTTCACTGGAAACTTTCCAGTAGAAGCTTCCCTCCAGAGGTCCCTGCAAGTTCAATGTAAGTGTCGCAGCCTTACCGTCCTGCATGGATTGCGTCTGCAGGGCATCCTCTCCGTCATGAGCCACCGTTGATTGAATTTCCCAGCCATCCTTTGTTCCCCATGGAAGTAAATCTGTTTCCAACGCATCATCAATCGACGCACTTGCCTGCAGCACGGTAAGGGAAACAGCATCACTTTCGATCGTTTCGGCGCCCAGCTGGACACTTACGTGGTAATCACCTGCATCAGCGGTTTGAGCACTGGCGATGACGTAGGAAGGTGCTTCGGCACCCGCAAGAGGGACCCCATTCTTATACCATTGATAGCGCATGTCGGCACCTCCCTGCGCCACCACGGAAACACTCCCTGATTCGCCCTCGACCAGCGAAAGAGCAACAGGCTGTTCAATGATCAAAATCGTTGCCTCAAGCAAAAGTTCCAATTGATCCAGCCACCCGGTGTCAAGGCCATCAGAAAGGGACTCGTCTTTTTGATAGCCCCAGTCAAGTCGGTGCGCACCGGCATCAAGTTCAAATGTTACCTTGGTCCAGTCGACATCCCCGCTGATGCTGGAAACAACAGTTCCATCAATTGAAAAGTTAAAAAAATCAAAGCCCTCCTCTGAGGACACTTTCCACCAGAAGGAACCTTCCAGTGGGCCCATCACTTTCAGGGATAACTCAGCTGTCTCCTCATCCTCAATCGTGCCTGATGCAAGGGCATCCTGATTATCGTAAGTCACTTCGGATTGGGAAACCCAGTGCCCCGTACTTTCCCAGTCCAGATGGTTCGTATCCAGCGCTTCCCCCAATGGCAATTGAGCAGAAACCCCTGGCAAGAGAAGAAAAAACAAATACATCCAGATAAGATGATAAGCAGACAGAAGTTGACGTGACCTTCTAAGCAATTTTTGGACCATGTAAATTTGCTATAGAATCCGTCAAATTTTGGCAACCTTAATTCACAATACCTACACCATAAAACATGGTCTGAAGTGCAACGGATATTTGGACCAGTAAGTTTTCAATTTAGTTGATTATTTCTTTCGAACTGGACAGGTGATTGGTAACCGATTGAGGAATGTTTGCGTTGGGTGTTGTAATATCCTTCGATGTATTCAAACAGAGCGATGCGAGCGTCCTCGTGGGATTCAAATCCCCCTCTTTTTTAAGAGTCCCGAGAAGGATTCGCTACAGGCATCATCGAGAATTGGTGACAGAAGAGGCTCGGGAGTGTTTTGCCACCGTCCCAGAAGCGTCTGACAAGTTGATAATCTTCTCAGCTACTGTATCGTTACCCCCTTTGAGGCTAATTTGTAGAGGCACGACAAAAAACCTCAGTATGAGGGGCGGGGTAGCCCAAATTTTGTAATACGTGACTATGCATAAGGGGCGAGAGATTTTCAGACCATAAAAACCATTTATACCATGAAAGACGAATTATTGGATCGAGATGAGTGGGATTTCAGTCGTATTCATGATGATGAATTGGAATCAGCCTGGTTTTATGAGCTGGCCAGAACCGTATGGTCTTGTCTGAGCCATCAATCCACGTTTCCAGAATACGTGTCTCAAGTTTACGACAAAGCTCTTGAGTGGGGAAATGATGCTGACATGAAGTTTTGGTTTGAGCACACCGTTGGTTGGTATGACGAGTGGACTGATAGCCTCGAAATACCCGGCTTCAGGGACCGGCCATGGATCAAACTTCCAGCGCGGGCAAAGCATGAGTTCAATATCGCTTACACACAGCTAGTCCCTGAAAAAATGGAGGATGGACTTGTGCCGTGCTCTTTTTACAGGCCGCTGGTTCACCTTGAATACAACCCAAGACCAGACTCAGAAGTATTGAGGAAACGGATCAAGTTTATTCAGGAGCAGGAAAAGCATAAAAGTTCTCTGCACTTGTTCGAATTGAGGATTGATCCGGGGCAGGTAACAAAGAAACAATTGATACATGAATTTAAAAAATTCTTGAATAAAGAGTTTCCGGATCTACCGACAGGAAATGGGAGGCCTAAGAGCAAGTGGCCGAATTTGATCGACTTGACCCTCTACAGGTTGTCGCGAAAATACCCAGAGGAAGAAACAGCGAACCTTATCCGAGGCGTTTATTCTTCAAGGCATCAAGCGACAAAAAAGGCGATCAGAAAGAGTAAGGAAAATATCCATCGGCACGTAATCGAATTCTGCAGCCCACTGAAGCCAACCCTAGCTAAATTTTCAGGCTAGGACCTTTGGCTTATGGCTGCGAAGTTTTCCTCTTTTTTCGATTTCCCCTCCTTGCCCGGCACAGGCCAGTGCAAAAAAACAAATCAGTTTTATTTCGAGTAACTTTTTTTGTTTTTAAAATATTTGTAATACATACAAAGCCAACTACTTGAATTCTTGTATTGTGTCTTTTATTACCAATAAACCAAACAGGTTTATTGCCTCTTGTAAGCCCTGTTCAACAGGCAGATCCTGCAGGAGACATGGTTAAAAGAGTAAAACAATCCACCCCAAATGAAGGAACTCTCCTGACACGAGAGCAGGTAGCAGCAAGACTGCAGATCACAACAAGAACACTCGATCACTGGATCGATGCACAGAAGATACCAGTCATCAGACTGACTTCTGGTTGCATACGGTTTCACCCGAATGACGTCAAGCATCTTATCAGCAAACACACCATAAATGCAAGTTGGGAGGTGAGCGCATGAGCGACAAGATGCACCAACCATCGACTGACTACATAGCTATCGATACAGAGACCTACTACGATTCCGAATGCTCCGTCTCCGAGCTTGGAAGCCACGCATATACGAAGCACCCAAATTTTCAAACGCTTCTCATATCCGCAGCTACTCCCGATGGAAGCGTAATATGCGAACCTCCGGAGACTTTCCCATGGGAGATCTTGAAAGGGAGGAAGATTGTAGCGCATAACGCGGGGTTTGATAGAGCCGTCCTAAGAGCTACGCCGGGATGCCCCAAGATTCCCGAAGATGCCTGGATCGATACGTCCGGTATGTGCGCCTACAACCAGTTGCCGCGTTCACTGAAAGGGGCTTGTGCAGCCCTCTTTGACTGCAAAGTGTCGAAAGATGTGCGGGATCGTATGAAGGGTCGGACCTTAGAGGACCTTTCTCAGAACGAACGGGCAGAATTCGTCCAGTATGCAAAAGAAGACGCCAATTACGCTCTCCGTATCTACAAGGAGCTCTTACCGAAAACGCCCCAGCACGAAATGGATTTAATGATACTGGCAATGAACCAAGGGGAATACGGTGTAAGGATCGATCGCCAAGCCTTGGAATTAGGAATAGACAGCTTAGTTGAGGCCCGCAGGGATCTTATCGAACAACTCCCATGGTTCCCCGATATGTCGCCGGGTTCAAAAAAGGGTTTGGAGCGAGCTTGCGAAGACCTCGGAATCCCTGCGCCTTCGTCAACGAAGAAGGATGCCCCCGAATTAAAGATTTGGATGGAAAATTACCCAAGCGGTGTGGATCTCATAAAAAGGCTTCAATACCATCGAAAGGTCGATAGGACACTCAAGTTTCTCCGGAAGATCGAGGGAAGACTGACGCCTGAAAAAATACTGCCGTTCGAAGTTAAGTACTACGGTTCCGAGATCACCGGTCGCTTCTCAGGGGCCGGAAGACTAAACATGTTAAATCTACCCAAGGCGCCGGTTGAGGGGGTGGACATCAGGGGGCTGATAATCCCCAGAGCCGGACACAAACTCGCCGTGATCGACCTTTCCAATATCGAGGTCAGGACGGGCGCTATGCTTGTTGGTGATACAAAAATGCTCAAATCAATTCAGGAAGGCGTTGATGTTTACGAAGCTCACGCTCGAGCTTCTATGGGTTGGAACGGGGGGGATCTGAAGGCAGAAGACCCGGCCACAAGGGATCTGGCCAAAGTCAGGGTTCTCGCTTTGGGTTTTCAGCAGGGCTCCAAACGGCTGGCTGAGGGCAAGGGATTAGGATTGAAACGCGCAGAGCAAATTGTGCGCGAGTTCAGAAGAACCAACCCAAAGATTACGGCCCGCTGGAGAGACCTCGAAGTCGGGCTCAAACACAATCACGCCCCTGGAACGCGCGACTACGTCAACACATTGCCAAGCGGGAGAGAACTTCGATACCACAACGTCAAGAGAGAACAAATAAAGGCCAAACTCCAATGCACAGCATCGCCGACCAAAGGCGGAGATGGCAGGAGAGAGGCCTACTATGGCGGAAGGCTCTACGAAAACGAATGCCAAGCCCTTGCGAGGGATATTTTCTGCCATGGGCTCCTTGCCGTGCAGCGGGCAGGAATCCGGGTTCTCTTCACTGTTCACGATGAATTAGTTGCTGAAGTCCCCAGCGAAGACGCTGAGGCGACCCTCCAGCAAATAATCAAACTCATGACCACGCCACCCTTGTGGGCGGAAGACCTGCCGCTTGGAGCGGAGGGGCACCTGTGCTTGGAATACACAAAAATTTAAACAATCAGGAATTGTAGATCACTAAAATAATGAACACAGAAACCAAACTAAAACGGCCCGGGATTTCCGAAGACTTCTTGAAATCGGCAGGGATCAAACAAGTCGATTCAGCGGAAGCATCGAGCCAAGTGGGAATCAGGGAAACGGGCATATTGATCCCATATAAAACCTACCAAGGAAGGGATGTGGTGGACGCTGGAGAACCTTTCTCAGTATTGCGTTTGAATGCCCCTACTGGAGATAAGAAGTATTCGCAAAGGAAAGGCTCAACCACGCACATATATATCCCACCCGAACTGAAAGTCGAAAGCGCCGATTCATTGGTGATCGTCGAGGGTGAGTTCAAAGCCCTCTCCCTCTGGGAACGGGGGATCCCCGCCGTCGGAATAAAGGGGTTTTATGGGGCACTGACCCCCAAGAACACGAATAAACTCCACCCCGAATTGATTGTGGTCCTCAAAAATGCTGAGAAACTAAAGACAATCGAGTTTTTGGGAGACACGGACACAGCCATCAACAAGGACTTCGCCAATGCAGCTGTGCTACTGGCAAAGGCAATGGTTAAAACAGAATTTTCATCGTTAGAATTAACCCTGCCGAGGCTCCCTTATGATGGAGAGAAGGGGGTGGACGATTGCTTCGAAGTTTGGGACGCAGAAGGAAATGTGAAGTGGAACGCACTCGAGCGCATCCCCCTCGATCCCGAAGAATCCAAAGGTAATCTTCAATTCAAGTTGCTGGATAAGCTCAATGAGGCCAGCCTCAAAAGCGTGATAGAAGGTGGGGGGAAACCCGAGAAAAGACTCTACCAATCAATGGCGGCAATGCATGAGGATCCCAGGCTTCAAAAAGTATTTAGCGAAAGGATCGTAGGACTGGGGATTCAAGGACTGGGGATGATGGAACTCAAGAGGGTGATCAAGAAAGCGGGAGAAGAAAACAGTCACAGGAAGGATTTCGACAAGGGAAAGCTCGACGAAATTGTTAAGAAGACCCACCGAATCGGTTCGGAGATGCTTTATCCGAGAAGCCCCGAAGACCCAGACAACGGGATTCTACTACAGGGCGACCCGAAGTCTGGAGGATACATGCAAATGGCTCGAGACGACTTTGAAAGATTTCTAGTGTGGGATCTAGATGTCTCTAAGGAACTGGTTAATGGCCCGAACAGCTCAGAAGTCGATTACGTTCTCGGAAAGATCGGGAAGAAGCCAAAACTAAGCTACATCGGAGAGGTCGCTGGCTACCCCGCGGGTCTTCACGAATATCAGGGGAAATACTTTTTCGTCCCACAAGAGCGATATTTTGAGGAAGGGCAGCAGGGAGAGTGTCCGCAGACGATTGAATACATCCAGAGGCTATTAGGGAAAAACGCAAACGAACCCCACTGGGAGCATCAATTCCATATTCTGATGGGGCTATTAAAGGCGACCCGGAAGATGGTCAAAAATTACCAGGAAAAAAGAACGGTCCCGCCGCTCATGCTCATAGGCGCAAAGGGCTGTGGTAAGACACATTTCCAGACAGAAATCCTTCCATACTGCATAGACGGAAAATACAGCCTATGCGAAACCCAAGATCTTTTAAGCCGGTTCAACGCAGAGCAGATCGGAAACGTGATCACGATCCTAAGTGATTCGGAAGGCGATGGGAGGTATAGGGCGAGAAAAGATTTGGCGGGATACTATAAAAAGATTGCGGCAAATCCTGACACGCGCTGTGAGGGCAAAGGGAAAGAAAAGACTACACTTCCTTCTAAGCGTTTAATAGTAGCCTCAGCGAATGATGACACGCAAGAAGACCTGGCGGCCATACCGCCAGTAGCAGGTATCGAGGACAAAGTGATATACCTCAGGTGCTTCCATGTGAATATGTGGAAGGGGATGAACGACCCCGAGGGAACCGAAATTCAGGAGCAAATACGGAACGAAGTTCAAGCTTTCTGCTACTGCATAGACAACTACGTATTGCCCGAGGAGTGTTCAGGGGAGCGATACGGTGTAGCGACATGGCAACACCCGATTTGCATAGAAGCCGCAGAGATGGGCTCACCTAGCGAACGAGTAAGTGAACGGATAAGCAAGATCCTTCAAGAGGGCGGCGAGATAGCTAAAGCACTATTTGGAGGGGAACATGCTCATGATTTAGACAAAGTCTGGGAGTTGTTGCACGGGGCAGAGGACCAATCGATGCCTAAATTGGCTAAGACCCCCTCCAGCCTCGGGCATATTTTAAGGCACGTCAAAACGTCAGCGGACAAACACCCCGAAAGAGGATTCGCCGTAGAGAAGAAAACGGTCAACGGCTACAGTAAATGGGTATTCGCAATCCGGGAAGGAGCTCAAGATGTTTGACAACACTCTGCTAAAAGGGGGGGGGGAAGGGTGGACATAATCTATGCCCACTTCTATGTCCACCCCGACGGGAGCCACGGCTGGAGCGGCTTTCCTCCTCCAAGGGTGGACATAGGGATATAATACAATATTTTTTAATCTATTTTATGTATGTATGTATGTATGTGTTCAGAGAATAAAAACTTTTTTGGGGAGGAGAAGGGGAATATTGGTTTTTTACTGCTATGTCCACCCTTGCCGCGTATCGGCGCTCTATTAGGTGCCATTGTTAGGGTGGGCATAGATTAGAGCACCATGGTATGTCCCCTCGACTTAGTGTTTGGCCCCGTTTTCCCTTCTTCACAATTACCTATAAATAAGCTAATATAAAACTATGCCAATAGCTGCACTAGACATTGAGCTTCGTAAGCGCGCCAAAGCCCTCCTTGCCTCAGGAATGAATGCTGAAGATGTGGGGAGAGCTCTGGAAGTGCGTCCAGGGACCGTCCGCGAGTGGAAAAGGCGCTATGAGTGGGGGACTCATAAAGAAGAAGAGACTATAGCTGAGTTTGACGAGATCGATGACCCTGCTCTTATCGCCGAGTATAGGCGAATAATGAGTGAGGATGTAATGAGGACGCTCGATCGTTTTGCACGGATGCCTGTCCCCCGCAAGATCGATGAGATTCTTAAAAGGGAGCGATGCCTTGAGCTTCTCTCCAGGCGAGGTGAACGAGTCATGGCCCCTATCGAGCAGAAGCTCGGCGCCAACGCCTCCCTCGTGCGGGTCGAGTCAGTTACTCGATATTTGAATAACGCCAGCTAGACGCCTTGTGGTGATGGAGGATTGAGACATCAATTTTATGATGCTATCACAGATCGACCCTCCATTAACTAGAGGTAAGCCCCACATCCCTCTACATTCCGATTGACATAAAATTGACACGTTTTGTGTGGTTTGCCTTCTATTATCTTCTACTATTTACTGAACGACACATCAAAGGAATGCCGTATTGTAGGCTGATAGTGGGGTTTTTATGGAGCCAGCTGTCGGAATCGAACCGACGACCGACGGTTTACAAAACCGTTGC
>OJCR01000121.1_pt1 | contig 39191 bp, 32 predicted proteins | sample 1591611 | NCBI WGS metagenome assembly OJCR01 (sample SAMN05416815, study PRJEB24817) | seawater metagenome | isolation source: Sea water | place: Canada:Atlantic | collected 2013-07
ATCTACACGTAAGGAGTCGTCGGCAGCGTCAGATGTGTATAAGAGACAGTTTCGTCACCGTTCCATATCTGACATCACAAGCAAACTCATTCCCTATTTCATAACTTGGTATTCTCTCGCAATCAACGGAATAATTTATTGAAACTGGATAATCAATACCAACATTAATCGAATTTATATTATTGATATCAGTATAAGCTCCATTAGCGAATTCCAGGGCATTTCCAGAAAAAGAATCTGGAGTTATAGAGCTTTCGTCGTACCCGCTCAATATAGAAAAATTGGCCGAAAAGACAACGGGCACATAAGGCTCAATATCTACAGAGTATTTATTTAGATATGCTCCAGAAAACTTAATTCCACCAAAAGAGCCGCTGCATGAATGGTCTCCAGTAAGTGATGATATATGATCTTCCAGACCAGTCACGTAATAACTAATATTCAACGATGCACTCAACGCGGCATTAGCTCTATACTCTATAGACTCAACCTCTATTGGCTTTTTAGGAGCCAAGGAAGCATTCGCACTCAAGTCTGCAGATAAACCAAGTATTTTCTTGCCATTGATCTCGACCAAGCATTCGTTATATTTTATATACTTACTCATATATATCTTATACTCGGTGGGTTATGGGCAGACAAAGAATAACTGAGAGATACAGTTACTGAATTTTCCGTAGATGCAGATAAAGTTTCAGAAGTTAATTTGGCACCACTTAAATTATATATAATTTTTTTATTAATATCACACTTATCTGACAAAGAAATTTCTATATTTTTTTCATGTATTCCTGTTTTTATATAACTATAAAGATCTCTTGATTCATAATCATCAACTTCTATATTAACTGCGAAGTTACATCGATAAGGAGTCATCCTTAAAACTTCACATGGATAAAAACTTCCTATTTTAAATGCTGGTTTATTTTCTAATGAAATAGAATAAGAAAAACTAGAGACTCTATTAGTTTGTCTTCCATCGCAATTTATCATTATGCCACTAGATGCAGGGACAAATGGCCCCTGTTGCTCTCGTGTGTTGCTAAAAACCACATTAGGTCCCATATCGCCATATACATCAAAAGATATCGAAGAAGATGGTATCTCATCAACTTGAAATGAAGCAGAATAAGAAGATAGAAACCCGCTATTAAAAGCTAATTTCCTATTATTATATAAAACTGCTCCTCCAAATCCTGAGCCAGTAACCAAGTCAGTTATCTCTTCGTCAGATGTCAACATCTGTTTCTCGAAAGAAAAATTAGCCCTACCAGGAGCATTTTGTATTAAATTTGGATCTCCCTCGTATCCTAAAAATAAATTCTCTTGAGTTGGTATCGAATAATTACCCCTTACAGAAGATACCCCAGATAATTTTGTGCCATCAATCACGAAGCCTTGATCTTCAGTATAAACCAAGCCTTTCATTTTACCTTAAAGAACCGCCTACTCTTTTTTCTTGTTGTATTACTTGCAATACCGCAGCTTTAACTTTTTCTGCAAATTTCTTTGGATTCTCTGGAGAACTTCCGCCTGAAGAGGATTTTGCCGACCCAGAAGAATCTACATTAACGCTAATATTAACTTCGTTATTATTATTAACACCTTGAGCACTTGACCCTGACGAACCAGTATTTAGAGTTCCATTGTTTATTTTAGACATCGTGGAGCTTCCGTACTTACTAACGGCAGAAGGGTTCATTACGTATTCACCTCCCTGAAGCATCGCTGGAACTTTCCCCCCAGAAGACTCGTATATAACTCTACCGCTTTTGCTTATGCTTGTTTGAATTCCTGACTCTTGAGCCGCAATTGCTGCCTGAGTCGGATTTTGTTTAGCCATTCTATTTATAAACGACTTGGCTGAATATACATCATCTGGATTTTGGTAGACCTTGCCAATAGAGTTTCCCTTCGTCTTGACAAATCCTTTTTTATCCATTTGTGACGTGACTCCTTTTCTTGCTCTGGATCTTGAAAAGTCTGTATTCTTGTACCAATCCATTCCCTTTGATATGGCCACTCCTCCAGCTATACCCAACAACGCACCTTGCCAAGCTTTTCTTTTTTGAGTGCGAGCCCTTTGGTAATTATCTTCTCTACTCTTTTTTTGTTTAACAGTCTGAAGGTCTTGTCTAAATTGATCTTCTTGCCCGTCAAAATACTCTTGAATAGTTCTGTCGTTAGCTCTTGCATAACCGCTGAACCTAGAATCTATCCCCGTATCCGCACTCTTAGTTTTGTAAGAAGTTATATCCCCGTATTTACTTTCATCCACCACGGCTTCTCTAACAGCAGCCCTAGGAGAACCCATGGATAATGATACAGGACCTCCTTTGGCATATCCAGATATCTCTCCGTTATTTAATTTAGCTAAAAAATCAGATCCGTATCTTTGTACGGAGCTTTTTTTAATAACATATTCTCCGCCCATCAGCATTGCTGGAACATCATCTCTAACACCACTACCTCCTGAGACATAACCTCCTTCAGCTCCTTTAACTCCCCCAATATTAAATAACCCCTGCATCCCGCCTACCAACCTACTAGAAGCGCTTTGTAAAAATGCTTGTTGTACCATTTGCAATAAGGATATTCCTATCTCTTTTATTTTATCACTTAAATCATCCGCTTTATTTAAAGCTAATGTCATAGCATTAGTAAGTCCATCCCTAAAGGCAAAAGGAAGATCCTGCCCAAGCTTTACATAAATAGATTCTGCCTGAGAATCTAAAGCGGCAAATCCTTGACCAAGACCTAGACTCATATTTGTTCTAAACTCATTTCCAAACCCGCCGTCCCTAGGGGTGGTTCTCTCCATTTGTCCAGTTAACTCAACAATCTGCTCCTCTAAACTAGCCATTGCATCTGCAGCTCTCTTGCTTTCATCTGAACCTATAGCAGAATTATTAAAATTTTTCGTTTCGCTTACGAAATCTTTGTTCATTTGTATAAGAGAAGATCTTTGCTTTCCAGTTCCTATACTTTGCCTTCCTGCGGCAAGCCTTGCATTTTGCACCTCCAGCCTACTTGCTCCTGGATCATTTTGCAAAACCTTAAAAGCTTTTTCCGCTTCGGCTTGCTTGACTACCCTGTCAATACTTGATATTCTTCCCGCTGAAACATTGTCCATGTCCCTTAGGTCGTTCAATCTATTAATTGACCCTCTTGATCCAGACATCACCCTGAAATCAGCTACTTTATTTTTTAAATTTGTGTTTTTTAGTGTGAGATTGTTTGCCTTCTTAAATGCGTCTTCCGCTATAATTAAAGCTTCAATACCTTCTATAGCAGTATCTATTTGAAGTTCCAACTGTTTTCCAGAATCCCCACCTTTAGCAGATATTGTCTTTAGCTCTTTTAATTTATCCTTTGAATTTTCAAGCCCCATTGAATCAAGTGAAATTGCCTCGACTTGTTCTGCAAAAGCATCGGTCCTCTTAAAATTAATTCCGCTCTTGGGGTCCATCATCTTCTTGGTTACTTTATCAACTTCCGCTTGAACATCTTTAAGAGTTATAACCTTTTGATTTGCTGGATCGGATGACACTCGTTCAACTTCTGATTGAGATCTTGTAAGTTTATTCTTATCACTTAATACTTTTTTTCGTGCCGCAATATCAAGGGTTCTAGCTTGATTTAATTTTTCTTGAGAACTTTGTACAACCCGTCCAGCTTCATCCCTTTCTCCTTTGAGTGATAATGCTCTGATTCTTTGATCATGAGTTCCTTGAGGGGCCGATGAGTATTTTTCCTGTGCTTTTTTGAATGCTAGCTTATTTAAATCTAATCTTTGTTGCGAGACTTGTTTATTGCTTCCAGTTTCATTTGCTTCACTTTGGGATAAATTCAATTCTTTTTGAACAATAGTCCTCCGAGAAACAGCTTCTTTTTTCCGAAGTAATCCAGCTTCATTTAATCCTAAATTTATTTTCTTATCCTGTTTGGGGGTAATTTTTCCAGTCAGAGGCTCTAGTAAATCTTTAACAGCACTTCCTAAATTATTTAAAGCAAAAATCACTTTTTGGTCACTTAACAACCTTCTTATTTCCATCTTTGCTCTGGCCGCTAATTCTTTACCCTGGATCGATTCTTGCTCTTTAAATATTTTTTCTTGAATATCAGTTTGCCTTCTATTCTCTTGCCTAGTTGATCCAGATCTAAATATACCATCTTTTTCAAAATTTAAACTTGCTTGTGTTAACTTCGATTGAGCTTGACCTCTAGCTATCGTATTATCTTCTTTCGCTGCATTAAGAGACAGTCTCATCGATTGAGTTGTCATTAATTCATTAATTCTTGCTGAAATAATATTTTGAGATTCTTGCAATATAAGAGCTTCTTGTTGAACTTTTATTTTTTCTAGTTCTAATTCTTTTTGCCTGTCAATTACAGAAATTATGTCTTGTATAACTTTAATAGTTGCATCGTCAGCTTGTTTCGCAAAATCTACATTAAACTCAGCTCCCTGGGCAAACTTTCCGCCTGTACCCGCTATGCTTGCCTGCATTAGTTCTTGTGATAATTTTTCGATCTGACCGTCAGAAAGAGAAACTAAGTCCTTAAGCTCACTCATGTCATCTCTATTGCTAAGATCATTCCTTATCATATCGGGAGACCCTATAAATGATTTCTGCATCTTATTGATCAACTCAAGCCTCTCTTCGGGGTTCTCCGCTCCGCCTAGAATATCCATCGTTCCAGTTATTTTTCCTGAATTCAATTGATCTCTTAATACTTGGAATCCTTCGGTTGCTACTTTATCAAGTATTGCCGTTTGCTGGGTGATTTGTAAATTAGTTCCTTTTAATTTTTGCTGAAACTTTGTCGCAAAACCTGCTCTAGAATTTAAGTCATTAGCTTCGATTTGGGATGATCTCAATGCTTCAGTCGAAGATATTGTTCTTCTTGACATTCTTTTTTGAATATCAGAACCTTGGAATCCCGAAAATTGAGACGAAAATCTTATTGCACTATTTTGTCTTTGTCCAACACCAGCTGATTTTATCGACTTTATTTGAGCTTCTTGTTTTAAATTAGCTATAGTCGTGGCAAAAGCTTTATCTAAATTAAATATTCTTCCAGATAACTTTTCACTCTCTTTCCTCATTTTGAGATTAGCTTCTACAGTTTTTTCTGTTGATTTTAACAGAGCATCGAATGATTGATCTCCTTTGTTGTAGGCCGCTATTAAAGATTGAAATTGCCTATCTGTTAGTGCCGCAGCTTCAGCTAGCTTGCCAAGATGTTGAGCGGCATCAGCTTCCTGCGCCCTTATTATTTCTAGTTCAGTTTTAGCGTTTTTCTGTTCTCCTTGTTGGCCTAACATATACCCTGCAGTCCCGCCCGCAGCCATCGTTGCTCCTGCCGCAGTGAGGCCCAAGGAGGCTCCAAAAGTAGGTATGGATGCTATAATTCCAGCGACCATAAGGCCTATGCCCGCACCGACAGCTAATCCGCCTCCGCTCATTCCTTCGAAAGTTCCTACATCTCCACTTGCTCTTCTTTTTATACCTGCTAATTCTTCTGGAGTTCTCAACAAACCTTTAGAGCTTAAGTCTTTTCTTTGATTTTTTATTCCCGCTACAGCGTCCTTAAATTTATCCTCTTTAAGTAAGCCTGAAGAGATTTGTTGGGCGACAATATTACCAAAAGCTAAACCTTGAGATCTTGAGTCTTTATTTTTTGTTGCGACTGAAAAATTTTGAACTGATGCTCCTATGCTTAATCTATCTTGAAGCCTTTTGTTCAAATTTTTCATTGCATCTGCATTGCCCATAGCATTAGACATTTCGTCAAAAACTTCGACATCAGCAATCTGTCCCAATGTGGCATTTATAGCCGCGTCAATTCTTTTCAACCCTTGTTCATCTCCTTGTCCAAATGCTGTAGCTCTTGTACCCATCAATCCTTCTAATTGAGTTCCAGCCTGAACACTTCTACTTAAAAGTTGCAATTGTTTTTCTTGTTTTTGAACTATTTCATCTATAGAAAGAGTCATCTTTTTTGATGAAGAGACAAAACCTATTGCTGCTCCAACTAGCATTCCTGGCAAACCAAAAAGAGCTCCTATACCTGCCCCCATCATTGTTGAAGACATTCGTTCTTTATCTCCACCCTCTGTTATTTCGAAATTACCGCTTTGCTGATTAAAAGATGCTCTTTCGTCTCTTGCTCTTGTTGGAGAAACCATTCCAGCTAACATAGGTAATGCAAAAGATAGACCTAGCCCAAGCTGACCTCCCATACCACCCATCTTTCCAAAACTACCAAGAGCCCCTTTGCCTCTTGTAAAATTCTGCCCAGCTCTATTAGCTATACCTGACCCCATCCCACCTTGACCAGACATTCCTGCAAAAAAACCAGCTCTTACATTATTACCTCTAGCTAAGTGTCTTTGAGCTTGAGCCGCAGATCCAGAAGATTGTGTTGTTTTCTGCTGGGCAGCGTTAATAACCTCTTTCCTTACCGCCTCCAGCCTCTGGAAAGCTGCGGGACTTGCCGCTATTCTTGCAGCTTCTTTTTGAAGTCCTTTAGTTAAACTTTTGATTTGTTTTTTATTACCGTCGGAAACAGCTTTTTCTAAGGATTTTAAATCTCTTGTAAATCCAGTAGAGGTTGTTCTTACGCCTTTTTGGTCTGTAGTTAATTTCCCGAATTCGCCCTTCATTAAACCTCCTCTAGCCAGAACACCCGAAGAAGAAGTGACTCCTGCTGAAGCTGCGAATTTAGAAAAATCACTAGCTGCCCCTCTGCCTCCAGCCATCATTACTGAATTCATCGCTTTAGTTCCCATGCCTTCGGTATTAACTCCTTTTTGCCCTAAGTAATCCCGAAGAAATACTTTATTTAAATCTGACTTAGAATACCCTTTTGTTCCAAACACCCTATCGGAAACCTTGTTCATAGCCGCTTGATTAGCTATTCCACTGCCCAATTGCTGGCCCAAGAATTTAGGCGAATTCATAGATGCTTTTGCTGATTTGTCTAAAGTTTTATTCAGGTTCTGTAAAGCTCTTAATGTAGTATTATCCCCAGAGGCTTTAGCTGTAACCATTTTTTCCTTCAACATGTCTTCGTTAAGCTTTCCTCCGCTCATAACGCTAGACATTAAAGGGCCAACTCTGCTATCTTTCATCATTGCTTGAGCAGCATCGTTTCTAAATAACTGCCTAGCAAAACCTTTATTTCTGTCGCTTAAATTTCCCCTGGATGATTGAGTCCTGACTTCAGCCTCTTTAGCTGATTTAGCTGTATTACCAAATGAAATAGCTGCTTTTTGCATTTCGGCTTTTAATTTTTTAGAGCTTGCAGTAGTAGCGTCTATTGCTTGACTAGCATTATAAAAAGATTTCTCCATGGACTTCAAACCCATAGATTCATTAGTCTTATAAGCCATCCTTTTGTTCGCTAAAAAATCTTGAGCCGTTAATGGAGTTGCATAATTTGGAATCACTCCTTTTGATGAACCCTGTCTTGGATTTAATCTTCCATGTAATTTTCTAGCATTCGCTAGCTTTCCACCTTCTTGCTCGTTATTAACCACAGCAAGACCAGGGTTCGTAAGGCTTCTTAGAGATGGAGCTGTTACAACTTTAGGGGTTACGCCAAAAGAAGCTTCCCTCGACACAGCATTAGACACGGCGTTTGTAAATTCAGGTTTTGTAGATAATACATCTCTTGCTCCTGGGCCAAATAAGCTATAATTAGGTATATGCCCGTTGCCTTTCAATCCAAACTTCCTTCTTGTTCTAGCGCTTAACGGTTGGCTAAATAAATTTCTATCAAAACCAGAACCGCGCGGAGCACCTGTTTGTTTTTTCTTTTCGAAAAGGTCTTTATAAATCTTGTTTATTCTATCTGATTCAACTCCTGCCAAAGTGGCAGCCCGCCTAGCTGAATAATTTTCTTTCTCCATTAAATCTTGAGCTTTTATAGAAGCGAATCCGCCCTTACCCAACACCGAACTTAACACAGTGTCTCGAGCAGACGCTCCAGTTGATCCGCTAATAGAAGCTCCTTTATTTATTCCTATTATATCTCTCAATAATCCAGAATCAACACCCCTACGCGTAATCGCATCATCCCCCCTAAACCGCCCGCTTAATGCTCCGAATGAACCTGGGCCTTGCAACCCACCGCCTCCTGTAAACGACGAAGATTTCGGCTTATACATTTGAGCTAGAACTCCCCCTATTGACCTTGCTTTCTTAATTCCTCTATTTGGATCAAAAGGCAGCCCAAGAATGGGTGCAGGAGCCATAGCTTGATTTTGAGCAAGAAGGTTACTAAGGTTTTTACTTCCTCTCGATTGTTTAAAAGCTTTTTCTATATACCCCTGAACAGATCCACTCTTTGCTCCAGGAGATTTTGCCCCAGCAGTTAAAAAGTCTTCTCTTATTAAACTTAATCTATCTTTCTTTTTTTGCCCAGGAATCATGCCATCATCAATACTTTTTACTCTTGGTATCATTCCATGCTTAGACATGAAATGTTTTTTCTCATCTGCCGTTAAGGCGGATTCTATTCCTATAGAAGTAGATTTTCCAGTGATATATCTAAAAAAAGATTTCATAACAGCAGGGTTCTGCAGGATTTCTCCCTGTCTTTTACTGCTTAAATAATCTAATCCTAATGTAGTAGAACTTCCTTTTGGAAAATTTGACTGAAAATCCTTCATTGGCATTCCAGGATAAGACCCTTTAAAGTCAAAAACCCCCTCTTTGACATACATTTTCATAGCCTGTTTCAATTTCTGCTCAGGCATAAACTCTAAAGCTTTCAGAAATGATATTCGATCCCCCGTTTTTGGCATTGACATGGGGAGATTTTTATCATAATGAAAAGCCGAATAATTAGGAACGAATCCTGAATTTGCCATATTTGGATCAACCTTTAAATGCTTTCCTTGAGATACGACACTTTGAATTTTATCGAGATGCAGTCTTCTGTATCCTCCAGCCCCTTTACCAGCTGAAGCTGCATGCACTACCCTAGACTTTCCTAGGGGCGAATTTTTATCAAAATCAGCCCAAGACGAAAATCCTTTTGGAGCACTCGCTCCTTTTTTGTGAGCATGCACTCCATGTCTTGCTCCTGTAAATGTTAGATCTTGAACGCTTCCCGATTTAGGTTGGTATTTTATGGATTTAAATAAACCATTTGTTATGATTTTATCTAGAGCTCCCATTCCTATCGTATCATCGAACTTATTAGAATGTATTTTGCCTTGCCCTATACTTTTAATTTTATTCGCATTTATCCTCATTCCAAAATTAGGAACATGCCCGCCCGACATTCCTATTTTTTCCAACATTGCCTTGGGTACATTATTAGCTGATCCAAAATTATTAGGGCCTCCTTTTACTCTTAACATTCCTATTGCGACTTTTTGCAAATCATCAGGAAGGTCTCTTATGCGTAAGTTTCCTCTATGTTTTCCTTTCGCTTTTAAGTCCGCACCCACCTTGTTGTCTTTCCTCGTCTTATTCATCCTTAAGATATCGTCGGCGAGTGTAAGGCCCAAGACAGAGGCGGGAAGGGCTCCTCCAAGCACGGCAGATATTAAGTCTATATGGCTTGTTGGATTTTGAAATACATCTAAAACTCCCTTGCCTAATTTTCCGCCCATCTCGAGAGCTTTCGGTCCATATTTACCTACAGCTCCCATGATTTGATCTTGAAATTTATACCCTAGGCCTCCTCCTCCTCCATAAAGAGTTGCTCTAGGAAATTTTTTAGCTATATCAAAACCTTTACCCAGGGCATGCTTCCCTGTTTCAAAAATGTTGGTATAAGCATTATACCCCCCCTTTGCAGTGCCAATAATACCTCTCCTTATAAGGTCACCGCCTTTATCCGCCATATTGTACCCCCCTTTTAACAAAGAGCCTATATCTTTAAAAGGTGTGCTTATTAATTTCCCTGCAGCGCCAAGCCCTTTACCCAAGAAATCTCTATCTGATGTTTTGGGCTTCTGCCTTCTAAAAAGATTTCCTAATCCGTAATTAGGAATATGACCTTGATTTGATATTTTATATGTATAATTCTCCCCAGCCCACATTCCATTTTTTTCACCGATATCCTTGTTAAATTGAAGATCTTCAGCTTTTTCTACTTTAAATTTCTTCCCCTTAGCTATGCTATCAACAACTCTCATTGCAGAAATAGATGTACCCATGTCTCCATACAACCCAGTGTAGCCATTTTTCTTAGAGTATTGAGCCATATGTTCATACAAATCTTTTCCGTAACCTTTTCCTCTTAAAGAAGGATTAGCATCTGAAGTCATTATTACCTGCAATGCTCTTTTGCTTGGATCTTTGAAGTCGGCGATATCTATAGCATGAGATGTTGCAAAATTTTTACCACCCACACTGGACTCAAAAAACACTTGCTTGGGAGGTCCGTCTGCATCATTTCTCGGCCCATCATCCCTAACCTGGGTTTTATATTTAGCTGGAATTCTTGCACTCGCATAATTAGGAACATAACCTCCGCTGTAAGGCATGGGTAATTTCCTAGAAGATCTTCTCGCAGAGTTTAACGACTCCACCATTCCATGAACTAAATCTCCGCTACCACCCCAAGACTTAGGAACATTTGCTCCAAAATTTCTCAGGGAGGCATTAACATCATGTCTCATTTGGTCTCCCTTTCCCACTATAAAATTTTTGTAAATTTTCTCCCTAATGGAATTCATTTCGGTACCTGTTGCCATAGCGGGGCCATACGAGTGCCAAGTATCCTTCAATTGCTTATTGGGGCCCACCTGAAGCCCCATAGCCGTCTTCCCTCCATAAATCAATCCTCTTGCTATATTGGCGGCACTTTCTGGAGAATACCTCATAGCCGCATAGTTAGGAATGAGACCCTGATTTGCATACGGATTAAATCCATGCACTTTTTTAAATGCTTTTGTGTAATTCTTTCCAGCGTTACTTCTCTTAGGAGGCATTATTGCTGGTTGCTTCATTCCTGGAAAAGCTTTAACCGATTCAGCTGTATTATAAACAACCCTACCCTGACCAGGCATATTCATCGATCTCACAGCTCCAGGATTATAACCAGATGATTTAGCCCCCGCTCTTTCTGCGGAAGCTTCTTCTTTAGATGGATAACCTTTAACAAGATTAAAGTTAGGAATGTGCCCTTCGCTTCTTGTTCTTTTTAAATTTTGATTAAATCCAGCTCTCATTACTGCTGGTCCTATAGCTGCCGCAGCAGCAGCAATTTTTTGTTGCTCCATTGATTGAGCTCTTAAAATTCCCAATATAGTTTTTTCTTGTGCGGCTCGATTTCCTTCTTGCGATAATATTTTTTGTTGAAGAGCTGAATTCTCAGAAAGCACAGCGACAATTGTTTTTTGTATTTCTTTTTGTTTTTGAGCTATTGTGGTAATTCCCAAAAGTTCTTTCATACTGCCTGCTAAAAATGAAAATGTTTTTCCAAAAAGTTTTATCAACACTCCTAAAAAACTAAGCATGACTGGGCCAGCCAACACATTCCCAATACCTTTGACTAACCCTCTTCCCATATCAGCCCCGAAACCTTCTCCTGCTGATAAAAATTCTGCGGCAGTACCAAAACCATCTTTAATTATATTTAGAAAGAATCTTATGGGCTCATCAAAAGCCAGTTTGCCCATTACTGCTCCCAATTGCTCTATAGAAGTAACTGTTTGAGAAGTTAAAGCCGCTATAGTCTGATTAAGAAGTGCGTTTTTTCTATAAGCTTCGTCTGTAGCCTGACTTGCTATTTTTGTAGCTCTAGCCAAAATACTATTCTCTTCAGATAAATCCTTGATTGCCGCTTTTAAAATATTGATTTGAAAAACTCCACCTACTTGCTCGGCAACAGCTGCTTTAGTTGTATCTGCTAAGGTATCATATGTTTTTGATAAATTTTCTAAAACCCTAATAGCTGGAAGCGTGTTTCCAGCTATATCTCTAACTGCTATACCAAGCTCTTCAAGTCTTTGAATAGTACTCGCTCTTTGCACCCTAGTAAATATAGTCTTGAAACTATTACCTATAACTTTACCTCCTCTAGCAGTTTGTTGTTGAGCTGCGGTAACTGCGCCTAACAACTGATCAAAGCTTACTCCAGCATCTTGAGCTACAGCACCAGCTCTTGCTATACCATCAATCAAATCTTCTGTACTAACTGCAAATTGAACATCAACAGCAGCCATCTTACTTAATATTTTTGTCGAATCTAATCCAGCTTTATTAAATGTATTAATTGCCGCAGTTAAACCAGAAACCGCATTTGCTGCATCTAAACCAGTTAGCCTAGTTAAAATCAGGGCATCGTTAGTTCTTTTTAAGGTCTCTTCCATTGATAAACCCTGCCTTGCCAATTCAGTAGCCGCAGTAGCTACAGTTGAAAAGCTTTGAGCTGTGTTTTTTGCCACTTTGAACAAACCTCTGCTCATTTCGTCAAGTTCTTTATTGGTTACTCCCATAACCACATTAATTTCAGCTAATTTTCTCTCGACTTCTACTGTAGATTTTATCAAAGCGGAGAAAGCTCGTTGTACACCCTGTATAATCCCAACAGATGCACCAAACGCTAAAACTCTGGCATTAGATGCATCTAGTGATTTATTAAATTCACTTACAGACCCCGTTATTTTACCAAGAGGCCTTGTAAACTGTTTATCGTTTACAGACAGGTTTAACCCTCCCCTTCTATTCACGCTACTTACAGCTTTTCTAATAGAAGCTTCTAGGCCTGTTTGAACTGTTTGAACTTTTAATGGCATTATCCTTAATCCTTAAAATGGATTACACCAAAAAAACAAAAACCCGACTAATAAAAGTCGGGTTTTTGAAGTAATGTGGCGGGAAAAAACTATTTCCTTGGAATGGAGATGTGATCAGGAATGTCCACTCTATTAGCTCCTGAAATAAACACTCCGTGAATTTTATCTTCTGGACCACCGATTTGAGTGGTGAAAGATAAGTCTACAGATTTATTACTACCAATGTCAGAGCTGATAGATTCACTATCTATTCTCGCTCCTTTGAAATCAATAATCATTGAATCTGTCGCTTCTCCGAGTCCGCAACTTTGATTAGCTTTCATTTTAACTTTGACATCATATTCGTCACAAGCATCAATGATTTTTGCCAAGTTAGCTTCGTTAACTTCAGAAACAAGAGCGGAAACACTCATTGTTGCAACGACTGGAAAGTCTACAACTCTAGAAAATGCGAACCTAGTTCCCAATCTGTCGATAGGACTTCTTGAGAGAGGTAATGAAAGACTAAAGTTTTGAATGTGAACGGATCCGTCTCCGCTTACATCAGTAAATATAGAAAGTCCTGTTGGAATTTGCAATTCAATATCACCAGGCCTTAAAGCAGTAGCAGTAACATCTCCCGTAGAAGGAGCCGCTCCTTCACCATCACCCCTTAGGGTTGCGTGATGACCTACAGAGAAATTAATTCCTGTAACTGGCTTTCCGTCATCAAGAGAAACAGCTGGAATTTCTTTTCCAGTCGTTCCAATATCTGACTTCGCATTAAAAAGTTCAACCGTACTAGAGACCGAAGGAATAGATCCTACAGAAGCGTCTAAAGAATAATCACTAAGGAAACCATTACCCAATGAAATAACACTTCTTTCTGAAACTGAACGCGTTGTATTAAAAGCGTCAGTTCCTTCAGGAGTAGTTAAAATAAAGAAATTTCTTCCAGCACCATCATCTTGAAGGTGTCCAGATGAAGCATTAAGAACTGCAGTTCCCATTCCAACTCCCTTATTAGCTGCTCCTTGAATGTAAAATCCAAGATTTCTTTCGTTAAATCCGTCTGTTGGATAATAAGTGAAATCAAGATTTACTGTGGGTGGCTCAAGAGCGATAGCATCAATTCTAGCAAGCTGACCAAAAGTATTAACATCAGTTCTATTGATAGAGAAGCTATAATTCGCGCTTTGTACTCTATGAATTTGTTGAACTAAATTTTCGTAATCTCCACTTATTGCTGGTTGAAGCATAACGCCAGTTGTAGACGCACCACCCCCCGCTGTTATTGAAGTATCAGCAAATGTCTCAAAGCTCGATTTTCTTGTGAACAGAGCTGCGTTTCCTTGGCTCGCTGCTGTTCCATTAATACTTTGAATCAAATTGAAACCAGGCATCGCAGCTTTTACCGCCCCGCTTATATTAACTAAATCAAATTCTTCAGGGCTTGCGGTTAAACTAGTAGAAGGCGTACTGTCGAACTGTTTTGTTACTTGTGGGTCTTGAGTTAATCCAATAGGACTAACAGGCATAACTGCTGAATGCCACTCGTTTACTCCTGGCCCACCCTTTCCAGTTAAGACTCCATTACATATGAAGTGCGCTCCCGTCGAATTAGGGCTAACGAATACTGCTTCACTTTGATATATTACTCTATTTCTTGCCATGACTTATCTTTTGTTAAATTTAAATTTTTGGTGGGTTACTGTAAATTACAACCAACATCACTTAATGTGAAATATTTAATTGCTTTTTTATTAGCATATTCTAGGATATCTTAGTTTAGTTACCTCGAAATCTATAAAACCGACAAAGAGAGACGGAGATATTGTATTTCTTATTGTCTCACTTATCTTCGAAGTATTAACTCTTTCTATATTAAAAATATTTTGATTATGTCTATTTTGTAAGTTTTCATACAAATATATACCGCTCTTCAAATCTCCATATTCATTTATAGGATGTTCGGCAAATGAAACGTGTGGATATGCGATATCTCTAGAGTCAGCAAATAGCGATAATACTCCATCTAATTGGTATAAATTTTCAGCAAAAACAACAGATTTGAAATTTAATATAGTTTTATCTTCTCCTCCAAATGAAAAAGGTTTGTTTTCTATATATTCATTATTTACGAAAATAGCAGGAGTTACAAAATCATAAGGTGGTATTCCAGTTTCGACTACTGTAAATCTACTATTCGTATCGTATTTATTTTCTATAACTAAATTTTCTTCAGATTGATTAGTGTTATATATATTAAAATCTTTTACTGCGAATTGCCCGCTCCATTGCATATTTTCATCTGCGGCGGCTCCAGTGGCGACAATCCCGCCATTATCAAAATCGATGTAATACCCCATTCCTGGATCTCCTCTTCTGGTAGCTAAACCAAATCCAGAAAAATTTACAGGCACATGAGCTCCGCCCACACCGCTTTCCGTACACCATTGTTTATAAGAACTGCTATACCTATAGAACCCCGCTGGCAGCCTATCATCTTCGACATAATATAACTTGCCTGTCTTGTTTGAATAAGCTTCAGCGTTTTTTATTAAAAAATCATCAAACCATAATGAAAAGCTGGTGGTTGCTTCGTGACCAAAATTTATTTTCATTAAAGCATTCTCCCGTTTAAAGCAATAACCGACCTTCTAAAGTCTTTTAGTATAGATGAAATGTAAGAAGTTCTTGTGAACCTAGTTCTTTGGTTAGCTATAGCCCCCCCAGTACTTCCTCCTCCAAAAGCTTTCTCGTCTTTTTTTCCTCCTTTTATTTGTATAGCTGGTCCAGATCTTGATTTATCTATACTTTTTCCTTGTAAATACAAATAGAACCCTAAGCCAGAAATGCCCGTCTCGATACCATCTAGCCAACTCCTTGAGCCCTCGAAATCGGACCTGAAGTTTGAAAATTTTGTCATTGAGAAAAGCTCGTCTTTCGTCGGCTCTGTAGTTATAAAGTTAAACACTCCCCTGCTTATTTTTTGTTTAACAATTCTTGTTTCTTCTAACCTCGATCTTATTGGCTCTATGGGATCGTGCCCAGAAGGAAATCCAATAAAAGTAAATAAATTACCATAACCACTTAAAGTCTTACTTGAATTGCTAGCATCTTCTCCATTTTCTATCTCTATAGTTACTGGGTGATTATTGAAATCGCTAATCATTCTGCGCTTTATTATTTCAAATTCTTTTAATAAAATCTTTAAAACAGATGGGGCTAATTGCTTGCTGGCTTGAGATTCTATCGACTTTCTGACGTCTGCGGGTAATCTATTCATTTAATTCTCTGTTGGAGTTAAAAAGAATGTATAATAATTAGGTTCAAATAAACCGTGAGGTCTCACATCACTAGTTATTGAAAACCTTCTTCCGTCAAAATCTACTCTTTTTGCTTGCCTGATATACTGATATCCTGTTTTATCTAATTTTATCCGTACTGTACCGTCTGGAATTTTTATTTTTAATTGAGAATCTATTTCTGGAGATGATATATTTTGTTCGGCTCGATCAGTGTCGTAAGTTATTCGAGCCATGAAAGAGCCTGATTGAACTTGCTTTGTTTCTATTTTTGATTGAGCTGCATTCTGATGGTATATAGCATTATAAGAAGGGTTTGTCGCTATAGATATCGACTTAGCCTCTTTATATACATATATTTCCCTAGCAAAAGTATCATGCAAATCATTAAATGCACCTTGTAGCGCCGCCTTTTGAGCTGCTGTTAATAATGAAGCCATATGTAATATATACACTTTTATTTGAAAAAATATATTTTTTGTGTAACATAATATGGAAAAAGGTTTCTATGGAGGATAAAAAATTATTACAGGAAAGATATGAAAGACATGTTAAAGATTTATTTAAATCTTTTCTTTTTATCTTGGAGGATTTAGCGGATGATCATGCTATACATTTCGCAAAATTAAAAAGATCACTTCCAGAGCATTCGAACTTAATTGATCAAGCTAATTATTTTGACAAAGAAAAGCTTCAGTTCTTAAGGAAAAGAGTGTTAGACTTAGGAAATGACTCGCTAAGAAGCCACGGCGAAGATTTGGAAAAATTCACTGTAATTTTTAAATTTTAATTTTATAATACAATATGAAAGAAATATATAGTTTTAATGTTGAGGTAGAGCGCGCTGTAGAAGAAACTTCAACCAAAAAAAGAAAAAACAAAGACACGGGTAAAATGGAAGAAGTCTCCATTACTCAAGAGGTTAAAAAAGAAGTTCCCGTGAAGATTATTTTAAGAGAGCCCAATAGAAGGCAGTTAGAGGAGGCCGACATGGAATATAGCATCGAAATGAGCAAGTGTATCAAAAGAGGAATTCTTACCAAAGCAATGCTCGCAAAAAAGTACAGCGATTCTGGAGGCTTGCTCACGGAAGAAGATGCTCAATTTTTAACTAGAAAGTATTCGGAGTTAGGCGATTTTCAAAATAAATACACTCGACTTTCTACAAAACCGAAGAAGACTAAGGCAGACGAAGATAAATTAAATGATATGCTAGGAGAGATGGCCGCAAAAAGAAGAGAAATTGTTGACATGGAAACGAGTTATTCTTCTTTGTTTAATCATACTGCGGATACTAAAGCTCAAAATAGAGTATTATTGTGGTATCTAGTAAACCTTTCTTTCTTTCAAGAGAACGAATCGGAAGAAATTAAACCGTTTTTCACCTCAGAAAGTATGGAAGATAAAATAGAGGAGTATTACGACCTAGACGAAGGGGGGAATGATATTTTCGACATCTCGAAGGATAAATTATCTACAATTTTAAGCTTTTGGTATTTTAGTTCAAATGCTACTCAAGAAGATTTTGACAAATTGAATGAAGATATAGAATCGGGAAATGTCTAAGAGTGAAGCGACTTTATATAGAAAAATTTTTAGAGACGTAGTTCAAGGTTTCACAAAAGTCCTTCATGGTAAAGAGCTTATATTCATAAAGCATTTAACAACTCACGATCAAGTTAACCTCGAAGATATAGAAGAGGATTTCTTTCATAAAGCTCAAGTTAGAGGCTTAAAGACAGAGCAAGAATCTCTTGATCAAATAATTAAAGATGAATTGTGGACAAATGAAGATGAGAAGTTTCTCTCTACTCAAAAATCTTATATAGAAAATCTATATAAAGGTAAGTCTCAATTAATTCTAAAATCTCAAATAGATAACCAAGAAAAGCTAATAAATACTGAGCTTAAAAAGTTAGACGAGAAAATCAACGAAAAAAACGATTTACTGGGGGAGACTTGTGAGAAATACTCCAAGAAGAGAGTTAACGATTACTATATAATGACTAGCTTTTACAGCAATGAAAAATTAACCAAAAAACTTTACGAAGAAAAAGAATTTGACGAAGTTGGATATAGTAGGTTAAGCGAGTTAGTAAAAATTCACAACGAGCACTTCTCCGTTTTCTCCGAGGATAATATACAAAAAACTATATTAGAAGATTTCTTCTTTCCCTTTATGTCGTTCAGCGAAGACACAATGCAGTTTTTTGGCAAACCTGTTTGCGAATTAACAAACCATCAAGTAAAATTAATTATATTCGCTAGGATTTTTAAATCAATTTTTGATAACAACGAAAATATACCCGAAAAGATTAGGAAGGATCCGAAGGCATTAATAGACTTTGCTTCGACCTCAAACAAAGGCAAGGAGGAGCTGGATAGGCATGAGGAGAAAGGCGGGGCAACTACAGTGGTAGGAGCCACTAAGGAGGATTATGAGTACATGGGGGTTAATCCTGTAAAGGCTAAAGGGGGAGTGTCTCTGCACGAGAAAGCGAAGAAGAAAGGTGGAACCTTAAATATGAATGACCTAATGGAAATGGCTGGGCAGTAATTTATTCAGGAGAATCTTTCCCAGCGACTTGCCTGGGGCCTCCTCTGTAAGACGTGTATCTTTGCAATAAATCCCTTAATGTGTAATCGGCATCTTGAGCAAATGAAGAAAACGTCCTTGATGCAGAGACTTTTGTTGCTGGGCTTGCCAGCATAGCTTGTCTTTTTATTACACTATCCCCATCTCTTAATTCAGTCCAGTCAGAAGTAACTATAGATCCTGATCCGCTTGAGCTTGAGCTGCTTGAGCTGGTTGAAACCCCCATTAAGGCACTTCTTCCTAACTTAGTGTAGTAGTTTTTTAAAAAAACTTGCCTATAAATAGACTGTTCCTCAACTCTAAATCCTGGATTTTCTCCGCTGTAACAAGTATGAATTAATACATTTAATTCCCCCATGTTATTCTGTAACCATCCTGATATATAATCCATCGACACTGATCCTGTATTTGAATCGAAGTCGTATTTAAATATTCCAGTAGCTAAATTACCTACCTCGTTTAAAGATGGTGAAAAATAATAGCTCATTTTCCATTAAGTATATCTATTATATCTTTAGCGACTTCTGAATCTGGATCAACGACAGGCCTTTCCACCTGAGAGTTATGTATCGGTCTGTTCAGGCTTCCAAATTTAGTCTTGAATTCTTTTTTTAGTTTGTTTTTAAGAGTAGTTTTATTTCCAGATGGAAAAACACTCGCATTGACCGCCATTTCCTGCATCTCTCTAATGTTCATAGATGCCAATTTCTCCTCTAGACTTTCTAAAGATTTAACACCGAATGGATTCCTAGGAGCATTAAGAATGTCTTCGATATCTTTGGCTAAGTTGTAATCTTGTTCGATTTTCCCATTTGCTAAAAATATTTCGCCTTCTTGTTTTTTATTCGCCTTACGAGTCGTTGCTTTTGTTTTTGTTGTAGTTTTCTTTTTTGTCATAATTTAATCCTTTATATTAGGGTACACATATATTATAATATCTAGAAACAAAAAGTCCACCATAAAGGTGGACTTTTTGCAAAAGAATCTGAAATACTCTTAAACCTCAATAGCTAAGAGAGCACTATCATTGATGATTGTGCGACCTTCTTCGAGCTCGGAATAAAATCCGATCTTCTTAGAACGAGTTACATACTGATCATCAGCAGAAACAGTCATTGTTGAGCCAGATTCGGCATCAACAGCTACAGCTCTCAAAAGCGACTCTCTTGACCTGTCAAGACCAATGCAAATGTCAGCTCTAGTCAACCCCGATATAAGCTTGTTAGCAACCTTGGTGTACTTAGCACCTGCACCAAGTTCATAAATTTCCATGATGGAAATTCCGTAGAACTCAGGAAGTCCAGCGCTATTGTAGATAGCTTGACGCATTTCGTCAGTAGCAGGAATTGCAGTTTCGGTTGTCTGGTTTGCACCAGTACCCTTAACAGTTTGAGCTCCACCCCTGGTATTAATTGGATTGTAAGCCATTTCACGAAGGCTTTGAACGATCTCAGGAGAAACGATCAAATCAGTCATGCCACGAGTGCGCTCAGGAGTGCCACCACTCCAAGAAGGATTATTCCTTTTCATCTTGGTAAGCATCTTGTTGAAATCATCAAGCAAGAAGCGGTTAGCAAAAGTGGATTTCGTAAGTAACTTGTTTTCATTATCTGCGATAGTTCCAAGAAGCAAAGATGCAGAAGCATTTTCTTGCTGAATAAGGATCTCTTGAGCCAAACGAGTCATGCTTTTACTTACTACATCAAGTCTAGAACGAGAAGCATAGCGCTTATCGAAGTCAACAGCACTCTCAAGTCTGTAAGTGGCAAGCTTCAACTCACTATGAGTTGGAGTTACGTGGCTGGAAGGAAGTCCTCCTGCAGCATTTGTGCTATAAACCTTAATGTAGTCTTCGTCCGATACATCATAGTAGAGATCGAGCGGAATACTGGGGTTATCATCAGCAGCAAACTGAAAGGGGTTAAACAAGTTACTGATCGTAGGAGCGTTGTCTACTACTTCAGCGACAACAGGTCCGATAAATGCAGCTAAAGCTTCTTGAGCTTCGTATGCAACATTTCTGTCGCGTGAAGCCATTGCTTTGACCAGTTCTATTTGCTCGTCGGTTCTTTTTAGTGTGATATTCATTTTATATAAGCCTTTTCTATTTTTAAAAGTTAGTGATTAGCAAGATAGCTTGATTACATAATAAATTCCACTCTGGAAATCATTATTAATTGCTCCGTATGAAGGATGTCCAGCTTCTTTATTTCCACCTCTGTGTCCAGTAGCAATAACAGATCCTAGAATGTCGTCCATATCCTTAGAAGCACTCGATAAGAACTTCTTGAACTTACCAGGGGATCCTACGGAAAGCTTGTCTCCTACTGCGGGAGATCCTTGAACGCCATTCGCATGAACTGTTACGACTCCTTTAGTAAGAACTGGCACAGTTTGACCAGAAAGAACTGCTTGAAGCTCGTCTTTCTTTACTGGGTTAAAAAGCAAGCTCTCTCCGTTTTCGTCAACGGCGAGCGTTTGATTAAGAGTTACTCCCAATACCGCGTCTCCAGAAGCTGCGGGACCAACTTTAAGAGGATTAGTCGGATAAGGATTACGTCCAACAGGAGAATCGTAGCTAGCCATGAAGCGATTGTCTTCGCTTAAATCGATAACATCATTGTCATTCATATTTCCGTTTTTTACTGAAACAAGAACTCCATCTGCGTTAATGTCATCTACAGAAGGCTGGATGGCTTTAAGCCCTCCCGCAGCAACGCTGTCTGCGTCAAGAGCATATAGGTTAATGACGTCGTTTTCGTCGTACTGTCTGAAAGGTAATAGTCTGTGTGCCATGATTTTTAGTATTTAATTGTTATGGATTCTTTTGAAAATGCTTTTTCAAATTTTTCTTTAAGAGATAATTCTTTTTCAACGGACTCTCCGTTGTTAGAAGGTAGTTGCTCCGAAGTAGCTTCAGTTTGATCGAGGGCAGTTTCAATTTCTTCTTCTTGGTTTTCCTCTGCAGCTTCTGTTTTAACTTCTTCCACTACAACTGTTGATGCTTCCGATCTTTTAGCTATTTCAGCTTGTATTTTTTCTTCGAAAGATTTTTCTTGGGTTTCGATGAATTGTTTGCTTTTATGATTAAAAATTATTCCAATTCTTTTTTGATAACTAGCAAAACTCTCATCGGCCTGATCTACAGACTTCAAGTCTTCCGCAATGATTTGTCTATCTTCGTCGGACAATTCATATTCAGAATCAAAAGAATCCATTCTCTTATTAAATAAGTCAAGAGCGGCTGCGGCTTTTTGTTCGGCTTGAACTTCGGCCAATTGATTCTTTGCAGAGGCTAACTCCTCCTCCATCTTGTGGAGTTTTTCGTCGGCGTCCTGTTTTGCTTGAGCGACGTCTTCTTTTTGCTTTTCGATTTCGGCTTTGTCTTTCACGTATTCTTCACTTCTTTCGCGTATTGCGTCGGAAACTACCTTTACGATATTAGCTACAGCCTCTTCGGAAAACTTATCAGTAGCTGAAGCTTCGATAGTTTCTTTGAGTTGTTCGATTATTTCTTTCATGTCCATTTTGTTTTTCAATGATAAAATTGCTTTGTCAGAAGTTACATGCATTTTTTCAATACGTGAATGATTTTTTTTATAATTTTTTATTTTTTTTAAAAAATCTTCTGTATTAATTTCAATTCTTTCCACCTCTGCACTTGAATCTTCCTCAACTTCAAGCTCTTTTTCCAAGCTTGCTTCTTCTTTTTTTTTATTGTCTAAAGAGACTAGACCTTTTACTTCTGCGGCGGGGTTAGCGGTGAAACCTATTCCAAGTGGAAAAACCGAACCTGAAATTAATCTATATACTTCAGTTCCATCCTTAGTCTTTCCTTGCCCTTCAAATGCTTTTAAATATTTTTTATACTCTTCGATATGTTTTTCATCAGTAAGTATCTCAGCTTCGTTTAAATTTTTACTACCTAAGGCGATAACGAAATCATTAAAACCTATTTCCCAACTAGCTGAAACTATATTATATTTATCACTAGATGGATCGCAACTCTCCTCGACAAGATTCGCAAAATCTTTATTTGCTACTTTATATATAACAGAAGCTAAAGAGATGTTGAAAGGATCAAGCCCACTAATCTCATCTTTTTTTATTATTTGATTATCTCCATAAGAAGAAAATCCTGAAGAGACTATATGTCCGACCACTTTATCTTTATTATGCTCTATATTAGTGGGCTTATGTTTGAAATATTCAGAAACCGCAAGAGCAGTATCTGTTGACATACCGTCATGATTTTTGTTAAACTTATTTACCACAGCCGCATTAAATGCAACGGCCATGATGTCTATATTTTTTTCTAAATCTATACCCTCAGGTATCAGACTGACCAAGCTATCTAAGGAAGCTTTACTAACTCGATCAACTTCCTGTTCTCCTATTGAGGATGCTGAGATCAAGTTAGTGAATTCAGCTTTATACTTGTAAGGTTTACTCATGTAAAAATCTATTACACAAGCTTTTATTCACTTTTCACTTTTTTTTTGCTGTGATACAATAAAGCTGCTGGAAAGCACTCCACTTCATGCTTGTTAGACTCCTCTAATATTTCGGGCAAAACGGAGAGCTTTTCTATCTTGTCTAAATTCTTCACACACGAAGATACAGTTCTTGTCCATGAATTTTGATTTTTAGCTAAAACAACAGACTCGCATAACTGTCTTGCTAGTTTTTTCTGATCAGAATTTAAGTCTTTCACTTTAAAATGCTCTTTCATCTTATTTGATGCATGGCTTTCTAAATTCTCGATTTTATAAACAATGTTTTGTATATCTTTTCTTGAATAAAGATCAGAAGCATTTACTTGTCTTGGTATTCCAGTTGTCCCTTTTGGCCTCCCTACTGGCCTCCCGCTTGATTTGGGCCCTGATGAACTTTTAGCATCTCCAGTCGGCACGGTGTCAACTTCTCCATCTCCATCAACATCTATCATTGGAATACCTCCGACCAAAGGATTATACATGCCTTCTTTTCTTTTTTCGATATACCTTTCCTGAGCGGGTTCTATCTCTTCTGAGTTCGGATATATACCAGTTTTTATAGCATTAATTCCTTGTTCTGGAGTGAGTATCCCCATTTCAATTAATCGAGTAACAACCCTTTGTAATTGAACCTCATCCTTAATGTCAATTTCCTCAAATCTAGCTGTCGGGTAAACTTTAAATCCCATTTCCTGGCAAACTAATTTTATTTGAGGCTGAAGAAAATTATGCAAGAAAGCTTGTCTTGCTTCTTTTAATCTTTCTAAAAATATCTCAGCCTTCACTTGAGTGTTCTTATATTTTTCATCTCCCACAATTACATTCTGAAGTCCCTGTCTAATATCTTCGTTAACTATTTGATATTTTTCTGGGCCAATTACTTTGCCTATATCAGGAAGAACAAACTCGGCCTTAGTTGTGTAATCTGCAACTAATACCCTTCCAACACTTTCATTTTGAAAAAGAGATTGCATTGCTTGCATATTACTAGGGTTAATTCCGCCCTTATCTGGATCAGTACCCATTGTAATTAAAAGTATTACATTCTCTATAGTTCTACTGATCGCTTGATCAACTTTTTTCAACTCCATTTTCCAGTTGATGTCATCTAGAACTGGAAATCCGAAAGGAATAGCAAATGGTTCGTAATCTTGCTTTTTGTAAAAAGAAACACAAAGCTTCGATGGATCTAAGTTCATCAAAACCCCATCGCTAGACCAGCCTCCTTGCTTTATTCTTTTTTTAGTATCCTCAGGCAAAGAGTTAAATATTTCTTCGTCCTCCTGAGTCTTCGGGTTTTTAAGTCTTTCTAATTCATATTCAGATAATATTTTTTTGTAACAATTTATATCAAAAGTAGTACTCCTGGACGCAACGATGTCATAAGGATTTAGAACTGTATATTTGATTGGAATTTCTCCTTTATCAAGAAAGCTTGATCCGTAAATTTTATGCAATTTTGAAAAATCTTCAGAATTAAATTTTCCATCCATTCTATATAAAAATATATTTCCAGATCTATAATATTCTCTAAAAAATTGATCTTTTAATGACCAGAGATTTATTTTTGAGAACCATTTTTTTATAAAAGTTCTTGATTTTTCATTCCCTTGCTCTACATAAATAGGAGAATTAGCCAATTCAGCCATGATATCTATGGCGTTTCTAAATATAGGAACATTAGCATAGGCTTTTTGACAGAGCTCTATTGATTCTTTGACATCAACCCCATCAGAAGAGACGCTAAACGGAAGCATTCCTTGAGCTATGTTCTCAAACCTATATTTCTTAGAAGAAACAGTCGTCGAGTTCCTTCTTCTTGATGTCGATGCCCCATTTCCATTTCTCGAATAGCCGCCTGTAGAAGCAGAAGAAACATAAAAACTTTCTCCAGCTGACGCTGGGGGGATACCTGAATCCGTATGACCTCCTTGCATTAAGTCCGTTATCGGCTTGTTAAACTTGTCCCAGTATTCGGATTTTTTTTTATACTTTCTTTTGCTCATTGTATATATGATACACAAAAGTCTATTAAAAGTCTAAAAGTTAACTTTCTAACTTTCTATTTTATAAACATGGGAGTGAATCCCGCAACGACCTTTTTCTCAGTCGAAGACATTATATCATAGTATACTTTTATCATCCAGTTTCCCAATACCATAGCGGAGTATGCATCCTTCCTCGCCTTGTGCGGCCCCGTAGTCCTCTTTAGAGTATCAGGAAGATCAAAGGTTTGATTTCCTTGAGGGGAGGTTTTAATTTGTATTAATGCACATTGAGTTTTGACTAATTCAATCATGTCTTGTTGGTGTTCGACAAAATCTATCATTTTGGCTCCAGAGCTTTGCTTCTCTTCAGCATCAGCGAAAGTCGAAAATTTCAAATCCTTAATTGGGATTTTCTTTTTTATTTGCTCGTGATAACTATTATTTATAGCTCTACCCGCAAAGAAGACTCTCTTGTGATCGAAACTAGCCTGAAGTAGCTCGTTAGCTCTCCTAATCCATTGGCTAGTCGGTTTTCTTAATATACAATATTTTCTTTCTGATAAATTGTATTGTTTTTTAGCTTCAATTAAATCCTCGCTATAAGATTCAGGCTTTTCGAAATCCGATGTAAGCATATCAATAAAAATCTTAGACTTTTTAAACAAGCCGCTTTCATTACATGCATTTATAAATTGCACTCCCCCGTTATAATCTCCAACTATCGCAACTATATTAAAGTTAGTTAAAATATAATGAAAATATTTCATATGATTCTTTAAGCTGGTTCCTGGTAATGCATAACCGTGAACTAATGTTCCAGTTTTTGTTTGATCGTTTATTTTAAATACTTGGATTGCAAAATCATCAGAACTTTCGGATTCTGCCCAACTAGGGTCAAACGAAATAATATACTTCGATTCAGAATCTCCAGAAACTTCAATGCTAGGATCTTCTCCATCAGGGATAGTACAAGCAGCCATGCGGGATGTTTTAAAGTACCCAGAGCTATCGTCAGTAAATACAGCTCCAAATTCTCTGTCAAACTGAGACTGACTCATGGTAGATTTTGATTGTAAAATTAAATTTTCATCGTACAGTCTCTTGGGAGCACAATCGTAGCTAAACTGCATAATACATCTGTTTGCATCTCCTTCTGCCGCATCATAAGGGTTCGCTATTAACCCTTCAAATTTTTCATAAAGTTTGTAGAGATACTCGAATTTATAACTTGCAGAAGATAGCATTATCAACTTATTGTTCGGCCATTTATACCTGTCCTTTTCTTCCATTTTTCCCTGAGCGATTAAAGAGCTCTCCACTTGGTGCATCCTTTCTCTTTCCACAGGGTTCTCCACAACAGACAAAAACGGCACTATGACCTCATTGTATATTCTTTCTGGCATTAATAACATTTCGTCGATAATAATTCTATGAAACCTGAAACCCCTCAACTTAGACCCGTCGCCTAAAGGCAGAGCCCTAATTCTAGAGCTGCCTATCTCAAGCAACCATTCATCATTATTTTTAGATTTATGAGTTATGCATTGGGCTAACATTCTAGCCTCAGGTTTTGCAGCAATGTCTTCTATTTTTTTAAAAATCATTTTAGACTGTCTGAATGATTTTGATAATATACCGATCTCGACACCTGGATTAAGTATAGCATCTAAGAATGCATATATTCCTGTAGTGAAAGACTTAGACATACCTCTTGACCAAATCCCCAAAGTGTAGTCGCTTTCAAACATAGCTTTAATAGCTAAATGCTGAAAAGGAAAAAGTTCAACCCCCGAGACGAGGTCCGTAAAGAAAGTTATGTTTTCTCTTAAAAACTGATATAGTAATATTTTAGCTTCATCCTCATCTATAAAGCCTTCTATTTCTTTTAACTTTTTGTTGAAATCTTCTTTTTTTAAACGCCGCTGATCTCCTATTTCCCAACTCATTCTCTAAATATTTTCTGACACTTGTAGGAAGTTGGCCCCCAAAACTCTTCTGATATTTCTATGACTTCGCTGGGCTTATAACCCGCGCAACTGTGAATATTAACAAATATGTCTTTCGATTTGTTTATTAAATGAGCTGTAATTAAACAATTCGAAGTTTCATGAACTAATCTGAATCCAGACATCTCTTCTTCGTGCTCTCCAAAAGGAGAAACCACACCCATAATTTCAGCATCAGGATCGATAAATTCACCTAACTTTTTAGCGAAATCTCTCGCGGTTTCTTCGTTAATTTTTTTTGATTCGCACTTTTTTAAATCCAAGCATAAATCAAGCGACCATAGTGTTTTGTTTTTCATCTATTTTTTTATCTATATAATATTGTAAATCCACATTCCATATTTCTTTGCCGTATAATAATAACCTTGGAATTATATTTTTCAACCCAGATCTATTATGTAAAAATAAAACTTGGCAGACATCCTTGTAATTTTGACTCATTTCTTTCAGGTTGTGCCATATATACGGTAGTTTTGATTTATGAGCTCCGAAATCATTATTTAATTTTATTTTATCTATACTACTTTCCACACCTATAAATATAAAAGAATTTAGTTCTCTGGCTCTATCTAATTCCCTCTTGAATCTTTCGTAGTTCTTTCCGCTTAAAGTGCTCTTAAAGTCTTGTTCGCTTTTTCTGTCAATATAGGTATAATCGTAATATTTCCCCCCACAGGTATAATCCCCAAAATCTAATTTCATATCAATACTTTTTTTAAATTTCAAAGGTTTTTGTTCCCTAGTGTCTACGAAAATTTCTAAATCCTCAGGAGCATTAATGTGAAAAAAGTCTTTTGGAATTTTATTTTTCAATAAGTTCTTCACTCCTAGGGATCTAGATAATTTGCAATAACTTCCAAATATTTTTCTATACGAATCTATGTCTGGTAAATCGCACAATTCAAGCTCCACATGGCTTAATAAGTATTTAATATTTTTCTCTTGAATTCTTTTTTTTAAAATGGCCTCGCAATATTCTACAGTTTCACTTCCTGCTTTCTCATTGCACCACTGTATCAATTCACCTCTATTAATAAAGTCTCTATTCTTGTAATCCTTTATATTTTTAAAAGGTATCTTTTCTCCGAAAAGCAAGCTCTTCTTGGGATGGTATTCCTGATAGTATTTTGACAGTTTAAACTTATGAGTTTTTGATATGTGTAAGTGAAGTCCTCTTTCTTTGTCGAATTTCTTACCGCATATCTTGCATTCAAATTCCCCTGACATTACATCACATCCTCTTTTCTTAAACCCATGACTCTAGCCTTCCAAGAGTCCATCGATTCGATCTTATCTATCTCTTTGTCAACTAATAATTTTTGTTTTTCCGCTATTTCTATCATCCTATTCCTCTCCTCTTGCTCTTGGAAGGATTGCACTAAATTTAATATAGATGCATATTTATCTTGTTTATTTTTCATCCTAACCGATCTATCTCCATTAAGTTTTTTTATCAAAGATTCTTGCCTTTGTTCGCATTGATGATACTCAGAACTTTTTGCTTTAAGTATCTCCGCCAGCTTGACAGACATTTCTGTTTGATCCTCTACCTCGTCAAACATTCTATTTAATTTGTCCATGTTCTTCTGTATGGTTTTTAAATTCACATAGTCAACACATACATTTATATACAAATTAACTTCGTCCGTTGTTAAGTCAGGCTTGTCCCACACCGCCCTAATGAACTCCCCTTCAAAGAGCTTTGCATCCTGGCAGTTATAAGTATTCATCAAATCAACAAACCTGGGTGAAGATAAAAATTTTTCGAGAGCATTTAAGTTTTCTTTATCAGATCTTTTTAATGTTTTTTCATCCACATCCACCTGAGCAAAACTTTTAATCTTTTTTGTTAATTTTGTTATTGTATTGGGTATTTCGTATTCCTTCCTCTCTATAATTAATTCTTCAGGCTTAATGAAATCAATCGAATTAGTTTTCAGGAAATTGGCTACGGCTCTTTGCTCCATACTTAGGTTCTTCACCTCCTTATCCTGGAATAGCAATTGGGCTATCTGCAAGCTGTTGAGTCTATCCCTAGAATATTCTTTGATCAATTCCTCCTGATCGTCATTAAGCAGTATTTTTTTAGCTTTCTTGTGGACTTTGGTTTTATACCCAAAACCCATTTCTAGCATATAAGAAGCTACAGCTTTCCCTTCTTTGTTTCTTCCGTCTAAAGATTGGTCGTCAAATAAAGTTCTAGTTAACTGATCAATATCTGGGATGTGCAAGTAATTATTCTCTATAAATTTCTTTTGCTCGCTATTGAGTTCCATTACAAAAATATATCCTTCCTCTTTATTAGGCTCAAAGCTTTTTCCTTAAACTTACTCTTTAAATTTTTTATTTGCTTATAGCCAGCCTTCCTGCCTTTTTCTGAAGTTTTATAACCAAGCTTCAAAGCTACTTCCTCTTCGTCTATTTTATCAATAAAAAGCATTTTGTAGATTCCAAATTGTTTTTCGCTGAGGTAGCTTCTCATTTCTTTGTGGAACTTTTTCACATTCAAATCTATATCTTCATTTAGTATATTAAAAGACTTCAGATCATATTGTAAATTCTCCATCGAAACTGGAAGTTTTATATCGCAAGCGTGCTTTTTCGCCTTAGACCATTTCTTATAGAGGGGACATGTATTATCTTGCTTCCCGCTTTTTGTGAACCCACATGAATTTTCTTCAGCCGACCCAGACATATTAAGAGGGCAATTAGAGCATGGCTTTACGAAGCTGTGGTAATTATTTCTTAGGATATTTTTGAATTGATTCGTTATAATTTTATTCACCCAAGGCAATAAAGATCTTTCTTGGTCCCATTGATCCCACTTTTTATATATATGAGCTCTGATTATTTGAGACACATCATCAAAATCCATCCAAGCTAAAGAAGTCAAACGCCACTTACCTCGACGTTTTTGTATTTCTTTATCTATATCGAGGTATTTATCTTCGTAATTAAACTTACTTTTCTTCGCCACTTTGTTTTAATTCACTTATTTTCCCTATTATGTCTGATCCTTTAATAACCCTACCTGATCCTCCATAGTCTATGTCCACTTTCAATCCGCCCCTAATTTCAGGGACATAATCTATGTCTGAAAAATCGTCGCCCTGATCAATTTCTCTTGCTTTAGAAGTCTTAAGGCTTCTTGTCTGTGGAGCATCTTTAATCTCCGCACCTAACCCTATAGGCTTGCCACATCCCCCACAAAACTTAGGTGGATGAATTGAATATTCGTTTTTATAACCGCAATGAGTACAATATGTATTAGCCATTTAAATCTTTCTTGATATTAGTTTGCAATATTTTTTTATAAGCCCTTTTTCCTTTTCAGATAAATCATCATTAATTTCGGACATTCTTATTTCAACCATATCTATTTCAACATCTGAAGATATCGCTGCATCTGAATTGTATCTTTTTTCCTTCTTTAATACTATTTGAGCTCGCTTAATCTTGCCTTGAGCTAGAATTTTTTTAATTTCTAGTTTTAAGTTAGACTCTTTTCTTTTTGACAGGAGCAGTTGTAGGAAAATAACTATAATCGCTACGCTTCCCCCTATAATTGCTGAAATTATTTCATTACTCATAACAGTTTATGATAAAAAAATTTTTAAAAATTTAAATTTATTTTTCTAATTTCTTGATTATGAATTTTAAAATTTCACTTCTCACTATATCCTCTTGGTTAAAGGAAAAACAATGAATACCATTGTCCGAACTCTCTTTGTCTTTAAATATATTAAACATTTTAGAGAATCCAGACTTACCATTTATGTCGCTTTGCATAAAATCTCCGCATATAAAAATTTTAGTATTTTTCCCTATTCTAGTTATTAATGTAGTTAATTCCTTAAATGTAGCGTTCTGAGCCTCATCCATTATAACGATCTTATCATTCCAACTGGAACCTCTTAAAAAATTTATAGGCATAGCATCTATCCTCCCCTTTTCTTCCAGGTCTCTTCTTGCCGTGGTGTTCTTGGGCAATAGTTCGTACAACTTATCGTTTAACGGCAAGATATAAGGGTTAAACTTGGTATCTAAGTCTCCAGGTAGTGCTCCCAGTCCCTTATCAGCGCTTTCTATTATAGTTCTAACATAGAGAAGGTCCAGATCTTTGTCGTCCGACAGGAGCCTTAAAGCACAGTAAACTGCCATGTATGTTTTTGAACTCCCTGCGGGTCCAGATACAAAAGTAATTTTACTTTCTTTGTCTAAAGATAAATCCAGTAAAATTTTTTGCTTTTTAGTTAAAGACAGTCTATTGAGCGATATCTTATCGGAACCAATTGATACATCTTGCTTTGTTAGTTTAGTTTTTGTTTTTTTTGTTGCCATGTTTAATGTTATTTAAAATATTATTAATTAATACTCCTTTGTTTTTGTTAGTCTCATGATACCACTTCCAATGAATAGACTCTATTATATTTTTTATATCCAATTTTAAAAAATCAACCTCTCTTTCCATTTGCTCGATTTGTCTAAATGAAATACCGTCTACATTCACATTTAACTTTATTGCATTGTCTATTAACTTAGATATTTCCCCTTCTTTTTTAGCTTTTGCGGATTCTATAAAAATGTCTTGATCATACTTTTCTATTTTGTCAGGATGGCTTTTTTTAGCTATCTCCCTAAATATCGACTTAATCTCCTCTTCGTTTACTGAAGTTTTATCTTGTTTTTCTTTTTTTTCTGGTTTGAATTCTAAATTGATATTTTCTTTCTTAGCTCGGAATGAAATCTCTTCATTAAATAATTGCAAAGCCTTTAATTCTACATCTCTTAAGCTCAAATATTCAGAAGTTAGATTTCTCCACTCAACCCTTATTCTTTTTAATATTTTCTTTTTTTCTTTCAACATATTTTCTTATGCCATAAAATGTGCCCGAACAAATCAGTAGAACTAGTATGACTCCCAGTATTCCAAAAAACACAAATGCAGGCTTCTGCAAATCCACATCTTGACCTTCTTGATTTTGAAATTCTTCCTGCGATATAAAATTATCTTGATTTTTGTCTATTTTTCTAAATTTTTTTTGATTGTAAATTTCTGAACGACCATCATCATGATTATTTATTAAGCCTTTCATAGAGCAAGACGCTAGACTCAAAAGAGTTATAAAAAATAAGAATTTCACAATTTACCAAAATCAATAATGCTATAGAAATAATAGTTTTTAAATTTAATATAATTGTATATTACACATGAATAAAAAAAAAGTTCTTAAAAACATATGCCTAGAGTATGTCGAAGCCAATGATGTTAAAGTTGAGGGAGAAGAATTGTTCGTACTAGTGCCCTCTAAATATGCGGGCGATTTAATAATGAAACTGGAGCAAAAAGGATGCAAACTCCAATTTAGCAAGAAGAAGCATTTCTTGCTGCTTATTTGCTTCTTAATACCCTAGAATGAAGAAGAAATTGTATTGCTTCTTTACTCCGTCTCACGAGTCATTATTTAATGACTACTTAAAACCTAGTGTCGAAAAAGAATATGATATAAATTCTCTTTTTTACGAAAACCAAATTTGCGAATCTGGAGAATATAGTGAAAGTGGATGGAGAGAGACTCAATACAATAAAGTTTTATACTGGATAGATGCGGTGAAAAAAAACTACCAAGATGTAATTGTTTGCTGCGATGTAGATGTTCAGTTTTTGAAACCTAGCTTCGAGCTACTCAACCAGACCTTAGGCTTAAGCGATATCGCTTTTCAATGCAATGATAGTTCTGGGAATATTTGTTCTGGATTTTTTATCTGCAGATGTAACGATAAAATTCTTTCGTTTTTAAAAGAAACAGCTGCTATATTAAAAGGTAAAATGCATCAAGATGGAGGGGGGGAGCAGTATGTAATGAGAGATATCCTTTTTAAAGATTCTTGCGATTTAGACTGGTCGGTCATTCCAAGATCAATAGTTTGGTGTCCTTCTGGAAAATACAATGCACTTTCAGATCTAAAAGTAAAAAATAGCCTAGTCGTCCATCATGCAAATTGGACAAATGGAGTTGATGAAAAAATAAAACAGCTTGATTATGTTAGAAACCAATTTAACCAAGGCTCATGCACGCAGAAGCAATCTAGGATAGCTTTGTGCTCCTCATCCCTTTTAAGGAACCTCGATCAAACATATGAGAATTTGATAGAGAAAATAATAAAGCCCCTCTCAGAGCCTCCTGATTTTTTTGGATTTTTTACCGACAAGTGCGAAACGGAAGAAAATAAGAGGTATTTAAATGAAATAAAAAAACATTGCAATTCAATGCATGTTGAGTTCAAGGAAGACATTATAGATGAGACTCTTTGCGATCTAAGCGATGGCTTAAATAGATTCCAGAGACATGGATTAAGGGGCAACATACTTCAGTGGCAGTCTATGAAAAATGTCAAGGAGCTTAAGTGCGAGCTTGAGAATTTTCACGGAATGACTTACGAGTGTGTTATTTGGACCAGGCCAGATTTGCATTTTTTCAACTCCCTGGATAATATTTTAAATTTAAAATTCCATGAAATATATAACACTGCTCACGACAATCATCTTCACGGGATTTGCGACAGATTCTCATTAGGCTCTTCGGAGGCTATGGACTCAAGAATGATGATTATTGACTCTTTTAGAGACTGGTTCTTCAACCACAAGAAAGAAGATACTTTTTTTTCAAAAAAAGAACAGAGGTTTATGTGGAACCCAGAGGTGTTTTATCGTGATTACCTGGAGATTTGCGAATTAAATCACGGGAAGTTGAATCTATGTTTCGGTAAATCAAGGGATAACGGAGAGGTTAAGATTCCATTCTGGCATGAAATCTCTGGAAATTCAAGCTCTGGACGCTTTTGCTCTGAAGATATTATCAATCCTGAGGTTTTGAAAATCATTAAAGATAGTGAAGATCTAATCTTGGATAAATATGGAAACTGGATGACAGTTAAAATGAAATGAAGAAAACTCTGATTATAGCTGTCTACTTTGGAAGTTTCCCTTATTATTTCCCCCTGTTTAGAGAGAGTTGCTTTAAGAATAAAAACTTCGAATGGTTGATATTCAACGATAGCGTGGGGGACAAGCAGGAGGGAAATATAAAATATGTAAAAACTTCTCTCAAGGAGCTTAGTGAGCTCGCTTCGGAAGCCCTAAGCTGTAAGATTGACCTCAAGAAACCTTACAAAGTATGCGACTTAAGGCCAATCTTTCCTATTATTTTTCCTGACTACATCAAGGGTTACGAATTTTGGGGTCACTGTGACCTAGATGTAATTTGGGGAGATATGCGCAAGTTTTTGGATTACGAATTTCCCTGGGAAAATGATATAATATCTGCCGATAGAAGAAGGGTCTGTGGCCCATTTTCATTATTTAAAATTTCAGAAAAAATGAAATATCTATATAAAGATATTGACGATTATGTTGATATATTAAATTCAGAAGAATCTGGAATTATAGATGAGCTAGAATTTAACCAAGTTAATGAACCTAAAAGATGCACTCAGACAATAGACACGAAGAAATATAAAGTTTTTTGTGGCCACGATATTTCAGGCAAGTTTATATCACTACAAAGATATAGCACGGACAGAGCTCCAGCTTACTGGAAGAATGGAAAATTATTTATCGAGAAATATTTTAAAAATCTAGTGGTTTATGGCAACAATTTCCATGGATTCGGGGCGGAAACAATGATGCTTCATGTAAGAAAATGGCATTATGTGGATTGTAAAAAAAAGTCAATACATCACAAGGATGAAAGTGTTGATATTTACAAACAATGGACTAACTTTGATAAAGATTTTGTGTAATATATTTTCATGCCTAATTTCAATTCAAATCCTTATTTTTCAACCTCCGTTGTGGATGTTAGGGAAAACCCAAGGTATTACTCTAAGAGCTTTTTAGAATTTGGGATAATTGCCAATTTGGGCGGAGGAGGGTTCTGCAACCAAATAATACAAATCGTACATGCCGAAAGTATTTCTCAAATACTAAAGGAAGAGTTTTCTCGAAATGTTAATTATTACATAGGCAAATTCCCGAAACTAGAAAATAAAAATTTTAATAATGTTTTTTCTTACATAGATTCAGACAAAAGAATTGATTCAGGAGGCTTGTGCAACTTCTTCCTCCAAAGAGGTTGGGGCTTATTGGACGAGAAAGCATCAAGTAGAGCTCACAGAGTTCTTCAAATAATGGGGGTGGAAATAAATAAAAAAGAATACATGAACAGGTATTCTGCAAATTTTAAAAAAATAAAATTTAAAAAAAATATACTAAAAGAAGCTGGCGATTTTTCTTCAATAAATGATATTGATTTTAAACTTACTTTAGGGGTTCACTTGAGAACTAACGATCTCGATCCTAAAAAAGGTAAATTTTTTAAGAGTAACGACTTTGATAAATGCATTTCGAGTATAAACGAAACACTTAAGCTCAAAAATTTAAACTGTGTCTATATCTCAGGAACCGACAGAACGAATCGAATTTTAGACAATAAGGTGGGTCTACATAGCGAAGTTGTAAAATATTATAAAGAAAAAAATATTAAAATTATTTCTGATAACGAAAGCTCCTACATAAGAGATTCCCCCGAATGGATAAGGGACTTAATAATTTTATCAAAATGCAGATTTTCTACAGGACATCAGGCTTCTACTTTTAGTTTTCTTCCGTCCTTCCTTGGGGATTCTGAATTTATACCTATAAAATGAAACTGGGTTTATGCTTCTTAATTAGAGATTCAATTAATCTAGAAAAGGAATTGTGGGCGAATTTCTTAAAAAATGTTGACCGTGATTCTTTTGGAATCTATGTCCACCATAAGCATTTGGGAGAACATACAAATTTCGTGAGTAACCTGCCCAATGCAAAAGATTGTACCAATATAATTCCCACTGCTAGAGGGTACCCTAGTTTAGTCGATGCAACTAGAAATCTTTTTTTAGATGCATTTAACGATGGCTGCGATTATGCATATCTTATATCAGGAGACATGATTCCTCTTTGTAGCTTTGGTCAGTTGCAAGAAATATCAAACGAAACCCTGTTCCAGTTCTTAGAGACGAAAGATATAAAAAGATATTGCAATCATTGTAAAAAATTACTGGCAGATGACCATTTCGTAAGAAGAACTTTGTTTGTTTGGAAAAAAAGGTACGAAGAACACTACGAGAGGAATGCTAATTCAAGAATCAAAGAAATAGCCCCTTCTTTTCATGATTACAAAAAACAATTCATGTTTTTCGGAATGAATAAAAAGTCTTTTTTGAAAATAGAAAGCGATTATAATTTCCCAAAATACAAAAAATTAAATGGTTGGCATTGGGGAATAGATGAATTTTACTGGATAAATATATGCAATTATTTAAACATTAAATATAAAAAAATTGATAACTTATTATTTTGCAACAGAGACCCAATAGAAACTCAAGCTGAACATATTGATTTTTGCAACTCATTTTCCAAAAACATCCGTAAGTTTTTCTTCGCCAGAAAGATAGGTTATATAGATAAAATTCAACAAGAAGAAATTATTAATATGTATAATAGTAAAAATATTAATTTATAAAGTGTATATATATTATATATGCGAACTGTTTTTTGTTACTGGAACAGAGGGGTCAATTGCATGCCCCCTCCAATTAAAATAATTTACGAAAGAAATTGTAGATTACTAAAATTATTTGGGTTGAAGTTCAGGCTGGTTTCCGATGAGAATGCTTCCGAATTTGTAGGAATTCTTCCTGATTTTTTTGAAAATCTTTCGCCCAATCATAAGAGTGATTTTTTAAGGTGGGAAATTCTTTATAAGCACGGAGGTGTTTGGCTGGATACCGATATTATTTTATACAAAGATATAACTCCTCTTTTTGAAAAACTTTATAATTTTGATTCTGTGGATGTTTTATTAAATATAGAATACAGATCAAAAATACATAATATATTGCAGGAAAACTGTGTGGAAGAATTGGTGGTATACGAAGATTTTTACATAAAGCCTGCTTGCTGTGTAGTTTTTGCGAAGCCAAAGTCAGATTTTATTAAATTCTGCAAAGAAAATACTTTAGAAAAAATAAGCTCCAGCCTTCACTTGGACTGGTGGGATATCGGACCGTGTATGACATCTAAAGCATATAGGAATAATAAATCTTTGGCATATATATTAAACAATTCAGAGATGGATGAGTTGGGCTTTAATGCTGTCACCTGGAAGGTGGATCTTAGCCTGCCTACTATTTTAACTAATTACCCTGGGTATAATAAGTCTCAATGGTACGGCTCTCCATCAACAGTCTCTCAGAAAGCAAAAAGAATGATGTTAAATGAAAATTTCTTTTATTTACCTATATGGTCTATACATAAAAGAAATAACGGAGACCAAAAGAATATTGAAAGTGTATTATTTCAAGAGGAGAGATCTCTTTTTTACCAACTCAACGAACTGTCTAAATAATGAAATTAGGATTTTTAATATGGAAATTTCCAGCACAAGCCAACACTTTTATAGTTAATGAAATAAAAGAGTTTATTAAATCTGGAAGGCATGATTACCATGTTTATTCTTTAGATAAACCAAGTTCTTATACATTTGATATATTTAAAGAAGATTTAGATTTTATAGACCGTGATAAAATCACATATATAAAAAAGGAAGGGTTGATGATGGAAATGATTATTCGCCTGTCAGAAGTTCCCTTTCACTCAAAACTAAAAGACTCAGATATCCATTCCGCTAAAGAGATTCATGACATTGAAGAAATCAAACATAAATCAATAGCCAATAAATTTGCATTCTCTAATTTAGCCAAAAGAATACATGAGGATGGAGTAAACGCTATTTACTCGCCTTTTGGTAATTATACTTCCGATATAGCTATGATGTTGAAAGTTCATTACGGAATACCTTATATGTTCTCTGTACATGCGTATGATTTATTCACCGAATTTAATTATCAGAAGCAAAAAGCTAAAACATGCCATAAAGCACTTCCTATATCAGAATATAATAAAAAATATTTAAAAGATTTAGGTTTCCCTTCTATAAAGACTACAGTTAAAAGGATAAATTTCAGAAGCGAGTCGAGTAGTATTGTCGAATATAAGTCGGAAGATAAATATATTTTTTCCGCCAGCAGGCTTGACCCTATGAAGGGTTATGAATATTCTATAAAAGCTTTTTCTGAATTCTTGAAATCTAATTCTGGCTACCGTTATTACATAGCAGGAAGAGGCGATCAGGAATACGAATTGTTTTTAAAAAAAATTGTTAAGGATTTATCAATAGAGGATAAAGTTCATTTTTTAGGTTTCATAAGTAACGAGGAAGTTATTTCATATATAAAAGGAGCTCGATTTACAATTCTTTCCTCTGTTGAATTAAGTAATAGCGATAAAGAGGGCATACCTACATTTTTTATAGAAAGTTTGTCGAACGGAATTCCTGCCATTGGATCAAAATTATCAGGTATACCTGAGTTGCTAAACGATGAAGTAGGGGGGTTATCCGAACAGGCTGATATTGATAGCATAGTGTATCAAATGAAAAGACTGGCTTCATTATTGAATAGGAAAATTAAAAAAAGAAAGATGAGAAGACAGTGTAGAATGAAGGTCTCTAGTATGTATGATAATCTTGCGAATATAAATATATTAAATAATACATTAGACTCATTGTCTGTAGAGGATTTTTTCTGTTATAATAATTTAGAGCTAGACCCCTTTGTTCCTATAGAAAATCCCGGTTTGGATAGTATCCTTTTAAATCAAAAACCTATTTCAAAAGATAAAACTTTTATCTATAACCCATACAATATTAATATTTGGAAAATTGATAATTTTCCATATAAAAATCTACGAAATTGTAATATCAATAAATATAAAAAACTTATAAATGAGAACTATTCATGGTTTAATTATGAAGGAGGATGTGTTAAAGATTTAAAAACTTATTTTAATATTGTAAAAAATAGTAATAATATCATAATTGACAATGATCTTAGCTTTGTAACTGTCTCTTATACACATCTCCGAGCCCACGAGACCGAGGCTGATCTC
>OJCR01000124.1_pt1 | contig 38848 bp, 26 predicted proteins | sample 1591611 | NCBI WGS metagenome assembly OJCR01 (sample SAMN05416815, study PRJEB24817) | seawater metagenome | isolation source: Sea water | place: Canada:Atlantic | collected 2013-07
GAGATCAGCCTCGGTCTCGTGGGCTCGGAGATGTGTATAAGAGACAGATGTTTAAAATTACTTTCGTTTCCTGGACTCAAAAAAGGCTTCGATAGCGCCCATAGGTTCATGGTAAGCGGGAATCTCTTCACGCATAATCGACTTGATATTCTTGTACTCAGGGTCACCCGCAAGGTTCGTCCACTCCCACTTGTCCTTCGTGTGATCGTACAATTCTTCTGTTCCGTCTTCGTAGATGATGTAGCGATAGCGCTTGGATCGAACCCCGTAGTTCTTGTATCCAAAAGTGGTTACTGTCGCATCATCCCATGCGGCGTCCGGATTCTTCATCAACACAGAGAGATTGTTGCCTTCCAACTGTCCTTGCGGCGGCTCGAGCCCGGTCAATGAGGCCAAGGTAGGATAGATGTCCAACAGGTTCGCCGGCTTGTCGGTAACGGTTCCTGGCTTGGTTACCCCTGGCGCCACCCAAATAAGGTTGACCCGTGTGGCCCTTTCCCAAAGGGAGTACTTTCCCCAACGTCCTTTTTCGCCAAGCTGGAAGCCGTGGTCGCTCCACAGCACGATAATCGTATTGTCAGCGTATTTGGAATCCTCAAGCGCCCCAACGATCCGGCCAATGAGGTCATCCACCATGGAAGTGCACGCCAGGTAGGCCTGGATCGCCGGCTTCCATTGATTCATGGACCTGATTTTCTTCAACCACGGATTGTGGGCCATCTTGGCATGAGCTGCAGGCACATCATCCAGGTCATCTTCCCGGAAACCTTCCGGAAGCTTGATGTCCTCCAGAGGGAATCGATCGAAATACTCCTGAGGCGCGTAGTTGGGCAGATGAGGCATGAAAATACCGGCACCCAGAAAGAAGGGCTCCTGCAGTTCTTCATCACGCAGCTTCTTGGTCGCCCAGTTGGCGGTGATGCCATCGGGGTGGTCGTCGACCGTTACACCCGGGAGAAATGGTCCCCAATCCGCCTGCCTTGCCCACCCGTTCATAGGCAATTTTGAGGCAAACTTCAGGCCTTGGAAGGAAGGAAGGTCCTGCGTTTTACTCGGGAAATAATCATCGAAGCCTCGCCCTTTGACTTCTCTCTGGAAATGACCGCCGTGAAACAGTTTTCCAACGCCGGCGACGTAGTAGCCGTTCTGTTGGAAAAACTCGGGCAACAGAACCGAATGATTGAGGATCGGATTTCTCGTAAACGAATTCTTGTTTACGTAATTGCCTGAAGTCGACGCACTGATCCCGCTCATGATGGCAGACCGTGAAGGACCACAAGCGGGCGCCGCGCAATGGGCATTTGCAAACAACATGCCCTTCTTCGCCAGCTTATCCATGTGTGGCGTCCTGGCCTGAGGGTTCCCCTTGAGGGTGTCCGTCCAGTCATTCAGATCATCGATGGCGATGAACAATACGTTGGGCCTTTGTTTAGCCCTGACATTTGCATACGATTTCGTCGCACAAAACAACAAAATGGACAGGGTGAGGATCGTGATTCGTGTCATTGGTGCGTTATTTCTTCATTTGTTTTTAATCATGGCTCAAACAAGCTCCCACAAATCCACGGATCGAACACCCACCTGAGGTTTCTTGAACCATGGTGGTCGAATCAAGTCACCTGGAAGAATAAGTCGCTGGTCTACGGTTGTGACTCTACATTGTTTCAAAAGATCCATTAAAAGCAAGATCATCCTCATGGGAACCTTTCACCGTTTGAAACAGGCGTGCAACAAAAAGGGAATCAGATTTCCACGTTGCACTTCATATACTGCGTGGCAGGCAGGGCTTCATGATCCAGATATCGATCACTCAATGAAAAAACACACTTTCAACAATGGGCTTTTGTGACTGCTATCTCCGAAAGCATTGTTTGCATGTTTTGGTGAGCCTCACGGAAGGTTTACGTTCCGAATTTGTTCCGGAGACTAGCAAGGAGTGCTTTTAGCTAGTAATAAGTGGAGCGGGTGAAGGGAATCGAACCCTCTCCACGCTCAAAATTCCAATGGATAAGTGGCTAAGACAGCGCAAACCCCACTGTCTCCTCCTTTTTTCAATGAATTTCACACAGATTCAGTGAATGTGTTAGTAGGCATTGCCAGTCTCAAAATTTATTCAGATTCTTTACCCTCTAGTATTTTTTCTGGGAAATTGCTTCGCGTAGATCAGCGAACGCGACCGAATTACCTGTGCCTTGGACGTCGCCTATCTCATTACATTTTTAATCTCTTTGGAAACTTCAATTATGTAGGTTTATTCTGGTATTGGTATTGTTTCATCTGATTTAAACGCTGCACAGGAAGTTGACAGGGCAACTTTCGAATTGTAATTAATTTTCTCTATGTTAGTGAAAATCCGTTACAGTTTAATCCTAATTTCCGGATTTCTTTGTTTCTTTGAGACGAAGTCCAAAGAGATTCCTGCTTTCCCCGGGGCTGAAGGTTATGGGATGTACACGGTAGGCGGACGCGGTGGTCGAGTGATTAAAGTACGCAACCTTAACGACAGTGGAGATGGTAGTCTTCGTGCTGCCGTTGAAGCGAAAGGACCTCGCATTGTCATTTTTGATGTCTCGGGCACGATTGAATTAAAGAGCCGACTGAAAATACAAAACGGCTATCTTACGATTGCGGGGCAAACCGCTCCCGGAGATGGGATCTGCCTCAAGAACTACGAGGTATTCCTTGATGCCTCTGAAGAAGTCATTATTCGATACATCCGTTTTCGAATGGGAGATGAGGCACGACAACAGGGGGATGCGATTGGCGGCCAAAAGAACCGGAACGTCATAATTGATCATTGTTCTGCGAGTTGGTCTACTGATGAATGCGCTTCGTTCTATGCGAACGAGAACTTCACAATGCAATGGTGTTTGATCGCCGAGAGTTTGCGGAACTCTGTACACAAAGGCGGCAAACATGGGTTTGGTGGTGTTTGGGGGGGCAAGAATGCCTCATTTCACCATAACCTATTGGCACATCATGACAGCAGAAATCCAAGGTTAGGGGAGTATGTGTCTTCTTACGCGCTGTCGGACCTCGTCGATCTCAGGAATAATGTCATCTACAACTGGGGAGGAAACAGTTGCTATGGGGGCGAAGGGATGAACGTCAATATTGTGAATAATTATTATAAACCCGGGCCCGCGACAGTTAAGAATCAAGAGAGAATTATTGCAGTCTGGAATCGGGTCGAGACCTGGGATCCCCTCTACAATGTTTGGGGAAATTTTTACATCGCTGGCAACAAACTTATCGGGTCCGAAAGAGCAACAAAGGATAACTGGAGATTCGGTGTCCAATTCGATTCCAAGTGGAAACACATGTCAGAAGAGGACAAACAAATGCTCCGACTGAATAGTCCGTTAGAGGCAGGTATGGTGACGACCCATTCTGCCGAAGAAGCCTATCAAAAAGTACTTCAGTTTGCTGGGGCCAGTGTGAAGCGAGACTTGGTCGATCAGAGAATCCTCAATGACGTCGCTAGCGGAACAGTGAGCTTTCCAGATGGAGGTAACGGCAGCACAGATGGCTTTATTGATACGCAAGCAGCAGTCGGGGGGTGGCCTGAACTGAAGTCGCGACCAGCCTCTTTGGATAAGGACGATGATGGAATGCCTGATGAATGGGAGCTTGCCAATGGATTAGATCCCGATGATTTCCGGGACGGAATTGAAGACATTAACAATGATGGCTATACCAACGTAGAAGATTATCTGAATAGTCTTTCCCTTCAGTACTATGACACGCGACCTCTTGTAAACTTCGTAAGGCCCCCACGAAACCAAATATTCATCACTCAAAACGAAGCGGTAATTGAAGTTGAGGCTTATGTAAACGACTACAACGGTGGTTCAATATCTGAAATGGAATTGTATCTGGACGGGCGAAAAATAAAGAGGCTAGAAGATTCCCATAGCATCATAGCGACATTGACCAACGTGTCTCCCGGTTTACACGAGATTCTTGTCAAGGCTGAGGATAATTCTGGCAATGTCAACCGAGAGCGAATTCCTGTTTTCGTCGGCATGAGAAAGGTGGCGCTAAAAATCGAAAAGGATGTGCCGAACGGACACGCTGAACTCGAACCTGAGGGAGGTCTCTACGTCGACAACATTCCGGTTAAGGCCACAGCAATTCCGAAAAAAGGCTACCGCTTTCATAGTTGGATTGGTGATATGGAGAGTGAAGATCGTGTGCTGACAATTAAAACAAATCGAGATCTCACCTTAAGACCAGTATTTGTGAGCGAGGCAAACCCAGTGGAGCTATACCGTAAGCCGATACGGATCTCATTTGGTCCCTTGGAAGGATTTTACGCAACTGCTGGATACCAGGTCGACGGGGGCGCTCCGTATGGCAAGAAATTGAGTGGATATACTTATGGCTGGCTTGAGGGATACAACATGGCTGGCTCAGTGGGTGACTCGCAAACCAACATGCTCTTCGCAGCCTGCAATGTTTTTGAAACCCAGCGTAGCAATCATTCATGGGGCATCGCTTTACCTGCAGGGCTCTACAATGTGAGATTGGGGCTTGGGGCCAGGGGGCCTCAAGACACCGTAAACGTTACCGTAGGGCAGTTACGTGCTGATGGCAGTAAGATATCCATTCATGACCAAATAGGTGCGGGTGAATACAAGGAGTATTTGTTAGAGAAAGTAGAACTTAAAGATGGAGGCACCGTTCTTTCCGATGTGCGTTTGTCCTTAAGTAGCGTGAATCAAACTGAGATTTACTTCATTGAAATTGATTCTTTGAGAATAGATGGGCTGAGAAAGTTGAGGGTGACACGTGGTAGCGGTAGCGGACGATACTACGAGTTTGGCAAACCAATTATTATTGTTGCTGACCCACCTGCTGAAGGAATGGTTTTTGATCGATGGGTTGGCAATGCTGAGCCTCAATATTTTGAAGGAGTTGACCAATGGTATCATAGTTCAGAGTATATTGATGATATTTATTCGCCCACAACATTTGTGACAAGACTGGATTATGTGACCTCAGTAACTGCGACCTACAAAGAAAAACGGTAAGGGAGTCGACATTAATAAACCATAGAGACCAGAGAGCTGAGTTGAAGCGTAAGATCTCAGATTGTGCTCATTGAATCCGTGGTGAAAACCCGTATCTTGACTGCTCTGTCGTAGCGGTAAACCGTTCAGAATGAAGGGTGGATAAGTGGAGCGGGTGAAGGGAATCGAACCCTCGTAGCCAGCTTGGAAGGCTGGAGCTTTACCACTAAGCTACACCCGCTTAAGAAGTTCATAGTTTACTGACGAAGCTTGCCTTGTCAATTCCCTCTTGAGTATCTTTTTGATCAATGGAAAGTTTACTTATTCAAAACGGTCGTGTTATCGATCCCGCCAATGGTATTGATGCCCATCAGTCCTTACTGATCCTGAACGGAAAGATAGCTGCCCTAGGTGCCGAGGCCGAAGCAAAGGCTGGTGATGAGATCAAGGTCATTGACGCCAGAGGGAAAGTTGTCTGCCCTGGCCTTGTGGATATCCATGTGCATCTTCGTGAACCAGGTCAAAGTGCCAAGGAAACCATCGAGACAGGTACCAAAGCCGCGGCTTTGGGTGGTTTCACTACAGTAGTGTGCATGCCAAACACCACTCCTTCGATTGATTCACCTGGGACGGTTGCCCTGATTCAGGATGAAGTGGAAAAAAGTGCGGCCATCAATGTGTTCACGACTGGGGCTATTACCAAGGGCATTCAGGGAGACGAACTCGCGCCGATCGGTTCACTGCACGGTGCAGGCGTGGTCGCCATCACCGATGACGGACGTTGCGTGCAGAGCAACGAACTGATGCGTCGCGCCTGTGAATATGCCAAAATGTTTGATCTTCCCTTGATGGATCATTGTCAGGACTACGATCTGGTCGGCAATGGGGTCATGAATGAAGGTCACTGGAGCAATGTGTTGGGACTCCCCGGGTGGCCAGCGGCGGGTGAGGAGATCATTGTCGCCCGCAACATCCAGATGGCTGAGTTGACAGGTACGCATATTCACTGTCAGCACATGAGTTCAGCGGGCGCAGTCAACTTGATCAGAGAGGCGAGAGACAAGGGCATTCCCATTTCAGGCGAAGCCTGCCCTCATCATTTCACACTCACCGATGCAGCCCTGGCTGGAAGCGCTCCCTTCTGGGAAAAAGAAGGCAAGCATTTGCTGGATGTGATCAAAATGGATTTCGAACGTCCTGAATGGGAATCTTACGACACCTTGTTCAAGATGAATCCTCCCCTGAGATCAGGTTCCGATCGAGATGCGGTGCTGCAGGGAGTCGCAGACGGAACCTTGAGCATCCTCGGATCGGATCACGCGCCACACTGCGGCTTCGAAAAGGAAGTGGAATTTGACAGCGCACCTTTCGGCATCACAGGGCTGGAATCGGAACTGGCGCTGGGTGTGATGCGTCTTTATCACACGGATATGATGAGCCTGAGTGAACTGATTCGTCGCTGGACCGAAGCACCCGCAAAACTGGTCAAGTTGGACAAAGGAACGCTTTCGGTTGGTGCAGACGGTGATGTGACGATTTTCGACCCGGAAGAGGAATGGATCTATGATCGCATGGATACTCCCAGCAAGGCGAATAATTCTCCCTTCCATGGATGGCCATTGAAGGGACGCAACAAAGCAACCATCCTCATGGGTAAAGTAGTTTTTGAGGCTTGAGACGCTGTTACGGCTTGCTTTTCGGTGGCTATTTTCTGTAGTCTGTCAACCATGAAGGCATCAATGGTTGACGTCACTAACAGGGATCGGATTCACGCTTTGGCCGATCGAATCATGGCAGGCGGATCGGTAGATCGCGACGAGGCGCTTTGGATGTTTCATCTGGAAAGTCAGGCGGATATCACCGATCTGATGTCTGCGGCCAACCGATTGCGGGAGCATTTTAAAGGCAACAAAATTCATCTCTGCTCCATCGTCAATGCCAAAGCCGGCGGGTGTTCCGAAAACTGCAAGTTCTGCTCTCAATCTGCTGCCTACACCACCGAATCTCCGCGCTATGGTTTTATTGATCCAGAACCTGTCAGTGAGGCCTCCAAAGAAGCCGAACAGAACAACGTGACCGCTGTGGGCTTGGTCGCAGCGTGGAAAGGCTTGCGCGAAGGCCCCGTCCTGGATGAGGTCTGTGACCGCATCCGTGAAATGGCTGCGGATGGCAAGGTAAGGCCTGATGCCTCCCTTGGGCTGATCGACAGCCAGCAGGTAGCTGACCGCCTTAAAGACGCTGGACTGGCCTGTTACGGTCACAATCTGGAAAGTTCGCGCCGATTCTTCCCTGAGCATTGTACCACCCACACTTTCGAAGATCGCTTGCAAACGATCAAATACCTCAAGAATGCAGGAATCAAAATCTGCAGCGGCGGTATCATTGGTATGGGGGAAACGCGGGAAGATCGTTGCGATATGGCAATGCAACTACGCGAGATCGGGGCGAGTGTGGTACCGGTCAACTTTTTGAACCCCATCGAAGGTACGCCCTACGAAACGATGAAGCCACTGGCTCCGATGGAAATCCTGAAAACAATCGCATGCTTCAGGTTTATTCTACCCCAACAGGAAATCATGGTGGCAGGTGGCCGGACCGTTAATTTGAGGGATCTCCAGAGCATGGTCTTCATGGCGGGCGCAAGCGCGCTCATGGTGGGAAATTATCTAACGACACTGAACCAGCCTGCGGAGCAGGATCTCCAGATGCTGAAGGATCTGGGATTGGATCCTGACTGGGAGCCTCACGAAGATATGGAAAGCGATGGGTGTGGATCCAATGATGCCTGTGGTTGCGCTTCCAAAGAAGAGCCGGTCACGGCCTGAGCTCAAGCGTTCACACCTTTTTTTATCTCTCGCATGCCGGCAGATGTTTCAGGGAGATCGGGGAGGAACAAGGACGGATATCTCGGGCAGACCATTCAGGTAGATCGGGAACTGACCAGACTGAAAAATCAATCCATCCCTCTGGGCTGGATGACAGAATCGCTTCCTATTGGACATGATGATTCGTTGATGTTCATGCATCGCTCCGCTGTTTCAGCGTCGGCTCCTTCCATTTTGATCACGGCAGGCATTCATGGCGACGAACCCGCCACAACGATTTCTCTGTGCCAACTCATCTTGGAGGATGCTTTACCGAAAAACATCACTTACGCTGTTTTCCCATGCCTGAATCCGCGTGGGATGCGGATATCCCGCCGTGAAACACCGGAAGGAGTGGACCTGAATCGTGACTTCTTGGAAGCAGAAACAAAAGAAGTCCGAACCGAATTGAAAAAACTTCGAGAGTTCGAATCATTTGAAGTTGCCATATTACTGCATGAGGATTGGGAGGCGAACGGATTTTACTTGTATGAGCTCACGCAGCCGAACAAGCCTCCTCGGTTTGGGAGGTCTGTCCTTGATGCCGTTTCAAAGGTTTGCCCGATCGAAAAAAATGCCCTGGTTGAAGGCCATGAAGCAGATCGCGGATTGATCCACCCCCCCTACCATCAGGAGCAACGGCAGGACTGGCCGGAAGCATTCTACATGATGCACAACAAGACCGACCATTCATTGACTCTGGAGGCACCATCAGACTTTGACATGCAAGTCCGAATGAAAGCCTTGATGAGAGCGGTTTTGACAACAGCCGAGCTGGTGAGCGGCAAGGAAATATCAATAGTTAGGACCGACCCCTAATTTATTCACGGCGTTTGGAATCGATTGAAATAGTAACGGGGCCGTCATTGATGAGTGCAACTTTCATATCGGCACCGAAAATACCGGTTGGGACAGTCTTGCCGATGGCTAGCTCCAGGGTCTGAATAAAGGCTTGGTAAAGCGGCACGGCGACTTCGGGGGGAGCCGATCGAATGTAGGAAGGGCGGTTTCCTTTTTTGGTGCTGGCATGAAGCGTGAATTGACTGATGACCAGCACCTCGCCTTCCACGTCGGAAAGGGAGAGATTCATTTTATCATCAAGATCAGCAAAAATCCTGAGGCGAGCTATTTTTCCAACAAGCCAATCGATATCTTCCTGGATATCCTCCGACTCAATGCCGAGCAAAACCAGAAGCCCGCAACCTATTTCCCCATGAATTTTCCCTTCAATGGTGACGGAAGCCTCGACAACACGTTGAATGACAATGCGCATGCACGTGAGTGTATGTCATGGAATTCTCAGATCCAGAATCAAAACAGAGCGAAGATCAGGCACAGGACCAGATTGACGTATCCAGCAGCAAGGATATCGTCCATGACCACTCCCCAGCCTCGTGGCCATTTTTGGCTCGGGCCAACCGGCCATGGTTTCCAGATATCAAATATCCTGAACAGAATGAAGACAGCCAGATGAAGTCCGATTGCTTGATGCGACAGGAGACTGCCCGTCTCCGTAAGTTGCATATGAATCTGAGGGTTGAATAAAGCAACACCCAGGTAGCACACAGGCACCGCTACGAATTCATCCAGTACCACACATCCGGGGTCGCGCTGATGGAGCACTTTTTCTGCGGCACCGCAGCACCATACACTGAAAAGAATCATTACGATACTGAGGGCGAGCGCTCCCCATATCCCAGCCCACTGGAACAAAGCGATAGAAAAGGGAATCGCAAACAGAGTTCCCCAGGTACCCGGCGCCTTGGGAAGATGGCCGATAGGGCCTAGGCATGCCAATGTTAATGTCCAGTGTGTTTTTTCGGAGGAACTCATGCTTTAAGTATAAGAGAGATGAACGGGATCATCCCTCACATATCATCGAGATAAATCTCTCGATTCTTCCAGAGATACACCATACCTGAATAGAAAGTAAGGGCGACAGTCACCCATTGCGCCAACACGGTAAAGGAAACGACCCAAGGCTGTTCTCCGATGTGCCACCCAAAAACAACTTGGCCGAGCGTTCCCCAGTTTGGATAACTGATCATCACCAGAACGGAGAGAATCGCCGTTATCTGCGAGATCGTTTTGTGTTTACCAAAACGTTCAGCAGCCAATACGATATTTTTTGAGGCAGCCAGGAGCCGTAACCCAGTGATTGTCAACTCTCGGGCAACGATGATGATCACCATCCAGGCAGACATGAGGTCCAATCCAACAAAGGCAATAAAAGCCGATCCAGTAAGAATTTTATCTGCCAGCGGATCCATTAATTTGCCAAAATCGGTGATCAGATTATCGCGACGAGCAATTTTCCCATCAAAATAATCCGTCAGACTGGCAATACCAAATAGGATCAATGAGAGGCTGTGGTGATAAGGTATTCCAGAGAACAAGACTGCCAGAAAAACAACGGTCAGCACAAAACGAGCGACGGTGAGTTGATTTGGAATGTTCATTATAGCCTGTCCGGACCTGCTGTTGACAGGATCTGTTTGGATATAAAACAAACCAGAGGAGCTTGGCAATCCTTTGTATTTTTAATTGGGTTTTTAAACATAGGTTGCTAGGTAATAGGGCGCGATGGGCAGAGCATACCGATATCATTGCGAACGATGCGGCTACAGAGCGGATGTCTGCGGAGCGCACGTAGAGGCATCCGGTTTTCAGATGACCACTATCCACTGCAAAGATTGCCGCTGTCTTTACGATGTCTTGAGTCGGGTCGAGCTGGATCGACCTGTTGCTGACGGAACAAAAGACGCCCATCCTGCACGCCATTTGCATCTCTCAGAAAGCAAATGGCGAGAGCTTGAGCATAGATTCAGCCTTACTTCAGGCTCATTGCCTCGCAAGAAGGAACTACATTTTAAAATAAAAACTGCCTCTCCGTTTCAAAACCGATTGACGCAGCTTTGCTACCAGCTCGTGTTGGAATGCCCCATCAAGATCACACATCGGGTCCGCTGCTGGAAGGAGCCGGGGCGATGCCCGAGATGCCGTGATTATCTGGAGCGCGCTGCCCTCCCATTCCGAGAGTGGGATTAAAGCCTACAGACCTTGTTTGAAGACAGAATCTTGGACGGTAACAACAATCCCAGCTATAATGACACTATGGATGTCTGCAAATCACCCACTCGGTTACGACGAGTCATCAACGCCTGTCTTGCAGGTTCATCAGCTCCTCTGGGAGTCGATATGGTTTCATCCTGGGGATCGTATTTTCTGAGGGATCAAGATGGAGATTCAGCTTCTCCTGGTGTAATCACAATGACGTATGCTGTGATGTTTGGTCTGAGTTTGATTTTATCGATGTTCCTGGCGAGATGGCAGTGGCGACGGTCCTCTCAATCCACTCAAATGTATGAGGTCCTTGTGACTGGAACCTGGATGCTCATTTGCTTTTTGTTATCTGCAAGACCAGCGATCTAGTGAGCCTGAAATCTACAAAACGCAATCCAACAAGAAGACTCTTGCATTCAAGGCGTTCAGTTCTATTTTGGGTGCCTAACAAAAACTAGAAATGATCACTGCAACCATGCAAAAGAAACCATTGCTCGAAACGATGCATCCATTTGTTTACCTGTTGTCAGCCTTTTGCCTGATCATGCCGGCTGCCGGCGCTGACAAACCAGCGCTTGATATCTCTGGCTGGAACCGAGACACGCGCCCACAGGACGATTTTTTTGAATTTGCCAACGGCGGTTGGCTAAAGAACACAGAAATCCCCTCCGACAAGACGCGATGGGGGTCGTTTGTTATCCTCGCGGAGGAGAGCCGGGATGCGGTGCAGGCCATCATTGATGAACTGAGTGCCAAAGATGGGTTGAAAAATGGATCAAACCCACAAAAAATTCGCGACCTTTACCGCAGTTTCATGAATGAGGAACGCGTCAAGGAACTCGGCGTTGCCCCCATCAAGCCCTATCTGCAAGTGATTGAAGGCATCTCGAGCAAAAACGAGTTCGGTAACATCTGGGCAGAGGCAGGCAGATTGGGCATCTCCAACCCCATCGGAGCCTACATCAATCAAGACGGCAAAGACTCCACTCGTTATGCACTCTACTTCACTCAAAGTGGTTTGGGATTGCCCGATCGCGATTACTACTTCCAGGATGACGAACGCTCAACCGGACTTAAGGAGGCCTATCGCACCATGCTCGCCAGACTGTTTGATCTGGCAGAATTAAGTGATGGCCTGAAAAAATCAGAAACCATCTTTGCGCTGGAGAAACGCATCGCCGGCGCTCACTGGACACGTGTCGAAAACCGGGACCGCATCAAAACCTACAACAAAAAGACAAGGGAAGAAATCAAAGGCATGCTGCCAGCTTTTGATTTGAAGACATTCCTGGAAGTAAGCGGTGTCGCAAATGAATCCTCCTTCATTGTCCGTCAACCCTCATTCCTTGAAGGATTGAATACAACCATCAAGGAAGCCTCCCTGAGTGATTGGAAAGATTATTTCAAAGCACGCGTTCTTATTGATTTTGCTCCTTACCTGAGCGAACCCTTCGCTCAAGCACATTTTGAATTTTACAATAAAACCCTGGGCGGCCAGGAAGAACCGGAACCACGGGCAAGACGTGCGGTCAATCTGGTCAATGGGTCACTGGGCGAACTCATCGGCAAGGAATATGTACAACGCAATTTCCCACCGGAGGCCAAGGCACGCATGCTGGATCTGGTAGGCAACCTCAAAGTAGCCATGAAGCAGAGTATCGAGAACCTGGAATGGATGACCACTCCAACCAAAGTCGCGGCACTCGAAAAACTCAAAAAATTCAATACCAAAATCGGGTACCCGGACAAGTGGAAGGATTATTCCGGCCTGACGATTGCCCCGGATGATCTGGTAGGCAATATCATTCGATCAGCCGGCTTTGAGCACGAGCGGGAAATCAGCAAACTCAGTAAACCTGTAGACCAAACCGAATGGTTCATGACACCGCAAACGGTCAACGCCTATTACAACCCTTCCATGAACGAGATCGTGTTTCCCGCCGCCATCCTCCAGCCGCCTTTCTTCAATATGAAGGCAGATGATGCGATCAACTACGGTGCGATAGGGATGGTGATTGGTCATGAGATAGGTCATGGATTTGATGATCAGGGCCGCAAATCCGATGGAGACGGCAACCTGCGAGATTGGTGGACAGAGGAGGATGCAAAGGCATACGAGGCACGCACTTCCAAACTGGTTGCACAATATGAAAAATTTGAACCTGAATCCGGATTTTTCGTGAATGGACAACTCACGCTGGGTGAAAACATTGGCGATCTTGGAGGTATCACGCTCGCTTACCGCGCATACCTTGAATCGATGAAAGGAAAATGGCCTCCGATGGTGGATGGTCTCACTGGAGAACAACGATTTTTCCTGTCGCTCGCTCAAATCTGGCGTATCAAACAACGCACGGAAACAACCATACGCCGATTAAAAACCGATACCCACTCACCGCCTAAGTTCAGAGTCAATGGACCTGTCCGAAATTTTGACGACTTCTACAAGGCCTTTAATGTGAAGGCAAAAGACAGCATGTGGCTAGCCCCGGAAGAACGTGTCCAGATTTGGTAGAGATGATCAAATCTTTCTTATCATCTGACAGTATGAAATTTCATGATGGGGTGAGACAATGATACGCCGAACACTGGTAAAAAAAGCACTCAACGCAAAAGAACCAAAGGAGGAAATCCGAATTGAGGGATGGGTTCGTACGCGGCGGGATGCGAAGGCATTTTCATTTGTTGAAATCAATGACGGTTCCAGCCTCGCGAATTTGCAGATCATCATTGATGCCACTCTTTCCGATTACGAAACGGAGATTGTAAAAGTGACGACAGGTGCAGCAATCCGTGTTCACGGGAAACTGACACTGTCCCAGGGTAAGAACCAAGGTTGGGAGGTTATTGCGACTGCTTTCGAAGTCATTGGACAAGCCGACGCAAGCTATCCATTGCAGAAAAAGGGTCACAGTCTGGAATTCCTCAGGGAGATTGCACATCTTCGCCCGCGATCCAACCTATTTGGCTGCGTCTTCAGGGTCCGAAGCCGACTGGCTCATGCCGTGCATCAATTTTTCCAAGGACGGGATTTCATTTACATCCACACCCCCATCATCACTGCCAGTGATTGTGAAGGCGCTGGAGAAATGTTCAAGGTCACCACCATCGACCCTGCCAAACCTCCCTTGAAAGACGGGCAGGTTGATTATGGCAAGGATTTCTTTGAAAAGCCTAGTTATTTGACAGTGAGTGGCCAGCTGGCAGCAGAAGTGTTCGCATGCTCCATGTCGAACGTTTACACATTTGGCCCCACTTTTCGTGCAGAGAACTCCAACACCACGCGACACGCCAGTGAATTCTGGATGATTGAACCAGAAATGGCTTTTTGTGATTTGCAGGAAGACATGGATGTGGCAGAGACTTTTGTCAAATACCTGATCGACGACATAATCAAGCATTGTGCTGCGGACATGACGTTTTTCTCAAAGTTTGTGGACAAAGGTTTGAAGGATCGATTGCAGTGGGTCCTGGATCGTCCCTTCGAAAGGGTCAGCTATGCGGAAGCAATTGATATCCTCCTCCAGTCCGGACAGACATTTGAGTATCCCGTCGATTACGGGCTGAACCTCCAATCAGAACACGAACGCTATCTGACAGAAAAACACTTCAGGTGTCCGGTAACGGTTTACAATTACCCAAAAACCATCAAACCATTTTACATGCGAGCCAACGACGATGGTAAAACAGTCGCAGCCATGGATGTACTGGTCCCGGGAATTGGGGAGATCGTCGGGGGCAGCCAAAGGGAAGAACGGCTTGAGGTTCTTGAAAAACATCTGGAGCACCATGAATTGAGCAAGGAAGATTACGGATGGTATCTTGACCTGCGAAGATTTGGCTCCGTCCCTCATAGCGGCTTCGGAATGGGATTCGAACGTATGTTGATGTTTGTGACGGGCGTGTCCAATATACGCGACGTCATTCCTTTCGCTAGAACACCCGGAAACGCCGAGTTTTAAGTCTGCCTGAGACACGCGCTACAGCCTGCAGGAAAAAGGTACCCCGGGGACCAATGATGATTTTATGCATTATCATGATTGAGAACCGGCGCGTTTTCTGCTAATATTTCCGATTAACTTATGATGAATGTAACAAAAAAGCACCCTCATCCATTGACCAGACGCCCTGATAGATGGGGTTGGATCCTTTGCTTCATCTTCTGCAACGTGATTCTTTGCGCATTCATTCATCCTCTTTTACAGGCAGCTGACGCTCAGGTGACCACCCCGCAGGTACGAATCCTCTCCACACAAGGCACGGTGGATATCTTCAGGGGAGAATCGCAATTATGGATCCCAGCAAAGGTCAACATGCCGCTGGCTTTTGGAGATATCGTGCGCACCGGTCGCCGTAGCAAAGCGGCTTTGCAAATGACTGATAAAACTTTAATTAAGATCCGGCAGCTGACCAGCATGGTCATTCAAGCGCCTGAAAGTAAGGGGAAACAGCCGCTGCTGAATTTGCGTTCAGGTTCGGTATTCTTTTTCAGTCGAGAAAGTCCGAAAGAAGTTCCTTTTCGAACCTCCCTCACCTCGGGAGCCATCAGAGGAACGGAATTCGAACTCACAGCAATCGAAAATGGCTCATCCACCCTGACCATGGTCGATGGACTGGTCGACCTATCCACCCCCATGGGAAACGTGTCGGCAACAGGAGGAGAGCAAGTTGTCATTGAGCCTGATCAATCACCACGCAAGACGCCCATGCTGAATCCAGAATCAGTGATCCAATGGACACTTTATTACCCTGGAATACTGGACACATCGGAACTGCAATGGACTGAGGGAGGCCCCCCTGAAATCTGGAAAGCTACTTTGAACGCCTACAATCTCGGCAACCTGCCTCAAGCCGTTACATCCATGCCGAAGGCATCTGATCAAGCAGAGCAAGAAGCTGCCCGTTTACTCAGGGCAGCCATCTGGCTTGCACACGGTGAAGTTTCGATTACTGAAAATGCACTCGACGAAAACTGGAATCTGGGACGGCATGCTGAATTAAGTGAGGCATTGAAGAGCTTGATCCAAAAGTTATCACTCGGGGGCCGCTCAAAAGACAATGACAATCAGGCTGAACTGGGTGGCACGCGCACGCTCATGTTGGCAAGATCTTATCATGCCCAAGCATCCTATCATATTGAAGAGGCACTGGAATGGGCACAAAGGGCAGCTGAAGAGTCAACCACTTTTGGCTATGCATGGGCGAGACTCGCGGAATTGCAATTCTCATTCGGCAATCATCAAAGAACAAAAGAAGCCTTGGAAAAAGCCATCGAAATATCCCCCGAAAATGCTCAGGCCCGAATCCTTGAGGGATTCATTCAACTCGCCAACAAGCAACCGGAAGCGGCACTGGCTTCGATGCAGAAAGCCGTTGAACTGGACTCGGGATTATCCAACGCATGGTTCGGGAAAGGTTTGGCAAAATTCAAGTTAGGCCAGACTGAACAAGCCCGCCAGGACCTGCAGGCTGCCACTATCCTCGAGCCGCAGCGGGCGTTGCTGCGCAGCTATCTCGGTAAGGCTTACGAGGCAGACAATGAATGGATCGCTGCAAAACGAGAACTGGACCGTGCCAAGCTACTGGATCCAAACGACCCCACTCCCTGGCTCTATAGCGCACTGATTCAATACAAGAAAAATGCGTTGATTCCTGCCATCACCGAATTGCAGGAATCGGTCAGGCTGAACAACAACCGCAGCATCTACCGCTCTCGCTCACTCCTGGACAAGGACCAGTCCATTCGTCAGGCAAACCTTGCGGTCATGTATCGCGATGCCCAGATGCATGCGTGGAGTCAACGCGAAGCCACCCAGTCTATCGAGAATGATTACACCAACGCGTCAGCTCACCTGTTTCTGGCGAACAGTTACGATGCCCTGAGAGATCCACGTCAATTGAATCTCCGATACGAAACTCCCTGGGCAAGTGAACTTTTCCTGGCGCAACTCCTGATGCCAGCAGGCTCCGCAAGTTTGTCGCGTCAGATTTCTCAGAACGAATACACGGCACTTTTCGATCAGCAGCCGTTCCATCTGATCAACACAACAGAATATCAAAGCAGCGGGCTCTGGGATCAATCCACTTCCCACTTTGGCAATATGCCCGGATTTAGCTATGCTGTAGATGTCGACTATCTCCGCGACCCGGGGCAACGACCCAATAATGATGTGGAAAACCTTTCGATTTGGACTTCAGCAAAGTTCAATCTGACGCCTCAGGATGAATTAATGATTCAAGCCGTCTACTCCGACTACGAATCGGGTGATGCATCACAATACCACAGTCAGGCAAACGGAAGCACAACCCAGCGGGTTGAGGAAGACCAGGAACCCCTTCTTTTTCTGGGCTATCATCGTGTCTGGCATCCTGGTAGTCACACGCTTTTTCTCGCCAGTTATTTTGACGATACTTTCAGGCGCCGGGATCCTGGAAGTATCGTTCCGCTTATTGATCGAAATGCGTCTGGGGCAATCACGGGCTTCAATCCCTTTACCTTTGACTTGAATTACCAACGCAAGCTGCAGGGTTTCAGCGCGGAGCTGCAACAAATTGTCAAAACCGACCAATCCACGATCATAGGTGGAGCGCGGTATCAATGGGCAGAGGTGGACACTTTCGCAAGATTAGACCGCCCGGGCACCGCCTTTCCTCCCAAATTTTCGACCCCACCGGCCAACCAGAATGTAAGTCCTGATCTCGACCGGTTTTCAGTTTATGGCTATCACTACTATCAACTAACGGAAAAGCTGATGTCTTACATCGGTGCATCAGCCGAAACTCAGCGTTTTCCAGAAAACACGGAAATACCACCGGTCTCGTCAAATGAAAAAACAAAGGCTCAGTTGTCACCCAAGATTGGATTGCGATATCGCCCTTTAGATCAAACGACGCTGAGGGCTGCCTACTCAAAGAGTCTTGGTGGCGTGTTTTTCGATCAAAGCATCCGACTGGAACCGACTCAGATGGCAGGGTTCGTCAATGCTTACAGAAGCATCCTGCCTGAATCCGCTGCAGGCATTTTACCTGGGGCTGAGCAGGACATTGCTGGCATGGCATGGGATCAGCAGTTAGGCCCCAAAACGTTCCTGACCCTATCCGGACAATGGCTTCATTCCGATGGAGCCAGGTCCTTGGGCACTTTTGATTTCTCAAGTCTGCCGGCCAACCTTGCAGATACACCTCAATCACTCGATTACGAAGAAAGATCATTGCTCCTATCCTTCAATCGCTTGATCGACCCCTGGTTCTTTGCGGGTGCCAATTACCGCTTATCTCATGCATCACTAGACACGACCTTGAATCACATTCCAACCACTGTGTTCCCAACAGGAAATGCTCAAAGGGATGCCACCCTAAATCAAATCCAGATGTTTGCCGGCATCCAGCATCCCTCTGGGTTTTTCACGCGTGCCGAAGGTGTTTACAGCCGGCAATCGCATCAGGGAACGATACGGCCTGCGAATGAATCACTTTGGCAATGGAACCTATGGGCAGGCTATCGGTTTTGGCAACGAAGGGCAGAGATGAGCGCAGGCATATTGAACATCGGCGATCAGAACTACCAGCTACACCCCATTCATTACTACAACGAATTACCTCGTGAACGGACTTTTACTGCTAGATTTAGGCTTAGCTTTTGATCCATTGCTTGTTAAAGTCAAAACAAAGGAGAACACGTTTTGCCCTGATCCATTATGTCAATCTCAGATTCACTGCAAAGATCAACATGGCAGGGCCCTGTCCTGGGAGCCACGATAAGCATTATACTGGGATTGTTTTGTTTTGATTCCATCATGCCGATCACCGAGGCCTTGCGCCGCAAAAGCTACGACCTCTCTTTTCATCTCAGACCAAGAATCATCCCTGAAGAAGCGGTGTTGGTTTATATGGATGATGCGTCGTATCAGGAATTCAATCCTGGCTACACACGCTGGGACCGAGCGCTTCATGCCAAGTTATTGGACCGCTTGACGAGCGAAGGTGCGAAGATCGTTGTCTTCGATATCATTTTTTCTGAGGCAAACGGGGAAAACCCAGAGGCAGACGCCGCATTTGAAGCAGCCATCGAACGCAATGGCAATGTCATTCTGGGCGCGGACTACGTCACGGCAGGATCTTCCTACAGCATGAAACAAGCTGAGATGCTCTTGCCACCTTACGAACCTTTCGAGTTTGCAGCTGCATCGACAGGATTTGTTCAATTGCACGAAGACACTGATTTCATGGTCAGAAGGCATTACCACAGTGGCAGTTTGAATCCAGAGATCACCAGCATGACTTGGGAATCCGCGATGTGGTCAGAGTCTCCTTATATTGAATCCCGAGAAAGTGCCTCCGTTAGAGAAGCACAGCAAGCTTGGGTTAACTACTACGCCGAACCCAGATCACTACCCTCGGTGAGTTACAGCCAAGCCGTCGCTGAGGATCAATTACCTGAAGGTTTTTTCAGAGATAAAATCGTTCTGATCGGGGCCAATATCCGCACAGGTGAAAGCACTCAACGCAAGGATGAATTCAGAAATCCATTCGTTGACTGGGCTTACGTAAGCCAGACCGATCGCTTCATGCCGGGTGTGGAGGTACACGCAACCATTTTGTTGAATCTTGTCAGAGGGGATTGGTTACGCAGAGTCCCCTCAAGCTATCAGGCGGTCTTGTTTACCTTGGCGGGATTGGTCTTCGGTTTGGGGATTGGACGAATTCGTCCCCTGGTAGCTATTTCGGTTACCCTGCTCTCGATGGCACTTGTCATCGGTTTATCGCAATGGTTATTCCAGCAACACCGTTACTGGTTTCCCTGGCTCATTATTGTCATCGTTCAGATACCCGCAGCCATGCTTTGGTCAATCACTTTCAATGCAGCTCGTTCGTATTTGCAACAGCAGTTATTGAGACAATCATTGAACCTCTACTTATCTCCTCGTCTGGTGAAAGCATTCTTGAATCAAAAGAATCGAAACTTCCTGAAACCCGGCGCGGAAAAACAAGAAGTCACTATTTTGTTCAGTGATATTGCTGGATTCACGGCCGCCACCGAAGGCATGGACTCAGATAAACTGGCTCGATCCATGAATGCGTATTTTCAACGCATGGTGGAAAATGGCATTCATCCACAAGATGGCACGGTGATCAAATTTATTGGAGATTCCATTTTTGCGCTATGGAATGCTCCTGAACCACAAAAAGACCATGCTCTGCGAGCCTGCAATGCCGCACTCGCACTCGATCAGCAATCCTTTGAGTTCAGTAAAGACCACCCCATCAAAACTCGCATTGGCATCCACACGGGTGTTGCCAATGTGGGAAACTTCGGAAGCAATAACCGAGTTGACTACACCGCCATAGGCGAAAATATCAATCTGGCATCCCGTATCGAAGGTTTAAACAAGTATCTCAGAACAAATATCCTCATCAGTGCAGAAACACGGGAAAAGGCTGGTGAAGGGCTGAAGGCGGTGCGGTACCTCGGTCAATTCAGATTATCGGGGTTTGGAAAGAAAATCGGAATCTACGAATTACTGCAGACCAACAATGCTTTTTCATCGAGCCAGAAACTTCAGCAGGATTTTAATGTAGCCATGGCAAGGCATGATCAAGGGAACATGTTATCTGCCATGGAGCTGTTTTCCTCCATCCTGAAAGAATGCCCTGATGATGGACCATGCCAATTTTACCTCAAACGATGCCAGGATATCCACTCCAAACCAACGGAATCGATTGATCCCACGCTTATTGTGATAGAAGAAAAATAATCCAACAAGACCAAGATTCACTGGATCGAATAGGGCTTTGCAGAGCTGAATCTGTGATTGCCTGGTTTGCAAATGGGCTCTCAGGTGAGGGCAGCAACGCGCAACCACTCTGTTTCAATCTATCTAATTCACACCCCATTGTAACCTGTAAGCCCCCCTTGGCAGATCGTCTTTCATGAGCAAGCAAGTCAGACAAAGGACACCTCGGTCTGCCCTTTTCAAACTTTCTTGAGGCAAATGCGTCTATCCCGAATTTTGCTTGGAACGGAACAATCTCAACGAATGAAAGTGAGAACAAAGTTCTTTTCCTCAATGAGAGGGTCAAGCAGAATCGTGCCTTACCCAATCAACTTGAATAAAAATAAGATGAATATGATCGAAGCTTGCATGAATCGTTTTTGGCAAACCAAAGTTTGCGCGTTCGTGGCCCTGTGTTGCCTGGGGCCGGGAATTTCAGGCGCGCGAGCCGAAAGCCTTTACAAGCAGGACTTCCAATCGACTGAAAGCGGAAAGACTCCCGGTGACTTCCTCTTACTGAGTGGTAAATTTGCGGTAGGAAAGGCCTCGTCAAATCACCAATTGACACTGCCTGGCGCACCTCTCGACAGCCATGGCGCCATTTTCGGTCCAGACAATGATGGCGACCTGGTTTTATCTGCACGTATCCGATCCGAGCAAAAGGGCAGGCTCTATCCATCGTTTGGTATTGGCCTCTACGGATTGGGCGGCCACATCCTGAAAGTATCTCCCGCTAAAAAAAGTCTGGAGCTTTTCCGCGGGCGTACGTCCGTCATGGAAACCCCCTTCGATTGGGAATCCGGAAAATGGACACACCTGAAATTACAAGTATCTTCACAAAATGAAAACAGCTGGTCCGTTCAAGGCAAGGCATGGAATGAGGGTGCGATCGAGCCGAAATCGTGGCAACTAAATACCACCACCAAGCTCGCTCCCACTCAGGGAAAAGCCAGCTTGTGGGGGCAACCTTATTCAGGTAGAGCCATTCATTATGATGATATTTCCCTGGAACAACCCAGATCTGCTGTCAGCGAGAACGCCGCTCCATTTCAATTGGGAATCCAAACGTGGACTTTGAGAAACCTTGATTTTGATGCGGTGGTCTCCTTTGCAAAGAAGCATGGTATTCGAAATCTTCAGGTTATCGGCAAACACATCGATCCCCATGCCGACTGGGAAGAGATCAAAGCCAAAAAAGCCATCCTGGATACCAATGGACTTCGAGCCTATACCTTCGGAGTCGCAGGCACTTCAATGGACCACGCGTTCAACCGCCGCTTGTTTGAATTTGCCAAATTCATGGGGATCAAGGTCATCATTGTCGAACCGAGGGATTTTGCCATTTTTGATTCACTGGAAAAACTGGTTCAAGAATTCGATATCCGCATTGCCATCCACAATCACGGTCTGACATCCTTGTATGGCAACCCCATTGTTGTTCGAAATATCATTCAACATCGTGACGAGCGCATAGGGGTCTGCCTTGATCTCGGCTGGATTACAGCGGCAGGATTTGATGCAGCAAAAGTTTTTCGTAATTACAAGGGCAGGGTCTACGATATTCATCTCAAGGATAAGACCGTAGAGATCACGGACAGAAAGCTAGTTGGCATCAGCGCGCACATTGGCAAGGGGGATGCCAATATCAAAGGTTTGGTAGATGCCTTGAAGGAGACAAACTTTGATGGTGTTCTTGCCATCGAAACAGACAGCCCCATTTTCGCTCGTCAGCCAGATGATTTTGTCAGAAGCGCCAAAACCTATTATGAAAGCTTGGTAAATCCTTGATCCATTACAAACTCATCACCACTTCAACCGCATGAGCAGTGAACCTGTTAAAATACTTTTTGTCTGCATGGGGAATATTTGTCGGAGCCCCGCTGCCGAAGCCGTGATGCAGAGCAAATTACGAACAATGGGTTCAGAACACCTCATCGCATGCGATTCTGCAGGTACCATTGATTTCCATACAGGGCAACCTTCAGACATGCGCATGCGTCAGAGCGCCGCCAAGCGTGGATACGACATGACCAGCAGAGCCCGCCAAATCACACCTTCAGACCTGAAACATTTTGATCATGTCTTGACGATGGATAATGCTAACTACAACGAAGTCATGAAGATCGACCCGCAAGGGCCTTTTAATCAAAAGGTCCGCCCATTTTGTAACTACGTTTCGGCGTTTGAAGAGTCGGAAGTACCTGACCCGTATTATGGCGGGCTGGCGGGCTTTGATCATGTGCTGAATATGCTTGAAAACGGTTGCGATCAATTGCTGAAAGAACTGAATGTTTGAAAACGGCTGGTGAGAAAAGAGGTATATCATGACAAACTTCATGTTTTGATGGGGTATTTTGTCTCCGCTTAGACACTGATCTTGTTATCTCCGTGCAAAAAATGCTTGAGACAGATCGGAGCCTCCCTTCGAATTATGGCTGAATTACTTAGTCAACTTGATGACTTGAACCTCGTCTAACTTTGTCCACTGCAACAATTACCTTGGCCAAGCTTTGGCGTGTGGCAAAGACACTTTATTGCTCGCTGGGTTCTCCATTGTTTTGCCTGCAGCCACAAGGCACCCTGCATCAAAATCTTGAGGAGAACCGGCTAAGGAAGCCCCCATTGGCCTTGTTCAAAGCTGGAGCTATGAGCAAACTGTTTATCCATTCGGAAACCTGTCACGGTCATGAAGAATGAAATCAATCACAAGCTCACTTTGAGGAAGCAACATTTTTGTGATTGTCATTCAGCAGAAATATCCGAATCTTCTGATCTCACAACAGTTGAGCGCACTTGAGGAAGTTGGTAATGATCCACAACTTGTTCACTGATTCAAATAAGCAAGACAACTATTTTGAGCACAAATTACGAAAAAGAAGGACGTTTACCACTGATCGGTATTATCGGCGGAGGCCAGCTGGCACGCATGCAAGCACAGGCAGCAAGTCGCCTTGGATGCCAGGTTCGCACCCTTGAAAAAACCGCGAACTGCCCTGCAGCCAGCGTAGTGCATGATCATCAGGTCGGAGACTGGAATGATCCAGGCACTTTGATTGAATGGGCCAAAGGCTGCGACTTGATCACGCTTGAAAATGAATTCGTGGAAGCGGAAAGTCTGGCAAAGCTTGAAGAATCTGGATTCCCCGTCATCCCAACCTCAGCGACAATGGCAGCCGTCCAGGACAAGTGGATACAAAAACAGCGACTTAAAGAGCAAGGATTACCCGTCCCAGTGTTTGAATCGGTCTCGGCTCAAGAGTGTATTAAAAAATTTGGCGAAAAACTGGGGTGGCCTCTGGTCTTGAAAAAACGCAAGCAGGGATATGACGGAAAAGGAAATGCAACGATCCGCAATCCCGAATCCATAAAGGAAGCCTGGTCAGCAATGGGAAGCGGGAAATACCCACTATATGTGGAAGCCTTTTGTCCATTTGTAAAAGAGTTGGCAGTGATGGTAGTTCGATCGGTATCCGGGGATCATACAGAATACCCAGTCGTAGAAACCGTTCAGAAAGATCACATCTGCCATGTCGTCACTGCCCCCTGCTCCATCGATCCTGCACAGCAGAACAAAGCATCTGCATTGGCGCGAAGCGCCATTGAAGCCGTGCAGGGTTTAGGGTGTTTCGGGGTGGAAATGTTTTTAACCAGGGAAGGTGAAATCCTTATTAACGAATTGGCTCCTCGTGTCCATAATTCCGGTCATTACACCATCGAGGCGTGTCCTTGCTCTCAATTCGAAAACCACATTCGATCTATTCTGGGGTGGCCTCTGGGAGACACTAGCTTGGTCAAGCCTGCTGCTGTGATGATCAATTTATTGGGAGTTGGTGAGGGGCCACCATTACCTCAAGGCATCAATAAGGCATTGCAAAACGCTGATGTACATCTGCATATCTACGGAAAACCTGATAGCCGAAAAGGTCGAAAAATGGGACATCTCACATTGATGGGCGATCACATGGAGGAAACCACCCAACAGGCGATCAGTTTGGCAAGCCAACTGGTATTCGGTGACGCTTAGCCAAACTCTTTCTTTCTGCTTAAGTTTAAAATGCAAAGATCCGATAGGCTACAGGTAGACTTTCCAATTTGACTGATGTTTGCTTCTAGAGTTTCGCAGAAATAATAAAATCCGTAGAATGGAAGCAAAACTTGGATCAAAGCCAAACGTTTCGAGAAAGATTAATCGTGATGAGGTGATCAATGCTGCAAAAAGTTTTGAGCCACTGAGCCCAACGATTGTCAAGTTGAGCTCGATGCTGGTTGATACGAACATCGATTTAAGTGAAATCATTTCACTCATTTCCTATGATCAAGCACTCACTTACCAGCTATTGAAGGCGGCCAATTCGGCGTATGTAGGAAGTGCTTCACGTATTACGAATGTTCAAGAAGCCGCCTATTTCATGGGAAAATTCAAAACGCTCAACCTCCTCCTTGCATGCGCCTTTGGCAGCAAGCTGCGCAATACCAAATTACCTGCATATGAAGAAATAGAAGGTCAATTGTGGCGAGATTCCGTAATTGCATCCATTACGGCAGAGCAATGCTACAAGGTCTTCAGACTTAGAATACCGCCCGAGACAGCATGCGCAGCCCTGCTGCTCAATGCAGGAAAAGTAATCCTTTCAAGGTTCATTTCCGATGAAATGAAACGCTACATTTCTGAACGCAGATTAAGTGGAAGAGACCAAATTCAGGCTGAACTGGAGGTCTTGGATACGCACTATGTCGAAGTTGGGGGAATCATTGCAGAACATTGGGGATTACCACCCGAGATCGCCATCGGGGTAAAGTATCAACATGATCCGGACAAGGTGAAAAAGGCCACAAGTGACGTGACACATGTCTGCTACAGATGGATAGAGTTTCTTTCAAGTCCAGCTTCCTCGGGAAATGGGGAAATAAAAATCAATCCAAACGTCATTCAGCGCTTGCAGCCTAGTTCAAAGGCTTGGTTTGAAGTCATGCAGACACTCGTTAAAGAACGTTATCAAAAGGTATGCGGTGACTACGGCCTGCCCGAAAAAGGGCTGCTTCCAAAACAATGGGCCTTCGACGAAAGAGGCAAGGATAGCATGAATGTACCTGCATGCGCCTGATGACCCTACATCAAAGGAAACAAGCCTTGATGGATTTGAAAGCCAGCTTTATTTCTTCCCGTTCAGGGGCCAGATCAGAGGGTATCTACCCCAAACCTTTTTTAGCTCAGAGATAAAGATAAGGCTGAATTGAACTGAAATTCATCAATTAGAGACTTGCCAAAGAGAACCCGAAGGCTTATTTTTTCCACACATTTGCCATAAATATATTAGATTCCTCTATTGAGGAACAACTGTTATGAAGATAAAAGAGATAAAAGGAAACCAGCTTGCGATGGAGCAAAGAGGCTTCACATTGATTGAATTGTTGGTGGTTATTGCCATCATCGCCATATTAGCGGGCATGCTCCTCCCTGCTTTGAGCAAAGCCAAAGAAAAGGCAAAAGGCATCCTTTGCATGAACAACACCAAGCAGCTGATGCTTGCCAATCACATGTATACGGGAGACAACGAAGACAGCTTCCCCAAAACGCGTCACGGTGGTGGCAGCGAAGTGAACGAAGGCTCATGGGTTACTGGATCAATGACCTGGACCACTTATCAGGGCAACACAAACGTGGCTTATTTGCTGGACCCCAGGTATTCTAAGCTCGCTTCTTATTTCTCAGGTGCGAAAAACATTTTCAAATGCCCATCCGATCACTTCTTGAGTGCCGCACAACGACGCGCAGGTTTTACAGAGCGTGTTCGCAGTGTTTCTGGGAATATTCGAATTGGTGATGACTCCAACGCCTGGGATACAAAAGCATTTCCTCGATACACTGCGAAGGCCTCCGGCTTGACTGACCCAGGACCATCCGATACTTGGATATACATGGACGAGCATCCCGACAGTATCAATGACGTGGGTAATTTTACTTATGAGCCCTTCGCACGCCGATGGGTTGATGTGCCCGCCAACTATCACAACGGAGCTGCGGGAATCGCATTTGCTGACGGTCACTCCGAAGTTCACAAGTGGAAGGGAAATCTAGGAGCTGCACCTTTCGTGACCCTTCCAGCTGGCACAGGTAATTTGGGTTCCATCAGAGCATATGCCAAGCGAGATGCAGACGCCTTGTGGTGGGCACTTCGCACTCAACGTAAGAGTGGTATTACTGAGGCAGCCATCCGCGGTACATTCTAACCGTAGAATTTTTTTGCGTATTTAATTCAAAAGCCTGCCGATCTTTGATCGGTGGGCTTTTTTAATTAAGAGTCTGAGTTTGATATCTGAAAACCATACTTATCGGCGATGACGGTGATCCTGCCTGTTATTCAGGAAGACCTTTAGCGCTGGCGTCCTCGGCCATGAGATTCACAAAATCAACCTTGGCTCGTTGAGCATCGTCTTCTCCCACTTCGCGCACCTTGGAATCATCCACTTTTTGAAGTTTCGTATAGCAAGGGTGATGTGAATCTTTATACGGATTGTTACTTGCAGCATTGTAGCAACAAATCAATGCCCATCTTGATCGGTCACTGTGATTTGCCGCGGAACTGTGAAGCAGGTTGGCATGAAAGAAAAGGGCATCTCCCGGCGCCATCGTGACGTGAACAAGTTCCAGTCGTTTTTTCACCTCCTCTACACGTTCGAGGTCGGCCCCTGCCTGCTCGCCCGACAATACGTGATTGATACGCCCCATCTTATGCGATCCTTTTAAAACCTGTAGACAACCATTTTCCAGAGTCGCCTGATCAACCGCTATCATGACGCTGCATAAATCTGGAAAAAGCACTCCATTCTGATACCAGTATCCATAATCCTGATGCCACGCCCAAGCTCCTCCCACACGCGCATCTTTTAATATCATCTTTGAATGGTAATGATATACCTCGTCTGCCAACAGTGCCTCGACGGTATCCACCACTCGATGACATCTTGCAAACATGCCATAAACGCCATCACCAGGGTGATTCCATAGCGCCAGCCTGACATCATTCCCCTTGCCATCATCCATCGTGGAGGATGCCTGGTCCATGGCATTGTCATGATGCGCTGTTTCTCCTAACAGTCGCGTTTCCTCCGTCGAAAACAGTTGACGAATGATGATGTAGCCATCGCGATCAAAATCAGTCTTCTGATTGGGTGTGAGCATGTTCATAATGGTAAGTTTCCATGATGGAAGGGAATCCTGAATCTGTCATCAAAATATTCAACATTCAACACATGAATCGCTTCTCTGATAAGGATCCACAACACAGCTGAAAACATAATCAATCTGGATTGCTGAAAGGCATCTCTTCAGATCCTCCAGCATCTTCAAAAAATCCAAGGAGACACAAATCCCGCTCCACAAACAACACAAATGAACTCCCGCGCTGATCGAGGTAAGCATGGCCGAAGCAAACCTCATTCATTTTTTGAAATACAAGACCAAGCTGCCCTCCCTGAATTTCGCTTTACTCGGGTGATGCCTCGTTCTAATTGCTGAATTCGATGACCCGAAGTAGCTGCAATCGACCAATTACCGCATTCACATTGATCGAGCTTTTAGTAGTGATTGCCATCATTGCGATACTGGCTGGCATGCTGCTCCCTGCATTGAGTCGGGCCAAGTCCAAAGCCCATACAGCCAGGTATGTTTCCAATTTACGTCAGATTGGTATCACCATGCACATTTACACCTCGGATCATGAGGGGAAATTCCCTTTCTCAGGTCGAAAATGGCCGCAGATGCCCCTGATCGATTTGGTGACTTTGTTCGACCCCTATATTAGTAACAACGCAAGGGCCTTCTACCTTTGCCCTGCAGACAAGCCGCCCGCCTGGAATATCGCCTGGGCTTCTGGACCCGGGAGCGGAACCGGTATCCATACAAACGAGCTACCTTTCTCCCATTCTTATTATTATTACCATCCATTCTATAACAGCGACAAAATACCCGCCCCAAAATTGGCACAACGCAGAACCGCTGAAGTCTCCTTTCCTTCCCAGAAGGCCATCATCAGCTGTTGTGCGGAACCGAAAAATGGTCAAGCTGGTAAAAGGAATCTGGCCCATGGAGGCAAGGGGTTGCCCCTTCTTTTCGTGGATAGTCACGCTGACTATACCAAATACGTGAAACTCTACAAAGCGGCCGCGTATGGCGATAGTCATTTGGACTGGACAAGGGACGGATTAAAAGGGAAAGACCTCAAGTAGCTCACATGCATTCACATGACGCCCGACAAAACTAGTGGCTGAATTTTCAGAAATGCACCAAACCTCCACTCGTTGTAAAGGTCAGCTTGCAGCAGCAAGGTGCATCGATATGAAAATCCGCTGAGGCAACGTAGGGCTCCCGTATTCCTGAAGTCACTCAAGCTTTCATCTTGACCAGTAAATCCTTGATATCAACATTGTCCGCAAACTCTACAGCCAGCTCAGCCACATGACCATCGCAAGGTGCATTGATCGACGTTTGCATCTTCATCGCTTCCATCATGATCAACCTTTCGCCTTTTTTGACCTTTTGACCTACGGAGACGTGAACTTCAGCGATGAGTCCGGGAATAGGAGCGCCAACTTGCAGCGGGTCTGATTCATCCGCCTTGATCCGCTGGGCACGTTTGGGAGCGACACTTTCATTGGTGATCATTGTGTCACGTGCAATACCGTTCAGCTCATAGGTTACTGCGCATTGGCCATCCTCATCAGGTTTACCGACATTGATCAACTTGATGAACAGATCCTTACCCTCCTCAATACTCACCGCAATCTCTTCATTTGGATACAATCCATAAAGGTAACCAGGTGTTGGTAAAGCGCTGACTTCTCCAAATTCCTTGCGATGTTTCTCGAAATCCAGAAAAACTTTTGGATACATCAAGTAAGAGTATAGATCGTCATCGGACACTTTGCGTTTGATCTTTTGCCCAAGCTCCTTGCGAGTCTTTTCCAGATCAAGTGATCTGGGTGGTTTTGGTCGCCCCCGCTTCACATCTTGTCGATACCGCTGCCTTGCCTTCTTGTAATCTTCAGGTGGAAGGATCGCCTTCCAAATATCTTGAGGCCAACCGCCATCAGGCCAACCGAGTCCCCCTTTGAACATGTCAATCACCGACTCCGGCCAGCTTTGCTCCCGTGGGTCCAGATTGACGACGTCATCCGGTTTGATACCGTGACTGAATAGAAACAATGCCATATCGCCAACAACCTTGCTTGAGGGCGTCACCTTGACGATATCCCCGAAGAGCTGATTCACATCTGCATAAGTCTTGGCTATCTCGTTCCATCGATGCCCTACCCCCATGCTGGCAGCCTGGGCTTTCAGGTTGGTGTATTGCCCCCCGGGCATCTCATGGAGATACACATCCGCACTCCCTGTTTTGGGTGCTGTATCAAAAGGACGATATACATCCCTCACTTGATCCCAGTAATCACTGACCCGATTCAGAGCATCAACATTGAGTTTGGTTTTCCGGGATGAATCTTCCAAAGCCACCGCAAGCGAATTCATATTGGGCTGCGAAGTACTTCCGGACATGGAGGCAATCGCAAGATCAGCGACATCCACACCTGCTTGCGCCGATTCAAGAATCGTGGCCGTTTGAACACCGGCTGTCTCATGCGTGTGGAAGTGAATGGGAATACCAATTTCCTGTTTGAGTGCCTTGACCAGCTTCCTCGCAGCCATGGGACGGCAAAGACCAGCCATGTCTTTGATGGCAAGCATGTGAGCCCCCATCCGTTCCAATTCCTTGGCAAGTTGCACGTAATATTTCAGTGAGAACTTATCACGCTTTGAATCCAGAATATTCCCAGTGTAACAAATAGCAGCCTCACAAATGGCATGCGTATCCTGAACGGATTCCATGGCAACCTTCAAATTGGGAAGGTAATTCAGACTGTCAAAGATGCGAAAAATATCCATCCCGGCATCTGCAGCATGTTTAACAAAACCGGCAACAACATTGTCGGGATAGTTGGAATACCCCACGGCATTGCTCCCACGGAACAACATTTGAAAACAAACGTTGGGGATATGCTGTCTGAGCACCCTCAAACGTTGCCATGGATCTTCATTCAGAAAACGCATCGCAGTATCAAAAGTTGCCCCACCCCACATTTCCATGGAGAACAATCCGTTTTTTTCCGATCCAAGTTCGCGTGCAATGTAGTCCGCACACCCCACCAGATCATAGCTGCGCATGCGAGTTGCCATCAAAGATTGATGTGCGTCACGGAACGTGGTGTCTGTCACAAGCAACCTCCGCTGCTTGATTACCCAATCTGCAAATTTCACGGGCCCCAGTTCGAGTAAGAGATCACGTGTTCCCTTGGGACATGGTGCATCGGAATGAAAAGGCATCTTCGAGGGCGTCGCGACGGGTAAATCGGCGTGGGGTGTTTTGACGTGCGGATTCCCATTGATGGTCACATTACCAAGGAATTTGAGAAGCTTGGATGCACGATCCCGACGTGGACGAAACTCAAATAGTTCTGGAGAACTATCAATGAGGCGGGTTGTCGCCTGCCCTGACCGGAAGTCCTCGTGGGAAATAACATTTTCAATAAACGGAATATTGGTCTTTACTCCGCGGATTCGAAACTCGCTCAAGGCACGGTGCATCCGATCCATTGACAATTCATAATTACCACCCCGAGTGATCAATTTAACCAGCATCGAATCGTAGAAAGGCGTGATCACCGCACCGGAATAACTCATCCCACCATCAAGCCTGATCCCCAGTCCCCCTGGAGATCGGTAGGCCAGTAACTTCCCGTAATCGGGCATGAATTGGTTGGTGGGATCTTCGGTGGTGACACGGGCTTGAATAGCCCAACCATTGCGAGGAATCTGCTCTTGCGCTGGAATGCCGAGTTCAGGAGAAGTGAGAGAATGATTCTGGGCAATCAATATTTGACTACGCACAAGATCGATTCCGGTGATTTCTTCAGTGACCGTATGCTCGACCTGAATACGCGGGTTCATTTCGATGAAATAGCCCTTTTGCCCATCCACATCGTAGAGAAATTCGACGGTACCAGCATTCTCGTAACGGATCTCTTTTGCCAGTCGGACTGCGTCTGAACACATTTTATCAACAAGGGAGGGCGGCAAACCAAAACTTGGCGCCACTTCGATCACCTTTTGATGGCGACGTTGAATGGAACAATCACGCTCGTGCAAGTGGACGATATTTCCATGTTGATCTCCAAGAATCTGGACTTCAATGTGCTTGGCACGGCCGATAAATTTTTCAAGAAAAACAGCAGCATTGCCAAAGGCTCTCTCAGCTTCTGCCTGGGCTTCGTCGAGAAGAGATGGCAGTTCTTCTTCGGTTTTGACAACCCGCATGCCTCGGCCACCCCCACCGAAAGCAGCTTTGATAATCAAAGGGAACCCAATTGCTTTTGCCATTTTGATAGCAGCCTTGCGCTCTGCAATAGGCTCATCCGTGCCAGGCAAGGTGGGAATACCAATACGCTGAGCAACGGCACGCGCTGCTGTCTTGTCACCCATCATGTCCAAAAGCTCTGGACGAGGGCCGATAAAAGTGATTTCAGCTTTGGCGCAGGCTCGAGCAAGATCAGGGTTCTCACTCAGAAATCCGTAGCCAGGATGAATGGCATCGACACCCTTGGCCTTGGCAATTTCAATAATGCTGTCGATATCCAAATAGGCCGCAACAGGTCCCTTTCCTTTGCCCACCTGATATGCTTCATCAGCCTTGAAACGGTGCATGCAAAAACGATCCTCCTGAGCATAAACGGCAACCGTCCTTTTGCGAAGTTCCGTCGCAGCACGGAAAACACGAATCGCAATCTCAGATCGATTCGCAGCCATGATTTTCGAAAAGTTGGCGATCGAAGCTTTCTTCGGCACCTTTGCCGTAAGCGATTTATGGTTCTTTGTCATTTTTCTTAATTCCGCGTTATTCCACAAGCTTAGGTCAAGCTAAATTCTAGGAACAAGATCATTTTTATCTGTTGGATACAATCATACAAGATTGGTGTATCCTTCTGTGGTTGTTTGCTCGCTCTTCTCATCAAATTTCAATGTACTTCATGAAGATGACTCCGCTCGAGTGATGGATTTGTTTTGAACCGAACCATTGACCTCATGCCTTACTTTGCGTATACATATTCAGGAAAGGCATAGATTATTTTTACGATGAACACTTGGAAATTCACAACCATCATTAGCCTGCTTTCAGCCATGTGCATCGCGATTGCCATTGCGGGTGAACCCATTATTTTTGATAACAGCTCCAAACTCATTCTCCCCAAGGAAAATTTAGATCCTTATAAACTGGGAAAAAACGGTGGATTCGGGGGAGGGAAAAAAAGTTCAGTGGAGGCAGTTGTCGCGCCTTGGCAGAATCCTTTCAACTCGGGGAAGCTTGATAATAAACGCCGCAAAGCTCTTTTGGAAGCATTGGACAAAAAGAATAACTGGGCTTTTCAGTCGACAGAGGAATACCTTGGATCAACAGATCTCGATGGCCTTGAGGCAGATGATGACAGTTTCACAACAACAGACCTCGACTCAAAGTCATCTCGTCAACTGGCTGAGCGCATCTTTTACGGAAACCGAAGGAAGACTGAATCCAAAACAGAACGCACCAACCGCCAATTCGAAGACCGCAAGGACAACCTGAGGAAAGACAATGAAAATCAGCTGACAGGCGCTGAGCTTCTGGCTGAAGATGGCGTAGCGACTCCTGAATATTATCAGGGGCAATTCGATGGTTTATTCCAACCCGCGAATGCTTTAAAGTCTAATCGGGGACCTGATTCTCTGACCAAGATGAGTTCTCGTGAGGTTACTGCGGCAAACATGCTAGGTATGGGAGATCTGGTTCCCGAACAATTCAGCCGTCATAATCCAAGCACCAAAAGACTTCAAAATTTTCAGGATCTTCTCAGTCAATCTAACCCTGGAACTTCCACTCAGACCGGGCTCGGCAGTCTATCAAGCGGTGGACTCAGCGCATCTCCAAGAGCAGGAGGCTTGATCAGCAGCTGGGATAGCTCAAGCACCTCCCTGAATATGGGAAACCAACTAAATGGTGCATTTTCTGGAAACAACCTTAATGGTTCATTGGAATCACTAAACGCCACTCGTTCCTTGAGTGGCAATGGTATCAATTTTGGCACCTCGGGACTGGCTCCTTCAGGTCTGGGAGGAAACAGTGGCCAACTCAACACAGCCCCAGCAACAGCCAAAACTCAACAAAGACCCATCTTCTTCAATATACCGAAGAGATCTTTCTAGGATAACTTGGGCCACATCATAACAGAAACTGGCGCTCCCTGAGCCAGAACTGTTCCTTCAGGCACGCTCAATAGACCATCGGATGTGGCCAGTGAACCAAGCGCATGTGATGCCTGGTTTCTGCCGGACATGGATACCTCTCGGTCGGCATTCAATTGTACGCGCAGGAAAAGCCTTCTGTTCCCTGGATTGTTCATGGACTCTGTCAATATGCCCTGAATATGGGAATGCTGATATTTGCTGACGCCTCCCATCTTTACCAGAGCCGGATGCACAAACAGAGTAAAGGTAACCGTGGCAGAGCCGGGATTCCCGGGTAAACCAAAGACGGGCACAGATTTAATTTCCCCAAATACCAGAGGTTTTCCGGGCTTGATTCGAATACGCCAAAAATCTATCTCACCCCCTAGAGACTCAAAAGCGGGTTTTATGAAATCATAATCACCAACAGAGACCCCGCCGCTTGTAACTAGTGCATCGCATTCCTCAACAGCCTTAGACAAGGCCTGACAGGTCGCCTCCAAGCTGTCTTCAACAATAGGATAAACCACCGGTTCACACCCGGCACGCTGAACCAGCGATTTCAGCAATATACGATTACTTTCATAGATCCCCCCTGGAGTCAAAGGTTGCCCTGGTTCACATAATTCGGAGCCTGTGGCCAGAATACCAACGCGGGGACGACAATGCACGGAGCACCTTTGCAACCCGGTAGCCATAGCAAGTGAAACCTGAAAACCCGAGACACGGGTTCCAGGACTGACCAATGCATCCCCTTCTTTGACATCTTCACCTTTAAACCTTACGCTTTCAAAGGGTCGCACTGAATCCAGTACAAGAACGTTCTCATCACTCTCACCCAATGTTCTGGTGTCCTCTTGCATCACGACTGCATCAGCACCTTGGGGCATCGGGGTGCCAGTGAATACTCTCAGACAAGTCCCGGGAACCATGACACTGTCGGAAACAGATCCCGCAGGCGATTCTCCCAAACATTTCAAGACTGCAGGCGCTTCCGCTGAGGCGGAGGTAAGATCAGAAGCCTTTACGGCATATCCATCCATCGCGGAATTATCCCAGGGAGGCAACGAAATACCGGCAATCAGAGACTCTGAGACAACCCTTCCTTCAGTCTCGGAGATGGGAACAAACTCCGATCCCAACGGATTCATCTTCACCAGGATTCGATCCAAAGCTTCTTCCATGGACAACAGCATGAAAGCATCTTAATATATGTCACCGTAGAGATGAAAGCTTCGAGTCCTGCCGGATTTGGATTGCATCTATTGAATGCATGGCGGAACGTGAAGACCTGATCGCAAATGACTGATAAGAGCATCCAAGAAAACGACTACTACGATCCTGGTGAAAACCGAGCCAATCGGGTCCGGGATCTCTTTGATCGCATCGCGCGCCGTTATGATCTCATCAATGACGTTCAAAGCGGGGGACTCCATCGATGGTGGAAACGGACTGTTATTAAAGAAGCGGGTGATCTTCAGAATAAGACAGCGCTTGATATCTGCTGCGGGACAGGAGACCTCTCCTTCGCCTTGGCAGCGCGAGGCGCAGAAACGACTGGATTGGATTTCAGCTCTGAAATGCTCTCTCAGGCCAGAGACAAGATTCTTGGGAAGCAAGCAGAAGCCGATACTGTTCTGCCTAAGTTCCAGCAAGGGGATGCTAGTGAACTACCCTATAAAAACGATACTTTTGATGTCGTGACCATGGCCTATGGTCTGCGAAATTTAAAAGATTGGAAATTGGGTTTGGCAGAAATGCACCGGGTCACACGCCCTGGGGGGCGTATGCTTATCCTGGATTTTGGAAAACCTCCCAATCCGTGGTGGAGATCGATGTATTTTAACTACTTGAAATTAATCGTGCCCGTCATGGGGTGGAGCTTGGTAGGTGACGCGGAAGCGTATCGGTATATTTTAACTTCCCTGCAACATTTCCCGGCACAGCGAGGTATCGAGGCGGCAATGATTCGCCTAAACTGCCGGCATGTGCGCACGCGCCTGTTCCTCGGAGGAGTGATGAGCTTGAACGTCGGCGTAAAATAAGAAATCGCCATCCCCTTTGCTAACCAGTCACCAGGCGATCGTGGCGACTGTAGACGTTGAACCTGCCGCTGCGCATGAAGCCGATCAGGGTCTGCTGGTTTGCTTTTGCAAATTCCACTGCCAGACTCGACGGAGCCGAAGCGCAGGCGATTGCGGGTATCTGGGCTGACAAGGCTTTTTGAACAATCTCAAAAGAAGCTCGGCTGGTTACAAATAGAAGGTAATCTTCCAATTTTGAGTAACCTTTGCGGACCCTTGAACCAATCACCTTATCTACCGCATTGTGTCTCCCCACATCCTCCAGGATTTCGACTAATTCACCTTTGACGGTAAATAAAGCCGCTGCATGAAGTCCTCCTGTCTTTTCGAAGAGGGGTTGACATTTTTTAACTGTATCCAACAATCCATTCATCACTCGCACAGAAAGTCGCACTTCAGATTGCACTGCTGGAAACTTCGTATGAATACTCTCGATCGTTGATTTACCGCAAAGCCCACAACCCGAAGCGGCATAGCTGAATCGATGAAATTGATGATCCTCGAGAGCTATACCCTGGCGCAGGAAAACATTGAGGATGTTATGATCCAAACCTGAACCTCGCTGGCAATGCGCCACCTCAAGAATATCGTGCGGACTTTGAATAATTCCCTCACTCCAGAGATAGCCGGCAGCTAATTCCGGATCATGGCCAGGGGTTCGCATGGTGACAACCAGCGCCTTCCCTTGCACCCGGATCTCGAGGGGTTCTTCTATGGCGACAGGATCACGCGGTTGAATTGAGTATTTTTCACCAGAGTAAGCCACCACTTCGCAGTGCCGGATGGAGTTGAGTATTTCTTGATTGGGTGAGTGGTTGTGCATCAGGGAATAGGGTAATCCTCCCAGAGCCAGCGCAGTGAGTCGGGCAGAATAGCTCCTCCATGCTGACCACTGTGACTCCCCTCCCCCATGATGAATTGATATTCATAACCTTTGAACTGGAGAGCAGCAGCCATTTCCTGATTGGCAAGGGGCCAGTGTCCGTGAAGGTTATCCAGGTCATTTGAACCTTCCTGAAGAAAAATTTTCAAGGGCTTCTTTTCCGTTTTTCTTATCAAGTAGGGATAGACGTGTCCACCTCGGATATTCACAAAACTCCCAATGTGACTGATCACTCGACCAAACGCATCCGGCCGCTCCCAGGCAGCCGTGAATGCCGCAATACCTCCCGAGCTGATACCACAAATCGCCCGTCCGGATGAGGCCTCTGTGATTAGGTAGTCGGATTCAATATGAGGCAGGAGTTCTTCCAGCAAAAACCGGACATATTGGTCCCCCAGAGAGTCGTATTCAAAACTTCGATTCTTCCTGGCAACTTGACCTGGGCCGGAAGAAGGAACTTCACCTGGATTGATGAACAAGCCGATGGTGATCGGCATCTCACCACGGTGAATGAGATGATCGAACACCGTAGGCGTACGGAAGCTACCCTGATCATTCACATAACTTCGACCGTCATTGAAGACCATCAAACAAGCGGGCTTGGATGCATCATACTGAGCTGGCACATAAACCCAATAATCGCGGATCGTCCCAGGAAAAATGTCACTGTGCCAGACATCATGATGCAGGACTCCCCTGGGCACGCCCGGTTGGGGTTTGGAATCTGGGCTCAGAGAATAATCCACCGCGGACACCATGTGCGTGATCAGCAGCGGTATGAGAACACTGGTGGATCGAAATAAATCAAAAATGGACCTCATGTTATTTTTTAAAAGATAACTGTCCCCCCATCCTTCAGCCAGTCCAAAAGAAACCATTCTCAATGGCCATGTTATACTGATTCTCACAGAGATTGGGCTTCCGGTTACTTGAATAAACACATTCGAACATACAAAATGTCATCTCGAAGGGCGACAGAAGGAGCAAGGCAAAACCAATCACGCACAGAAAAAGTAGCTTGTCGATTGATCGACTGGTTGTATGCCTTGATTATAGAATGCTTTCTTATTCGGATGGCTGAGCCAGATATTCGATCAACGCCTTCAAATCTTCTCGAGGTAGGGCTTCAAAACCGACAGGCATGATCGAATTGTTGGATACCTCCAAAGTCTCGATATCGTTTCTTCGGATCACATGTTTCTGTGCCGCGACATCCAGTATTTCAACCGTTGTCTGCGTTTCAGCTTCAAGTCGGCCGGAAATAACTTCTCCATCCGTGGTTTCCACAGTCCACATGCGATAATTGGCTTCCACTGAACGGTTCGGATCCAAAATCTCGAGCAGAATGTCAGAGCGATCACGGGCATTAATACCTGTCAGTTCTGGACCAACTGGACCACCTTGGCCATGGAGCAAATGACAGACGGAACAGTTTTCAGCAAACACCGTCTTGCCGCGCTGCGCATTCCCTTTTTCTTTTGCAATGGGTAGGAGGGCTTTGACCAATGCAGCGCGATCTTGCGAAATACCAACATTTGTATCTGCCATCTCATTTGCCCGACGAGCCACTCGAGGGTCGGGGTTCTGGCGTAATTGAGACCAGTGCTCGGGAGCCAGATCGGTTCGACTGATACGATCATCCTTCACCCCGTCCAGCAGCGCCATCGTCCACTCTGCACGCCGTATCAACACTCCAACAGCAACCCGACGCGCTGCGGGTGTTAGTCTAGACCAGGCATCCACAAGAAGACGTCCAGTGTCGCTATGACGACTCACACTCAAAGCATCAATCAATCCGCTGGCTAGAGCAGGTGTGCTCCTGTCTCTTATACACATCTGACGCTGCCGACGACTCCTTAC
>OJCR01000125.1_pt1 | contig 38550 bp, 26 predicted proteins | sample 1591611 | NCBI WGS metagenome assembly OJCR01 (sample SAMN05416815, study PRJEB24817) | seawater metagenome | isolation source: Sea water | place: Canada:Atlantic | collected 2013-07
TACACGTAAGGAGTCGTCGGCAGCGTCAGATGTGTATAAGAGACAGATCCAGAGGTGTGCAAGCGGAATCTTTTGAACCCCAGGCAGCCGTTTATCTGGGTTTGGTCCGCATGAAACGTGACGATTGGGTTTATCAGGATCAATTTGCAAAGTTTCTTGAATCCTTTGGGTACAAAAAGAAAGCGATTACAACATGGCGTGAGGTTTTGAAAATTATGCCTCATTACCTCATCGGAAGATATCAGCTGGCCATGCTTCTGGGGGAAGAGGCTTCCACCGCCCAAGAGGCTGAGATCCTTGCACGCGCTTTGATTCAGGAACGACCTGAAGCACCTGAATTCATTCGGGCATTGGGGCGATCACTCTACGCTCAATCCAGAGATGCGGAAGCGGTAGCTGCGTTTCAAAAAGCCCATGAGCTTCGTGAAGACGATCTTGAGTCGATCATGATGCTGGGTGCCGCCTTGGACAAAGCAGGGCAAGATCAAGAGGCCATAGCGATTTTTGAGAAAGCACTTTCCCTGAATTCAGAATTAAAGGCCGCCCATCAGTCCATTGCGGCTATTTATCGAAGGTTGGGGAACGAACCCAAGGCACTTGAGCATGAGAAGCAGGTAAGCACAGGGGGACTCGAAGGAGATGAAGAGATCGTTGAATTGTTTTAGGATCTGCAGAAAAACCTCATTTCAGACACATCCCTTTGAGGGAGCGGCCTAATTTCCCTCCGTGTTGCACGCTCCGGCAATCAAGGTGTGCAGTGCGTTGACACCTACTTGGAGGATTGTTACCTTGGTCGCTTTGGAAAATTCCAGATAATGAACTATAAAGACACACTGAATCTTCCGCAAACCGGCTTTCCGATGAAGGCCGATCTGGTAAAACGCGAACCTCAGCGCCTGCAGGCCTGGGAGCAGGCAGGCTTGTATGATCGCATCATTGAATCGCGTCGTGATAGAGAGGTGTTTCTGCTCCACGACGGCCCCCCCTTCGCCAATGGGGATGTCCACATCGGCACGGCTGGCAACAAGATCCTCAAGGATTTCATCCTGAAATTCCAAACTTTGAAAGGAACCCACGCGCCTTACGTACCTGGTTGGGATTGCCATGGATTACCGATTGAATTCAAAGTTGTTCAGGAACTGAGGAAAAAGGGGGCGGACATGAGTGATGTCGCTGGGATCCGTACCGCCTGTGATGCCTACGCCCGTAAATACATAGATCTTCAACGAGAACAGTTCAAGCGACTCGGTGTCCTGGGGTGCTGGGACAAACCTTACCTTACCCTCAATAAAGAATATGAAGCCGCTGAGTTGAGGATGTTTGCAGACTTGATTGATCAGGGCTATGTCTATCGAGGCAAGAAGCCTGTCTATTGGAGTATTCCCTGCCACACCGCTCTGGCGGAGGCTGAGGTCGAGTATCAAGATCATGTCAGCCCGAGTGTGTTTGTTAAATTCAAGGTCATGGGAGAGCCCAACACCTTTGTGTTGATCTGGACGACGACACCATGGACGCTGCCTGCGAATCTGGCTGTTGCCTTTAATTCAAAACTCCAATACTCAGAGATCCAGGTTGAAGACGAGTCTTACATTCTTTCCAATGGTCTTCTGGATGCACTGGTTGAAAAGATGGGATGGGACAATTTTCAAATTACCAGAAGCCTTGATCCAGACCAGCTCGAGCAGATTGAATATGAGCACCCGTTCTGTGATCGTAGCGGTAAGCTTCACGATGCTGATTTTGTGGATGACAGCACGGGGACCGGATTTGTTCATATCGCCCCCGGCCACGGGCTTGAGGATTATGGCTTGGGAATGCGGGTTGGTTTGCCAATCTACTCCCCGGTTGATGACCGTGGTTGTTTGACTCATACGTCAGACTTGCCTGCTGAGGCTCAGATGCCTGAAGAAATGATAGGCAAATCCATATTGGAAAAGAAACATCGAAGCGAAGCAAACGAAGCGGTTATTGAAAGTCTCAAGGCATCAGGGCACCTGCTACTTAATCAAAAATACACTCACAGTTACCCCCATTGCTGGCGCAGTAAGACCCCTGTTATTTTCAGAGCAATGGATCAATGGTTCATCAATGTGGATCACAATGATTTTCGGGAGAAGGCACTTAACGAGATCGCTCATGTGAAATGGGTTCCGGAGTGGGGTCGGAATCGTATTGAAGGGGCTGTTAAATCCCGCCCTGATTGGTGCATCTCAAGACAACGTACCTGGGGAGTTCCGATTCCAGCCTTTCATGATGCAGATGGAAATCCCTTGCTTGATGGCAGAATCGTGCGCAAAGCATCCGATCTGATTGAAAAGCATGGATCCAACATCTGGTTTTCTGAATCCACGGAATCTCTCTGGAGACAATGCCGGCCGGAAGATTGGGGTGGGGCCGAGGCTACTGCAAAATCATCGGACACACTCGACGTCTGGATTGATTCCGGAAGTTCTTCACGCAGTGTGATCATGCAGCGTGAGGAGCTGCGCAGGAATGCTGGACTGCAGGGTGATCCCATCGCACCAGTCTGGCAGGCGGACCTCTACATGGAAGGCAGTGATCAGCATCGCGGTTGGTTTCAGTCCTCACTGTTGTTGTCCCTTTCAGCGAATGGCTCTGCGCCCTACAAAACCGTCTTGACGCACGGGTTCATGGTCGATGCCGACAAGGAAAAAATTTCCAAGAGCAAGCAGGGGCAGGGTGCCTATACCAAGCCCCAGACTTCGGAAGCTTATATCGGGACCTATGGAGCCGACATTGTGCGTCTGTGGGTTGCTTCTCAGGATTTTCGGAATGACATTGTCGTGAGTGAGGAACGGGTCAAAAAAGTTGCTGAAACGTACCGACTGCTGCGCAATTCGCTGAGGTTTCAATTATCCAACTTGTATGATTTTGAACCTGAAAAAAACGCTGTGCCTCATGATCAATTGACGCCGTTGGATCGCTGGATGCTGGACGCATGGTCTCGACTGGAGCAGGAGGTTTATGATGCATTCGGCCGTTTTGAGTTTCATATCGTGTATCAGAAAGTGAGCCAGTTCACAGCGGTTGAGATTTCCTCTGTTTACCATGACCTTGTCAAGGATCGCCTCTATTCAAACGCTGCCGAATCGCACGCACGTCGATCCACCCAAACGGTCCTGCATCATATGGTGCGTCAACTTTGCCAAACACTTTCGCCCATGCTTGTGTTTACAAGTGATGAGGCGTGGGAGTTCATTCCAGGAGTCAAAGATGGAGATTCGGTGCACCTGCAGGAATGGAAACCTTCCAACTTCAGGTTAAGCGAGCAGGAACATGCAGATTGGGTTCGATGGATGGCATTGCGTGATCAGGTGTTGGCCAAGCTTGAGGATGCTCGACGGGAGAAGGTTATTGGTAAATCACTGGAAGCAAAAGTCACCATCCAACTTCCATTTGATGAAGTGAATAGGTTGGAAAATAACCATACTGTGATCAGGGAAATATTGAATGTTTCTCAACTCGAGTGGATTGAAGGCGAGTCATTGGAAATCCGCGTAACCAAAGCTGAGGGAAGCAAGTGCAAGCGATGCTGGCATTGGGAACTGGATGTTGGGAACCATGAAGAACACCCTGAAATATGCAAACGCTGCGTGGACGCAGTTGAATCTCAGAAGGTCACTGACTAGCTTCAGTATTCAAGCGTATGAATCAAATCGATCTTAAAGACAGAGTAGCTGTGGTCACGGGCGGGGCTCGTGGAATCGGTCAATCCATTATTAAACGGTTTCTTGCGTCAGGTGCAAAATGTGCCTTGTGGGATCGTGATGTCGACCTTGCCAAATCATGGGTGTCGAAACTGGAGGATCCTTCCAGAGTTGAAATCATGGCGGTTGAGTTGACAGAACCAGAGTCCGTGGCATCAGCCGCGAAAGATACGAAAGAGCATTTTGGTAAAATAGATATTGCCGTGAACAATGCAGGTATCGCAGGGGTTAGTAAAAAGCTATGGGAATGCGAATGGAATGAATGGCGTGAGGTTATCGAATTAGACCTGATGGCGGTCTTTCATGTATGTCATGCAATTGTCCCGGTGATGCTGGATTCTGGCTACGGTCGTATAGTGAATATCTCCTCCATTGCAGGCAAGGATGGTAATCCAAATGCCTCTCATTACAGCGCTGCGAAATCCGGGGTGATAGGACTCACGAAATCGCTTGGTAAAGAGCTTGCCGAAAGCGGTGTTCACGTAAACTGCGTGGCTCCTGCCGTTATTGAAACCGATATTTTGAAGCAAGTGAGTCAGGAACATATTGACTACATGGTCTCAAAAATTCCAATGAAACGCGTCGGTCAGCCGGATGAGGTAGCTGCATTAGTCGCATGGTTGGCTTCGGAAGACTGTTCCTTTTCCACCGGAGCGGTTTATGATATTTCAGGTGGTCGAGCGACTTATTAATCATTCAGGAGAGTGGTGAGTAAACACAAAGGCGGGTCCGGCAAAGGGCGTTCAAGAGACTATGGTTCAAAAAAGCGAAGCACCTTCGAAATAGTCCGTCGTGTTTCCGTCTTTTTGATGCCCTACAAATGGATGGCTCTGGGCACCATTGGATGCGCGGTCGTTTCCCTTGGTTTCGCTTTTGTTTATCCTCAATTAACTTCATATATTATCGATGAAGTAATCACCAATCAGAGGATGGAAGAGCTTCCGTGGGTGGTCGGAGGGTTGATTGGCGCATTTTTCTTCAGAGAACTTTTCAACAGTTTCCGCATCATCATCAATAATCACTTCGAACAAAATGTGATTTTTGACATGCGTCAGCAAGTTTATAACCGTCTTCAGAATCTTCCAGTCAATTACTTTGACCAACGGGCATCGGGGGACCTGATGACACGTGTCATCGAAGATGTAAATAACGTAGAACGCGTCCTGATTGATGGTACTGAACAGGGGACAGTCGCTATTCTAAGTGTATTTGGAGTTCTGGTATTTCTGTTTACCATGAATCCAGTCTTGGCTTGGGTTGCATTGATTCCCATGCCTATTCTGATTGGTGGTGCGCTGGCTTATACGTTGACCGCCCACAAAAGATATAGACGCCAACGCGTTGCCTCCAGTGCCATGAACGCTTTGTTGATGGATAACCTCCAAGGCATTCGGCAGATCAAGGCTTTTTGCCGTCAACGGCATGAGGATCAGAGGTTCTCTGATCGATCAAACGAGTTGCGGCAAGGTTCTTTGGGGATTATGAAGGCCTGGGCCATTTATTCTCCAACGATGGCGTTTGCGACTTCCCTTGGCACAGGGCTTGTGCTTTGGGTCGGAGGCCGGATGGTGATTCAAGGGGGGATGTCTATCGGGGATCTTGTTGGGTTCGTGCTGTTTCTAGGTCTTTTCTACGAACCCATCGGGCGTCTTCATGGCTTGAACCAAATGATGCAGGGAGCCCGTGCCGCAGGCGAACGTGTGTTTGATATTCTGGACGCCGAACCTGAGAGACCCGCTCGAGATCAACCTTTGGAAACTCCGGTCACTGGGGAAGTTGTTTATGAAGGGGTGACTTTTCAATATGACAATGATCGAACTGTTCTCAATGATATTTATTTGCACGCAAAACCGGGGCAAATGATTGCTCTGGTTGGGCCGACCGGCGCAGGAAAGTCATCTGTTGTCAACTTGCTGCCTGCTTTTTATGAGCATAATAGCGGCAGGATTCTTATTGATGGACAGGATATTACCCATCTTGATCTGGAATCCCTGAGAACTCAGATCAGCGTCGTATCTCAAGAACCCTTTTTATTCAATGGCACCGTTCGTGAAAATATCCTCTATGGGAAATTGAAAGCGACAGATGAGGAATTAACGCAAGCTGCTAAAGCTGCCAATTGCTACGATTTCATTCAAGCGCTGCCCGATCGTTATGATTCACATGTGGGAGAACGCGGTGTAAAGCTCAGTGTGGGGGAAAAACAGAGGATCAGCATTGCTCGTGCCTTGCTTAAGGATGCTCCCATACTTATTCTTGATGAGGCGACTGCCAGCGTGGACACCGCTACGGAGCGATTAATTCAGGAAGCTCTGGAGCGACTCATGCAGGGAAGGACCAGTTTTGTGATTGCACATCGGTTGAGTACGATTCGCAATGCGGATCAAATCCTTGTCATGCGGGATGGCAGTATCATCGAAAAAGGCACGCACGAAGAATTGATCCGGGTCGAGGGCATTTATGCCCAGTTGACGCGTATTCAGAATACGACTTTTATTGAAGAGGGTTTCGAAAAGATGCCAGAGGATTGCTGATGCAAAAAGAGTGCCCCGGTGGAGCACTCTTTTCGATTGATTCACTTCCTTCAGTCAAATTCAATTACCCAGCCATGCGGGGAACTTCTTGGTACGCTCAAATCCATGCCTTTGGTATGACCGGTGCCATTTCAGCGTCCACATCTGCTTGATGGAACGAGTACTTCTCACGGAATGATCGAAGTAAGCGACGTTGCTGCCATTACCATGGCGTCCAATTGAAAAGTGCATGGTTTCCTGACCATAGCCGGACCATTGACCATTGAATGCTGGAGCCTGATCCTTCACGCCGGTTCGATGATCCGGACCTCCTCCGCGCCACATTGCATCCAGGAAAAGTGGGATTTCCGAGACAGAATCGGTGACGTCAAAGGAACCCCAGTGATCTTTCTTGGATCTTCCTTGAATATCTACCTTGGCGTTGTAAATCCAGTTGTTACCGCCGTAGCTGCTGACGAGGAATTTTGAACCAGCTTCACCGTCATTGGCGAAATTAGGGAAATTATATGCGGTTTTGGCTCCCCCCCAATCGACCAGCTGGCTTTCAGGTGTATCGAGGGGTTTTTTGATTTCGGTGGTAGCGCCGCCCGTTCCGCGGCGGCTTATCGCATCAGGGCACAGCAGTAGTGCAGGTTTTTCTCGATAGTGTTCGGCAAGGGCCACCACCCATTCACCGCGGGCCCAACCAATGTCTCCATCACTGAACTTGCCTTCATGGTCATCCGCATAGAGCTGCCAGACAATGCCCCATTGTTTTAAATTGGACACACAATGGATGGCTTTAGCTTTTGACTTTGCCTTGGATAAGGCAGGCAACAACATGCCTGCCAATATGGCTATAATCGCGATGACAACCAAGAGTTCGATTAATGTGAACCCTCCTCTCAATGAGGTGTAACATTTTTTCATGGTGCTAATTTTTAATTAATTGGGGTTGAGTCAATGTTAAGGTCAGGAATTCGCTTGAGAAGTAAAAATTAAGAATCTTGCTGCCTCAGGTAAGTAACCTATTCAATCAGAACATTTAAGAGTGTAAAAAATCAGGCCAAATTCTATGGGGCCTTTCAATTTCCAAGCCAAGCCGAAAAGCGTTTTGTGCGCTCAAATCCGTGGCGCTGGTAACTTCGATGCCATTTCATGCTCCATATTTGTTTTGGAGATCTTGTAGACCTGACGGAATGATCAAAGTAGGCAACATTGATTCCTTTCCCATGCCTGGCAATTGCGAAATGCATGGATTCTTTACCCGCACCAGACCATTGTCCGTTGAAACTTGGCGCTTCGTCTTTACCGGATTTCCGGTGGTCTGGTCCTCCACCTCGCCACATGGAATCAAGAAATAAGGGTATTTCTGAAACAGAATCGGTCACATCAAAGGAACCCCAATGGTCCTTTTTCGCTCTTCCTTGAATGTCATTTTTTGCATTGTAGATCCAGTTATTGCCGCCGTAGCTGCTGATCAGGAATTTGGCGCCTGCCTCTCCATCTTGAGCGAAATTGGGGAAATTATAGGATGTTCGCGCACCGCCATAATTAACCAGCTGGCTCTCAGAGGTGCTAATGGGCTTTTTGTTTTCTTGTGTTGCCGAACCTGAACCTCGTCGGTTGATGGCATCAGGACACAGCAGAAGCGCGGGTTTTTCACGGTAATGTTCAGCCAAGGCAACCACCCATTCTCCTCGAGCCCAACCTACGTCGCCATCACTGAATTTCCCCTCGTTGTCATCGGCATATAACTGCCAGACGATTCCCCATTGTTTCAGGTTAGACACACAATGGATCGCTTTTGCTTTCGATTTAGCCTTTGAGAGCGCTGGTAGCAGCATGCCTGCAAGAATGGCAATAATGGCAATCACCACAAGAAGTTCAATGAGTGTGAATCCGACCATTTTAAATTTGTGAACGTTTTTATGCATGATTCTGGACAAAGTTTTGAATTGAGATGTAACTCAGAAACATAAGGTGCAAGTCCTTTTTTAAAAGGAAAAAGGGCGATTTTGGGAAGGGCGCAGTCAAAAGGGGAGAACTAAATAATCCAATGAATTCCTGTTGATGGGCAATGAATCTGGTGATAATCTCTTCCTGTCAATAGGCAATCCACCTGTCCAAATGAGACAAAAAACAAAACAAACCTCCAGAAATACTGATCTGGTAAAAAACTTGTCACTCTACAAAGAGTTTCAGGCCGAGCGGGAGGAGATCCTCAAGCACAAGTGGATTGAGTCTGAAAAAGCCGGATACGACGTAGGGTTTGACCAAGCCCTAGTCGATTGGATCGTCAATCATCGTCCCTCGTGGCGGAAATCCCGCCAGATCGTCGAATCATAATTTTCCTTTCTACTTTTTCATTGAGCCAGATATTTCTTTTTTGCCTGACCCTGTAGTCAGCTTCCCATTTCTTTTTACTATGAATGCCCAAGTCGAAAAGACCTCAGACCTGCTGATGGATCCAAATCAGACCGGGATGATGATTCAAGCAATGGCTAACTCCGTTATTGAACAGCATCCTGAACCTAAAAAACTTGCAATCATTGGAATACAACAAAAGGGAGTGCTGATCGCAGAAGCGATCAAATCCAAATTAAAAGCACATTGGCCTCATAACGAACTGGCATCGGGGGTGCTTGACATAGGCATGTATCGTGACGACCTAGGGATAAACTCTGCCCCTACTTTACAGCCAACCTTCATACCTGAGTGCCTTGAAGAGTTGGATGTTATTCTTGTAGATGATGTTTTGCAAAGTGGTCGTACCATTCGGGCTGCCTTGGACGCACTTCGAGATTTCGGTCGGCCAAGCCGTATTCAGCTTGCTGTATTGTTCGACCGCGGTCAGCGCCAGTTGCCGATCCAACCAGATTACGTAGGTAAAGAGATCCGATTGAGGGATGAACAATTTATTGTTGTGAAATCTCTGGAAGAAGCAGGTGAGCTTGAGGTATATTTAACTCTCAAATGACCTGGAAACGAAAGCATCTCCTTGACATATACAACCTTTCGAAAGAGGAAATCCTTGCTGTTCTCGACACGGCAAAGGGTTTCAAGCAAGTAGGGCGTCGATCCATCAAGAAGATTCCTGCACTGCGCGGAAAAACCGTCGTTAACTTGTTCGTAGAGCCGTCCACTCGTACGCGAATAAGTTTTGAACTGGCGGCACAGCGATTGGCTGCTGACATCGTTAATTTCACAGCAGAAGCCTCATCCTTCAAAAAAGGGGAAACCCTCAAAGATACCGCCAAGATTCTGGAGGCCCTTTCGGCAGACATCGTCATCATTCGCCATCGCTCTGCAGGAGCACCCCATTTTTTATCACGCGTAGTAAATACTTCGCTGGTTAACGCGGGTGACGGTGCTCATGCGCACCCTACTCAGGCGCTTCTGGACTTGTTTACCATGCGCGAAAAAGTAGGTGATATTGCAGGCAAGAAAGTGACCATACTTGGCGATATTTTATTCAGTCGAGTAGCTCGCAGCAACATATGGGGATTATTAAAACTTGGAGCTGAAGTGACTTTGTGTGGTCCTCCGACCTTGGTCCCCAAATCCTTAGAATCCATGGGTTGCAAAGTTACCTATAATTTAAAAGAAGCCATCTCCAGAGCTGATTTTATCAACTTACTCAGGATTCAACATGAGCGTCAACGCCACAGCATGTTTCCAAGCCTGGGGGAATATTCCAAGCTTTTTGGATTGAACAAAGAGCGACTCGCGTGGACCCAACCTAATGCTGTGATCATGCACCCTGGTCCCGTGAATCGGGGTGTTGAACTGGACAGTGAAATTGCAGATTCGGATCGCAGCGTCATACTCGATCAGGTAACCAATGGTTTGGCGGTGAGAATGGCGGTTCTTTTTCTGGTAAGTGGAGGAGATCCATCCAAAGAGACTGGTGACAAACCTTCCTCCTGAGTAAACAAATTCATCCAATCGTCATATGCACATCAAATCGATGACTTTTCTTGGTTATTTGGTAATCCTGAGCACCAGTTTGTTCAGCGGATGCCACACATCCAGAATAACAGAACCTTCACGCACTGCAGCGGAGCTGTTGATGCTAAGCCATTCAGCGGATCACGCCATCCGGGAAATGGATTTTTCGACACTCGGTGGTAAAAAATTGTTTTTGGATATCAGTTATTTCGAGAGCATTGACAAGCCCTACGTGCTTGGTGCACTAAGAGAAAAACTTGGAGAAGACGGATTGATTTTATTATCCTCTGCAGATGAGGCTGAATATATACTTGAACTGCGTAGCCGCGGTTTGGGTTTGGACACAAGAACCTCCCTGTTTGGTTTGCCTTCCATGGATATTCCCATTCCCTTGGCTGGGCGTATTACTTCACCAGAACTTGCCTTTTACAAGGCTCAAAAAGCCGACAGCATTGCGAGTTTTGCTCTGGCAGTATACCGTAAAAATGATGGTCTGGACCTTGAGATTACATCGAGTGGGGCAGCAGAATCTACATTCAACCAATATCAAATACTTGGGTTCATCAAGTGGAGGTCGACTGATATTCCTGAGCTTAAACCAACCTCGTTCGGGATCAGAAAAAAGATTCGCAAACCAGAATATGATACGCGCTGAAAACCGGGCTAGATAAACAGCTGCGCATCATTAAATATTATTACAATATATGACTGAAAACATTAACTATCGAATCGAAAAAGACACCATGGGGGAGGTGCAAGTCCCCACAGATGCATACTGGGGTGCACAGACTCAAAGATCTCTCCAGAACTTCAAGATTGGGGAACAAAAAATGCCACGCGAAATCATACTTGGTTTTGCTTATTTGAAAAAAGCGGCTGCGTTGACAAATCGTGATTGTGAGGTGTTGTCTGCCGAAAAAGCACAGCTTATTGCGAGAGCATGCGATGAGATACTGAGTGGAGACCTTGATGATCAGTTCCCGTTGGTTGTCTGGCAAACAGGCAGTGGCACGCAGAGTAACATGAACGTTAATGAAGTGGTTGCTCATCGTGGACATGTCCTTCAGGGCGGAGAGCTGGCAGATTCAAGCAAAGTGTTGCACCCGAATGATGACGTCAACAAGTCACAGTCCTCCAATGATACTTTCCCAACTGCGATGCACATCGCAGCATATTCAATGCTTGTAGAGGTGACTGTGCCAAAAATCCGCAAATTGCGAGACACCCTCGCGGACAAGGCAAGGGCGTTTATGGGGGTTGTCAAAATTGGTCGCACGCATTTTATGGATGCCACGCCTCTGACCCTGGGGCAGGAACTTTCAGGTTACGTGAGCCAGTTAGATCATGGCCTCAATGCTCTGGAACGTTCTCTGGATCACTTATCCGAACTAGCACTCGGTGGCACTGCAGTTGGAACCGGACTGAACACGCCCCCTGGGTTTGATGTCAAGGTTGCTGCAAAAATTGCGGAGTTAACCCAGTATCCATTCCGTACTGCCGAGAATAAATTCGAAGCTCTGGGAGCTCACGATGCTGTGGTCGAATCAAGCGGTGCGCTGAAGACGCTTGCTGTCAGCTTGATGAAGATTGGTAACGATATCCGCATGCTGACGTCGGGACCGCGTTGCGGTATCGGAGAAATCGTGATTCCTGCCAACGAACCCGGATCCTCGATCATGCCCGGTAAGGTAAATCCGACACAGTGCGAAGCCTTGACCATGGTATGTGCCCAAGTAATCGGTAATGATGCAGCGATTTCGGTGGGTGGCATGAATGGTCATTTTGAACTCAATGTTTTTAAGCCTGTCATGATTTTTAATTTCCTTATGGCAGCGCGAAACCTTGGAGAAGCTTGTGAATCTTTCAATGATCATTGCATCGTTGGCCTGCAACCCAATCATACGAACATCAAAAAGAACCTTGAAAATTCACTGATGCTTGTCACTGCGCTCAATCCGAAGATCGGATATGAAAACGCAGCGAAAATTGCCAAGAAAGCACATGCTGAAAACTCAACTCTCAGACAAGCTGCTCTTGATTTGCAACTACTGACGGATGCTGAATTCACCGAGTGGGTTGATCCCTCCAAGATGATTGGTAAAACCCCAGCCATTCCCTGAATAAATTATGACCTTTTTAAATCAAGCCCAGCGCATATCAAAAGCACCCTTTATTATCGGAGATTTGCTCCTTCTCGCAATAGGAGGTTGGATCATCTGGGACACAGGGGGATTGCCTGATGGTTATCTGCTGAAGACCGTTGTCGGCTGCGTGGTGGTGGGGATATTCTTTAGTGTGCTTCCTTTCCTGCTGGATTATCGAGCGGAGCTCAAGCGTGAGGAAATCAATGAGTTCCAAAACGTCGCTGAGCAGCTGAAGTCGCTGACGCAACTTGAAGAGTATATTCGGCACGCAACTTCGCAATGGCAATCCATTCAGGACCATTGTCTCAAGACCGTTGAAGATGCCGGTCAGATTGGTCAAACAATGTCCGAAGAGTCACAGCGCTTTGCGGAGGTGATGCAGAGCATGAATGTATCCGAAAAGGAACATCTTCGAGTTGAGATTGAAAAGTTAAGACGCAGCGAGCGCGATTGGCTGCAGGCAATTGTTCGAGTTCTGGACCATGTCTTCTCCTTGCACAAGGCCGCGCTTCAATCGGGACAGCAGAAGCTGATCCACCAGATTTCAAACTTTCAACACGCGGTCACGGATGTGGTCCGTAGAATGGGATTGGTCCAGCAGAATGCCGAATCTGGAGTTCTTTATAACAGTGAACTACATCAGGTTTTAAATAAAGAGAACGAACAGTTTCATGAAGCTTCCGTTGCTGAAACCTTGGCTCCTGGCTTTACCTTTCAGGGACGCTTGGTGAGGTTGCCATTGGTAAGGCTGGTAGAAAAATCATCGTTACCATCCACGGGAGATAAAACAGAATCAGCAAGTCGTCAGGTTGAAAGTGCTGGTGGTGTAAAAGGTCGAACGAGCTCTGCGACAAAGGTACCTATCAAGGAGGACTCAGGATCCTTACGGTCAGTAACTGACGCAGAACCGCAGCATGTTGATGACGAAGCGACCCCGCTGCCTTCTATTGAGAATGAATCCAAAATAACGGATTCTCCAATTCATCCCGGAAAGAGTGAAGATCCTGGATTGTTTGATAAGGATCAATGATCATCATCTGGTGATCGGAGTTCAAATTCGGTTACGGCATGCGCAAGGCCCTTTCCTGTGTGCTGGATTGCTTCGGTCGTTACCTGAACCTTCAAAGATTCCAGGGTTTTGGAAGTTTCAGGTCCAATGCTGGCCACTTTCAATTCTGGGTATGTCTCCAGCAAATCAGGGAGATCAAATCGATCATGAAAATGCTGAACTGCTGAACTGCTCGTAAACGTCAACCAGTCAGCACCTTCATTTTGAAGTTTTTCTCCAGTTTCCTGTGGATCCTTTGTTTCTGAGACAGTTCGGTAACACGCAACGTCATCCACCATGGCGCCTTCTTTTTCCAATAATAGGGGAAGCTCCGGGTTGGCAACCTCAGCTCGCGCCAGAAGGATACGGATATTTTCTACGCTTTCATGGGTGTGGATGGCATCTTTGATTTGATCCGCACGATAAGCCTCAGGTATGGCATCTACTGTCAGGTGAAGTGCCTGAATTCGTCTGGCTGTAGCTGGCCCCACCGCTGCAATACGCACATTTCCAATGGAGCGAATATCATTGTAAGCTTTGAAGAAGGCTTCAAAAAAAGCGTCAACTCCTCGAACGCTAGTGAAAATGACCCAATCGTATTCGCCGATGCCCAGGATGCATTCGACAAGTTCACGAGATCGAGTAGTTACATCAGAGCGCAATACGGGCACCGGAAGAATATCGGCCCCCAGATCATTGAGACGCTGTGTCAGGGAATCTTCTTTGGACGGCGCACGCGTGACGACAACTTTCTTCCCGAATAATGGTTTTCTTTCAAACCAGTTCAACGTATTTCGCAGTGTAACGACCTGGCCAATGACGACAATAGATGGTGAAGTGATTCCTTTAGCAACGGCGATATCTGGTAAATTGCCAAGTGTTCCTGAGACTGATTTTTGCTTGCCGTAAGTACCCCAGCTGATCATTGCTGCGGGTGTGGATGCAGGGAGTTCATGCTTAATCAACTCATCAGCTACGTCCTTAAAGCGCTCGACACACATGAGCAATACCTTGGTGCCTGGTGTGCGGGCAATCGTATCCCACGGATAATCCGGCACTTTTTGATTTGGGTTGGATCTGCCTGTGAAAACGCTGTAACTGGACGAAACTTCTCGGTGGGTCAATGGAATCCCTGCATATGCCGGTACCGCGTTTACAGAAGAAATTCCCGGTATGACCTCAAAAATGATACCCGCCTCATGAAGGGTAGTTGCTTCTTCTCCTCCACGGCCGAAAATAAAAGGATCTCCTCCTTTCAAGCGAACCACCATTTTACCTTCTTTTGCCTTTTGGACCAGAAGCTGGTTGATAGCTTCCTGTGACATGGTGTGGGATCGTGGTTTTTTCCCTCCAAAAATTATTTCTGCTTCAGGCTTGGCATGCTCCAGCAGAGCAGGGTTGACCAGAGCATCATGTATGATGCAATCTGCTTTGGATAGGAGTTTGGCACCCTTCAGTGATATAAGCTCTTTATCACCGGGGCCTGCTCCTACAAGAAATACTTTGCCAATGTGCGTCGACATGTATGCAATCTATCTGGCACTCGACCAGAATTGCAACGCATGGTTGAAGAATTTAGTGAAGAGACTCTCGATCGGAAGCTGCTTGCAAGAATGCCTGGCCCACTTCCAACTGGCATGCCCCGTCTTTGAATCATCAGAACGTAGATGCTTAGGGTAACAAGATTGCCCCAGCTATGTGTTGCATTGGCTCCGGCATGTCCGAAAGTGCCTTACGATAAAACCTCAGTCACACCTTGTGGCTCCATCACTGCCTGAAATCCAAGCCCAGAGCTCATGCCAATTGTAAAGCTTGTTATAATGCCGCCGGTTTTAGTTGTAGTCAGCCGATGACTCGTTCCTTCTGACTGGAGACGTTTGCCGCGATACGACCTTTGGCTGAGGATATCAAAAGATCTCATGGTCATGAAAGCGAGTGGTTGCTGGAGGGGGCTTTACTGAGGTGGAATATACTCAGGTATGGTTGTGCGCGGGTTATAAGAGGGACGGTGGAAGCCCATGGCTTTTCATGGACAGGGATGCGCAGTTTTGTTCCTTGTTTCTCTTTTTTCAGGTGGAGTAATCTCTATGCTGCAGCATGGATAGGCGATAGATCTTTCGGGATCTAACAAAAGTGTTCTAACCGCTGTTTGTCTTTTAGTGATCCCCAATTGCCATCACGCAACTTAAGTCGCCCAGCAATGAAATTTGTCTCATTGCTGGGCGAGGAACAATCGGCGATCATGAACGGTCGATGGATTGAAGTTTTCCCTGAGAGGCCGCTGTCCAGCAGCATAGTTTGTAGAGGATACGCGCGCCTACGTTGGCGTCCCATTCTGTTTCTCCAGGAGAAACCTCGCACAAGTCGAATCCTGCGATCCTTCTGCCGCTTTTAACGAGTGCCTTGATGAGGCTCACTACTTCCCCAAAGTCAAGGCCGCCGGGAACTGGAGTACCTGTATTTGGGCATAATTTTGGATCCAATCCGTCAATGTCGAAACTTATATAAACGTATTGTGGAAGTGTATCAATTATCTCTTGAATGGACTGCCCCCATGCTACTCCTTCATGAGAAGCTTCTTTCAAGTCCGCATCGAAAAATGTATGAATGCGGTTTGGGTTTTCATGAATCAATTCCAGTTCCTGTTGGCAAAAATCACGTATACCCACTTGGGTTAATGTTTTGAGGTTAGTCATCTTGAGCGCGTTCCACATGATGCTGGCATGCGAGTATTGAAAGCCTTCATAGGCTGGTCTCAAATCGGCATGTGCATCGATTTGGAGAATCCCGAAATCTCCGTAATGCTCCGCGATCGCCTCCATTAATCCAAGAGGGCAGCTATGATCTCCTCCCAGTAACGCTGGAATCTTTTGATTCTTCAATAACTGCAAAGCCTGAATTTTAATAGATTCCTTCAAACAAAGTCCGGTCTGATTCACTTCTTGAACAACAGTGAGATCCTGATTTGGAGGCATACCTTCTTCCAGTGAATCAATGTAAGAAACTGTTTTTGTTCTCAGCTGTTTGCTCTTCATCTGAATGTCTGGATCAAACGATTTCAGACAATAACCAGGCTGCCATGCTTGATGGAAATTTGGATCAGCCAGATCAAGCTGGGTGGATGCTTCCAGAATAGCTGCGGGGGCATTTGAAGTGCCGGATCCGTAGGAAACAGTCACCTCCCATGGCACAGAAAGGATGATCACGGCAGCTTGGTTTTCATCTGCGGGAAGACCAAAAAGGGTGCCTTTAATTCCCACTCCATTGGGATCAAAATCATTGGAAATCATTTAGAAAGTTTGATGGAAACTGTTTTCAGAGTTGCTTCAGAGACGTTTGAATTCGGTGGCAGGCCTGGTGAACTGGAATCGCTGGTCGTCGCTCGACGCAACACACAGAGAATACCAGCCTTGCCAGATACATGCATGATGGATGTCATCTTCGACTGAAAAAATCCCTGGCACTTGCATATGGGTATGATTGCCCTTCATGAACCTTACCATGTCTGTGTGTGGAGACTGAATCAAGCCTTGTTAATGTAAACCTTTCTGGACGATTGATTTAACTTGATGTCGTGTCAATAACCGACCGCGCATCCATCTTTTCTTGGGTCCGATCCCCCCAAATATCTTAATGGATCATTCATACGCCAGATTGCTTGATAACCTCCGTAGGCTCCGGTTGATTGGCGGACTCGGTGCCCTTTGTCGATCAGCGCCTGCCTGACTTCAGGGTTAATATGTTCTTCTAATCCTACTAACCCTGGGCCGGTGGAACGGGTTCCTTTGGGAGTTGAACTTTCAAAATGAGCGACACGAGGTTGTTCGCCTGCTTGTTGGGGAGACATTCCAAAGTCGATCATATTCATCAATACTTGAGCATGTCCCTGAGGTTGGAAATCTCCACCCATGACGCCAAATGAAAGCAAGGGTATGTTATTTTTTGTGACGAATGCAGGAATGATTGTATGGAAAGGGCGTTTTCCTGGTTCCAATCTATTGAGATCCTTAGGATTCAGGGAGAAAAGTTCACCTCGGTTCTGCAAAGCAAAACCAAGTCCATCAGGTACCCATTTCGAACCCCACCCATGATATATGCTTTGGATTAAGGAAATCATATTACCGTGCTGATCGGCTGCTGTGAGATAGATGGTATCACTGGAATTCTTCAGGCGGCCAGGTGCCACTTTTTGAGCTGCACGATCAGGATCAATCAACTTTACTCTTTCAGCAGCATAGGACTTTGAAATCAATTCCTTCAACGGTACGTCAGCAAAATCCATGTCCGCGTAGTAAACTGCACGATCTTCAAAAGCCAATTTCTTTGCTTCCAAAAATAAATGCAATTGTTGAGCGCAATTGGGTTCCATGGACTCAATATCGAAGTGCTCCAACAAGTTCAAGATTTGTAGCGCAGCGATCCCCTGGCCATTTGGAGGAAGTTGCCATACGTCATATCCTCGGTAAGTTGATGAAACTGGCTCAATCCAATCGCAGGTGTGGTTTTCAAAATCCGACATGGAAAACCTTCCTCCTACTTTTTTAGAATAGCGGATTATTTTCTCAGCGATCTCACCTTTGTAAAAGGCACCCGATCCCTGATTGGCCAGTATTTTAAAAAACGTCGCAAGATCTTTATTTCTGATCCAATCACCAAACTTGGGGCGTGCTCCTTTTGGGCAAAATGTTCGGTAAAGATTGCTATACTGACTGGACTCGCGGCCAATCCATCCATCAGCGATTACAGGGCTCAGAGGAAAACCCTCCTCTGCATAATGAATGGCTGAAGTCATTAGGTCTGAGAATTTGAGCTGGCCAAATCGAGATACCAGAGCTTCCCAGCCACTCACACATCCAGGAACGCTCCATGAAAGAGGGCTGTAAGGATCGATTTGATTCAGACCTAAATCCTTGGCTGCTTTTAAATTCCAATTACCAGGTGAACGACCACTTGCGTTCAGGCCGTATAACTTTTTATCTTTTTGATGCCAGTAAATTGCAAAGAGATCTCCGCCGGGCCCATTGCTCATGGGTTCAACAACGCTGAGGACAGCGTTGGCTGCGATTGCTGCATCAACGGCATTGCCTCCACTCTTCAGGATGTCCAATCCTGATTGAGCTGCCAGTGGTTGACTGGTCGCAACCATTCCTTGTGAGCAGATCAATGTGGAACGGTTTTGATTACGGTTCCTGACATTTAATTTTGTGAAAGGCACTTCAGTCGTGGCGTTCAGGTTTGTGGCTCCATGGGCCACGGCGCTCGCAGAAAGCGTGGAACCCAGTTGAAGGAATTTCCGGCGATCAAGCATGGAAACATTAAACTCGGATATTTGGTCGAAAGGCAAGTTTGTAAAATCGAATATACCTGTCTCCTCATGCCAATAAAAAAGCGGATCTCGCTTGGAGATCCGCTTGTTTGATTAAATGCGACCACTTTTGTTGGGCTCAAGCTTCAGCTCTTTTTCTGACTGACTTTTTTCGTATTTTTATTAGCGCCCTTAAGGGAGAAAAGTTGTCCGTCTTTGACGAACTGCTTGTTCGTGTAGAGGGCAGCAGACAGTGAATTTAATGGGTTGCTTGTCGAGAATCTATAACCCATTCCCTGAACGGCCTCCAAAATCTTTCTGCGATTTTTTGGTCCATCAGCTAGAGCTTTGCCGATGGCTTCCTTAAGTTTGAGCTCGTTTTTTGGGCGTTTGGTCCGTTGTCCAAATTGTGAGGTTGTTGAGTTTCCTGCGTTACCAAGCAAATGGTCAATTTCCCTAATTTTTTCGAGAATTCTGGCTCTTGTTTGTAAGAGACTGTCTCTTTTCTCCAAAAACATTTTTAGTTTTTCTCTCATAGTATGATTTCTTGTCGGTTTACATTCCTGTTAGGATAGCTAACACTTATGAGAATGCTTCTTAATTGCAATAATAAAGTTCTTGTAAATATCATTCGAATACATTCTTTAGAAAAATGAAAAATATAGTTAATATACCTAAAAATATACAAAAAAAGAATTTTAAGAAGGCGTTTTAAAAGTCCTTAATCATACATGCGTAATAACATAGAAATAAAGTGAAATGGCGTGGGGATTCAGATGTGAAAAACAAGTGGTATTCGTATAACTGTTCATTTTATTGCTTCCAACTCAAGAATGGACTGCTTCTCACTTGAATTTTGATTGGGAAGGTCAAGTGCAAACAATATTTTTCGAACAACTTGTTCAAGCTCCGAGTGGTGAAAGGCTGCATCGGAGCCAATGTACTTGCCCTGTAATGCTTGAAAACATACTTGCTTTGCTTTCTCCAACTGTCCTTTTCTCCACCAATGTTCGCTCATCAACGCCAGAGTTCTGTAGGGTGCCATTGGTTCTGCACTGAAATTCAAGGGTCCAAAGCTTTCCGTCTCAGGGTTAAATGCATCTTCGCTTAATTTGAGAAATTGTTCCTTCTTCCCTTGATCCCAGGCCAGTTCACCAAGGTTCATGCGATACACGCGTTGGTTTTGGGGGTCTTTTTGAATCATATGATCCAGCATGGCTTCGAGAAATGATGTATCTGGGCGATAGATGAAAGTTCGTTGATCCCGATAAGCTTGCAACGAGTGATATGCCGCCTGCTTGACCAACTCCAGAGGTGGTTCTGTGTCTGCTGAAAATGAAGCTATCAACGTGGTCAATCGCTCAGACTCGTAAGTCCATGGGCTTTCATTCTTCGCAGTCGATGCAGATAGTATTTGAAGGGGTGTTTCGTCGGGGGAAAGGTTCAACCAGCGTTTGACAACCGAGCGGAATACCCTCGGGTCATAAAACTGATGATCAATCTGCAAGATACTAAACGCTCGTAATTGTTCAATCGTCCATGATTGCGTCTGGGCAAAACCTCCTATCATCAGCGAAGATTGGGTGTTGAAATGTCTGTTGTTTTTTTCGAACAAAGTCAAAGGCGTAGGTGCAGTGTAGGCATTGTTACCGAGCATTCGTAGCGCTGGATAAGTTTCGGAATGCATAAGAGACTCATCCGGAACTAAATGGAAGCCTTCGTCAAATCCTGATATTTGACTTGTCAGCAGCATGGGCCAGACGTCAAGATCCTGTGATCTTAAAATCGATTGCACCTCCTCTGTTTCAATTCGTTCTTTCAACAAATCTAGAGACCATTCGCGAGGTGTACTTGTGCCTATCAGCATCCATTCACCATACCCCAGTTTCCAGATAGAAGTTTGATTGAAAACAGACCCAAAAGTTGCGATGACGCTCTCCAGTGTAGGGTCATCCATATGATTTGCCTGAATGTTCTGAATCATCAGGCCTTCACGACTTAATCGTTTCTCGCAATCCCGGTAAAATTCCAAGGAAAACCATCCGGTATCTGAGGCTTTCCATGGGCGAGCATATTGATTGATGATAATGTCTAATTCCTCTTCGCTTTGACGGAGAAATTTTGATGGTGTTGTATGGTGGAATTGAAATGAATCTCGTTGTAGCAGTTTCCCGTTGGAATCGGAAAACTGCCCGATAACATCCAATAAATCAAAATTTACCTCTACTCCATGAATTTGTTTCACTGAAGGAAGTGAAGCCAGTATACCCGCCGCAGATCCCGATCTGAGACCAAAAATGGCCACACGCTCGGGATTTTCGTGCAGTATATAGGGTACGACGGTATTAATAACAGGCTTCAACTGGTGCGCAAATCCGCGTTCGATGACTTCGCCGTTTATGCGAAGTTCCAATTGTGAGTTGCGCGGATAGTCGTAAGAATGCACTGCCAGACTTCCATATGCGGATTCCTTGTAAATGATTTGATCCGAGCGATAGGCCCATTGAATGACTTCATCTCGCGTGCTGAAAAACCCGGTGGTCAAATCATCCGATTGGCTGAAAATTCGCTTCCAATGGTTATCAAATTGGGACCCTGTAAACGAAATGATCAACAGTCCACAAATCGGTGCAGCGATTTTGCTCAACCCTCTCCATTTATCATGACCTTGAAGTGCGAGAAAAACAGCCAGAGAGACCATGCTAGCAATGCCCACTCCTGCTTGTCGTGCGAGTCCAAGTAATGGCATGGCCAAGTGCTGAAAGATTGGCCACAACAAAGCTGTTGAAAGAATCAGTTGGAAACCTGCAGGAAACTTGGTTTTTGAAGTTTGGACTTGAGAAGCGTGATAGCCTAGACAACCGATGGCATAGAATGGTATCAGCATCAACCCTCCCACGATAGCGGTGTAAGTCAGGACATGTATTGGAAATGAGATCGTTGTTTCTCCTAACTGGTTTCTCAGGTTACGGAGCCAAAATGGCAGGTCGTCAAACCCGTAAAGAAAACTAAAGAAAAGTATTCCCGAAAAGGCCAATCCCCAAGTCAAATTGCGTGTGCTTGATTTAGCTTTTCCGATCGGTGTCAAAAAACCGAGCCCGATTCCAATCAAAGCCAAACAAGGCCAATAATAGTTCCAGAAAAAAGTGTCACCGAACACCCAATCGGAGATTCGCATCCAGACCGTCAAAGTGGATGCGGCTGTCAGCCCGAGATAAATCCCCATTCGCCGGGTTTGAACCGTCTGCGGTTTTTCCGGAGTTTGAGCCATCGTCTTTTCAAATGTCGATGGTTGAAATTGGATTTGACCGCCTGCTTTTGCAATCAGACCCCCGGCACCAATCAGGAGCCATACCAGTGCGGTCATTGGATTTGAAAATTCAAGACCGAATTTCTGGATCAAAAAAAGTTCTGTCAGAAATAAGCCTAAGCTGCCCGTGAGGAGAGCCCAACCGATGGCCTTGTCGGTGTTGGGCTGATTGACGCCAGTAGCTGCATGGAATGTCGCTCCAATGGACAATCCGGCAAACAATCCTGGTATCAGCCCCAAACAAATGGAAGTGAGCAGGGTGGGCCCGGGAAGGAAACCGTCAGGTGTTCCGGGTGACATCCAGAATGAGATTAACTTCTGGCTGACTGCAGGCATGAGCCACGAGGCGATACCCGTGATTAACCCAGCCCATCCAACTAAACCCCAGCGTTGTATGCGCGAGGTCGCGATAAATTGAATCGCACCAAAGTATCCCAGGCTTAGTCCTGTGGCCATGAGAAGTAAAATCCAGGATTGCAGGTAAGGTGTTGCTCCCGAACTTATGCTGGCAAAATGAAGCGCGTGACTGAACAGCATGCCCAGACCTAGCCCATTTGCCATGATTGCATAGACAGGTAATGGGTGATGAGTGCGCACAACCTCCTTGTTTGGTTGCGCATTGTTTGATGTCCAGCTCATTTGATTATGGATAGTTCTTTTAAAAATTCCGTGAACTTATTGGATCATACCCTCCACGAAAATGACTACCGAGCAAGTAAATCGTCAATGAACTCATCCGTAAAGAAAATCAACAGGATCAGGATCCTTAAGGGGGTGACTTGTTCTTCTCAACTCAGAGTGGGAACAACTTTTTGTGAACTCGAATTCAAATGGCACAAAATGGTTGCTGTTTCCCACACGAAACGCGCCTTGTGAATCCACAGTAAAGCTCTTTCAGCGAGTTTTTAGCAACCCCGGCATGGTTTCTAGCCCTGAACCTGATTAGGATAGGAGCTTACAGCGCAAAAGCGTAGAATGGGATAGATGCAAGCAGGAGCGCAGATTATCAATGAAGACCAAGTTTTCAAACCAAGGTTTTTTCTGGCGAATTCTAAGTTTGACGGTGAATGAGATTGAATACCCCAGACACCTTTTCGAATCTTAACTATGATAAAGTGTTCTCAAGAGGAACATGTTTTCGGTTTACTAGTCTTTTGCTGATAGATCGACACAGATAATCTCCCGATCATTTCTAGCATAAACGCGTTGGTTGGCAAAAGCTGGATGCGACCAGACCAACTGACGTCCTCCGACACTGTGAGTGGGCTCAATGAGTTTGGCACGCGAGATTTCTTTGTAACCTTGCGGAGAAAGGTTCGCCATGATGAGTTCTCCATGATCGTTTGCAAGAAAGAAGGTTCCACTTGGTTGATGCTTGATCGTGAAAACGTTCGGCCAGCCGCCAGCGCGTTCTCCAGTCGATCGGTTTGTCGGTTGTTTGTTTTCCCATTGGCGTTTGCCTGTCAGTATGTCGACGCATGTGTAGTAACCTCGATGACCTGTCCCATATGCGTATCCTTTCTCCAGCCAAGCAGTGTCCATTACGCCTCCGATGCCTGTTTTTGGAGTGGATTTCCAAACCAATTTTGCGCTCAGGCCATCTTCTGCAATTTCAATCATCGCGGAAAGCCGGTTGAACGACATGACAAAAAGTTTTCTATCCTCGATGCGCGGCATGCCAATGGACATTTCGTAGGTCGGAGGGAGAGCTACCTGCCAAAGGTAGTCGCCGGTCTCTGGGTTCAAGCCGCAGACAGTCTCTGCATCCCATACAATCAATTGTCTCATCCCTGCAATCTGATGAATCCCGGGAGCGCAATATCCCGGCCCTTTGGCGGAACCGGTTTTCCAGATTACCTGTCCTGTCATTTTATTGAAAGCGACCACTGTGGAACCTTTTCCGCCAACCATGCAGATCAACTTCTCGTTCTCGATAAGGGGGTGAGCGGCGAAACCCCAATCAGGAGTCTTTGTGCCGAATATATCTTCGAATTTCAAAGTCCACACAATGTCACCTTTCTTCGTATTCAGACACAATAAGTCGCCTTCCGCACCCAGAGTGTACACGCGGTCATTATCCACAGTTGGTGTGCATCGGGGACCGATGGCATAGGGATACACACTGGTATATGTGCATTCATATTCCTGCTGCCAAAGAAGCTTACCCGTTTTTTCATCCAAACACAGAATACGTTCGGTTCCGGGGATGTGTGCCTTGATAAAATTGATATTGCCTTTTTCGTTGGGCTTTGGCTTGAAGGGGGCTGCCTCTCTGTCCATGACAAACACTCTGCCATTTGAGATCGCCGGGCCGGAGTAACCTCCACCAATCTCACTCCGCCAAACCGGCTTGAGTTCAGAGGAGGTAAATGCCTCTAAGATGCCTTCTTCTTCCCATACCGCGTTTCGATCTGGTCCAAGCCATTGAGGCCAATCGGCACCCTGTACCATCAGAATTTGTTGCAATACTGCAATCAGCAGGATGCATGACATGATGTGGGGAGGTTTCAAACGCGCGGGAGACTGAACGCATGCTGTTTTCAATGGGATACCTTTTTTCGGATTAAGGGAGTCAGTTTTCATGTAGGCGATCAACCGAGATTCAAGCCTCTTAAGGTGCCAGTCGAAGACGCAAATTGATCCGTTTTAATTCCCATGCTCTGCAACATGGTGACAAATAAGTTGGGTAATGGGTAATTGCGTTTCCTGTCGAAGGCCAGGTGTTGTCCGTGTTTCAAGTTCCCTCCGGCAACGAGTATCGGCATGTTGTCTGTCGTATGTTTGTTGGCATCGCCAAAGTTGCTTCCAAACAAGATGAGTGAATGATCCAAGAGGGTGCCTTCCTGATCCTGTATTCCTTTTAAATCATCCAGCATGCCATTCAATAGTTTCATATGCGCCCGGTCAATAGCATCCAGTTGCTGAAGTTTACTTTCGCCTTTACCATGATGGGACAGGTTGTGGTAGCCATCTGAAATGGTGGTTCCATCCACATGTATGGTCGGGGAATTGTTGCTATCCAGTAAGAGCGAAATACTACGAGTCGAATCTGTCTGGAAAGCCAGCAATGCCATCTTATACATCAACCTTGTTTTTTCCATGTATTTACTTCTGGCGGAAGGCTCGTCAGGCAACGGAAAAGGAGCTTTGGGCTTGGGACGTTTTATCCATTCACGCGACTTGAGCATGCGCCGCTCCACTTCTCGAATGGCAGTCAGGTATTGATCCAGTCTTCCACGATCAGAAGCATCCAAGCGACGGGCGAGTGACTTTGAATCAGCAGCGACTGTATCCATGATGCTTTGCCCCAGCTGAAGCCTGCGCATTTGATGATTTACCTCTTTTTTAGATCCCTGAAGGAACAATTGCTTGTAAACCTCCGTGATTTTGTTTTCGCAGGGAATCAACACACCTGCATCGGTCCAGGAAAGACTGCGCCTGCCCTCCTTGGCATTCACACCAAGGGTCAAGGACGGGAACCGGGTCTGGTGACCGATTTTACCTGCAATGTATTGATCGAGTGAGATAGAATTCCTGAAACCTCCACTGGCGGGGTGGGGGGCAGCTGTCAAAAATGAAACATCTGAGGAATGGCTCCCGTCAACTCCCGGATGTGAAAGACCACTGAACACGGTCAAATCGTTCCGATGCGCTTTTAATTCCTCCAGGTATGGCGAGAGCTTGAAGTTCCTGCCTGTTTCTTTCGGGAAAAACCTTCCAGGCAGAACGCCCAGATTATTGCAAATTCCCAGAAATCGTCTGGGAGCTTTCGAGCTGGAATCCGCCCGCATCTTTGGATGGAATGCAGGTTCCATTGCACCAAGAAATGGAAGCATGAGAGCAACGCCGCTTCCGCGCAGGAATCCCCGACGGTTGAGGGGGGGGAGTTTTGCAATGTAAGGTGCCTTCATAAACCTGAAAACATAATACAAAGAATCGCAGCTATCAACGATTGATGTGTTGAGGTTTCAGTGATGGAATAATACGGGTATTCCATGCACAAACCACTGTTTACCTTCTTTTCCGTTGTGATATGTTATCTTTGCATTCAGGTTCATGGATCAGAAGAACGTTCCGGGCACATCCTGCTGATCATGGCCGATGACATTGGGATAGAGGGATTCGGATGTTACGGCGGTGAGGATTACAATACACCGAATATAGATCAATTGGCATCTACAGGACTTCGTTTCACGCATGCATATGCTCAGCCCTTGTGCACCCCCACGCGACTGGAAATAATGACGGGTCGCGAAAATCATCGGAACTGGAAATATTTTGGCGTCCTTCCGCTAGAGGAAAAAACCTTTGGGCATATGATGTTGGGATTTGGTTACACAAGATGTATTGCTTGCAAGTGCCAACTTCAATCATACGACCCCCCGGAATTCCCCAATGCGGAGCAAAGACGTGGTTCAGGCATGCACCCGAGGGATGCTGGTTTCGATGAGTAATCGTTGTTTGACTGACTTCATATCGAAGACAAGGGGTCGCGTTATGCAAATCCGACTTTCGTGAGAAACGGCCAATTATACGAATCGCTTGATGGGCAATAGGGAGGAGATATTTCGATTCCATTTATTCTGGGTTTCATGAAACGACATCAGGAAGCCTCCACATTTGTATATTATCCGATGGCTTTACCACATTGGCCCATGGTTCCAACTCCTGCATCCGATACCTGGAAAACGCCTTCGAAAAGGTTGGAAGAGGATACGCGTTATTTTCCTGACATGGTTGAGTATATGGATCAGCTGATCGGTCGTTTGCTAGCCGGTATGGATCAGCTTGGGATTAGGGATGAGACACTCATTCTATTCTACTCAGATAACGGCACGGATCGGCGCATTCAGTCAAATTTCCGAGGACAACGCATTAACGGAGGTAAGAATACCACGGCTCAGACCGGCATACGTGTGCCGCTCATTGCTCACTGGAAAGGGGGAATTCGACCTGGACTTCAGTCGGAGCTGGTAGAAGCCTCAGATTTTCTTCCGACCCTGGCTTCGTTGGCAGGGAAACTTGTGCCTGAAGGTTGGCAAATTGACGGAGTCAGTTTTGCTCATCAACTGATGGGGCAAAAAGGAACCTCTCGAGAATGGGCTTTTTTTTGGTATGACCTTCGTCCGGGCTGGGACAAGGATCAATTTAAGCGCTCCATTTTTGCCTCTGATCATCAACATAAATTATTTTCAGATGGATGCATGTATGATATCCGAGGGGAAGGTCTATGTGAAAGTTTAATGGGTTTGCATCAGCTTACCAGCGAGCAACGAAGAGCTCGTTGCAAATTATCGGCGGTCATAACACACATGATGCGTGAACCTATGTCACAGGTGGCAAAGGTTGAAGTGAATGCCTTTGGCGTCTCTTTCAACTGATCTATCGCAGATTAAATCGAGTGATAGACAACAGGATCCTGGCCATAGAAGGTTTTCAATTCACCGTAGAGCTCTGGTCGATGGCGTTTCAACTGACGCGGTTTTTCAAAAAAACACTCGGAAGCGACCGCAAAAAATTCCGCTGGATTCGTCGCTCCGTAAGCGTCCATGATCGTTTTTTTACCTTTTTCAACCCGGTTCTGGAGCCGGCCATACTCTTTTCCAAGAACGGATTTCCACGCTTCGTATCGGCAACTGGACCTGAGCACAGGCAGGCCATTTGCATGGCCGTCTTCCTGGTCCAGTTGATGGGCAAATTCATGAATCACAACATTGCGACCGTCTTTCATGTTTGCGGCACCACGCTTCGCCGATTCCCATGATAGTGAAACTAAGCCTTGCTCCCATGATTGCCCTAAAACGGTCTGCTCCGATACGGTAACGATACCATGATCGGATATTTGCTCAGATTTGGAATAGTAATGCTTCGGATAGATGAGAATGGACTTCAGTTTGGAGAATTCACGTTGCTTGTTCCCAATGAGGAGAGTGCAGGCTTGTGCAGCGACCAATACGCGAATCTCATCCGATACTTCAAAGCCTTTGCAACCTTCAAACTGTTTTTCTGCCAGAAAGACCTGAATCAAATCCTCCAGGACTTTTTGCTGCTCGGAGGGTAATTTCAAAAATAATGGAAACTTCTTTTGTAATACTTCCCTGTACAATGTCGGAAACGGTTGGGAAAGTATCTTCTTTCTCCGTCGTCTTTTCAGGAAGGTAAATATCATCGTCAATTCGTCTATGGTTCAGTTTCTTCAGAGCATGCCAAGTTTTGTATGTTTCTTAAAGCCTCTTTGGAGAGTTGTAAATCAGATACAAGACCACAGGGATTGTTCATGGACATTATTTGTTTTCTGCTTTATCCAAGATCCCATCCAATGACTTCTAATGTGCATGATTCATCCGAAGTGGCCGTTCGCGCGAGGCGTAAGGCTTATCGAAATATTATTCTACCCTTGTTCATCACATCGGTCATTGCCTATCTGGATCGAATCAACTTGAGTTATGCCGCCCTGACCATGAATGAAGATCTCGGCTTTTCCGATGCGGTATTTGGGTTAGGGGCAGGTATTTTCTTTGCAGGATACGTTTTTTTTGAGATTCCAGGAGCATTGATTGCTGAGAAATTCAGTCCGAAATGGTGGCTGGCCCGTATCATGATCTCCTGGGGTATTGTGTCCGGCTTAATGGCTTTTATGACTCAGGTTTGGGAATTTTATTTACTGAGATTCTTATTAGGCGCGGCGGAAGCCAGCCTCTACCCCGTACTTTATGCATCCTGCATTCCAAGATGGTTTGTTGCTCGAGATCGGCCCCGGGCGATTGCACTCATGCTGGCTTCTTTACAAATCTCCAGCATCATCGGGGCACCCCTTGCGGGCTGGGTATTGGGAGTGAAATTTTTTGGGATGAAAGGATGGCAAGGATTGTTCATCATTGAAGCAATACCGGCCATTATTTTTGCTTTCATTCTTGTTCGTTGGATGGCGGATTCTCCCAAAGAAGCCCAATGGCTTGAGGAGGATGAAAGGCAATGGCTGATCACCCAATTTGAAGAAGAAAATGCCCGCAAGAAATCAACAAAAAATTATACCATCTGGCAGGCTTTTTTGGACCGGGAAGTGATCAAGCTGTGCTTGACCTATTTTCTCTGGATTACAGGATTCTGGGGTTTTGGTTATTGGATGCCGACTGTGCTTAAATCCATATCTAACTGGTCGAATCTGGCAGTCGGTTGGATGATTGTCATACCGATGATGCTGTCCTTGTTTTTCATGCTTTGGATTGGTCACCGGTCTTCGGTGACAGGTGAAAAGCGATGGCATGGTGCCATCGGGACCTTCATTGCAGCTGTCGGTCTTCTTTGTGGCACCATGTCAAACCACCCGATATGGGCGTTTTTCTTTCTGTGCGTCACAGCCATTGGTATTTATGCACCTTTTGGCGTCTGGTGGTCCTATCCTACGACTTTTCTTTCCGGGCCTGCCGCCGCTGGGGCAATAGGCATGATCAACTCATTCGGCAATATAGGAGGATTCGTGGGTCCGTATATTACGGGTTACCTGAAAAATTTAACAGGTAGTTTTACGCTGGGGTGGATATATCTTGCGGGTTCTCTGATCGCCTCCGGACTGCTGATGTTGACCATGCGGAGAAATGTCGACCAGGAAGGGTCCTGACCTTGATTCTCTGACGCTGGATTTTCGTCGAGATGCTCACATGCAGCAAACACAGATTGTCTAACCATTATCTGGTGGCATGGATTGATGCCAGGAGATAAGGGCTCGTGTTAAACTTTTCACGGTCTGGGGGTGATTGCTTGCGACATTGATCGTCTCTCCACGGTCCGTTTGCATGTCGTAGAGTTCGGGGTGGCTTCCGTCATATTCACATAACAGTTTCCATTTTCCATGTCGCACTGCCAAGTCGGGCAAGTCTTTGATTCCATAAAACGAATCTCTGTCAGGAGGACGCCTGAAAAAAATGGGTTTCTTTCTGGATGCGGTCGATGCTGCAGTCAAAACGTCTGGCAAGGATTCCCCATCAAACCGGACGCCTTGAGGATGCTCTGCGCCCGCGAGGTCGAGCAGTGTAGGGACCAGATCGATCGCCGAAAAAACAGATTTACGATTGACCGTATTTTTTTTTGTAATGATTTCAGGCCCCCACGCGACGAGTGATGACCGTATCCCACCTTCATAAAGATGAGTCTTAAATCCTTTGAAAGGACCTGCAACCCCGGCTCCTTTTTCAGGCCCATTGTCCGAGCAAACGAGAATCAATGTGTTTTTTCTCAACTTCGGATCCTCTCTGACAAAATTAAAAAGTCTGCCGAGTTGTCGATCCATTTCTTGAAGGACCGACAAGTAGAGTTCCCGCTTACCATTCCCCCATTTTTCCACGGGAGGCCAGAAAGGTGAATGCACATCATCGGGCCAAAGATTGACGTAAAAAGGTTGATTGTTTTCAGAAGCCCGTTTCATGAATGGAATGGCTTCGTCAATGAATCCGCTTGTGATTTCGGAGCGCAACATCCATCTAAACCCTGTACCCAATACCTCCGCTTTATCCCAGATGCGCCCTGGCTTTTGTTGTCTGGGTTTCAGTGTTAGAGGCAGAAGCTTAGGGCCCATGCCTTCAAAATTGGTCAGCGAGCTATCAAATCCATACTCCGTGATGTAGGGCGCCTCATTCACATCGCGTTGCCCTCCCATGTGCCATTTACCAAAATGACCCGTGGCATAACCTGCTTGCTTGAGGGACCGTGCCAGCATCGGTGCTTTTGGGTCAAGCCACTGAGCCATCCCGCGTTCAGTATTCATTTTGCGGTGTGCAAGGTAAGACGTGATTTTCCACCTTTGTGGGTACTGACCTGTTGAGATGGCTGTTCTGGAAGGGGAACAAATGGGTGAATTCACGTAGAACTGCTCAAAACGAACACCCTCCTTGGCCAGTCCATCCACATGGGTTGTTGAAGCTGCCTGGTTACCGAAGCAGGAAAAATCCCCCCAGCCCATGTCGTCAATGAAGACCAGAATGATGTTTGGTTTGTCAGCTTGCAGGTTGATTGCCAACGTCAAAAGCACGGTAGCGATAAACAGTGGTTTTTTCATCGAATAACTTGAGTTGTCATTTTGTTTCAAAGAATCACGGTGTCGCATTCAATTGCTTCAGGTAAGCTTTGTAAATGGTTTGTTCCAATGGATGTAATTCAAATCTTTGGCCCTGAATGCGGTCGATATGAATCATTCCAAATGTTGTTAATGTCGCAAAGACGGATCTTGCGTGCTGAAGGGTTTCCATGTCGCAGGCCGCCTCCTTGCAATCAACACCCGCCTGCGCTGCAATATCCAGAATCAGGGCACGTGTGGTGCCGGGTAAAATCCCGCTGCCCAAAGGCGGGGTAAGCAAACAGTCATTCATCACAAAGAACAAGTTAGCACAACTTAGTTCGGTGATATGGCCGGATTCATTCAAGATGATGGCATCATCCGCGTGAGCTTCTTTTGCCTCCTGTTTGACGAAAGTCTGGAACAATTTATTGCTTGTTTTCCACTGTGCACATTCCCAATGTGAGGGCATTCTCATTCTGGATAGAATGACCCTCCATGATTGAGGTTGGTTGAGGGGAAGTTCGGGTGCTGAATGTAATGTAATGACCCATGTTGCCTGTGCGTTTTCAGGTGGGAGGTAGCCTCTTGGTCCGGGGCCTCGAGAGATTTGGATGCGGGCCATACACTCATTGAGTTGATTCTTTTTAACCAAGTCCAGGATACTTGTTTTCAACGCTTCCTCTGCAATGTCCAACCGAATGGTTAAACCTTCACAACCAGATTTTAATCGGTCCCAATGCCTTTGCCATTCGAACAGCTTGCCTCCGTGAATACGGATCGTTTCGAATAAACCATCCCCATATAAATAGCCACGATCAAAAACAGAAACGGACGCGTTGGCCGATTCGATGAAGGAACCATTCAGCCAGCACCATTTGTAAGCGTCTGGTTGGAGATGCTTGTTTGAAGATAATAGTGCCTCCGGATTTTTGAGAGATGTCATCGATCGTATAGGTATTTTTTCCCGCTCCATCAGAGCGATTGCGGTTTGGATGGAGAGAGCTGATTGGAGGTTTTGAAAGCTGCCAGAAATCCCGCCGCTTTGTCCTCTGTTTCCTGAAATTCAGCTTCAGGAACAGAATCTGCGACGATTCCCGCTCCCACGTGCAATGATAAGTGGTTTTTCTGTTTTACGGCGGTTCTAATGATGATGTTAAGTCTGCTGGTTTTGTTGAAGCCAAGATATCCCATGCTGCCCGTATAAGGTCCACGTGTCATGGGTTCGAGTTCCTCTATAATTTGCATGGCTCGAAATTTGGGAGCCCCCGTGATGCTTCCGCCCGGGAAACAGCGGGACAGTGCCTGCAGGTGTGAGCAGTCTTTGGCAAGTGTTCCCTCAATCGTGGATACCAAATGATGAACCTGCGGGTAGCGTTCCAATTGCATGAGATCGGGCACAGTGACGCTTCCATACTCACAGACACGCCCCAGATCGTTGCGTAGTAGATCGGTGATCATGAGCAGCTCGGCTCGTTCTTTCTCACTGGACTGTAGTTCATAGGCCAGTTGTGCATCGGCCTGTGGATTCAGCCCACGTGGACGTGTTCCTTTGATGGGACGAGTTTGTATATGATTTCCGTCCAGTTTCAGGAAAGACTCTGGCGAAGCACTCAAGATCTGAAATCCTCCCTCATTAATGAATCCTGAAAAAGGAGCAGGGGACATGTTTTGCAGCTGTCTGTAGGCGGTTAAAGCGGAACTCTCGTTACGCGTGCTCAGTTCTCTCGCTAGATTGACCTGATAAATATCCCCTTGACCAATGAGTTTCTGTGCTCGTTGTACCGATCGAACATAAGCATTCCGATCTGGATAGCTGGGCCATGAAAAGTTGGGGTTTCCGCTCGGGTGAGGCAAATCGGGGAGTTTGATGTTGCTGCTCGATTCCAAGAGCTGTTTCCACTGATCGACCTGTCTGCTCGCCTCGGTATGGGACCATGTGCCATCCGGATGAAAACCGGTGGCCACAATCCACGTTTTGTTATCCCAATGGTCAACAGCTACCAGACTCGCAAAGAGGCCCACATAGGCATCGGGTAATACGCTTGATCTGACTGCTCTTCTTTCAAGGCTGGGCTCAACAAAATGTTTCAAGTCATAACCCCAATAACCAAAACAGCCACCCAACGGAAAAGGAGAGTCAAGTTCCTCCATCACTTCAAATGGGTGCATGAGCTGATCCATCACGGACCAGGGGTTTCCGTAAACTGTGTGGCTTTTTTGAACCGTCGGATAATGTAGATGGCAATCCGCACCAAATGCTCGAAGGGTGACCATCGGAAAAGCCGTGAGGAATGAAAACCGGGCATCGGGGTGCCCCTGAAGTGACGAATGCAATAGCATGACGTCGGGTTGATCTCCCACTGTCGCGAGCAAGTTTTCAATTTGAACCTTTCCTGCAATGAGTTCGATTCGGCTTCTCATGGATGAATCGGTTTTCTAAGCCAGGATTTCCTTGATGACATGGCCGAAATCTTCTTCGAGACGTTTATGTCCGTGCACTTCCATTCGATGTGCATCCAGGCCCAGTTGATGGAGAAGGGTGGCATGCACATCGGTCACATAATGAGGATGTTCGATTGCATGAAAACCCAATTCATCGGTCGCGCCATGAGTGAGTCCTCCCTGTATGCCTCCACCTGCCATCCATACTGAAAATCCGTAAGGATGATGATCGCGACCGTCATTGCTCTGCGAACCGGGTGTGCGTCCGAACTCGGTTGCAAAAACAACGATAGTTTCGTTCAGAAGGCCACGCTGTTTGAGGTCTTTCAAGAGTCCGGCAATCGGTTTGTCGACCTGAGCTGAAAGCTTCTCATGATTCTTCTTGAGGCCGCTGTGAGCATCCCAGGCTCCGGCTGCACCATCTCCATGCATGATCTGGATGAAGCGAACTCCCTTTTCCACCATGCGCCTCGCTGCCAGTAATTGTTTTCCAAAGGGACTAGTCACGTCTTGATCCATGCCATACATGTTTCTGACATGCTCAGGCTCCTGATCAAGATCCAGAAGATTCGGAACGGATGACTGCATTCGGTAAGCAAGTTCATAGGATTGAATGCGGGCTTCCAGTTTGTCATCGTTTGGGAACACCTTGGAACGCATCTGATTTAATTTGTTTACCAAATCAAATGCGGATCTTTGCCTTTCCATACTGATGGGACGTTGTGGTTTTGCAAAATCCAGAGGGGCTTTGGGATCGATCTTGAGTGGCACCGCATCGTAGGCTGGTCCCAGGTAGTGACCGTCTCTTTTATCAAAAAAACGGGGCCCAATCGTGACAAACTGGGGCAGGTTTTCGTTGAGAGACCCCAGTCCGTAGGTGACCCACGCCCCGATGGTTGGAAAACGGCCATCAAGCATATGACGTCCCGAGTGAAACTGAACCTGCGCTCCATGATTGTCATCGGTGGTCCACATGGACCGTAACACGGCGATGTCATCCGCGCATGATCCGATATGAGGGAACCAATCACTTACCTGCATGCCACTTTGCCCGTATGGTTTGAAAGAGGTCTGCAGTGGGTAGATCTTGTTCCGTTGTTGTCCGTTGGCATCATTGATCACCACGACACGCACCTTCTTGAGCAGCTCGGGAGATTGAACTCGGCTGAAGGGTGTTTCTCCAATGCTCTTGCCCTGATACTGGTTGAGAGCAGGTTTGGGATCAAAGCTCTCCATGTGACTGACTCCCCCGCGCATGAACAGCCAAATCACATTTTTGGCTTTTGCTGGATGATGATGTTGGCCAAATCCCGGACCAGGAACCGCCATGGCCTCTTGGTGAAGGAGTGATTGCAACGCGATACTCCCGAACCCCAAGGCGCTTCGGTTCAGAAAGGAGCGACGGTTCATCGCGATTTGATTATCGTTGTGCACATGCCAGGGGCCGGGGCTTTTCATGATTAACGAATGGTGGCAAAATCATTGTGGTTGAGCAGAACATGAATCAGACTTGCGCGAGGTGATTGCGTGTTGGGATTTGAGTTCGATTCGTTTTCCTGTTGCCAGTTTGTGATACTGTCCAGGCATGCATTCATTTCTTCCGGCGTAGGTGTCCATCCCAATATGGTTTCAAACGCTAGCTTGACAAAAGATGCGTGACTGTCTCCGGCAATGCCGGTTTTTAAAGTCAATGCCTCTGTAATTCGAGTGGATGCATCCATGGAAAGACTGCTGTTGGCGAGCGCCAGAGCTTGTTGTGGGATGACGCTTTCGGACCGTCGGTAACAAGCTAAAATAGATGCATCATCAAACAGCGTCAGAAAGCGATGCTGATCGTCCCGCGAGTGCTTGAAATAGAGGCTTCGGCGATGCATGTTGGGATTCCCTTCCGGGTCAATCGTCGGTCCGCCCATTTGTGTGTGGAGCTGATTTGACAATTGAAGGATGCTGTCTCTGAGAATCTGTGACTCCATACGAATTGAGTTCTGTCTCCACACGAGTTCGTTATGCGGATCAACAATAAGATTGTCTGCCAAGGCGTTCGATTCTGAGCTGGATCTTTTGTAGGCCTGGCTCGTTACGATCAGCCTGTGAATTGGCTTCATCTTCCAATCATTCTCAATGAGGGTGATGGCAAGGAAATCCAGTAACTCCTGGAGTTTTGGCGGGCTTGTTTGTCGTCCGAAATCTGTCACGGGGTCTACCAATGGTGCCCCGAAATGTCGCATCCAAATGTGATTCACTGCGACACGAGCTGTGAGTGGGTGGTCAGGATGCGTGATCCACATTGCCAGAGCAGTCCGCCTTCCCGTGCTTGTTTTGGGGTAGGGTAAGAAGCGTTTCTTTTCGGTTTCCGCTGGAGATTCCAAAGCCTTGATAGATGCGCGCAGAGGGGTGTATTGAAGTGGGTTTTCCAGATGGCTCTGAATGTGTTGAGTTCGCTTTTCCTGAATCTGATCGAGTGTCTGTTTCAAAGCTTCTTTGCCATCATTTCCTGCTTCAACGGCTTGTCTGGCTTTGCTGATTTTCCAATCGAATCGGGCCAACTCATATTTGTATTCGGTCTTTGCTGCTTTTTCGTCCAATGCTTGCTGCTGGAAGGAGTCGGGCACCATTGCCTTATTCCGGATAGCCTCAAATTTAGCGGTGATCATGGCGGGGCGCAGTTTGGCGGCCATCCATTCATGCTCTTGTGTATCTCCGGTCTTACTGTTGGAGTGGTATGCGTCACCATCGCTTGAGTCTTTTTTCAATCCTGCTTCCAGGACATCGATGTGTGTCTGGGCTTCTTTCAAGAGCGTGTCTTTGACATGAGTCTGGATTTCCGGTCGGTATGCTGTTGGCGGCAAGATGATGGGGGTAATATTAAAAGGAACATGCCTTAAAAAAGCAGGAGGAGCGGGGTGCATCTTTTCTGAAATGTCCCGCTGCTTTTCATTTCCTCTTACGTGCACATAAGTCGGGGCTTCAGGATGCATGTCAAAGACTCTTGGTAATCCGTTTTTGTTCAAATCGGATTCTCCCGGAAGAGCGTCTGTTCGGATTTGATGAGGCTCCAGGATGGCTCTGAATTGATAGTAATCTCTGGCGGAAATAGGATCGTATTTGTGGTCGTGACATTTGCTGCACTGCATGGTCAATCCAAGGAATGCCTTTGAGGTATGCTCAATGGTCTTGTCCAACCACGTTGTTCTGTTGAAAAGGAAATAATTGCGCGCCAGAAACCCAGTCGCACGAAGCCGGTTCTGGTCTGTGGGATATAACTCATCAGCAGCCAGCATTTCCAAAATCATCTGATCATAACCCTTGTCTTCGTTGAGTGATTCCAGAATCCAGTCACGCCAATGCCAGATGTGTTTCTGGCTATACCTCAATTGTGTGCCAAGCCCAAACCAGTCACTGTATCTCCAGACATCCATCCAGTGCCTTCCCCATCTTTCGGCATGGTGTGGAGAGGCAAGAAGTTGATCCACTATTCGGCTGTATCCGGGTGCCTCGGGTGCATTCAGAAAATCTTCAATCTGTTCAGGCTCTGGAGGAAGTCCAACCAAATCGAGGAATAATCGCCGCATCAACAATCGCGGTTCTGCGGCTGCTTGTGGATTCAGGTTGTTTTCCTCATGATGTTGGGCGAGTATGGCGTCGATGGGATTTCTTGCAGGATGGTTCAGTTCTGGTTTGTCAGGGGGTAGAAAGGCCCAGTGGCTCAGTGGATCGTCTTCGGGCTTTTCATCGCTCGGACCAGGATGGCCAGCTCCGATCCACATTCGCAGGGCTTGAATGGTTTCCGTTTCTATGGGTTTGCCTTCAGGCGGCATCCGTTCCTCTGGGTCCGTTGAGATCAGACGCTGAAAAAGAGGGGGAAGATCCTTGCTTTCTACATCAAGGATATTGCCGTTGTTGCTGCCCCTTTCCATGAGCGTAACCGAGTCAAGCCGCAGTCCGCCTTTTTGTTTCAAAGCTCCGTGGCAAGCATAGCATCGCTCTTTAAACACAGGTTTGATTTGCTCAAGGTACAGTTGAAGGCTGTCGGCTCGACAGGAGAGATCCAACATCCATACAAGAAGCAATCCAATGTGACGCACGCGGTACATAGTATGACCGCTATTGAACACTGAGAGCGGATGGGCTGCCAGTATAAACTTGCGGCTTTCAAGGGTGAAATTGCATCCCTAGCCTGCAATCCCTGAGGGAGATGCAGCGCGTAGTATCCCTGTGGCATTTTCCATGCAGAATGGGCCGTTTTTCCGTGGTCATGTTGAAGGTCTTTCTGTATGTTTCGCCTCGTATGCGACGTCTAACAGCTATTCTATGGATGCTTTCTTTTTCAATCCTGCCGGAACTCCTGCACGCTCATGTTGGGGGACACCCATCTGTTCATGACACGGTGGCAGCGATTACGCTGAGGATGAAATCCGCATTTACTGAAGCCGAACTCAAGGCTTTGACTCCATATCAGGTGGAGGAGTTTCTGAATGAAGAGGAAAAGAAGATACTGAGCACTGAGCATGTCCATTTCAGAGTCAATGTACCTGTTGTCGTCAGCATTATTCGTGATCGGTCGCTCAAATCACAACCTTTCTGGATTCGTAGAAACGGTTGGAATTTAACGGGTATCGTGATCAAAATCAAAGATGTAGAAGTGGATGTCTGGCAGAAATCCTTCCCTGCGGGTGATGTGGGACTGGGCGTGAATTCTCTTGGATCGGGGGGGGCGCATTATATCCCGATCCTGAAACCTCAGAATGAAGGTGATGTGATCGAGGTCAGCGATATCTATCCAGGCCAGGTCCAGGCTGCTATCTTGAAGGACGGCGTCAAGCTCTATACCGATCAAGAGGACACCCTGGCAAGCGTGCCAGAACTGTTCAATGGGAGCGTGATCATTCAGACCAAGTATAACAGTCGACAAGATGCTTCTCTTGTGAACTATTTCAAATGGACCCAGTATCCCAGTACGCCTCATCCCGATCAGGTCGTGCTGACCTGGAGTGACGACCCTCAAACCCTGTCTCTTATACACATCTCCGAGCCCACGAGACCGAGGCTGATCT
>OJCR01000126.1_pt1 | contig 38284 bp, 36 predicted proteins | sample 1591611 | NCBI WGS metagenome assembly OJCR01 (sample SAMN05416815, study PRJEB24817) | seawater metagenome | isolation source: Sea water | place: Canada:Atlantic | collected 2013-07
CTACACGTAAGGAGTCGTCGGCAGCGTCAGATGTGTATAAGAGACAGTCTCAATAGATAACTTCGAGCCTGGTACATTGCGTGCTGAAGCGCTAATTAGTGAGAATATTGTCGCTCGTCATAGTGTCACAACGCCAGAGAACGCCACTGCGCTAACGCTACGACTCGACACCTCAGGTATTGCTCCTACTCCCTACGTGAAAGACAAAGTATTTATATACGCACAAATGGTAGATGCTAAGGGCAATCCTGTTCGCACAAATAACATCGAGCTGAATGCTGAAGTTGAAGGCGATATTAAATTATTAAATCAAAGCCCCATTACGACATCACGGGGAGAAGGTGCTTTATTAATTGAAATCGGTGAAACACTTAAAAACGCCGAAATCACGGTTACTGCCAAAGGTCTAAAACCTGCAACATTGTCACTTGAAAAGTAAGGAAAGACCCATGCATATATTAGTCACTGGGGGTGTTGGGATGGCAAGCCACCCGCACCTTAGAAGACATGGTGAAAGACAGTTGGCGGTGGCAGTCGTCTAACCCTAACGGCTATCGTGAAGCCTAACTGGTAGGAAAGTTAAGATGTTCTCAAAAATATTCGTAACCTCAATCGTCTTGGCTACTATGAGCTTAACTACAGCAGGCTCAAGTAGCGCAGTAAGTTTGACCAATACCACGTTACCCCCTACCCCCGTGACAGTAGAAAACGGTCGGTTGTTATGGGGCAACGGCGACCCAGTCTACTTGTTTGGTGCCAACTACAGTGCACCGTTTGCCTATGGTTATCGCGCTATTGCCCGGCGTGGAATCGATCACAAAGTCGCTATCGATATAGACGTCGACCATATGGCTCGGCTTAAGCTAAATGCCTATCGCATTCACGTATGGGACAAAGCCATCAGCGATAAAGAAGGCAATCTCATCGACAATGAATATCTTGAGTTATTCGATTATCTGATGATGCGCCTTCAAGAGCATGGCATTCGCGCTATCATCACTCCCATTGCATGGTGGGGAACGGGCTATCCCGAACCAGATCCCGCTGAGCCTGGATTTGCAGTGGGCTACAGCAAAAACGATATGAATGAAAAGCCTGCGCTTATTGCCGCCCAGCAGCGCTATCTGACTCAGTTTATGGCGCATAAAAACCGCTACACTGGGCAACCCCTTGGCAGCGACCCTGAAATTATCGCCTTTGAGCTTTTTAATGAGCCCAAACATCGCTTAGCTCCACAAAAGAGTGCGACGTATATCGAAACCTTAATTAAAACGGTTAAAGACGCAGGTGTTACCAAGCCTTTGTTCTATAACATTAGTGAACAAGGTGACCAGAGAGACTTTGCCAAAGCGGTATGTAACACGTCAATAGATGGTATCGCGTATCAGTGGTATCCCACTGGTTTATTAAAATACAGTGCGTTGAATACCAATGTACTGCCTGCGGTTTCAACGTATACCAACCCATTTAGTGATATCAGCGGGTGCAGTGATAAAGCGCGCATGATTTACGAATTTGACGCGGCGGATATCACAAATAGCGTAACGTACCCCGCGATGGCACGCAGCTTTCGCGACGCGGGGTTTCAATGGGCCACTCAGTTTGCTTACGACCCTGCGGTAATTGCAGACAGTAACTCAGACTACAATACTCACTACTTAAATTTATTGTATACGCCAGCGAAAGCAATAAGTTTGATGATTGCCGGTGAAGAGTTTCGTAATTTACCTCAGGACTATGAAGCTCCAGATTACCCGCAGAGTAACCAATTTCATCATACAACACTGGACTACCTCGCTGACTTGGCCGTGTTTGATGATACTAAACAGTTCTATTACACAAACAGCACCACTCGCAGCCCTAAAGATGTTGATAGCCTAACTCACATTGCAGGGGTTGGATCATCTGAGCTGGTTAAATACACGGGCTCCGGTGCATACTTCTTGGATAAACTGGGAGACTCGCAGTGGCGATTAGAGGTATTCCCCGATGTGATCAATCTACAAGACCCACATCAGAACTCTAGTCTTAACCGAGAAGTCAGTCGGTTGTCAGTTAAAGCCAATAGCATGACTCTTTTCCTTCCCGGTCTGGGCGAGCGCTTTGGGGTGACTGGTGTTAACGACGGCAACAACTACCAGTCTCAGGCTTCAGGAGGTAATTTCGTTGTCACGCCTGGGGTATATTGGCTATCACCATCAGAGGCAAAGCCACCAGGTGACATAGACTCGGCCTATTACTTACCGCCAATCAAACCAGGTGAAACCATAGTGACTCACCAACCCCAACGTCAGCGGACTCTTGGTGATACCCTGACCTTTAGTGCGACGGTGCAAAGTGTAACGCCTAATCCCCTCGTTACCTTAAATGTACGTTATGAGGGCCACAGTGACTTCGTTACTTTGCCTATGCAACAAGGAGATAAAGGGGTTTATCAAGTTACACTACCGAATGACAATACGTGGAAACTCTCAGGTAAATTGGAATACGCCTTTACCATTACTGACGGAAATACCACAGTAACTTACCCTGGTAAGCAACGTGGAAAACCGCAGGATTGGGATTTCTCGAATAATGCTTACTATCACACGATATTGCAACCTGCAGGCAGTCCAGTACTTCTCTTTAACCCAAGCGAAGCGAGAGGGACGTTTGTACCACCGCAAAACACGGTGAGCTGGCCGGCCTCTTCGGCGACCACCGATGGCGAAACAGTTACGCTCAAAGTCTTTGACGATAACCTTCAATCTGGTGGGCCATTACTGCGTACGGATCTCCCTAAAAATGCCACTTTGATAGACCGTACCTTGAAAAAATATAACGCTATTGCACTACGCGTTCGTTCATTAGGCAATAGCGACCGGTTGCAATTTGGCGTTATTGCTAACGATGGGCTGGCCTACGGCACTGATTTTACTGTAAGTGACGAATGGAAAACCTTGATTCTTCCTGTTTCGGCCCTAAAACCCACGGCGACCTTATTAACTCGTGCGTACCCTATGTTTATGCCAGTTACCATGGGGCCATTTGACGAGCAACCTCCTTTGGATATTCACCAGATCACAGGGCTTCAATTTATATTACCACCACTCAAACGCGCACCTAAAAACGGTTGGCGTGGCATTGAAGTGGGTAAAGTTGCACTGGTGAAGATGGAATAAGCTAAGTTACCGTAAGCATCTCCTCCATTTCCAACCTCACGCTAAAGTGATGAGTTTGGAAATGGAGTTCGGGATCACCAATTATTCAGGCGCGACGACTGGTAAAAAGGATTGGGTTGGTGTCACGTAAGATAACTTTTTAACTCACCTGATTAGCAAGTGACGCTGAACTATAGATTTTCGTAGAGCTCCAAATGAAGCCGTACTATCGCATGATTAATTGACCATAACTTTACTCCACCTTTCATCGAAAAGTGGTTTAAAAAATAAAGGATATCCATCTGCTGCAAAATTGATGTCTCTAAAAATTTGATTTTGCTTAGGGTTAGACATGATGTCCGTAAATGCATTATCTAAAGCATTAGTGACTATATGCCCTAGCTCACTTTTAGAACAAAGTACGCGTTTTGTTCCTCTTAACTCTTGCGATAGTTCGCTGATTTGATAAACATGAAGCACGTCGAGCTCTTCTTTTGGTAATACTGAAAACTCGCGGTGACCTACATATCCAAAGTCAATTCTGCCACTTTCCAGTAGCTCAATTGTATGCATGCCTAAATCTTTCCCTAAACCATTTAAACGCACCACATTATTCGGTGTAGCCCATTGCTCGACCGTATCGGCATAAACGTTGTTCACTTCGTCGTAAAGCACCGTTCTCAAGTTTTGTCGAAGAAGTGTTCGCAATGAAACGGACTCAAAATAACCCAACATTGGGTTAGCATGCCCGGCGACTAACTTCTTATTCGAGGAGGAATGTAATGCTTTTTTAGCAGCGATCAGTAGCGGTAAGTTAATAGAGGTAGGTTGGGTGAAATATCCCCATTCTACTCGTTCCTTCTGATAGGCAGCCCCATAAAAGCAATAAACTTTTTCAGAAGAATGCGTATTCCGGACTAGCGACCATGCACGCTTCACTGGGTAAACTTCAAACTTATGTTCATAACCATTTAAGTATGTAGAAAGATAGGCCATTACGTCGTAAAGCGGGCCCGCTGTAATGCTGACACCATTGCCTTCAAGTCCAAGCTCTGGTGGGCGTACCCAGGTCACTGTAGGCTTTTGAAAAGTGCATTTTTCACCTTCACATTTTCCACCTGTTTGGGCAAATAACATGCCGCTCTTTAGGGACAACAAAAGAAAAGCCACCACTGTTACTACTACTGACACTGTAAAACCCGATTTTTCTTACATGAGAATCTTAAACGCTCGCTGTTCACGCTTATTTGGTAAACCGCATAGGTGAATACTGAAATCATTTTAAGATAATTGAGAGAAGCTATGGCGGGCATCAATCTCATAATTAAGCGAACTTAGCTCAAAACAAAAAGCCGCTATAAAGCGGCTCTTATAATATTTTTAACACGTGATATGTATCAGGTAAACGGACTAGAACGGAATATCGTCGTCAAAATCGAAGTCTGGTTCAGCCATAGGCGGAGTCTTAGGCTGTGACGGGTTACCACCCTGCGGCGCTTGATTATAACCACCGCCTTGGCCCTGGCTCTGGTTATAGCCGCCTTGCTGGCCTCCACCTTGTTGTGGAGCCTGGTTGTAACCACCTTGCGCTGGCGCTTGATTATAACCGCCTTGGTTGTTTTGAGGACGCTGGTAACCGCCGTTTCCGCCGCCACCATCACCGCCGCGACCGCCAAGCATTTGCATTTGATCTACGATAATTTCAGTGGTGTACTTATCCTGACCTTGCTGATCTTGCCACTTACGCGTTTGCAATTTACCTTCTACGTAAATTTGCGAGCCCTTTTTCAGGTACTCTCCGGCAATTTCTGCTAAGCGACGGTACATTGTAAGGCGGTGCCACTCAGTGCGCTCTTGAACCTGACCCTGTTGGTCTTTCCAGCTTTCGCTAGTTGCTAGGCTTAAGTTCGCAACGGCGTTTCCGTTAGGCATGTATCTAACTTCAGGATCATTGCCAAGGTTTCCAACAAGAATAACCTTATTAACGCCTTTCGTTGCCATTGATGTCTCCTGTAACGTTTTTAGTGGCTTGCTGCATAACTCTTTTAACTAAGACATCAGCAAGCGCGAAAGTTCATCGAATATTAGCCGGTTAGTATATCGTATTTTATTGGGGAAATTTGAAGTTTTTCGCCCCACTTATACGCTACCAACTGCAACACATTCTAGAACTTAGCAAAATTTATTGTCAGCGTCTTCTGAACTTTCGCGTTGTTTTTCATAAAGTATGATAAGGGCGTATGAAGTAAATACGCCCTATCAATTTTACCACCAGGTAATGTAAAACGCTGCTGTAACAAGCACTACGGCTATTGATGCAACGTTGAACCCTTTCGTGGTTTTAAATTCAACATCGTTTATATCAACGGCGTTTTCACTGACCCCTTTTTTCTCTAGAAGCGAAACAACTACAGCAAGCGCAACGCAAAGTAGGAATACGATACCCACGCGGTCGATGAACGGTAGTTCTGGCCAAACTTGTCTAAATACAATACTCAGTACAAACGAGCCGAGGGCGGCAAGCAAACCACCGTTCGCCGTCGTTTTCTTCCAAAACATACCCAGCACGAACAGCGCGCAAATTCCTGGTGTAAAGAAACCAGTAAACTCCTGAATGTATTGGAACGCTTGGTCGAAATTGCCCAATAGCGGCTTGGCAACAATCATGGCGATTATCAGTGCTACAAAGCTCACTATACGCCCTACTTTCACGTAGTGCTGCTGAGACTCGTTAGGACGCTTATCTTTATATAAGTCCATAGTGAAAATAGTAGAGACACTGTTTGTCATTGACGCAAGTGAAGAGACGATAGCCGCAACTAACGCCGCAAAAATTATCCCCTTAAGACCTACAGGCATAAGCGTCATTAAGCTTGGGTAAGCTTGATCTGGCTTAGCTAAGTCAGGCACGATAAGTACTGCAGCTATTCCAGGTAGCACGACGATTAGCGGCATAAGTAGCTTTAAGAAAGCCGCAAAGGCAATCCCTTTTTGTGCTTCCTGTACGCTTTTTGCGGCTAACGTTCTTTGAATAATGTATTGGTTAAAGCCCCAGTACGACAAGTTCATTATCCACATACCGCCTACCAGCACTGAAATACCCGGTAAATCCATATAGTGCGGATTGTCTTTCGACAGGATCATGTCGAACTTTTCTGGCAACTTGTTAGTTAAATCGACGAAACCTTGAATAGCGCCATTGCCGTCACTGATTAAGTTCAGCGCAGTATATGAAAGGAACAAACCGCCCAGTACCAATAAAACCACTTGAATAATGTCGGTCAAGGCTACAGCTTTAAGACCGCCGTAAAGGGAATAGGTTAGCGAGAAAAGGCCAAGGAACATCATGCCGTAAATCATATCCACACCTGCGATGGTGTTAATGGCAAGGGCACCAAGCCAAAGCACGGCGGTGAGGTTTACGAAGACATACACGCCTAGCCAAAAGATAGCCATGACTTTTCGCACGCGATGGTCGTAGCGCTGCTCTAAAAATTGAGGCATGGTGTAAATCTTGTGTTTTAAGAAAATCGGTAAAAAGAACTTACCTACAATAAGCAGCGTGATGGCGGCCATCCACTCGTAAGAAGCTATGGCGAGGCCTAATTGATATCCCGAGCCGGACATACCAATGATTTGCTCGGCTGATATATTGGCCGCTATTAGTGATGCGCCAATTGCCCACCAAGGTAAGCTTGAGCCTGCAAGAAAGTAATCGTTTGTATCTTTTTGGTGGCCCTGCTTTTCACGAGAAACCCACCACGCAATTCCAACGAGCGCGACGACATATACCACAAATAATGTGATATCTATTGATGCTAATTTCATAGTTTTTCCCAAAGTTTTTATTTTGGGTGCGGCGATTATTTTTATGCAGGGAACACAGGTGAAAAATTGTTTTTATTATTCTATTGGTTTTTGCCACACCGATGTCACGTTTTTAAAAACGCGTTTAATCAAACAAGTGTTCATTCTTATGCAACTCAACGTTGCCCAAAACCACACTTGTCTAAGCTCATATTAGTATCACACTTTGTTTACTTTTTTTAACTAGATTTAATATTTTTCATAAATTTGTCCTTCGCGGTTACATTTCGAGCGAGATATAAGAAGATTAGGATAAGAAACCTAGGTAGCTAGTTCTTCATACCGTATTTTTGCAGTGTGCCTAACTCGTTTCAGCAAAGGCACCTTGAGCAGCGGTACACACGTAAATATCAGCGTTATACCCTGTTTCAGCAAAGTACTTATCGGCAACTATCTGCTTCACAGCTTCAACTTTGTCGGATGGCGCAAGTGCCACTACGCACCCGCCAAAGCCGCCTCCAGTCATTCGAACACCACCAGATTTGCCTAATACTTCACCAATAATCTCAACTAAATAATCAATTGGGCGAACAGTAATTTCAAAGTCGTCGCACATAGAAATGTGGGATTGGGCCATAGCTTCGCTCACCGTTTCGATATCACCATTTTTTAAAGCTTGGCTAGCTGCAAGCGTCCGTGCATTTTCAGTAATGATGTGCCTTGCGCGGCGATAAACCACGTCGGGCATATGCGGCTTGGCTTCTTCCAGCATTTCAATGGTTGCTTCACGCAATGAAGACACACCAAGAAGAGATGCACCTTGCTCGCACTGCTCGCGACGCAGGTTGTATTCACTATCAACCAAGCCACGTTTTACGTTTGAATTAATAATAACGATTTGATGTGAGTCAGGCAGCGGCGAATGCTCAATGGCCAGCGACTGACAATCAAGTAACATGGCATTACCTTCGTTACCCATTGCCGAAATTAGCTGGTCCATAATACCGCATGAACAGCCCACAAAAGTATTCTCTGCTTTTTGACCAAGCAGCGCGGCCTGCACACCATCAAGAGGCAACTCATACAGCGCGCTTAACGCTTTTAATATAGCCACTTCAAAAGATGCCGAAGAGCTTAACCCAGCGCCTTGTGGCACATTGCCCGTAACCAATAAGTTAGCGCCGCCAAAATCTGGAATGGCCTCTTTAAGTACTTTCACTACGCCGCGAACATAGTTTGCCCACCCTTGTTCTTCGTCATAGTTAATGTCTGACAACGAGAACTGGTTTTGCTGATTTTCGTAATCCATCGCGGTAACCACGATGCCATTATCTGCGCGCTTTGTTGCCGCAACCCACGTTCCAAAATTGATTGCAGCCGGAAATACGAACCCTTCGTTATAATCGGTATGCTCACCAATAATGTTCACTCGACCCGGCGCATGTGCGATTAACGCTGGCGCTTCGCCATACTGCGCTTCAAATTTTGAAGAAAGTACTTGGTTATCCATTCGTCTTCTCACGTTTTTTATAGTGCACTGTAGGCAGTGCTTTTAATCTGTCTGCTGCTTGTTCAGGCGTTAAATCGCGCTGAGCCTCTGCCATCATTTCATAGCCAACCATAAACTTGCGCACGCTCGCTGAACGAAGAAGTGGCGGGAAGAAATGCGCGTGAAGCGTCCATTCTTGGTGTTCTTCATTATCGAACGGCGCACTGTGCCACCCCATTGAATAAGGGAAAGACGTCTCAAATAAATTATCGTATTTTGCGGTTATCTCACCAATAATTTTGGCAAGTGATAGCGACTGATAATCAGATAGTTTATGCAGGGATTGCACGTTGAAACGAGGTAATAGTAACGTTTCAAAGGGCCACGCAGCCCAATACGGAACAACAACGACCCAATCGTCATTCTGACAAACCACACGCGCTTGCTTCGTCACTTCCTGTTCTGCGTAGTCTAAAAGCATAGGCGTGCCGTTTTCAGTGAAGTATTGCTTTAACTGCGATACTTTCTTGGCAGGGTCAGTGGGTATGTGTTGCTGTGCCCACACCTGTCCATGAGGGTGCGGGTTCGAGCAGCCCATCATGGAGCCTTTGTTCTCAAAAACCTGAACCCAGCGATAGGTCTCACCTAGTTCAGCAGTTTGCGCTTTCCACGTGTTAACTACGTCTACTCGCTCTTCATCAGTAAGCTCAGGCAGTGTTTTGCTGTGGTCAGGTGAAAAACAAATAACACGGCTACACCCCTGTTCGGTTTCAAACTGAAATAGGCCCTTTTTCTCGCTAGCTTGTTCTGTGTCTTGCTTAAGTGCGGCAAAGTCATTTTGAAAAACAAACGTGCCTTTGTAATCAGGGTTCACTTCCCCGTTTACTCGCGTATTGGTTGGACACAAATAACACGTAGGATCATAAGACGGCTTTTGCTCGTTGTTAGGCTCTTCTGAGGCTCCTTGCCAAGGACGCTTAGCACGGTGAGGCGACACTAACACCCACTCCCCCAACAATGGATTGTAACGGCGATGTGGATCGTTTGTAGGATCGAAGGGCGTTCCCATAATCACTCTCTCTGAATAGGCCAGCTACGCTCTAGTGCGCAACTTAAAATAGGGTTAAACGTTTACCCTAACAATAATATAGCATGCGTTCCGGTTTATCAATTAAGTAACAAAGAAAAATAATTGTTAAATTAATAACAATTAATTTTCTTTTACTAGTGTAGCGGAATTAGCCGGCTCTAAACTTATAGCGGATAGCGGCTTTAAAGGTTTCCTCAGGCTTAACGAAGCAGTTAGGGAAAGCCGGCTTATTCGGCGCATCGGGAAAATGTTGTGGCTCTAAACACAGGGCGCCGAGTTGTTCATCACTCTCAAGGCTACCTGTATAAAACTGCAAGCCTGGTAGTGTAGTGAATAACTCCATCGAAATACCTGTATCAGGCGCCATTACAGTGGCTTGGGGTTCACTACCCTTTGCCGCACGAAGTACGTAGTTGTGATCGTACCCACCAACCCTATCAAACAACGCATGCGATGTTTGTTGACTCGCTCTTTTTTCAATGGGGGTTAGTGATAAGAAATCGAATGGCGTACCGCCAATGTCCACTAATTTACCGGTCGGTAATAGCGAGCTGTCGGCATCAGTCACTTGTTCAGCATCAATGTGTAGCAGGGTACTCCCCACTTTATCGTCGTCACTTAAGGTGAAGTACGCGTGTTGGGTAAAGCTCAACGGGGTTTCTTTGTCTGTCGTAGCAGAAAGTTCGAGTGAAAGTTCATTGTCATTGTTTAATGTATAACAGGCTTCAACTTTCACATTACCCGGAAAACCGCCTTCCCCGTCAGGACTATGCAATTTAAAGGTTACGCTAGCACTGTTGTCTAACTCGTCCGTACTTGCCTGCCATATTTTTTTGTGAAAACCAGCAAAGCCACCATGTAGGTTGTGCTCTCCACCATTTTTATCCAGCGTGTACTGCGTACCATTTAAGAAAAAGGTGCCATGACCTATTCTATTTGCATAACGCCCTACAATCGCACCGCGATAGCTAGGGTCGTCGATGTACTCTTGCAAAGTATCAAAGGTCTGAACACAGTGTATTGGTTTTCCCTCGGCATTTGGCACAGTGATGTCTTTTATAATACCGCCGTAATTTAGCAAGGTAACAGACATGCCATTGGCGTTATTTAATGTGAAAGCCTTGACCGTGCTACCGTTTACTTCACCGAATACAGATACGTTTATTTTCATAACAATATTTTTACCTTAATCTGCACAACTAAGGCGCTAGAGAACAGGCCTTAGGCTCACCTATTTAAATACAAACGGTGGAATTTGAATAATAAAGCGCAGAGAGGTTATACGTTTTCCGTTCTATTTTGTAGCGTATAGCTGAATAAATATAAAAGGTGGGACCACTTTAAATTAAATAAATTCGCCCCTTTCAAACGCAAATAACGTCGATTATTTATAAATTTGCTTAAGTGAGATGTTTATCTTTTTTTGTAAATATATTGTACGCTATGTCTATTAGGCCTAATCGCCCCCATGCAATAAAAACGAAGTTTGAAAAGAAAATGGCAACAATAAAAGATATAGCCCAAGCCGCTGGTGTCTCATTGGCTACCGTATCAAGGGTTATTAATAATGGCCCGAAAGTGGGCAATGACACACGCAAGCGCGTTAAAAAAATCATGGAAGAAATGGGATATCGTCCCAACGCTAATGCGCGTGCGCTTGTAACAAAACGCAGTGCGTCGCTAGGTGTGGTCATCGCTGAACTTCACGATCCGTTTTTTGCCATGCTCGCCCACGGCGTCGAGTCGATAACGCGAAAGAACAACGTTCAAATATTGTTGAGCGCGGGCTCCATAGAAAAAGAAACCGAACTTCGCGCTATTGAAACCTTGTTAGAACACCGCGTAGAAGCCATGGTTGTTCACAGTAAAGCGCTAGATGATGAAACGCTTATCGGCTTTGCTAAACAAGTCCCTGGCTTTGTGCTGATAAATAGATATATTCCTGAAATTGCAAATAGGTGCGTGTGGCTAGATAACGTGACAGGCGGCCGCCTTATGGCCGAATATGCCATCAGTCAGGGTCATAAGCATTTAGCAGTAATTAGTAGCCAATATCGTATCGACGACCCTAACCACCGTTTAGAAGGTATTAGAAACGCTGTCGACAACGCAAAGTTAAGTTTGACTGAGAGTATGATTGAGTATGCCACCCCCGATCAGGAGGGCGGTGAATTAGCGATGCAGAATTTGCTTGCCACAGGCGCCCAATTTACTGCCGTGTTAGCATACAACGATGCAATGGCTTCAGGGGCGATGACAATGCTGCAAGATCATGGCATTTGTGTGCCCGACCAAGTGTCGGTAATGGGTTACGATGACGTATTGCTCGCTAAATACTGCCGACCTAAATTAACCACGCTTCGATACCCTGTGGAAATGATGGCAGCCAAAGCGGCTGAACTCGCATTGAAATATGCATCGGGCAGTAAGCCAGAAGACGGCCTAACATTTAAATATACCCCAACGGTAGTCAAACGCGACTCCATCATTCGAATTTAATACACGTTCTGGTACAGTTTTTTAAACCACATCCTATCGATGGCTATATAGCAATTATTAATACCCGCCGACGGCGGGTATTTTTTTAGCTAATTCTACGTGGTTTGGTGGCTGATTAATCGCAATTCGTTGTAATACTGCTCAAGCGTATTCTGAAAATTTTATGACAGTAAAGTATTGACAAAAATCACTGCTTGATCGTTTTGCTCCAGACTTTTATCCCCAATGGGGAAAATTGCCTGATCCTGTATGGCTTTACGATCAAATAATATTAAGATCAGCATCAATGGCTCTACAGCGCTTGATTTAACTGATTTTTCGTGATCCGACCAGAAAGTGCCTTTAAGATCGTGATCAGTTGTTCTATATGGCTATTAACAGACTTACCAACAAGGTTTTCCACGAGTTATCCACAACGAGTAAGGAACTCTTTATTGTGTAAATCTAGCTAAAAACTGGCGGTACTGTTCAATGGAATAGTCGCTTTTTAACGTTGCATTGTGGGTAGCGCTAGGAATAACTGAAATATACTTTTCGCTGCTTGATGCATCTTTTAGCAACTGCTGGCTGATGGGATAAGGCGTTATCTTATCGTATTCACCTACTAGCAACCAAAGCGGGCCATCATAATGGCGCAGAATTGGCGCAATTTGCATGCTATGCACTTCGTCGTGAAGCTTCATATTAGTAAACGAGTTAGAAAACCCTGGTATCATGTTGGCAATTAAGTCTGAAATATTATTAAACGCGCCATCTAATACTAGTGCGTCAATACGCCGATTAGCGGCCACATAGCTTGCGAAATAACTGCCAATGCCTCGACCGTGAACAATTGTAGGAATAGACGCGTCGAATGCACTTTTTACATAGTCAAACTGGGTTAACGCATCTTGTTTAATAGCGTTAATGCTTAAGTCTTCTGCTTTATCGCTAGCGCCCACCCCCTGATAGTCTAACCACAAAATATTTGCGGGTAGCTTCCCTAGCCTATGTATAACGCTATTATTTTCGCTTATCGGCATGCGATTGTCGGCAAAAAACACAATATTAACGATAGGGTTGGGATAAGAAACCGCAACACCTCGAAGGGTAAGGCCCTCTTTGTTTTTTACTTCAATACGGGTAATACCCGCAGCAGTTTTATCGTTTTGAATGGCAGCATGTAGCTTAGTGGTATCAATGGGCTGTTGTTGAGAGTCTTGATGAAAGAAGGCCGAAGGGGACACGTTAATTGCACACCCAATAAGTGAAACACTTGCAACTACACTGATTACCGCGTTTTTTAAGCTCATCATTAAAGAACTGTCCGTGTTGATTGGTTATAGCGAAATTTATTTTCAGGTTATATAGGTGTAATGGTTGTGTCGCTGACCAACAGTCCCTCACCTATGCTAAACAAGCTGTAACAGTTTGCAACAGTTGTTCTGTTTCTTAGCGATACAAACTTTCTTATACTAAAGACAATATTACTTGCATAATTTATCTGCATTAAACAAAAATAATTTAATGAAAAGTAGAACATTTTCCATGTCTTACGCTACATCACCAGCTCGACTTATTGTTGCCTGCTGTGCCCTACCCTTGCTTATTGCCTGCGAGTCTACGCCACCCGAGCTTGATTCATCATTAATTCCTGCGTCGCAGAGAAAAGACTATCAGCTAACCATGTCTAAAGCGAAAGCTTGTCCAATTAACTTGGCAGAATTAATCGACATACGGTCGAGTAAAGACTTGCTCGTTGGAAGCAGTAATGGAATAGAAGACACGCTCTATTCACTGTTACAGCAAAGCTTAGAAGCGATGAATGTTAGCCCAGATATTGAAGCAGCCAATAGCGTTAAAGTAGTACTAAACCGCGCGTTTATAAAAAGCTTAGGAAGTAATATGGTTGCCACTGTGGTGCTTAAGGTTAAGTACAAGCCTGACTATGCAGATGAGTATTCACCGGCCACCACCTTCAAAGGGCAAAGCGTGAATGTAAACGCCAGTGTCAGTGAAAAAGAGAGCAATCAGATTGCTATCGATGCCATGAAAACCGCCATTGATGATGCCACCAAACGTATAAAGTCGTCACTGTTACACAATTGCAAAAATGCGCTAAGCGAACTAGAGGCGGTATAAGCTTAAGAAATTATAGAGTGAACGCGATTGAGTGAGCGTAAGCGCTAAGCTCGAACTTTCAATCGGGCTAAGATTCAGTAGATAAGCCGCGTATTATCGACCATAAAGCACGCCATGCCACCGTCAACGGCCGCTTTTCGGCCCATGTCGGTATCTTCAAACACCACACAATGCTGTGGTGCAACGCCCATTAATTCCGCAGCACGTAAAAAGGTTTCAGGATGTGGTTTGCCTTTGCTTACATCATCTGCGGTTACCAACGCCGATAACTGGGCGAGTAAGCCATGCTCATTTAACACCATTTGCGCGTGCTGCCTATCTGAGCCTGTCCCCACAGCAATGGGTACGCTTCCCTTATAGTGATTAAACACGTCCAGGGTATCTTGAATAAGTCTGGGAACATGGTCTAGCCCTTCAAAGGCCTGTTTTTTATATAGAGCAACCTTTGCAGGATCATGGCTTTTGCCATACTTGGCATTCATGAGGTGTACGGTTTCAAAGGTAGGAACGCCACCTAAACTATATTGATAGTCTCGGTCGAAGGGGTAGTCGAACGCGTCACACGTAAGCTGCCACGCATCAATATGTGCGCCCATTGAATCGACCAAGGTGCCGTCCATGTCAAAAATGATGGCTTTGTAACTACTTAGGTCAATCATGGTGCTCCCTTCCTTTTTAACAAATCTTGTGGTGCTAACCTGTTTTGGTTTTTAATGCACTGCCCTTTTTACGCTGACAACACATCTCGCGCTTTGACCGCGTCAAAGTCGCGGTCAACCTTAAGGTATACCGCGTTATTTTGACTGTTTAATGTCACTTCTAGTACACCTGGTACTCGCATTAGTTCTGCTTCGATGCTGGAGATATTTGAATTATCAAACTCACCGTTCATCATCACACGCTTAACACGGCTCGCTTCTTTCACCCCAAAAATGATGAAGAGCCAAAGCAATGTGCTGGCAGCGCCAATACCGTAGGCGATGTCTTGAGACCAAATATCAGTAACCAAACCAGATATTACGCCTCCCAAAAATGCACCAAAAAACTGGAAACTGGCGTAAAGCCCCATGGCCGTTCCTTTTTGCCCAGCCGGCGCAATGCTCGACACCAACGCAGGAAAATTCGCTTCTAAGTAATTAAAGCCAGTAAAGAACAGCACGACCGCTGCCGTCACCCACCACCAGCTGTGGTCTTCCAAGCTAAGCGCTAAAAATGCGCCACCCATTAACACTACACCTGTGACAAGCAGCGATTTAGGCGTTCGCCCCCTTGCCATCCCCATCATTATAATAAGGCCAACAATGGATGCGCCTAGTACAGGTAAATAAACGGTCCAATGGCTGTCCAACGCCATATCGAAATTTAGCAGCGTGACCGGAAGCTGCACGAAAAGCAGCGTTATCATCATGTGTAAAATCATCACGCTGATATTTAAACGCCATAACTGAGATGAAAATACTAAACGTTTTAGCTGATCTTTTTGAGGAAGTGTATCGCCACTGCTCAGCTGTACACCGTTTGGGACAACCCATTTAACCAGCGGCATGCATAGAATGGCCAAGATGCCAGTAATGCCGAAAACGCCTGCAAGGCCATAGCTGTTGGCAATAAGTGGCCCTAAAATAACGGCCAAATAGAACGAAAAGCCAATGGCGATTCCTATGATGGCTAATACTTTAGCCCGCTGACTTTCGCGGCTTACGTCGGTAGCAAGTGCCATTATTGCACCTGCAATGGCTCCCGCACCTTGAAGAATACGCCCTACAATCATCATGACCATACTGTCGGCATTCGCGGCCACAAAGCTTCCCAATGCAAATACGGCAAGCCCTAACAAAATGACAGGTTTGCGCCCCCATTTATCAGACATCATGCCCATGGGAATTTGAAGCGCGGCCTGCGTTAGACCATATCCCCCCACGGCAAGCCCCACCAATAGCGGAGAATAGTCAGGGTAGTCCATAGCAGCAACCGCCAAAACTGGCATAACCATGAACAACCCCATCATGCGTAAAACGTAAACGGAGGCAAGTGCAAGCGCGGCGCGTAATTCCAAAGCGTTCAAAGCGTCTGTGTCCCTCAATAAGTAAAATCAAAAAAACAAAAAAGCGCGCAGAGAACACCGGTTTCTGCTGCAAGAAGAATAAAGTCGCGAAGTGTAGCATAATACCAGTCCGCATAGATAATTACACACTCAGAAGGGCGAGTTTAAAATGTCCGTACTCTTTGTTGTGTCACCTTGATGTAGAACCACTATACCTGCGGTAACACGCCGCGATTACGAACATTTTAAGTCTCGCTGAGTGTGTAATTATCTATGCGGACTGGTATCACTTACGCCCACTTACCTTAAATTCGATTAATGCAATCAACGCTGGCGTTAATCATTTGCATAGTGTGGGGTTTAAAAGTGAGGAATAAACCACCACATTGAACAACTACAAGGCGAGTAAACACCGGTAAGGTGATCTGCTCCCTCTACTCACAGTATAACTTGAATGTCATATCACTTTAGTTGACACCTATGGCATACTGATTCTTTTTCTCTCATTTAGGCTTCAATGGATAAAATCGAAATTCGCGGTGCTCGCACCCACAACTTGAAAAACATCGATTTAACACTGCCACGAGACAAACTGGTGGTGATAACCGGCCTTTCTGGCTCGGGTAAATCGTCTCTAGCATTTGACACGCTATACGCAGAAGGCCAACGACGTTATGTTGAGTCTTTGTCTGCCTATGCCCGTCAGTTCCTTTCCATGATGGAAAAACCCGATGTTGATCATATTGAGGGTTTATCGCCTGCAATATCCATTGAGCAAAAATCAACGTCACACAACCCTCGCTCTACCGTAGGTACCATCACCGAAGTTTACGATTACTTGCGACTGATGTTTGCCCGTGTAGGTACGCCTCGCTGCCCTGATCACGATGTACCGCTAGACGCCCAGACCGTCAGTCAAATGGTGGATAAAGTGTTGGCGATGCCAGAAGGCAGTAAGCTAATGCTATTAGCGCCTATCGTTAAAGAGCGTAAAGGTGAACACGTAAAAGCTTTGCAAAACCTCTCAGCACAGGGCTTTATTCGTGCGCGCATTGATGGAGAGGTATGTGACCTATCGGATCCGCCGCCGCTAGACCTGCACAAGAAGCACACCATCGAAGTGGTGGTAGATCGTTTCAAGGTGCGCGACGACATGGCGCTTCGGTTATCTGAGTCATTTGAAACGGCACTTAGTCTTGCTGGAGGAAACGCTGTCGTAGCAGATATGGACGACAAAGACGCTGAAGAAATTGTCTTTTCAGCTAACTTTGCATGTCCGCACTGCGGCTACAGCATTAGCGAGCTTGAGCCTCGACTGTTCTCGTTTAACAACCCAGCGGGCGCGTGTCCAACATGTGACGGTTTAGGTACGAGACAATTTTTCGACCCGGCACGCGTGGTTGGCAATACCGAATTAAGCCTCTCTGGCGGGGCAATACGCGGCTGGGATAAGCGCAGTTATTATTACTTCCAAATGCTTCAGGCGGTCGCTGATCACTACGATTTTAGCCTTACCGCTCCGTTTGAAGAGCTAGATAAAAAGCACCAAGATATCGTGCTTTATGGTTCGAAAGGTAAGTCGTTATCGTTTAAATACATAAACGAGCGGGGCGATGTAATGGAGCGCAAACATCCATTTGAGGGCATCATTCCCAATATGGAGCGCCGCTATCGCGAAACTGAGTCAAACTCGGTACGCGAAGAGTTAGCCAAATACTTAAGTCAGCAGCATTGCAGTAGCTGCAACGGCACACGGCTTCGCGTGGAAGCCCGAAATGTGTTTATTCAAGACACTAACTTGCCTGCTATTGCAAATATGTCTATTGCCGATGCGTATGGCTTTTTCGAAACGTTACAGTTAGAAGGTCAGCGCGCGCAAATAGCCGAAAAGATTTTAAAAGAAATCATGGACCGTTTGCGCTTTTTGGTAAACGTAGGCCTTAACTATCTGTCTATGTCGCGAAGCGCCGATACCCTATCAGGTGGTGAAGCCCAGCGTATTCGATTGGCAAGCCAGATTGGCGCTGGTCTAGTGGGCGTTATGTATGTGCTGGATGAGCCTTCAATTGGTCTGCACCAGCGAGACAATGAGCGCCTGCTCAATACGCTTACTCACTTACGCGACCTCGGTAACACCGTACTCGTTGTTGAGCACGACGAAGACGCTATCCGTGAAGCCGACTATATTGTAGATATTGGCCCAGGTGCCGGTGTACACGGTGGTGAAATTATTGCCGAAGGGTCACTGGAAGACATCAAAAATAGTGAAGACTCACTTACTGGAAAGTATCTGTCGGGTAGAGAGAAAATTGATATTCCGGCTTCGCGTACACCTGTAAAAGACGACAAATGGTTGGAACTTACAGGCGCAACAGGTAATAACTTGCAATCGGTAGACTTACGCATTCCCACGGGCGTAATGACGTGTGTAACAGGCGTTTCAGGCTCGGGTAAATCGACGCTAATAAACGACACCTTTTACAAGATTGCCCAGCGTGAATTAAACAAAGCAACCACGTCGGAGCCTGCGCCGCATAAATCGATGACGGGCCTAGAGCTGCTCGACAAAGTCGTAGACATCGACCAGAGCCCTATCGGCAGAACGCCACGTTCAAATCCAGCCACCTATGCGGGTATTTTCACGCCTATTCGTGAAATGTTTGCTGGCACGCAGGAGTCTCGCTCCCGCGGTTACAAGCCGGGTCGCTTTAGCTTCAACGTTAAAGGCGGGCGCTGTGAAGCGTGTCAGGGTGATGGTGTGATTAAAGTGGAAATGCACTTCTTGCCAGATGTATATGTGCCTTGCGATGTGTGCCAGGGCAAACGCTATAACCGCGAAACCCTAGAGATAAAGTACAAAGACAAGAATATTCATGAAGTGCTGGAAATGACCGTGGAAGATGCGCGCGAGTTCTTCGATGCAATTCCATCTATTTCGCGCAAATTGCAAACGCTTATGGATGTGGGTTTGTCTTATATTCGACTTGGTCAAGCGGCTACCACGTTATCTGGTGGTGAAGCGCAGCGAGTGAAATTGGCGAAAGAGTTGTCAAAAAGAGACACTGGGCAGACACTTTACATCTTGGATGAGCCAACCACGGGTTTGCACTTCCACGATATTAAACAGTTATTGGCCGTACTTCACAGACTTCGCGATCACGGTAATACCGTTGTGGTTATTGAGCATAACCTAGATGTGATTAAAACCGCAGACTGGATTGTCGACCTTGGACCGGAGGGGGGATCCGGAGGTGGCCAGATTATTGCAGAAGGAACACCTGAGCATGTGGCAGAACAAGAAGTTTCACATACTGGACGATTCCTTAAGCCCATGCTCACACAAGCTTGAGCCGGTTTGGATGTAAATTCCTAGGCGTTAAGCGCACTGTCTCTTTTGGCTAGCAGTTGTGTACTTTACACAGCTGCTTGTAAAAAGTGCGCGTTGACGTTTATTTACACGTTTTTTCATGCTGGTCAGAGCTTGTTTTGGCAAATCATACGTTACGATGATTTATGTGAATTTTGCAGTAAGAATTGCTGGAGCGAAACCCAATGACTCAAACGCCGCCACTAGCCTTAGTGAAAACTTGGTATCACCTACTTTCGTCGTCTGAAGACAATGACGTAAAAGCGCGCGCACAAGAAATGCTGTTAAATGCCTTCGAGTCGCCTGAAGCGATTGCGATTTATCTTAAAGAGCATAATATTCTTAAGCACTGATCAAAAAAGCCTTAGCGTAGTAGGCGATACTACGCTAAGGCTTAGTGTTTATTAGCAAACGATATTAAGCGTGCTTAGCAGCTTGAATCGCTAACCCTTCGCACACCGAGTTAAATGCGTCGTTCTCTAACCGAGGTAAGCCTGTAAGCAGGTTTTCATACAGTGCATCCACTACGATTGGCGATAAACTCATGCCGCCGGTAATCATCACTACTTCTGGTTTTTCGCTGCTGTTTTCCAAGCACTCCACGACTAGCGCTTTCACTTTATCAAGCCAAGGCTTTAGTGCTTTTTTAAGTGAGTCTTGTGAAATCTCTACGTCGAAGTCATCTTCAATATAGTGCAGTGGCAATGTTATGTTCTGCTTGGTTGAGAGTAGTTCCTTGGCTAATCGAGCCGAGTTAACTACGCGGGCAGACAGCTTGTTTTCTTGCACGATAAGCAGCCGTTCTAGCTGAGCAGGCTCTTTAATTACAGACATGGTTTGAGAAATATCTAACCCGTAATCATCAGAGAAAAAGCGGGTGAGTGCCGGAATGTTATCAACGGCGCACATATCAGAGAAATAGGTAGGTGGAACAGGAAGCCCGTTAATCATTTTAAGGCCCATACCCATTTCAGGCGCAATACCTTTAAGTACCAAGCTTTTATCGCAATCCATGCCGCCTAAACGTCTGCCTGTTACCGACAGAATATCGTCTTTGCGATCAAGCTGGTTGGAACGCTCGGGAGAAAGCTTAATACAGCAAATATCCGTGGTACCCCCACCAATATCTACAATCAGCGTGGTGGTATCTTTTGGTAGGGTTTGCTCGATTTTATACGCCGCTGCTATAGGTTCATCTAGGAAATTAACCCCTGTAAACCCGGCTTTCGTCGCCGCTTCGGTCATGATTTGAATGGCCTGGGCGTTCCCCTCTTCTCCACGCGTACCGTGAAACTTAACCGGGCGCCCAATAACCGCATTATTAACGACCTTGCCTAGCTGCTGCTCTGCGCACTGTTTAAAGTACGCAAGCTGCTTGGCAATAATACCGATGAACGCTTGTCTTTGGTCGCCGTCTAGCGAGGCGCCTAGAAAGTTCTTAGGTGAATAAATTAGTCGGCCTTTGTCCGGCATTTTGAGAAAGCGCCTAAATCCTTCTTCACCAAAAGCGAACTTGCCGTGCTCTACTAATCGCAATAGTGGAATTTCATCTAACGACATTGCGTGCATTAATTGCTGAATAGCCTTGCGCTGTAGGGCTGGCTTGTTATGCAAATCACCACGCAGCGAGTCGATACGGTTACTGTACATACCCTGCTCTTTAGGGTCTTTTGCCGAATAGTACCCGTCTTTCGCTTTGTCTATTTGGTCGCTTATCACGCGCTGCAATTGTGCGACTTTCGCTTCTACCATGGCATCAGGTGGCGGCGGCAGTTCATCCTCAAAATAAATGAACACCGAAGAACGGATTTTATTTCCCTTCTTATCTAACGGGTCAAGTTTGATGTGCTGATGGGCCGCTCCATCAAAATACACAACCTCAGAATTTGATGTACCGTAGTCAATCCCAATCGCAGTCATAGTATGTTCGCTCAAAAAGTTAGAAGCGGATTGTAATGCAAAAGAAAGAAGCGGCACACCCCTGTAAGGTAATCAAAACACAACGATTTATTGCCAAACACAATCGGTTACAGGTGATAGCTGAAAAGCACAGCCCATAATGCTAGAGTAGAAACCAAACTAATAACAATGCCTACGAATATTTATGAGCAATACAGCACCATTAGTTACGTCGTTTGATGTACGTTTTTGTGAAACCGACGCCCTACAGCATGTTAGTAACACTGCATTAGTCGCGTGGTTCGAAGCAGCCCGTGAGCCTATTTTCAGAATGTTTACGCCTGAGCTAGACTTACAAAACTGGCCGTTAATATTAGCCAGTTACAAGGTCGATTTTTTAGCTCAAATTTTTTACGGCAAACCTGTGACGGTTAAAACCTACATTAGCCGGCTAGGCAACAGTGCGTTCGACGTGTTTCAAGAGTTATGGCAAGACGACAAGCTTTGCTCAACAGGCGTAACAACCATGGTACATTTTGACTACAAAACACAGCGCTCTGCGCCTATCCCAGATGATGTGAAGTCAGAACTACAGTCACATTTTAAGGAATTATCAGGTCAGTAATCAGGCGCAATACGAGGTATCTATGAGCGATTTAATTGAAGTTATTGATGACGTATTGCCGCCGCAGCTGTGTACACAGTTGATGGAGCGCTTTGAAAGTAGCCCTAATTTGAGCCAAGGGCGTACCGGTGGTGGCGTCGATTTAGATAAAAAGCGCAGCATGGATGTGTCGATAAGCCGCAACCCCGAGTTTAAAGATTTATTCCAGCAAGTGATGCAGCATACCGGGCAGCAGTTGGTCTCCTACATTGAAAAGTACTATTTTGCGCTTGTTGGGCCTATTGGCTTAACCGTACGCCACCCTAAAACCGGCGAACCGGTAAAAGTAACAGGTGAAAACTTTGATGAAGTGGGTAAACCCAATTTGGCCAATTTGGTGAATTACCTGTTTCGGGTTGGCGATGTGAATGCGCAGCGCTACACCGCCGGCAATGGCGGCTATCCGTATTGGCATTCAGAAGTGTACCCGCAGCTTCAACATAACGATGCGCTGCACCGCGTGTTGCTGTTTATGTACTACTTAAACGATGTGGAAGAAGGCGGTGAGACGGAATTTTATTATCAAAACCGTGCGGTTAAACCTAAAGCAGGCAGAATGGTGATTGCGCCTGCCTATTTTACTCACACACACCGCGGCCAAATTCCAAAAAGTAACGACAAGTACATTCTAACGTCGTGGCTTCTGTTTAACCGCGCTGAGCAGATTTATACGCAGGGCTAGCCTTTATCGCTAGCCTTTTTAAAACCCTTCTACTGCCTCGCCTTTTAATCGGTAACCAACAGACGCAATATCGCCTTTCCAACCGTCAGTCGACAGTTCGCCGGTTACCCATATCGCGTCGTAGATGTTATCTATGCGCACACCTTCGTCAAATTTTACGTACACTATTTGATTAGAAGGCGGTGGTGGTACGTGAATACAGGCGCCAAAATACGGAACAAGTAAAAACTCGGTGGTTAGTTCAGCGGTACCTTCTAGCGGCACAACAAAGCCCGGAATTTTCACCCGTTTACCGTCAAAGGTGTCGACAACCGGCGCGTCAGGCTGAAGCTGGCTCATTTCACCATTGTGCTGAACAGAAGGCGGCGCAAGTTCATTAAATCCCTCTGGCACTAGGTCTTCCCAGTACACTTCAATAGGTGCTTCTTCTGCCAAAGTGCTGAATGTTACAACCATCATAAGTACGGCAAATAATGAGGTCACGGTTTGTTTCAGGTGGTACATACTGGTCTCTTTCAGGTATCGGTTTAGCTTTCTGTTGTGATGCCTAGTTTTATCAATCTTCATTTTTAGACCACATACAAAAAGGGCTGGTATCACACCAGCCCTTTGTATCATCAATTTAAAGCAGCGTGAATTATTCTGCTTCGAAACGCGCGATGCTTGCGGTAATTTCTTCTTTTGCAGCTGCAGCGTCGGCCCAACCGTCAATCTTCACCCACTTGCCTTCTTCAAGATCTTTATAATGCTCGAAGAAATGCTCAATTTGCTTAAGAAGAAGCGGAGGTACGTCTGCAATTTCTTTAACGTCACGGTAAATAGTAGAAAGCTTGTCTACAGGAACCGCTAGTACTTTTGCATCTTTACCAGACTCGTCAGTCATGTTTAGTACGCCAACTGGACGACATTTGATAACAGAACCCGCAAGTAGTGGGAATGGTGTCATCACTAGAACGTCAACTGGGTCACCGTCTTCAGACAATGTGTTGTTTACATAACCGTAGTTTGTTGGATAGTGCATGCAAGTTGCCATAAAGCGGTCAACAAATAGTGCACCTGAGTCTTTATCTACTTCGTACTTCACCGGGTCAGCGTGCGCTGGAATTTCGATGATCACATTTACTTCGTCTGGTACGTTTTTACCAGCAGAAATTGCACTCAAGCTCATTCTTAGTTCCTTTCAATGATAGATTAAAAATTTTGGTCGTAAGTATACGGTGACAGCGGCAAAATAAAAACGCTTTACGACCCATGTCGTACTAATCTCTTTATTTTTAGTTAAATTTTGCTGCTTTTTAAAAACCAAATGGCCCATCAGGGCCATTTTTTCCATTACTTCGCGTTGTCGTTGTAGCTTAAGCACATATCAACTTCTTCTTTAGAGCCGATGATGCAAGGTACACGCTGGTGAATTTCTTCAGGCATTACTTCTAGAATTCGCCCGGTGCCGGTTTCCGCTTTACCCCCGGCTTGTTCCATCAAAAACGCCATTGGGTTGGCTTCATACAGCAAACGTAACTTACCTGGTTTTGACGGGTCTCTGTGATCAAACGGATACATAAAGATGCCGCCACGACATAGCAAGCGGTGAATATCGCCTACCATGGCCGCAACCCAGCGCATGTTGAAGTTTTTACCACGAGGGCCGTCTTTACCCGCTAAAAGGTCTGCAATATACGCCTGCATTGCTGGCTCCCAATGACGCTGGTTTGAGGCGTTAATCGAGAACTCAGAGGTTTGTTCTGGCACCTGAATATTTGGGTGAGTAAGCAGGAAACCACCGTGGGTTTTATCAAGGGTATAAATATGCGTGCCGCGACCTGTGGTCAATGCAAGCATCGTTGATGGGCCATAAAGCACGTAACCTGCCGCAACCATTTGCGTACCAGGCTGTAGAAATGCCGACGGGTCGTCTGGTTTCATCCACTGCGGCGCATGGGTAATAGAAAATATGGTACCGATAAGGCTATTAATTTCGGTATTTGACGAGCCATCAAGCGGGTCGAAGCTAACTAAATACTTACCTTCAGGATCACAAGGCACAACATCATCTTCTTCTTCAGACGAAATGGCTTTAACGTAGCCAGATTCCCTAAGCGTGTCTTTTAGTATGTGGTTAGAGATAACGTCGAGCTTTTTCTGTGTTTCGCCCTGTACGTTTTCTGAAAGGGTTGAACCGAGCACGCCAGCAAGTGCGCCTTGACTCACGCGGAAAGAAATTTCTTTACAGCCCGCTAGCAGTGTACGAATGAGTAAAATTAACTCAAGCGGTGCACCATCTTGTTGCAATTGGGAATTTAAACGTTTCATTAAGTGTAAGCCTTTTTTTCGTGTGTAGGGTGTTGTACTTACAGTTGCTCAGCTTTCCTTACTGGCTTTTAACTGAAAGCACACAGGTGGTAGTCACCTGTGGTTAGATTGTAACCGTGTTCTTGGTTAAGTGGAACACACCAGTAAAATGTCATACACACACCATACCAGTTTGAATGTTGTGAAATTTTTTAAGCGCTGCGTTGTATAAAGGATTAACGCATTAACCCGGTGAAGAAAATTGAATTATCTATACGCCATGAGGTTCTGATACAGTATCGCCAACAACATGATAATTCATAGAGAATGCGCTATGCATGTACACATTTTAGGCATTTGTGGAAGTTTTATGGGTGGCATCGCCGCCATTGCTAAGTCACTAGGCCACAAAGTTACAGGGTCAGATAAAAACGTTTATCCACCCATGAGCACACAGTTAGAAGCATTAGGCATCGAGCTTACCGAAGGCTACTGTAAAAGCCAGTTTGACCCAGCGCCTGATATGGTGGTGATTGGTAACGCTATGTCCCGTGGAAACCCCGCCGTTGAGTATGTACTCAATCGCAACCTGCCCTACACTAGCGGCCCCCAATGGCTGCTGGATAACCTGCTTAAAGATCGCTGGGTGATTGGTCTATCAGGTACTCACGGGAAAACCACAACAAGCAGCATGGTTGCGTGGATTTTAGAACACGCGGGCCTTAACCCAGGCTATTTGATTGGCGGCGTTCCGGAGAATTTTGGTGTGTCGGCACGCGTGGGTGACAGCCCCTTTTTCGTTATCGAGGCCGATGAATACGACAGTGCGTTTTTCGACAAGCGCTCTAAGTTTGTGCACTATCGCCCTAAGACTTTGGTGATCAATAACCTTGAATTCGACCATGCCGATATCTTTGCTGACCTTGCGGCCATTCAAACCCAGTTCCATCATTTAGTGAGAATGGTACCTGAAAACGGCCTAATACTTACCCCTAATAACAAGCCTTCTATTGAAGATATGCTTAAACGAGGCTGCTGGTCCTCGCGCCAATCACTAGGCAAAGAATGGCATGCTGAACTACTTAAAAAAGACGGCAGTGAGTTCAACGTTCTACATAACGGCGTTATAGTCGGTACCGTTAACTGGTCACTCGTTGGTCAACACAACGTAGACAACGGGCTGATGGCAATCGCCGCAGCGCACCACGCAGGTGTCACCCTAACGGATGCCATTGACGCGCTATCTCTGTTTAAAAATGTTAAACGCAGAATGGAAGTAAAAGGCGAGGTAAATGGTATTACGCTTTATGATGACTTTGCTCACCACCCTACAGCGATAGCCACCACGTTAGATGGTCTTCGCAAAAAAGTGGGTAATGCGCGAATTTTGGCGGTGCTAGAGCCTCGCTCAAACACCATGAAAATGGGCATTCACAAAGATACATTAGCAAATTCGTGGCAAAAAGCAGATGAGGTTTACCTTTACGAACCAGAGGGAATGGACTGGTCGCTAGTTGACTCGGTTGCTCACAGTAACGCGCCAACTCAGTGCTTCAAAGGTGTAGAGAAGATCGTTCAGGGCGTTTGCAACGTAGCACAACCAGGCGATCACATACTTGTGATGAGTAACGGCAGTTTCGAAGGGATCCACGGCCGAATTTTAGATGCCTTAGCGTCGAAATTTAAATTATAGAAAGCACGAGTCTTAAAATTAGCTACAGCTAAAAAAGCTAATACTCAGACGTAGTGCCTACAGAGGCAATGTAATGAAACACGACAAGCAAGTTACGCTTGCTATTACGGGCGCGTCTGGCGCGCCGTACGCACTTACGCTATTGAAGTCACTGGTTAATGCTGACTATCAAGTATTTGTTCTTATCTCTTCAGCCGCGAAGGTTGTTTTTGCTACCGAAGAGGACGTAAAAATTCCAGCGCGTCCTGAAGATGCTGCCGCTTTTTTTAGCAAACACTGCGATGCTAAGCCCGATCAAATCAAAGTATTTGGTAAAGAGGAATGGTTTTCTCCTGTGGCTTCAGGTTCAGCCGCACCGTCGAAAATGGTGGTATGCCCCTGCTCAACCGGCACCTTATCGGCCATTAGTATTGGCGCAAGCGACAACTTGATTGAGCGAGCGGCTGACGTAGTGCTTAAAGAGCGAGGGCAACTTATATTGGTGCCACGTGAGATGCCGCTTTCTTCTATCCATTTAGAAAATATGCTCAAGCTTTCGCAAATGGGTGCTACTATTATGCCCGCCGCGCCAGGCTTCTATCACAATCCGAAAACTATCGAAGACTTAGTGGACTTTGTCGTGGCGCGTATACTTGACCATCTTGGCATAGAACAATCTCTTGTCGCCAGGTGGGGCTACCAATCGTCTAAACATTCAGAGGTATAACCATGTTCGCGTTTGCAAACAGGACGTGCGCTGTTGCGCTGAGCACCCTTTTAACACTTTGCGTTGCTTCACCCGCCTTTGGCTGGGGCCAAACGGGCCACCGAGTAACCGGCGCTATCGCCGAGCAGTACCTTAGCCCGCTATCACAAGCCGCACTTATGGAACTACTGCCTCATGGCTCGTTAGCAGAAGCTTCTACCCATGCAGATGAAATGCGCTCGAACCCCAGCGAATTTTGGCAAAAAACAGCTAGCCCTTGGCATTATGTGACTGTGCCTGAGGGCACAACGTATAATGAAGTAAGTGCACCTAAACAAGGTGATGCGGTTACCGCTTTAAAGCAATTTACCGAAACCCTAAAAAGCGACATAGCCAGTGTTGAAGAAAAGCGCTTAGCACTTCAGTTTATCGTACACATTATTGGCGATCTTCATCAACCTCTTCACGCAGGCAACGGCACTGACCGTGGTGGCAACGACGTAAAAGTACGTTTCTTCTGGCAAGACTCTAATCTTCACCGCGTTTGGGATTCGCAAATGCTAGACCAGCGCGACTTGTCTTACTCAGAATGGACACAATGGCTAACAAAAACGATAGGCACAAAAGAAATTCGCAGTTGGGCAACCACCGACCCTATGGTGTGGATTGAAGAAAGCACCGCTATTCGCGATACCATTTATCCAGAAGATGCGAATAACATGAGCTACGATTATTTGTACAACCATTTGCCTACCGCTAAAAAGCGTTTACAAATGGCGGGCATTCGCATTGCTATGTATCTGAACCAAGTGTTTGACGAATCAAATTAGTAGTTTCACATCAGGTATACCGGCGCAGGCCACGCTTAAATAGTGGTAGGCGGAAATAGAAACGGAGGCATGATGCCTCCGTTTCTATTTCTTTGTTTTTCAAAGCAGCTAAGGCCTGTTGATCTTTGCTGTACACATTTCGCTCAGCAATACATCGGCAGCCACATCATTGAAAATGCCAGTGATACCATACTGGCATAGTTTCTCGCTAACTTTTCATATCTAGTTGATACTGAACGATAATGCTTTATTCGAGCAAAGGCATTTTCAACTAAGTGTCGATATTTATAAAGACACCAGTCGACACTCTCTTTGTCTATATCTTGGCCATAATTACGTTTTGGTATGACTGAAATACCGCCTCTGGCTTCAATATATTCCCTTAATGCATCACTATCGTAGCCTTTGTCGCCTACGAAAATATTTACTTCCTGTAAGTGGTCAACCAAACTTTGAGCACGAGCAATGTCATTTCTCTGGCCTTCTGATAGCTCAAAATAAATGGGAAGCCCCCCACTATCCACGGCTAAATGGATTTTTGTCGAATTGCCACCACGGCTCTTTCCTATGCACTCATTGTCTGAAGTCGCAGCACCTGTACTATGCTGATGAGCTTTGACAATCGAACCATCAGCAAAGACCCAGTCATAATCAGCCAGTTTTGCTAACTCATTGAATAAATTATTTAATAAACCTTTCTTCGACCATAAATTGAAGCGTCGATAGATGGTACTCCAGCCTCCAAACTCTGTGGGTAAATCTCGCCACGGGATACCGGTTCTCAACCGGTAAAGTATCCCTTCAAAGGTCATTCTGTGTTCTGGTTTGTTATAAATGCGGCCTGTGCTCTTCATTACTTGAAGTAGCTTTTGCCACCGCTGATCAGTTAGCATTAGTCTCGGCATGGTAGTGAGTTGTTCTTTTACTTTTGGCGAAGCAAATTATAACTCTTTACCATGCCGGTCAAAAACTAATCACGAAAGATCAACAGGCCTTAGGCACAAATACTTTGTTAAACCCGTTTAGGTTCTCTACTTTTTCGAAATGAGAATAAATGATGGCAATGTTATTAGCATCAGGTTCAAACTCACTAACATCCTCATAGCTTTTTCTAACAGGTGGACTCAGTAAGTAGATTCGATTAACGGCATTTTTTTTGTAAACACAACCAAGCTTTTCTAACTCATGTTTTGTATTGATAAAAACCCTGTAATCGTACCACAAGACATTTTTATGGGGTGAAGCAATAGAAAACTCAAACATTAGTACTCCTTAATATTTTTTGAGTCATTGTGGGGAGTCATAATCGATAAAGTTTCTGACCAGAAAGTACTCTTCCTCCAAATAGTGCTTGAAGTCATCCTTCTTAATGACACTTTTTGAAGGTATTGCATTGAGCGTTTTTATTTTTAAATTGACTTCCATCAACTCGCTAAGCTTTTTGATATCACTATCAAACCTTTCTGTCACACCAACGAATGCAAAATGTTCGATAGGTACGTTTTTAAAATAATTTTGATAAGGTCGATTCAAATGCTTAAATTCGTTTTTCTTCAAAAAAAAGTCTAGTATTTCATCATCAGGAGTATGAACCCTTTCCCCGAAAGATTCTTCCAGTAGCAAAAACTCCTTCTTGTGTTTCTGCACACTAATCAAGTGCTTTAACACTGACCAAGCTCTGGCCACAGGATCTCTAATCCAAATAATGCGCTTAGCGTTCTGATAAAACTCTGTTTGGTTTGGATGGGGCTGAAAATGCCCATGTATCAAAGAAATTCTCTTAGGAATATCCAACCTTTGGCCATTTGAGAAATCTTTAACTAACGTTGGGTTATATAAATCATACACTTGACGCCTACCGAAGGCTTCGTCAAAAGATGCACGTAGAGACGTACCCGCTGTTTTAGGAATATGATGAGAAAGCCATCTAACGTCCGAGGTTCCTAAAATACTATTAAAATGTGGCCTAAACTTATTAAATGTACTGATTATTTTCATGAAAATTTACGAGTTTTTAGCCTGTTGCAGTAAGCGCTTATGTAAGTCTATGATTTGGGGCGCTTTGGGGTGTATTTCTAAAGCTCGTTCAACGTAGCGGAGTGCAACATTAATGTCTATAGTAGAGAAGTAGGTTGCCATTTCTTTCAGTACTACTGGTCTTCCGATAGATGAAATGAACTTATCATCTCCAAACTTTTTTACTAACTCTCTGTAGATTTCTTCATTGGTAAATTGAAGCGCTCTAACTGCTTTGGTAGCTTCTTTGTTATCAATAGACGATATTGCATTGATACTCTTTTCATACCTCTGCAGTATGAATTTTCTTGCTAGCTTAACTTCTTTTGAAAGTGCAATTGCATCCAAGAAGTCTATAAAGCTTTGACTGTATATCTTATAAGCCGCCCTATCTAATGAGAAAGTCGTTTCCTCCCCCATGCATCGATTGTAGCCCGAACGATTAGTTTTAATTTGAGATTGCTTACTAGAAGGACGTCCCCGATTTAAAAGCGATACATACTCAATTGGCGAGCGAAACATTCTATGAATAATCATCACTTCTCTGTTGCTAGAAAGTGAGCTATTAAGCTGCTCGTGCTGTCCGTCTTCTGGCTTATACGCAGTTCCATCGGCTAACAGCATTTTTGCTCTCGAAATCACAGGTAGGTGCAAAAGAACTTTTTGTACTTTATCTGATACTTTGAAAGCTGTTTTTACCAGCTTATGTCTTCTTCCTACTATGTCACATGACAATTGACTAAAAGGTTCTTCTCGCCCTAATTCGTTAACCCATTGAAATGAAATAGAGTCGGGATGCTTTAGCTTAGATATAACTTTATCTATGGATGTTGTGAGATCTCTTGGCATCCAGAACTCATCAATATCCAAATACATTAAGTAATCGAAGTCTTTATTTTTTTTCTCTTTGTCTAGTGCTAACGCATATACGATTTCTTGAATTTTCCCACTGACTTCTTCAGAACATAGATCAATCCAATCAGCAGTAAAAAAGTTAACCTGAGGATATTTATCAGAAATTTTTTTCAATATTTCTAATGAGTTATCGCTAGTTCTATTCACATAAATATCGATAGCGTCAAACCCTAAATATAAATGATGGTGTATCCACTCTGAAAAGTAAGCACCCTCATCTTTAGCAACCGCGACAATTTTGGTTTTTATCTTACTCTTATTAATTTTGAACATATTAATCATAAAAACTTTCGTAATTGATTAGACAGGGACTCAAACATAGAGCGAGCTCGTTCATCCACTAACCACTTTTGGCTACTTATGCTGAACGAGTTAACTAAAAGGCTCTCTTCGTAGTTCACTAGACAATGCTCGAACTTGTTAGTCAGTACATTTTCACTGCGTTGATCTATAAAGTACTTGTCAGCATTCACGTGGATGACATCTTTCTCAATGATTTTCAGTAGGTCTTGAAGTAGGTTCTGATTTAATTGAGCTTTGTTTTCGTTAAATGCCAACCTTACCGCAACACCAGTGACATTAGATGTAAGAGCAAAGTGACAATTTAGAGCGCGTAACAATTCCGATTCATGAAATTTCATTGACTTATTGCTTGCGTTCTTGTCTTGCAATGGAACAGTAAGTTCAGAAGCGTCTTTAAGACCTACAAGCCCACAAAAAAGGTCAAGCAAATTATCTACTTTTGCTGCAGCATCGTAGTCGATGATGGATATATTGTTTTTACCGAAAACCCGAGAAAGCATACTAAGCTTTACATCTGGCGAAAGCATTCCACTAGTTGCTGGTCTCGCAATATGAGGGAAGTGATACTCAAAAAAGGTGTCTTGCCCACCATGTTTTACATATTCTTGCCAAATTGAAAAAAGTTTCTTATTCGCCCTTCTCCAGGCGTAAATCACTTCAATCTCAAAATCACCTAAACGCTCTTTGAGGTATCTAAAGTCATCCTCATTAAGCGATATAAAGTCTTCGCTTGATAAAAGAACGTTCTTACCCGTATGCTTAAGAAAAGAGATATCATCGTCAGTAATCTCTCGCTCTTTCACCTTATTTCTAAATTCATGATGTCCAAAAATAGTAAGAAAGCCTTTTGGATAAAAAAGCCCCTTCTGAAGTAATAACCCTTGGTTATCCAACATGGTTTTTTGAATTAGTGTTGTGCCCGTTTTGTGAGGCCCTACATGTAAATATAACTTCATTCTATTCACCAAAAAATGGGTAACGGCCAAAGTTTGAGATAAGCTTTCCCCATTTCAATATGTTTTCTTGGGTATCTAATTTGTGGTCTGCAAGATTTGCTATACGCCACTTGTCTAACGGATTAAGTATATGAACGTTTTGAAGCCCAAAGTCACCGCAAATTTGAGCATCTGAGCGTACATTATCTCCAACATGTATAAAGCTTTTTTCAAGCTTATCGACTCTAGACTTAACGTCTTTCCACATGGTTCCAGTATCTTTACGCTTTTTGATATCTGAACTGACTAATAACGTGTAAGGAACCGAAATGCCAATCTTACGTAGCATTTTTGATATTTGCTCTTTGGTATAGTAGATGTCTGTAATAAACCAAATGTCTCGCCCTTTCGCATTTAACTCATGAACGATCTTAACCATTTCGTCTTTCGGCTGTGCCATTTCCAGATCATAACAGAACTCGCGCTCGGCCCAGTTTTGAGTAATAAGCGGGTCTATTTCTTTCTCAATTGCTAAAGCGTGATACGTTTCAAATATATCGACATCGCCCTCAAAGTTTTGTTTTTTACGACAAGCTAGTTCTACAGCATTACGATGTTCTACAAATATCTCAGGAGAACTAAAGAAACCTTCTTTAACTAAGTCCATCCCTAACTTAAGTTTGGCATAGTCTGGCGCAGTGTATTCTCGGCGCAACACAGTATCAAAAATATCAAATGAGACAATGTCAAAATTTTGAATGTCTCCTAGTAGAGATTCAGGCGATTTGAAATATGAAGCAGATATAGAAGATTTGTCAGTTGTAAATTTACCTTGCGGAGGATAATAAAAGAACTGTTTATACCCTTGCTTTTCGACTAACAGTCCAAGTACTCGCTCCAATGCATGTAACCAACTTCCATCATTAGGTAATGGCTCGATTGGAAAATCTTCATAACTAAACTTTCTATCAAGCAAAGGTTTTAACGCTTTCGGCCTAGCCCAGAACATTCCACCAACCGGGTAGTTGACGAAGTTATCCGAAATATCTATGCCCCAATCATCTTCAAACCCTTTTGCAAATGGCTTATTGCAAGTCCAGTGATTTACCCACGCAGGCATCATCCAGAAAGATGTTGGGTAATACATCCCAAGATCATCATTACCATCAAACAAGCGAAGCACTGATTTAACAACATGTTTATCCTTTAATAAGAAGTTGTTCAAATAATCAAACCATTGCGTTTGTTCTCGCCCACTATAAAGTGACTTTTTCGAGTGCAGATGACACATTAGGTCGTATTCTAGTAACTCTTTACTGAAGTTGACTAAGAATGGACCGAAGTTCCTACCTCGATTTTCACAAATCGCTGTTTTAACGGTTTTTACGTTATTAAGCTTACTAAATTTTTCTTTTGAAGTTTTCGCTATATTGCCTGTTCCAGCGGTCACAAAAATGTCTAAGGATGTAGGAAAACATCGCACTGTGTCGACAAATTTATCAACAAAATCTGGATAATAAATATGCAAAACTATAGCGATTTTCTGTGACTTCCATGTTGAAGAGTCTTTAGCTAATAATTCATCTGAGGGTAACCATCTGTCGAAAACTCCTGCTGATGCTCTACCCTTATATCTCCCGTGATACATGTAATGAAGAAGAGGACTAATACCATTTAGATAAATATCAACATTACATCTTTGATAAAATTCCGTATCAAAGCGTGCAGATGGATTTACATTCGACGACGTCGATTTGTCTAGATAATCTGTAAATGCTGCTAACTCGTGCGGAAATTGGCCATAACGTTCTTGGTACCAATTATAATCAAACAGTCCTTCGGATTTTGCTAGCTTAAATGCCTTTGCTATCTTCGGCTTTGAAGTCAATTCTAGCGATTGCTGTGCTCGTCTTACTATCTTCTTTACATTACTCTTCATACTACAACCCAAAGAAACTAAGTGGATTAAGGTTTCCTTCGCCCGATATCGCATCGTCCAAAACAAACAAAGGCCATGTCGCTCTTGGCAGTAAATTACGATGCGTTACAAAGGCTTCATTTAGCTCTTCAATCTCTTCTACCGAGTAATGGATATTGTGTTTAACACAGTCTCCAACGCAAGAGAGAGCGCCACCCTGAACCGTAGCAAGATCGGTGAAGTTTTCCTGTGTATATGTCTGCTTGCCATAGCAAAAATGAAAACTATCGTTATTTATGTTTTGCAGAATGTCTACAAATTGACCATTTGGGGCAGTTAAGAGCGACTCTAGGAACATTGATCGGTCTAGCATCATATAGCCGCCCCCCATTTTGACGTCAGTCTTAAATACATGATTAATAGACGCCACATTATCACCAATCTCAATTTGCCCTGACTTTGTAGTTATCATATAAATACCGGAGATATCTTTTTTCAATAACAATGTCAGCAATTTTTGTATCGTTCCCGAGTACCCAACATCTAAAACAACTGGGGTCACAGTGCTATCAGTCAAACCTACGCTATTCAAATAATTTAAGTATATCTCTCTTGTAGGAGATGTGACTCTGCGTATGCTTTCCTGATTAGCTTTTAAAATACGACATATGTAATCAAAATCTTCAGGTAAAGAGATTACCTTCTCTAAATCTCCGCTATCCAGAAACTCTTCAACATTTTCCTGAGTGAAAGCAAATCGAGATTTAAAAAAGTCACCCAATGTACCTTTGAAGCTATGCTTGACGCTATATTTCCACGATTCTTCAATATCACATGTAATTCTAAACAAGAATGTTCTAGAAACGTTCAAGTAACTGGAAGCTACATTTCCATTATTTACAATGTCGAATGCTTTTTCGAAAACATAGCCTTCTCGGGCCAGATGGAAGACTTTAACGTTTGTATGAGATGCTAGTTGGCATAACTGTTTGTTAACTTCAGTAACATATGTAGCGATTATAGGACCTAAAAAATTGTATCCAAATTCCCTTAATGATTTATTTTTAAGCATATTTATTCTGCGTGTGTTTTTGTGGAAAAATCCAATACTAATTAATGAACATACATGTTTCGTGATTGAAACCGAAAGCCTATTTGGCTTTGATTATGGTTCTGCTTTCTTCTGTTTCGTTCCCAACACTTTCTATACATTTGAAGCAAATCATATGCACTCATGCTAACTAAAAATCAAGAGCAATAAACGCTACAGCCGGGTTGGGAATTTACAAAAATAAACGAACAAATGAAAGGACATACAATGAGTATGTTTTTTAACAAGAGAACTTAAGCCTAATTCCATCTTCGTCTACTAAAATGCGTTCATACTGTTACATATGAACACTAATTTTCAACATCTCCAAGGCGTTCATAATACACGAAAACAGTTTTGTGATATACCACAAAGTTTGCGGCACGGTTGGCTTGAATAAAACAAACCAAGCCTTTAAACACGCAAATTTAACGCATAGCTTAAAATCAATAGTTTGAATAATTTTGGACTTTATAGATTTTTTAAAAAGGATTAGTTGGCGAGACTTCCATTCAACAACCCCAAAACCTGCTCATCGCTAGACTTAGCCTGAGCGCGAACAGAGATACTCGCTTGTTCAACTATTTGGGCCTGTGTTGATTTTGCAGTTTCTTCTGCAAAGTCGGTATCGAGGATTTGAGAACGGGCTGCCATTAAGCCCTTGTGCATACGGTCGTTTAATTTGAGCGCTGACTCCATTTGATTCATCTTTGCGCCGTAAAATGCTCGGCTCTCGCTTACATACGCTAGTGCGTCGTCAATTTGCTGTAATGCCGCCTCTGCATTCTCAAAAGTAAGCACATCGCTTTCTATCATGTTTAAGTCTGAAAGACCGACTGGCGTTTTTGCAAGGTTAATATAGTCCGTACCTTCGCTTAGCGCGTTAGTGGCGGTAATGTCGACTGGGCCGGCTTCAAAGCTGTTTCCTCCGCTTCCGGGTACGCCTAACGTATCCCAATCTACCGTTGCATCAAACACGCCATTCCCCACTACTGAAATAATGAGCGGTTCGTTTGTATTATCGATGGTTAAGGTTTCTGTTGTTACGCCTGGGTGCTGATCGCCCGAAAACGTGAATGATGTTCCGTTTATTGTGCCAGTGCCATTCGTAATTAACGAGCTACTGTCGTAGCTTGCCGTTGGTGTATACCCTTCTTGGGTTAAGAACAACAAGCTTTTAATATCGCTAGGCGAATTAACACTGTTAGTATCCCATACATCGTCTGATAGCGGTGTACCCACTAAATGTTTACCGCTAGTGGTAAATACCTGAAGGTCATCGTCTAGAGAAAAGCTGTCAATATTAATAGAAATGTTAGTTGATCCTGCAGGGATATAAGCCACAGAGCGTAGACCGCTGTCTAACTGTATAGGAGTGCCCCTTACAAAGGTATCGCCTATTGATGATACGTTGTCAGACAACAAATCGTTATCGCCTAACAAAGGCAGTCGATTAAACGCTTCGGTATTATAAGCTATGCCATTAAGAGCGTTTTTTAACTGCTGGAATTCTTTATCAAGCGCGCGTCTATCCGCATCAGAGTTTATGCCGTTTTGAGACTGCATGGCTAATTGCCGCATACGCTGCAAGATATCGGCAGATTCTTGCAGCCCGCCTTCCGCTATTTGCGCATAACTAATGCCGTCATTTAAGTTACGGCGAAGCTGATTTTTCGCCAGTGACTCTGACGTCAATCTGTTTGATATTTGTAAACCTGCACTGTCATCTGCAGCACTATTTATTCTAAACCCTGAACTAAGCCGCTCATACGCGGTAGTCAGCGTTTTGCTATACACAGGGTTTGATGATAGCGACTGAGTAAATGATGAAACGGTTAACATAAACTTCCTTGCTATGAAAAACTTAGACTCATGAATAAGCGTAGACTTTATTGCAGATGACGTTCTAGATGCCGAGTCTGCCTATTCTCAGCAAACACTAGACAGCAAACCAGATTCTGCAAACAACACGCCAAGGTTGTCGTAAGTAATAGAAAGGAGTGAATTTCAATAATTTTTAAGATTTCATAGTACTGTTATTCTCAATCAGAAACACAAGTCCGCTTGTCTGACTGAAATACTTCGGGCATGTCACTAAACCAACGCGCTGTATAGCGGTAAACACATGGAACGACTACTCGTAATGCGTCCACATGCGTAAAATTTTTATTGTCTGGATATTTTCAAGGACTTGATAAACTAACCTATGTTGGATGTTGATACGCCTCGAATACGCACCATCTAAGTCACCAACAAGCTTTTCATAGGGGGGAGGTATTTGATAAGGATTAGTAGCGATGATTTGTAGAAGTGTTTTTGCTTTTCTTTTTAAGTTGCTACTTGCTAGTTTTTGCGCATCTTTCTGCGCTTGCTTCGTGTAAACGACCTTCCATGTCACCAATCCAACTCCTCTGCACAGTCTCCCACCTCTTCTTCCATTCCAGCCTTAATAGACTCGCGCATTCCAGGCACAGATAGCAAGTACAAGGTTTCTTGAATTGCATTCCAATCACTTTCAGAAAGCAGCACCGCGTTGTTTCGCTTACTTGTAATTAAAACGGGTTCGTGAGATTCAGCTGTTTCATCTATTACCCGATACAAGTTAGCCCTTGCTTCGGTTGCCGATAATGTACTCATAACATTTCCTCCAAAGAACCTTTAACGTACGTCAAAGCGTACAGGTAAGTCAAGTTTTTACTAGTGAGTATTAATGGGGTCAGAGTCTGCAACTCTGACCCCATTGTTTCTTAAGCACATCGAGTAGGGTGAGGCGTCACCGCCTCATCCCTCTCACAGAACCGTACATAC
>OJCR01000130.1_pt1 | contig 37991 bp, 34 predicted proteins | sample 1591611 | NCBI WGS metagenome assembly OJCR01 (sample SAMN05416815, study PRJEB24817) | seawater metagenome | isolation source: Sea water | place: Canada:Atlantic | collected 2013-07
AGGAGTCGTCGGCAGCGTCAGATGTGTATAAGAGACAGGGTGAAAAGGCAAGTTGTCTTGGCCTTGTTAAGCACTGAGGTCAGTTTTCTAAGGGCTTGACTCATCAGCCTTGCTTGCATCCCCATCGTTGCCATCCCCATGTCACCTTCAAGTTCAGCTTTTGGCACAAGAGCAGCAACAGAGTCCACCACGATCACATCCAGAGCGTTGGACCGGGCAAGGGTTTCGCAAATCGTCAATGCCTCTTCTCCACTGTCTGGCTGAGAAACAAGTAAATCATCCAGATTAACACCCAGTTTGCGGGCATACCCCGGATCAAGGGCATGTTCAGCATCAATAAAAGCGGCGGTACCTCCGGCTTTTTGGGCATTGGCAATCACATGCAACATGACGGTGGTTTTACCTGAGGATTCGGGACCATAAATTTCAACGATGCGACCTCGCGGCAAACCGCCGACTCCAAGTGCAAGGTCCATCGACAAGGCCCCGGTTGGAATGACGTCAATTTTCTTATGAGAAGGTGCGTTACCAAGGCGCATGATACTCCCATCACCAAAAGTTTTGGTAATGGATTGAATAGCAGTATCGAGATTGCGCTCTTTGTCAGCTTCGCTTGAACCAGCGCCAGCAAAGTTGGGCTGTTTTGATCTGGAGGATGCTTTTGTTGCCATGTTTTTGTGATTGATATTAAAGAGGAATAATGCGGGACGATTGGAACTTTAGTCAATGATGGTTCGCAGCATGCTAAGTAATAGGAAGAGACAAAGTGCATGAGAAGTGATTCGTTTGATTCATATCCTTTGACTCCGGATTGGAAAAATCATGATAGAGTAGGTTTTTTGAGCTTTTTATTGCTGATGGAATCTTGAGAAAGGCATTGGGTGGAGACTTTTTCATGCCTTCTTTTTTTTTACATTCCAATAATAAAAACCAAAGAGACTCAATGCGATCCATGTGGTTCCGGAAACCTCTGGCACTGGAGTAATGACCCCGAATAAATCTAGATTATCCAACCGCCAGGTACCACTACTGGATTCAGCATTGTAACCATAAAATCGAAATTCAATGGTGTTGGTCAAGTCATCGAACAAGCCGCCTGATAAATCGATCGATTGATCTCTGCGATACGAGGTATTATCGGGAAGAGAGAAAGCGGTTCCTATATCAGTCGCGAATGTATCCAGGCTTGACCGAAGAGACCAATCATGAATTCCTGTAGCGGAACGCCGTTCATCAAGCTGCAAGCCGCTTATTGATAATTCAAACCCTGGGTCAGGTGTAAGGGAGAATGTAAAATAATCATTAACATCCAGGCCATCATGACTCCATGAACTGGCGCTGAAGGCTCCACTCGCTAAGGAAGCATTGACCCCATTGCCTCGGCTCATATCGCTCGCACTTCCATTCGCTGGTTGGTTATCTGCACCAAAAGCTAACTCATTACCAGCAGTTCCGTTGAAGCTGAAAGTGATTATTTGAGCACAAAGATGTTGGCTCATGAAAATGCATGAAAATAACAATAAGATTGAATTACGAAACATGCTTTGCCTTTCTGTTGTTTGTTTAATGCACAAGAAGCGCTTGCATTTTCACGTCAGCACTCCCTAAAACATCCACTCACAATTTCAGGCTTCATCCAACACATCATATTTAAATGTAATGGACTCTTATGATCATGTTGGCATTACAATTTTTGTTCAATATATTTATATGTTATTTATTTTGCTTTTATTATTAATATGCGCCACTCCATTACTTTTGAAGTGAAATTTGTTTATTTTCCTGTAAATTGAACATGCATTTTTTATTCCTAGCCATGCGAAACCAATCTTTGTTCACCTTTTCATTTCCTTTATTTTTCCTGATCATGGCTTGCTGTGGTTTGATTGCCTGCCAGACACCTTATCGCCAGTCTGTGTCTCAAAAAAATTTAACTTATCGTTATACGGGCTGGCCTGAGAAATCTGTGGAACGACTTCTTTTTCAATATCTTGATTCCAAGAATTTCCTGATTTCGGAATCGCGAGAGGGAACCATGCGCTTCGATCGGAAAGGGTCTCATTGGGATGCTGTAAAATATGGTTCATTTCTTGAACCAGCCGTCTGGTTGAGGCTTGAACCCACTTTCAATGAGGACAAGGAATCAATGCAAACAACATTGAGTATCAAGGTCAGCCTCATCACTCATCGTCTCAGCAGTCTCGAGGAGGAGATAACCCCAGGGAAACATCATATGGAAGAAGCGAATGAGATACTGGGTTATTTTGAAAGAATGATGCTTCGATCTGTCAGTTCGAATACATCTTCATCCACATCTAAAGACTGAAAAATGCTTGGCAACTCTCGGTAGCAGCACAGCTGCCTTCCAACCATTTATCGGTCAAGGAACAGATAAACGCAGATAAATTGACTGATGATGAACACAGCTGTGAGGATGTACACACATCCTTCTTGCAGCAGAGAATTTATTTGAGAACATGGAGACAAATCAAACCGAAGCATTATTTCACCGATTTTTAATATGTCCCCTGACTTCAGGCCGTGCGCGCCTTGAATAACATCGTCGTTAAGCAAACAGGACGCTTGTTTACAAATCGAAAGGACGGGCCTTCGATCTTCATTGAGGGAAATCAAGGCATGATTCTCCCATATGCCTGCCCCCTCCATATGGAAGTCAGCCGAATCATGTCGACCTATGGAAAATGGAAAGGCCTGGATTTCCACTGTGTGGTGATCCAAGCCTTTGAAAGGACTGATCGAGGTTAACTGAAACATCTATCAATAAAGGCGCCTCGGAACATCAATAATGTCTTTAGGGTAAATCGGAGGGTCTAATTGTGAATCACGCCGCGCTTTTTCATAATCAAAGGTGATTTGTGAACCGTTTCCCCTGATAACAGAAATTTTACGTTTCTTGGCAAAATCTGTCAGCCCACCGGCTTGTGAGATAGCTTCGACAGCAGTCGTTTCGCCGACGTAGGGATAACGACCACTTCGAATCACTTCCCCGTTGATCGTGAATAGTCTATCTTCAGTGATGACGGTGATAGACAGTGTAGAGAATATGCGCGGAACATAGGCTTCCTGCAGTTTTCCTTGCAGCTGAGGCGGTGTAAGCCCCTCGGCTATTACAGGTTTATTCAAGTAAGGAGGATGAATCGTTCCATCATCCCGAACCCGTTCCTCATGAGGCGGGGGCGGAGTGGGAATTCCAGCAAAGCGAATGGTAACCTTTTCACCCACTGACAACCCCAAAGGCGGAGCAACTTCCTCACCAACATTGTAGTCACCCCCTTTTCCTGATCCAGTAAAACAACCGGTCAGAAAAATTATTACTGACGCAAAAGCTACGCCCCATAATTTACCGTTCAACATATTTAAAAGCCTGTTCATCCTAAAATCATTTACTGAAAACCAAGATATCTGATTAGAATTTATTTTTCAATTCCAAGTCACCTCTTGCGGAGGTCTTACCAGATTTCCCATCACTTTTCTTCTTGGAACTGGTGCCATCTCCATCTTGCTTTGAGTAATAATCGTAGTAATAACCACTGTAGTAGTAGTAGTAAGAATCTTGTGAGATATTAATATTATTAAGAACAACACCTAACAGGTTTCCACCCACTTTTTCAACCATCTGCTTGGCACGAACCGTCATGGCTTGCGGGTATTTACGATACTGGATGACCAAGATAGCCATATCCACTTCACTTGCGAGAATGGAAGCATCACTCACGCCCATGATTGGAGGCGAGTCAAAAAAGACATAGTCATAACGCTTGCGCGCTTCCGCAATGAAGCTTTTCATCTTGGAAGAGTTCAAAATTCCCATGGAACTACTTGGTAATTTTCCACTAGGCAGAAAATCAAGGTTTTCATGTTTAGTGGTTTGAACGACTTCTTCCAATGATTTGGTAGCCAAAAGGTAGTCAGTCAAGCCCAGCGCATTGGAAACTCCAACATGCTTGTGTAGACTAGGTCGTCGTAAATCAGAATCTACAATCAGTATGCGAGAACCATTTTGAGCAAAAACAGTTGCCAGATTGAAAATTGTTGTAGATTTCCCCTCACCCGCACCGCCACTGACCACGGTAAGTGTATTGGCTTTTTCGTTTTTGCGCGAAAAAAGAATATTTGTTCTCAAAACACGATAGGCCTCGGCATGCGGACTATCTGGACCTTCCATTAGCAGTGAGTGAACATTTTGTGGAATCACTCCAAGAACAGGTGCATCGAGGGCTTGTTCAACATCGTCGATAGTCTTGACGCTGGTATCGAGATATTCAATGAAGAAAGCCAAACCAATACCAACGACCAAACCAACCACAACACCCAGAGCAATATTGAGGAAAATTTTTGGTCTGACTGGATCAGGGTTGGGTTCCGCAGGGTCATAAATTTCCACAATAGAATCTGTCGGCAAGGCAGCATCTACTGTCTCCTGAAGGATTCGAATCATGATCATATCACTGATTTTGGACAGATTCTCCAAGTCGCGCTTGGCTGTGAAATAAGGGCGATATTCAGCTGTTTTTTCAGCATCACTGGCTTTTGCAGATTCCACTGCAGAAGTCAGTTCTGTCAGTTGGTTGCGGGCTGCGTTCACTTGGGTTTGCAACCCTCTCAGGACTCCCGTTATCTCCTTTTTGATCTGGTCATTCAGAGTCAAAAGCAAACTGTTGGATGCTTTCATTTGTGGATGGTCCGGACCGTGGATCGCTTTCATCTGGGATAATTGCTGATGACCTCTGTCAAATTCATTGAGCAATGAGGTAAGACGCAAATTGCCAGGCATTGCCGTAAGCAAGGTATTACGTAGCTCTTCCAGAGTAAGCGATGTTAATTCTTTAAAAAGGGTTTCGTAGCGGATGAGATTTGCCTCCGCAACCGTTCGCTCCTGCTCCAGTTTCATCACGATCTGGGGCTCGGTGGTCATTCCAATAGAACTTCCCTCAGCACTGTAAATGTCAGAAATATTTAAATCTTCACGTAGTTTATCAAGATGCTTTTGCTTGGTTTGCACTTTGTTTTGCTGAGTCGAATATTCCTGTTTGAGGACTTCGATCCCACTGTTTGCCATGTCTTTCAGACCCTTTTCACGGACGTTTTTGTATTGCTCAGCAATTTCTTGCGCGATCGACGCAGCCTCTTCCTTGTCCTCACTATACGCTTTGATCTCGATCAAGCTGGTATTGCGATATTGATCAACATCGATGGATTTCTTTAAGACCTGGAATGTTTCGTTAGTGGTGAGGGGTGTCTCAAGCTTGAAACGTTCCATCCACTGATGATTCAATCCAAGCGCGTTGATGACGGGATGAAGGACTTTTTTTGATTGAATCTTTTCATATTCAGTCAGCACCCAGTAAGGGTCATGCTGCTGAGCAGCCTGCAATCCCATCAGCGGCGTGATATCAGAATTATCCTTCTCAATTGCAATCCTGACTGAGCTCGCATAGGTGGGCGGCAACAGAAATGTGATGATAGTCGTCGTAAGAACAACTAACAGGAAGACAGCCAAGATCACCGTTTTACGAATTCGGATGATTCGCCAATAATCTAAAAAGTGAAGCTTAGACTCTGATTGCTGCTGTGGCTGTTGACTAGGTTTCGTTTGCATGGGTCAAAAGAGAAAAAAAGGGAGGCTAGAATGATAAAGTTCCAGCCTCCCCATAAAACATGTAACTAAATGAATATTAATAGGATGCTTTCAAACCAAGGTAGACACGATTACGATCAAAACTTCGATTTCCGAGATCGGAGTCCAAGTCATCAAAATTGTAACCGGTTTCAGCAAGCAAATACTGATTGATCTGGTAGCTCATGTTGAAACCCAAGCTCCAGAAATTGTCAGAAGTATCTGCCAGACTGTCACCAAACGAACTATTCGCATACATGCCTACAAAGTTAGCGGTGAGTTTAGCTGTGAGCTGATGAGAAACAGATGCGTAAGCCGAGGTCGTCTCTTGGTCAAGTATCAAGGACCCTCCCACCTGAGCGATGTCAGTTTGGTTACGCTCGTGACGTAAACCAAGGGCGATGTTACTTCCCTTGGCATATGCATAGGATAAGTTGGCATCGATATAAGGACTTGTGGTTGAGTCGTCTACTCCAGCAGCAACATTATCATAGGAAGTGAATTGAGCACCCGCTCTCAACGAACCAAGCAATTCAGGCGTGAAGCTGTGGTCAAACCCGGCGTAAACATAGTGAGAGTCACTGTTACGCACCTCAGGGTTGAGGTAAGGACCAAAAGTCAAACTGTCATCACTGGTGTAGTCGACGACGCGATATTGATAACCAAGGATCCCTGTTGTCCCTGGGCGAAGTTGCGAACGGAGATTAGCGGTAACACGGTGTTCAACACGATCGAGCAAGGCAGAAAAACTTCCAGCCCCGCTTTGGTCGTAATTGTAAAGATCATTTCGGTAACCCGCCATGAGACTGTAAGTGCGACTCAACTGGGTGGTAAAGTTAACATGGGCGCGGTTATGGATGGCGTCCATGTTGGAACGCAAGCGCGACGCACCAGTCGGTTCAAGCACTTCGGGCTCCTGAGCAATGACAAATTCATCACCCAAATCCACTGACATGTTCTCATTGAAATCGTGAGTCAGATCGAGGGAGAAACGATGCGAATGATCTGAGTTGTCTGGGTCACGATCTTCGAACCAGCGAAGTTTGTATTCGTAACCAAGGCCCAGATACGTTTGATCCTTAACCAAATTCAGACTGATAGCTGGACTGAACTCGATACCAACGCTGTCTTCAGCGATAGCATTGGGAGCAGTTGTGATGTTGTCATCGTAGAAGCCCCTTAGGTTTGCAGATAAACTCCATGGTTTGGAAGTCTGTGATGGGGTTAAACCTACATCGGGAGCTGCCTGCATGCTTACTACCCCTAGGGCGGCCAATCCGGCTGTTGTTACAATCTTTTTCATACCTTCGTTAATCGCTTAATGCTGCTATGTGCCCAGCTTGAGTATTGATTTGCTCCAAATAATGGGGTTGAACCCTTGTTTTTGTCAAACACAAATCGACCCATCGACGGGATTTTTGTTTGGTTGGGATTCTTCAAATCTCGAAGATCCGAAAGCCTTTACCATTTTTGCTTACTCCTGAAACACCGGCAGCCAACGCTGGCGGTCAGATATATATAGTTGATCAGGCATAACGCCCGGGTGTCCATATTTCAAGGGAAAACCTTTGGGTAAATTCTGCCGCAACTGCACATCCATGTAAAACCGAGCCCAAGCTGCGTCTGGATCTTTGAGCACTTCGGACATGAAACGCCGATTTGTCGTGAGAGGTGTCAAGTAAACAGACTTGATGGGTGCATATTGATCATGAATTTTGTAGAAATCGGGTTCAATGTTTCGGGTTATCCACAAACATGGCCGATCGCCATACCAGGCCACCGCCCAAGGCATATCACTCATCATCAATTCCTCCGAATCGTTCCAATAGCCTATTTCCTGAATCAAAGGCGGGCTGTAGGGCGGATATACAATGGGAGTCGTCTTGGGGGGCAGCAATCGAAGCACCAGCGGTGAACTCACAACCATGAAGACCCCGAGGATGACCACATTTCTGGCGCCATCAAAAGGAAGCGGAAGCTGATCCAGAAGCGTGAAAAAGAAAGCAGCGCCGAACATATACAGGACAGGGGCAAGCAGGATTAAGTGATTTTGGCCGTTAATCAAAGGGCTCATTTCACTCATGTGCGTGCGCCCGAGAGCCTGCACGACGATTAACAGCCCCATGCAGGCAACAGCAAAAAAGCGCAGGCGCCGCAAACCAGGATTATTGAAAGGGATCATCAAACCCACGAAGAAAAACATCGACAACCAACTACCACCAAGCGTCGGAAGCTGCTCAGTTATAATTTCAGGAGCATTCGCCAATAATTTTCGACGGTAGTCACTGAAGTCCGCAGTGCCGATATTCGATGACATGGTGCGCTCAATGCGATCGCCCGGAAAACCGCTTGTATCCATGACCACGTTGTAGGAGCTAACCCCGAATAATGCACCGCTCAACTGATAATTCCTGACAAGCCAGGGTGCAACCATGAGCAGACTGACAGCCAGCATGGTCAAAATGACAGGCACTTTATGTGGTTTTACGAACACACCAACAAACAACAGCGAAGGGAGTAGCAACCACAGGAGGGAATAACGCGTTAAAACGCCTAGTCCGATCATCAAACCAGCAATTGCAGCAATGCCAACATACCAACCAACAGACCGCGGGCCGGGGCGTAAGGCTACCTCTTCACCCTCTTCATGATCTTCATCTGCGCCCCCTTCCTCGTTTGAGGCACCGGAAGCACGCTCCATAACTACGAGGCAAGCGACCAGAACAATGAAGAATAGGATGGAGACCATTGTCGAAAGCCCTGAAACACTGAATCTCCATAGAACGTCCGACCCAAAGAAAACCGCAGTAGACAACCACGCAACAGAAGGGTCGAAAAGCCGCCTCGATAGAAAAAACAAAACAATCCCACTGATGATAAAAAACAGCTGGTTGAGAAAACTGATCAGGACCTCAGGCTGGTATCGGCGAAAGTTTTCCGCTCTCAGAGACGGGATATCGTATTGAAAAGGCATCACCTTCATCCACAAGCTCAAGACGAAAGGATAGACAGGAGGGTGCGTCAAATCTGGATGAGGCTGCTTTAACATCATTGGGTCATCCTTGTCTTCGCCCCGTTGACTGCCGACCATGGCAAGGCTGAAAGGACGAATGCTCTGAGTGGTAAAACCCTTGCCCTCGGAAACATTCCGCGCCAACTGGGAAAGTTCCATCGCTTCGGGCGAAGAAAAATTGCGATATTCACGCACGTTGTAAACAATGAGCAAGGCCACGAAGGCAAGAAGGATGGCCAGTTTGGTGATGGATTTTGTTCCCTCACCTTCCTCGAATTTATGAATTAGTTCCTGTAAGGACGGCATTACTACAATGGTTAATTAAGTTTAAATCTTGCCATTTTTCGGTGCAGGGTTCGCCGACTGATGCCAAGCAACTTGGCAGCCTCTGTGCGGTTCCCGCTGGTTCGCTTCAAGGCTTGAATCATCAACTGTTTTTCATTTTCTTCAACGGATAAATTAGAAAAGGGACCTCCCAGAGCATTGCCACCAGGTAAAGCACCCAGGGCCGATGCTTCCCCAGCCGGCTCAGCATGGACCAACCCCGCTTGCGATCGCATGGATGCAGGCAAATCGAAAAGCTCCACCTTTTTGCCCTTGGCAAAGACAAGCGCGTGTTCTATGGCAGCTCGCAACTCACGAACATTTCCAGGCCAGGAATGACGCACGATGGCATCCAGTGCTTCTTTGGTAAATTCTGTAACTTTTTTCCGGTTTTGTTCCGCGAACTCTCTTAGGAAAGTCATCGCAAGGGCCGGGATATCGGTCGGGCGTTCTCGAAGTGACGGAAGTTGAATTTCCACTACTCGCAACCGATAATATAGGTCCTCCCTGAATTTACCCTCTCCCATCAATTTGGGCAGGTTTTTGTTCGTCGCTGCCAAAAGGCGCACGTCAACTTTGATGGTTTTTGTAGAACCCACCCTTTCGAAAGACCTTTCACCCAGAATCCTCAGCAGCTTGATCTGGGTAGAGGTGTCAATTTCACCAATCTCATCAAGAAACAAGGTGCCACCATCTGCTTTTTCAAACCGCCCAATTCGTCTCTCGTGTGCCCCCGTAAAAGCTCCCTTCTCATGCCCAAACAACTCGCTTTCCAGCAAGGTGGGAGACAAACCCGCACAATGAACGGTCACCATGGGATGGTGAGATCGGTTACTTGTTTGATGTATTGCCTTAGCAATCAATTCCTTACCTGTCCCGCTTTCTCCGAGAATCAAAACCGTAGCCTGCGTCGGAGCCACCTGTTCAACCGTGTCAAAGACATGGCGCATAACAGGTGATTCACCCACAATATTTGAGGTCCTGAACTTTTTGCCAAGCTGCTGTTTCAGAACAGTGTTTTCTTCTTCAAGTTTCTGTAATTTGAGAGCTCTTTGAATTTTCTTCTCCAGATCTTCGATAAGCATCCCACCCTTGGGAATGTAATCGTCAGCCCCTTCCTTGATCGCCTGAACGGCTGTTTCCTCGGAGCCAAATGCCGTCATAAGGATACATACGGGGGGGTGACCCAGGCTTTTGGCGCGCTTGATAAGTTTGAGGCCGTTTTCACCTGGCATTCTGAAGTCGGTCAGTAGCACATCAAAGGGCTCACTTTCCAATAATTCAATTGCTGAGGCAGCATTGTCGGCAATGTAGACATCATAATGATCTTCCAACACAGCGCGTAATCCCTCCCGCTGTGTCTTCTCGTCGTCTACAATGAGTAGTAGTGGTTTCATTGAATGAGTCGTGAGAAGCTCCCTTTTTGCTCCCCTGAACTGATAACGCCAAGGATTCAAAGGCTTGTCAAAAGGAAGTTTAATCCTCAGCTGGCTGGATCAGGCAGTTTCAATGGAAAGTTATCTCAAAAAATTTCATGCGTATCTGGATTCCATGCAGGAATTCACAACTAAAAAAGTGCCAAGGCTGGATGATCCAATAGCTTGCTTGGCCATGCCGTTTGAAAAAACGCTCAAGGGCATACAGCCCCAAGCAGGCGTTTCTGTTTTTCAAACAATGGCAGCCAAACTCTAAAAATCGTTCCAGTAGGATGATTGGGCTCCACCATGATACGACCTCCATGATCGCGAATGATTCGATGAACGATCATCAACCCCAATCCTGTCCCTTTCTTTTTGGTGGTAAAATAGGGTTCAAAAATACGTCCTATCCTTTCACTGGGTATACCAGAGCCGTTGTCTTCAATACTTACCATGATACCCTCTACTTCTCCTTTAGTACGAATGGTTAAAACCCCATTATTGGAAATGGCCTGCATCGCATTTTTGATTAAGTTTACAAAGACTTGCTTGATCTGGGAACGATCAAAGGGTGTGTCTGGCAAGTCATCATCCAATTCTGTGACCAATTCAATGCCACGGTTGTCCAGCTCGGGGCGCAGCAAATCCAGTGTTTCCAGAACCACCTTATTGGGCTGATCCGTTTTACGGTCTGGCGCACTTGGTCGAATGGCTTGCAGGAATTGAGTGATAATGTATTCGAGCCGGTTAATTTCACCTCGTGACGTCTCTATGAATGATTCCAACCGGTTGAAGCCCTTGTTCAAATCCAGATCGGCATCTTCTGATTCTACGTTTAAACGGGGCCTTCCCCTCCCCCTTTTCTTTTGCTTAGATTGCCTTTCGAAGGCTTCTCGGAGTTTGGTCGTTTCCCGCGCGATAAGCTGAAGATGTATATGCAACGCATTTAAAGGATTACCAATTTCATGTGCCACACTACCCGCCAAAAGTGTCAAGGTGTGCACGCGTTCACTCTCGATAGCCTCATATGTCTGCTTGCGAGTTTCTGTCACATCATGGAGCACCAGCACATAACCAGCATGCTCATCGCCTTGACGCTCGATGGCGGATGCAAACAGGCGCACGAACCTTGATTTGGGATATCGAATATCGAATTCCAATCTCACCATTCGAGAGGATGAGCCCTCACCAATGGACTGAACAAGCTTTTCCCATTCCAGGTCTGGAATGAACCGTGTCACGGGCTTGTTCTCGTAGCTGTCAGAGGGGATCCCGAGAAGCTCAAAAGCAACCCTGTTGCAATACAAGAGCTTACCTAGTGGATTCAAAACCAGAATACAGTCTTCAATCACATTAAAGACCGTCTCAAAGAATTGCCTTTGCTCTTCAAGTCGAGCCACCACCGACTGTAAATCCTCGGCATTGAGGCGGTCGATACGCCCTAAAACCTTGTCGAGAAAACTGGAGTTAAAACCTTCCATCCTTGAGATTTCCTTCGCCAAACGATGTTTCTAAAGCCACTTTTTCCGCTTGAAATAGATATAAGTTCCCAGTGTTGACGCAACCATAACCGAAAGTGCGAGGGTATATCCATGAGATGATTTCAATTCCGGCATAAATGAGAAATTCATTCCGTACCAAGTGCCAATCATCATCATCGGAGTGGTGATCAGGGTGATCATGGTCAATAACTTGACAACCTCGCCAGTTTGATTGGACGACATATTCAGATACAATTGAAGGACAGCGGTCAGAGAGTCCGTGTAAGTTTGAGCGAGCTGATGAATCCTGAATAAGTCGTCATAAACATCCCGATAATAAGGAATTAGCTTGGGGCGGATTAATTTGAACTCACCGCGCGCGAAACGGGAAAGCACCTCGCGCTGAGGACCAATAATACGCCTTAGGTGGTGCACTTCCTTTTTGATCTGTGTGATCTTGTTGAGCACCTCCGGTGTAGCGCTCTGCAGCACCTTGTCTTCGATTTCCCCAATCTCAAATGCAAGCTCCTCCATCGCGGGTCTATAGTTATCAACCATGCTGTCCAAAAGCGTGTGCGCGACACGATCAGGAGCTCTGGCGACTTGTTTTTTCAATCGCAGGCACTGGTCTTCCGTATGCTGTATACTTCTGAGATACTTGGAGTGACAAGTCACCAGAAAGTTTCGTCCAAGAAAAAAATTCAATTCACTGGTCGCAAAGACACCATCTTCCTTACTGTAATCCACCCCATGAATGACCATGAAAAGATAGGGAAGGAATTGATCTTCCTCCTTTGGAGCATATTCCTCAACTTTTGGTGCGCCCAGATCTGAAATACAATCTTCAATGGAAAGAGGATGAAAGTGGAATACGCCCTCGAGCAAGGTTTTCAGCTCTTCTTTGGTCGGCGCCTCCAAATCAACCCATAGGAATAAATTCGTATCCTTGAGCAATGTAGGCATCAGGAAGGTATCCATATCTTGACTATGGAGCTTGCCTTGTGTTGTGAATGCGAATGATCGAATCATAGCCTGGTGTTGTTTTTTACACCTACGGCATTCTGGTCTCACAGAACTCCAGATAGCAAGCAATGAGGTAATGAAAATAAACCGAATGGAAAAAGCCGCTCTTTTCTCAACACAAGCATTGACAATCCTGACAAGATCATTAGCTTAACCAGCTCTATTGATGCAAAAGTCTTAGTAAGTATCAGGATATGCCAAATACAAAATCCGCAATCAAAAGAACACGAAGCACGGAGCGAAAACAGCAAGTAAATCGCGCCGTGAAATCTAGCATAGGCACCTTGGAACGAAAGTTTAAGGCCTTGGTGAAAGAAGGAAACAAAGATGGGGCCACCAGCGCTCTGAAAGATGTTTCCTCAGCTTATGATAAAGCAGCAAAAAAGGGCGTTATCCACCGGAACAAGGCAGATAACAAGAAATCCCGTTTGTCCAAATTGGCTAAATCACTGAGCTGAACCCAAGCCACTCAAACCTGTCATGGGAGTTTGAGAGAATTTCAAGAACCCTTCCATATGGAAGGGTTTTTTTATTGGGGAAAGCTAGACAATCTCCCTACCCTTTGTAAACGATCACGACCCCGAAGTCTGAAAGTAGTTGTTTACTACTCAGATCAACATAAGAGTAGTTGATGGTATTGATGCTCACGATGTTGGTTTCTCCGATTTGATTTAGGATCTCTGTCACACGCTCGTCGAAACCATCGTGTCCCACTTCTTTGCAATCCGTATGACGTATGGTTTTGATGCGAAGGATTTTATGTTTGTCTTTTTGAGCCTCCAGTGGTGGAAGGGCTTTGGTAATCAGGCTTTCAGCAGGCTTGTCGTAAGTCGGGACCACAAATGGTTTTTCGACACGATTGGCTGCCGTTTGAGACTCGCCATGTAACTTGACATTGGCAGCGTCAGCTTGCGGCACAGTCAATTGCTTCTCGCAAGATGGGCACTCTATTTCGGAACCGACACCTTGTGCATCAACAACAAGTTCCTGATGGCAACTGGGGCAACTAAAAACGATATCCATAAGTCAAAATTTAGGTTCGAAAAAGTATCGAACCGTATTACGAGATTTTGGGTTTTACCAGAGGATTTTAAAAAACCATAGCTAAATGGTGCTCAGTTTGATCAATGGCACTTTGCCATAATTTGAGAAGCCCCCAGTAAAAACTCTGTCATCCTTGCCTTTTAACTAGTAAATTCAATCATTAGGACATAGATATGCCTTCGATGATACCAGCGCCATCCGAGCTTTTTCGACAGTTGAATAGAAGTAAAAACTTTTTTCTCATTGCAGGCCCTTGCGTGATTGAAGATGCCGGACTCTGCCTTGAAATAGCTCGTCACCTTAAGCGGACATGCCACAAATTGAATATCCCCTACGTCTTCAAGGCGAGTTTCGACAAAGCCAATCGATCATCGGGAAAAACTTTTCGAGGCCCGGGATTCGAGCAGGGGCTCGAAATTCTGGCCCAAGTCAGAAAGGACATGCAATTACCAATCCTCAGTGACGTTCATACCGAATCTCAGGCGCATGAAGCTGGGAAGGTGCTGGATATCCTCCAGATACCTGCCTTTTTATGCCGCCAAACCGACCTCTTGTGGACAGCTGCACGGACCAAAAAAATCATCAACGTCAAGAAAGGTCAATTTTTAAGCCCCAACGACATGAAAAACGTGGTTCACAAAGTTCAAGAGGCTGGAAATAAGAAACTTTTGCTTACCGAACGAGGTTCAAGTTTTGGCTATAACAATTTGGTGGCAGACATGAGATCCATTCCTATCATGAATCAATTAGGCTATCCAGTAGTGTTCGATGCAACGCATTCTGTCCAATTACCTGGCGGCCAAGGAGATCAATCCGGCGGCCAAGGAGAGTTTGCACCTGTATTGGCTCGAGCGGCCATTGCCGCTGGCTCAAATGGCATTTTCATCGAAACGCATCCGGACCCAAGTCAATCCCCGAGTGATGGTCCCAATATGGTGCCTCTTTCAGAAATCAACCGTCTACTCGGTTCGCTTTCCAAAATAAAAGCAGCCCTCAAATGAGAGATTTCAGCTTAACCAACGATACAGCAAAACGATAACCTTTAGAATTCATGCAATCCTGCGTTCAAATTTCGAAAAGCTCCTTGCCCACTGCTGTCGCTGCTGCTTTTTTTCTAATTTTTCTCAATGAACCTCAGGCCGCGGATATTGAAAGCGCCACAATCCGGGGCGGATGGGAAGCAGCAGTCACTGAAAACAATCAAGTCACCACAATTTTACGAGGCGAGGAAATTAATGGCTCTAGAATCACTCAACTCAGCATACAACTCAATAAAGAGGGGGCGCAATCCACTCCAGAATTCTTTATTGAATCTCCTGAATGCAACATGCCTTACCTCTCTGAAGGTAATTATGATGCGTCTTCTGCAAAAAAGATTATTCTCAGAACTGCGGATGGGGGATTTGTTATCGAAGGTGTTGGGTGGAAATGGTCACAAAGTCAGGCATTGCTTGTCATCAGCAACAAAGTAAGTACGACAATAAAGAAGAATTTGATTGGCGCAGGACGTAAAAAAGAGAACAACCCTAATTCATCCGTGCCGCAGAATTCTTCCAATGTCAAAATCCAGTCCAATCGTTTTGTCTTCAACCATGCCAATTCCAAGGCCATTTATCAGGATCAAGTATTCGCGACGGATCCCGGGCGTTTGGAAATTTCATGCGGCAAACTGCAAATTGACCTGAGTGAGGAAATTCAAGGCTTCAAAGAGGTTTTAGCTGAAGATCAGTTGGTCATAAAACTGCTGGATGCAAATGCCCCAATCCAGGCAAGCGGAGGCCGTGCGGTCTATAGAATTGGGCAGGAATCCCAGGATGTGATTGAAATAATGGATGCTCCTACCTGGAGCACACAAGGCCATAACGGCAAAGGCGACCGAATCCGGGTAACAGCCTCGGAAACAAGGCAGTTCTTTAAAGTCATCGGTAAGGCCCGGGCAAGCCTGGATCTGGGTGACATTCGGATTCAGCAAACAGATGAGCCTGAGTCCGAGCAACAACCTATCGAAATCAGCGCCGATCAATACGAGTTCGATGGAACTGAGCTACGATTTGAGGGATTCGTAGAGGCTTCTCAGGGTGATGCGTGGACTTTAAGCTGCAAAACGCTGATCGCCGATATTGATGAGAAACAGAAAACTGCTGTAATGATTGAGGCTTCTGGGATGGTTCAAATGACCCAGCAGGATGGAGATGAGGACTTCATTGCAAAAGCAAATAAAGTTGTCTACGAGCCCATTGCTCCAGGTCAAGAGACGGTCATTTTAACTGGAAATGCTCAGGTCGATACGGAGGAATTCGTGGCACGGGGTGAGCGCATTGAAATCAACAAAAAAGAAGTATCGAATACGATTCATGTCAGTCGCCTCGCTTCGCTTGAGTTTCCAGATTCTACGATATCAAGTATCGGTATCCTGAACTTTGGAGACAATCAATCCACCCGTGATCCATCCAAGGCCCTCAACAAATTACGAATCACATCAAAGGAATACTCTCTCATCGTCAATAAGGCAGTGTTTACTGAGGACGTAAGTATCCAGTTCCAAGATGAAACACTTAACTGCGATACTTTGGAGGTCGTGTTTTCACCGGATCGCAAGTGGATCAAAAACATTTTCGCCACAGGTGCAGTCCATCTAGTTGGCAAACAAGGGCGCATGACATGTCGTGAAATCAACGGTATATTTTCAGAATCAACTCATCAAATGGAACGATTGCGAGCGGAAGGCAATGTATCAATGACACATCCCAGAGGTAAGGCGAGAGGAGAGACTGCTGTGTTTTACCCCCAGACTCAAATGATTGAGCTCCAAGGCGAGCCCAGAATCATGACGACGCTCGAAGGTAAATCCGGTCGTCCATCTCAATACATTCTGGCCGAAGGTGAATCCTTGATGTGGGACCAAGCCAAGCATCGCTTCAACGGACCTCGTGGACGCTACCGTATCAAGACCATCAAGAACCCGGAAGTGTGGTAATAAGGGGAGCATTTAATCTAATCTCAAAGATAAATCATGGAATTACCGGAACAGGAAAATATTTCCCAAACCAGCGGAGCATCCTTACTGAGAACCGAGGCACTGGCAAAAGCCTACAAAGGCCGAAGGGTCGTGGACGGCGTCTCCATCCATGTCCAACCTGGAGAAATCATCGGACTCTTGGGCCCTAATGGTGCAGGTAAAACAACCTCTTTCAACATGGTCGTGGGTGTGGTTCGACCGGATGAGGGCGAAGTCTATTTCCAGGAGAATCCTGTTTCCAATCTGGCCATGCACGAGCGTGCGCGATTGGGCATGGGATACCTGACTCAGGAACCCTCCGTATTCAGAAAACTTACCGTCGCTCAAAATATTCTCGCCATCCTCGAAACATGCAAAATGAGCGCGAGAGAGCGCAAAACGCGCCTGATGGCACTGCTTGACGAACTGGATTTGGCAAGGCTATCCGAGAGCAAAGCATACACCTTAAGCGGGGGAGAAAAACGTCGACTCGAAATCACACGCGCTCTGGTAACTCAACCCAAACTTCTCCTGCTTGATGAACCTTTCAGCGGGATCGATCCGATTGCAGTTTATGAAGTGCAGAAAATAGTCAGGCGCCTCAGAGATCGAGGTTTAGGAATCCTCATTACAGATCATAATGTAAGGGAAACCCTCAAACTTGTGGATCGAGCATACCTTATTCATCAAGGCAAGGTCTTGTGTCATGGGCCAGCAGAGTTTCTGGTCGAGGACCCTCAGGCAAGAGATATTTACCTGGGACCTGATTTCAATTTATGATCAAAAAAAACAGCCAAAAGAATGCTGTTCCTTACGTCACAGTGGAGCAGCTTGTCTCTGAGCACGATCAGGAATTACAACTTCATCCCATTGGAGCCGCTCATAATCTGCGAAGAAAAATCCACGAACCGACTGTCAATCGCCCCGGTCTGGCACTCGCGGGATTTAAGAAATATTTTGCAAGCAAAAGGGTTCAGGTCTTTGGAAGTGTCGAAACGACTTACCTTCGATCGCTCTCTGCACAGGAGAGAGATGAGCGATATAAATGGATCTTTAAAACTCAAATCCCATGCGTGGTGTTTTCACGGAATTTGAATCCAGATGCCGCCCTGCTCAAGGCCGCGAAAAAAGCTAAGGTCCCAGTCTTCAAGACACCGCTCATTACCATGCGTTTCATCAATCTGGCTACGCTTGCACTTGAAATGATGTTCGCTCCCAGATGCAATGAAATCGGAGGAATGGTCGATATCCTGGGTGTCGGCGTCATTATTCGAGGTGACAGTGGAATTGGAAAAAGTGAAGCCGTCCTAGCTCTTGTTGAAAGAGGCTACAGTTTGGTGGCCGATGATGTAACCATCGTCACACGCATCGATAACCACTACATTGTTGGAACCAGCAATGAGATGACACGTAACCTGATGGAAATCCGTGGGATCGGGATCATTGATGTGGCCGCCATGTTTGGAGTTAGAAGTTTTCGAACTGAGAAACAAGTGAATCTAGTAGTGACGCTTGTTCATTGGGATAAGCTTAAAGAAATTGACAGACTTGGAATTGATAATGAGTATGTCAAAATATTGGGCGTGGAGGTCCCTCACATTACTATTCCAGTGAGGCCCGGTCGTGATCTGGCACGCTTAATCGAAGTAGCCGCTTTCCAGACAAAGCTTAAAATGTCTGGAATCAATACAGCAAAAGCTTTGAGCGAACGCCTTTTGAAAAAAATGACTCGTGATCGGCCTGCAAAAGGTTGAAGGATCCTCAGCAGAGACTGACTCCAATCCAATGAAAATTCTCTAGCGTCTATTTTGTAATTGTGTAGTGTTTACCACTGCATTTCTTGGACAACTCAAAAAATAATGCCTCAACCAAATCCAACTGAAAATATTTCCAGAGAGTTGGTAGTAACCAACAAAATGGGAATTCACGCCAGACCGGCCGCTATGTTCGTCAAAGTGGCCAGCAAGTTTGACGCAGATGTGTTTGTTGAAAAGGATGGTGAACGCGTCAATGGAAAAAGTATCATGGGACTGATGATGCTGGCCGCCGGCCCTGGCAGCACTCTGTTGATCGAAGTCACGGGAAAAGATGCGAGTGAAGCTTTTGCAGAGATTGAAACGCTGATTACAAATAAATTTAACGAACAATGAGAGTCAATTGCCCGGAACACTCTTACCGAACGGCACCTGAATACCTCTGATTCCTCTAGTTAGCTTTGAGGCTCCACGGACTCAGCAATACGCATGATACGTGTCGTGTTGCCTGTTATCTCATCCACATCGATCAATACCCCACGCAACATCACATCTTTCTGAGCCACTCCAAATCGTTGAGGTTGACAGGTCAAAAAACGTCTGATGACAGGTTCAATTTCTCTACCTAGAACACTTGCCTGAGGGCCTGTGAATCCCGTATCACACAAAAAAGCGGTACCTCCTGGAAAAATTTGCTCGTCAGCAGTCGGTACGTGAGTGTGAGTTCCAACGACCAGACTGACTTTGCCGTCAAGAAAACGGCCCATAGCTATTTTTTCGGAGGTCGCCTCGGCATGAAAATCAACAATGACAATAGAGGCTTGCTGCCGTATTTCTTCGATGACGGCGTCTATGGCCAGAAAAGGATTTTCCAGATCAGCCATGAAGGTTCTTCCTTGCAAATTAACCACGGCTACTTGTGGTATTTCACCTTTTTGCCAAAACACATATCCGTGACCAGGAGTATCTTTGGGATAATTTAAAGGACGAACGAAATGAGGGTCTTTCTCCAATAATCCAATTACCTCACGTTGATCCCACAAATGATCCCCGCTCGTGATCACATCCACACCTGCATCATGAATCTCTCGTGCTGTCGCGGGTGTGATACCCGCTCCACCTGCCGAGTTTTCACCATTGGCAATTACCATACTGATCTGGTGCTTTTCCACGAGCTTCGGTACACACTCTCTCACAGCTCGACGGCCCGGTCGCCCCACTATATCTCCAATGAAAAGTATTCTCATTGGAGGCAAAATAGGACCATTGTCCCGGGTTTTGCAAGGTTAAGCCTTTTGTTGGTCATTGCTGGCTTTGAAGCAGAAAAAGAAGCACATAGGAACCTGAGCCACCAATCATGTTCGGATTCGCATGCCTTCTCATTCAACAGCCTGGACTTTAGGTGAATCTTTTGATCACCATGAATCTTTCCCGAGAGCAAAGGAGGCGCAAAAGGTAATATCTGTCTCAAGGCTGACAGATCCATCATTTAGATGAAATACCCGGGCTGTTCGAGTTACCAACATATGATCACTGCAACCCATGCGCGTAGTATTAACAAAGAGCTGAAAATTACCTTTACTTATAAGAGAGGCTTATGAATTAACTTGATTCGAGCCTTATTAATGTACAATGTAGTGATTGGAAGTCGGATTTGACTTCATCTCCCTGATTGGATCAATGGACAAGTGTCCACTCGAACGCAAGCAAGCATCAACAACAATACATCCTGTTACATGCAAATACAGAGTCTGAAAGTTTTTTGTGACCTCAAGGAAACCGAAAGTTTTACCAAGGCGGCACAAATCAACAACATTACTCAATCAGCTGTGAGTCAACAAATCGGTTCTCTTGAAAAACAATTCGAAACCCTGCTGATTGAGAGGAGCAAAAAGAAATTTCGTCTGACCAGAGAAGGCATTGCGCTCTACGACTACAGCAAGCAAATCATTCAAACTTATGATTCTCTTTTGAATCATCTACAAGAGATCAAGGACATTGTTTCTGGAACCATACGTATTTCCACTATTTACAGTGTGGGTCTACATGAGCTTCCGCCCTATATGAAGCGCTTCCTTAAGGCCTTCCAAACGGTCAATGTGCATGTCGAATACCGCCGATCCAACCAAGTCTATGACGATGTCTTGAGTAATATAGTGGATCTCGGACTGGTTGCCTATCCGATCAAAGAACCAAGACTGGAAATAGTCCCCATCCGAAACGACCGCCTTGTGCTGATTTGTCATCCCGAACACGAATGTGCAAATCAGGATCAAATTGAACTCTCAAGGCTGGAGGGAAAGCGATTTATCGGATTTGAGCCTGATATTCCAACGCGAAAAGGGATAGATAAGATCCTTCGCGATTATGGTGTGCAGGTCAACCTTGCCATGGAATTCGATAACATCGAAACAGTCAAAAGGGCCGTGGAAATCGATGCAGGTGTGTCGATTGTACCTCATGGAACCGTGACTCAAGAAATAGCCAAGCATACGCTGGCTCATGTGGAGATTTCGGATAACACCTTCTACCGTCCCTTGGCAGTGGTCTACAAGAAAAACAAAGTCTTGTCGCCGGCAATGCGTGAATTCATGAATATTTTGAAAGAGGATCTGGATTCATCTCTCAAAAAATGATTTAAACGTGCACATGAGTCAAACGATCGGTTCAGATCTTACCAAAGTTGCAGTGGTGGGTGCCTCAGGTTACTCCGGAGAGGAACTCGTCAAATTACTACTGCTCCACCCCGAGGTGGAGCTCACCGTTTTAACTTCCAGACAATACGCTGGACGATCACTCAAAGATGTATTCCCTCGCTTCTCCAACTTGCCGGGTGCAGCTTCGCTTGAGTTTTCATCGCCAGATTGTCAGACGATACTCGAAAAGGCCGATCTTGCTTTTTTAGCACTGCCGCATGGAGTGGCTGCTGAATTCGCCCTGCCGCTTTGTGAAGGTGGATGCACTGTCATTGACCTGAGCGCTGATTTTAGAATACATGATCCGGAGACGTATGAGGAATTCTATGGAGCTCCCCACCCTGCTCCAAAGCTACTGGAAAAAGCGGTTTACGGACTGCCTGAATGGCGACGAGACGAAATCCAGAAGGCGCAGTTGGTTGCCTCGCCCGGCTGTTACCCGACAAGCATACTACTTCCCAGCCTTCCGCTGATCAGGGCCGGCTTGGTTCAACCATCAACCATCATTGCCAATTCTTTGAGTGGTGTCAGCGGTGCGGGCCGCAAAGCGGATATTCCTTTTCTCTATGTTGAATGCAACGAAAGTGTCCGCCCCTACGGTGTTCCAAAGCATAGGCATCTATCGGAAATCGAACAGGAGATCAGTCTGGCTGCTGGCCAGAAGACCACCATCCAATTCACCCCACATTTGATTCCAGTCAACAGAGGTATCCTCACCACAATGACCATGGAACCCTCCAATGATGCCCATTCAGCAGACCAGCCGGAAAACTACCTGAAAAAGGTAACTGAAATTTATGAGGAGACCTATGCCGATGAGGCCTTCGTGCGACTTTTAGGCACTTCAGGACTGCCGGATACCAAACACGTGGTCGGCACCAACAATATTGAGTTCGCATGGCGATATGATTCACGCACTGGACGCCTGATCATCATGAGCGCAGAAGACAATCTGGTAAAGGGTGCCAGCGGCCAGGCCATCCAATCCATGAATATTTTGCGAGGTTATCCGGAAACCACCGGATTGCTCCTCTGAATCGGATCTCAATGAAAGCAACACCCGGCAATCTATGTTTGCATGTGGGAGAAGGTTTCATCTGGGCACTGCTGACATTCATGCTGACAGCAGAACAGATGAAGAGTGACGACAAAGTGCTCGATGCAAGGCAAGACCTGCAGCCACTGATCGCCACGTTTTCTGTGGTTGCGTTTGATCCTTTGACCGGAGATCTCGGCGTTGCGGTGCAGAGCAAATTTTTTGGTGTGGGCACGGTTGTCCCATGGGCGAAGGCGAACGTGGGGGCGGTGGCTACTCAGAGTTATGCGAATATCACATATGGCCCTGAAGGACTTTCGCTACTGGAACAAAACATCCATCCCAAAGTTGCACTCATGCAACTCACAAATTCCGACAATGACAACGCGTATCGACAGGTAAGCATGATCGACGCGTCAGGGCGCACCAGCTCCTTCACGGGAAGTCGTTGTAATGACTGGGCAGGACACATCGCCGGACCGAATTTCGCTGTTCAGGGAAACCTACTGGCAGGTCAGGCTGTCGTTGAGGGCATGGCTAAGGCTTTTAAAGCCTCTTCGAACATACCTGGAACAGAACTGGCGGATTGGCTCATGGCAAGCTTACAGGCAGGCCAGGATGCGGGGGGTGACAGAAGAGGACGCCAATCCGCTGCTCTGCTTGTTGTTCGAGCCCATGCGGGTTACGCCGGGATGAATGATCGCTATATCGACCTTCGCGTGGAGGATCACCAAACTCCCATCATGGAACTGACGCGTCTTCTCGAAATTCATAAGCTATTTTATAAAAAAGCACACGAGAACAAACCTGATCGCCTGTTTCAGAAATCTGATTGAACCCTGCATGAATCAACTACCCTCGTGCATGCGAGAAACCCCGAAAGGTATTGTTATCTCCGTAAGAATTCAACCCGGAGCCAGTCGTGAGGAATGCGTGGGCCTCCAGGCTGAGGCCTTGAAGATTCGAGTGACTGCCCCGCCGGTTGACTCAGCTGCCAACAAAGCGCTTATCAAGTTTCTTTCAAAAAAGATACGTATCCCGAAATCGCATGTTACCATCATCAAAGGAGGCACGTCTCGTCACAAACAAATCCTGCTTGCAGGATTGAAACCTGCGGATCTGGACCCCTTTTTCTTAAAATCCTGTGCCTCCTAGTTCCATATTTATCGACTGAGAACGACTAGTCTTGCTTTGAAACATTCTCCAGACTGCGGCGAATCGTGATTTCCACTCGATGCAGCATACCTCGCCACATCCTGATTTCGTGCTCTGTTGGTTGAGCACGTGCGAAAAAATCATCGAAACGTTTCATGATACCTGTTTCTTGATGCGTTTTCATAAAATCGGTCTGGATAAGGACCGATTCCAAGTGTTGGCGCAGTCCTGCAAGTTCTTCGACCGTTGCTATGCCCAATCCAACATCCGCACCATGAGTTACGTTGGCTGGCTCGTAATGGCGAGACATTTCATAAAGCGTCACCATCACTGCATGAGAGAGATTCAATGAAGTAGCCTCTCCATGAGTAGGAATATGAATCAGCGCAGTGCAAAGTGCTAATTCATCATTACTCAAGCCACTACTTTCTCGTCCAAACAACAGCCCCATGCGACAAGAATGATCAGGAAAAGCCTGAGCAATATCAGGCAATAAAACCGTTCGATCCTGTGCCTTGCGGTTTCTTGCAGTGGTGCCACCTACCCAGTGCAAATCATGCAAGGCATCTGTGAGGTGCTCGTGCACACTGGCATTTTTCAGTACTTCCAGACCATGAGCTGCACGCTTGACAGCAACCTCACTCAAATGCTCTTCAGGAAGCACAAGCCGCAAGTCGGTCACCCCCATGTTGGCCATAGCCCTGGCCGTTGCTCCGATATTCCCGGGATGCGTTGGCTCAACCAATATAACAGAAAGATTCTCAACATTAACCCGAAACGACATAAGCTTGAAAATGAATCAATTCCTCCCCCTTTGCCAGTGAATAGAAAAACTTTCCCCTTGCTTTTACGGTTAATATGAAGCAAACACAACAATCAACGCTCGTATCAGTAGAGAGCTTACTGCTTCCGCTCAACAAAAAGAAAACGGAGAAAGGGGGTAGCATGGAGAGGCCCAAAATGTCTACTCCGAGATTTTTTGTTGGAGCATATTTAGGACACCCCACCAAGGCTTTCCTTCATGCATTAATCTAGAGCTCGTCTGTGATGCGCCCTCATCGGGGGCCGAGCCATTAATGTAAGTAAAAGTATTATGTCATTTGAAAATCTGAATCTGGACGAACGTCTACTGAAAGCAGTCGACGCCTGCGGCTTTACCAAACCTACACCCATTCAGGAACAAGCGATTCCAGTTATCCTTGAAGGTGGTGACCTCATGGGCTCAGCCCAAACCGGAACAGGAAAAACAGCGGCCTTCGTATTGCCTATCCTGCATCAAATCATCAACCGCGAACCCGTCAATAAAAGCATTGGACCACGCTGTCTGGTGGTGGCTCCAACGCGTGAATTGGCTCAACAGGTCGAAAAAGACGCGGTTGATTACAGCAAGTTCATCAAGTTCACTCAAGGTTCTGTTGTGGGAGGTGTTTCCTATGGCCCGCAAATCCAGATGTTAAAGCGTCCTGTCGATATGCTCATAGCGACCCCGGGACGTTTATTGGATCACATGGGTCAGGGACGCATTGATTTTTCACGCCTTGAATTCCTGGTGCTTGATGAAGCAGATCGCATGCTGGACATGGGATTTATTGGCGACATTCGTAAGATAGTAGGAGCCGTTCCCGAAAAACGACAGACCCTCTTGTTCTCAGCCACTTTGGAAGGGCCAATTCTCAGGATGGCACAATCGTTCCTGAAAGAACCTGAGTCCATCTCACTGACGACCAATACCAAAAATCACGAACAGATAGAGCAACGTATCCATTGGGCGGACAATGTGTCTCACAAACACGATTTACTAAAACACTACGTAGCAGAAGAAGAAATGAGTCAGGCCGTGATTTTCACCTCGACTAAACGTGGGGCCGATGAACTTGTCAACCAGCTGAATAAACGTGGCCAAAAAGCAGCCGTACTTCATGGCGACCTGCGACAATCAGCCAGAAAGAAAACCATGGATGACATGCATCATGGTAAAATAAAACTTCTAGTTGCAACAGACATCGCCGCTCGAGGGCTGGATTTCAAAAATATCAGTCATGTCATTAACTTTGACCTGCCAAATACAGCTGAGGATTACATCCACCGTGTTGGCAGAACGGGTCGCGCCTCCGCAACAGGAACGGCGATTTCACTTGTCTGCCGAAAGGACTGGGATTACCTCGTCAGCATCGAGCGATTGACTGGGAAAAAACTCAAGAGAGATAACATCGAAGGGTTGGAGGCAATATCCAAAGAACCGAAAAATCGATCCACTTTGGGTAATGCCGGACGCTCCTGGAAACCCAGCAGGCGAGGCAGCATCAAACGCCGCAGGCGGTAGCCGTTCAGACAGCCGCTAAACGGCTCTAAGCCAGAGCAGTTTTTGTTTTTTTGACAAGACGGATATCGCCAATCTTCATGGTTTTATCCACTGCCTTGCACATGTCATATATCGTCAGGGCTGCCAAACTGACAGCCGTAAGTGCCTCCATTTCAATCCCGGTTGCAGCAGCTATTTTGGCGGACGCTGTGATATGAACACGATCCCGGCTGTCCGGAATGGACATCGCGACTTCACAGTGGGTGATTGGCAAGGGATGACACAAGGGAATCAATTCTCCGGTTTTCTTTGCGGCCATGATTCCTGCGAGTCGAGCCGAGGCCAGAACGTTGCCTTTGGCGATCGCATTGGACTCTATCTTGTTGAGGGTCTCCGCTTGCACGTAAATACTGCCCTCAGCAATTGCTTCACGCAAAACGACGGGTTTGTGAGTAACATCTACCATGGATGCTTCACCTTTTGCATTGATATGAGTTAAATCAGACATTTGAAAAATAAGGATTAGCTTTGAAAATCAGGCAGGGTTTAATCCAGTGAAGGTGTTTGCCTTTTCGCATAAAGCAACTCCCAATCGTTTTGCCAATCCTTGACGGCTGCTTTCATCAAATTGGCAGCATCCAGTCTTGGTTCGACAAATTTCGGGCGAAACCATGGAAATGTTCCCACCAAGTCATGCGTTACCAGAATCTGGCCATCGCAGCCATTGCCAGATCCAATGCCTATGGTTGGATAAGACACTGAACGGGTGATTTCCTCGGTCAAGCTGTGCTCGACAAGTTCAAGAACAACCGCAAATATTCCCAATGAATCGAGAAATGCAGCGTCGTCCTTCAGCTTTTGCTGCTCTTCCCCAGAACGGCCCTTGATGCGATATGTTCCTTCTTCAAGAATATGTTGAGGTAACATCCCCAAGTGCCCAACACATGGAATACCTGCGCTACAAATGGCCTTGATCTGCGCTCCAATCTCTTGTCCACCCTCTAGTTTGACGGCATGCGCTCCGGCATCAATCAAGCGTCTGGCATTGCGAACCGCTTGCTCACTGGATTGGTAACTTTGATAGGGCATGTCCCCTACCAGACAGCTCTTGGGATTGGCCCTGGCGGCGGCTTTGACATGATGAAGCATGTCATCCATCGTGACATGTGTGGTGTCCGGATAACCGAGCACAACCATTCCCAGAGAATCACCGACCAGCAGCATTGGAATACCAAGCTCATCCAACATCCTTGTCATGGGATAATCATAAACCGTCAACGCAGACAAAAAATGCCTGCGCTTGCTCGCCTTGATCATTTCAGGGGTCCAAATTTTCATCTTCCGGCGACACTATTCCTGCGCAGCCATCAATTTGCAATAGCGGGGAATGGTGCCAGAATGAAAATTCCATGATTGTTTTTAGGAAGTATCTTCTCTCAGAATAGGCAAAGAATGTCCAACCATCAAAAAGAGACTGACATCCGTTTCATGCGCCGGGCACTCCAACTGGCAAAACGAGGCTATGGCAAAGTGTCTCCAAACCCGATGGTCGGGGCGGTGCTGGTACGTCACCATGAAATCATAGGCGAAGGATGGCACCAGAAAGCAGGTGGTCCCCATGCTGAGATCAATGCATTGGAGGACGCGAAAAAAAAAGGGCATGCTACCCATTTATCGACACTTTATGTGAGCCTTGAACCTTGCTCCACAACCGGCCGCACCCCTCCCTGCACTGAAGCGATCATGCAATCAAGCATTCAACGCGTGGTGATCGCCTGCGAGGACCCCAACCCAGCCCACGCAGGAAAGGGGATCAAGGTTCTGGAAGACGAGGGTCTTGAAGTGGTCACCGAAGTTTTAAGAGACAAGGCCAGGGGATTGAACCAGAATTTCTTTCATTGGATTTGTCAAGGTCGTCCGCGGGTCACCATAAAAGCAGCCATGACTCTGGATGGAAAAATTGCAACTTCCTCAGGACAATCCAAATGGATCACAGGCTCAGGCGCGCGTAAACATGCCATGAAACTAAGGTATGGCATGGATGCGATGCTGGTGGGTATTGAGACAGTGATCGCTGACGATCCAAGCCTGACAGTGCGTCTTGGATCTGGCACCAAACCATCAAAAAAGTGTCTCCGCATTATCTTGGATTCAAAAGCGAGGACACCGATAAACAGCAAGCTACTGACGGACGAATGGAATGATTGGACCCGCATTGTTGTTTCAGAATCAGCGCCCGGAGAAAGAGTTGATGGCATTCAAACAAAAGCGCAGGTCTGGGTTTCTCCCAACGAAGGACGCATCGACCTTGGATGGTTGCTCGACCGCATGGGAAAAGAAGGTATGACATCACTCCTTGTCGAAGGCGGAGGTGAAGTGAATGCCGCTTTCCTGCAACAGAATCTGGCCCAGGAGGCCGTTTTTTATTATGCGCCCAAGATCCTGGGGGGGAATAATGCTCGCAGGGGAATCGCAGGATCTGGCGCAAGATCACTCGAGGAAGCTACTCGGCTCACGAACACCAGATGGAGACAAGTCGGGGAGGACCTCGTGATGAAAGCAGAGATCATGACATCATTTTGAATGATACACAGCAGCCTTGCTCTACCACAGTCAGCGCAAATCACTGGTGCGCGCAATCCAGAACGCAGGACCGATGCCGCCGCCAAAGAAGAAACCGTAAGCAATACCCCATGCCACGGCTCCCCAAGGCATCGGCATATGCGCATGAAGCCACGACCCGATGAAATAACCCGTCATATTGGAAATGGCCAGAACCACCCAGACCCTGTGCCATGCTTTCAGGTTCTTGAAGGCACGGCAAATCAAAACAGCCATACCAAGTGATCCAAACACCGCTGCCAGCCACTCTCCGGTTGAGTTTTTAAAGGCCATCCAGACCGCGATCCATAACAGTGCGTAAACAGCAAACGAAAGGGAAAACACTTTAAAAAACCTCACCCTTTGACGCGTGCCGGGAATCAGACCCCTCATTGATTCACACCCAATGCCCAGATAGATGACCATCCAGGCGAGGTAAGCTCCTATTTCCCCGAGAGTCCCGTAGAACCATTTTCCCAGAAAGGCCCAGGAACCAAAAACTACCATGCTTGCAAGACCAAAACCAAGCACACCCGTTCGCCAGGCATCCCAAATACTTTGCTCGACCGGGTGTGACCGACTGCTGTCATCGATCGCTGGATCTTGCGAGTGCGTGTCTGGTGTCCGATGCTCAGCTTCCATCAAATCATTCCTGAGCTTTCATGTGCAAATTGGCAAGATGATTCCCTCATAAAAGGTATCGAGATGAGGTGAATTCTCCCCAAAAAGGTTGGATGCCTTTTTGGGGAGAGACCAAAAAGGTTAGACGTTGTAGGTCGAAGATGAGACACGGCCACCCGTTCCTGTCCAGTTCGTATGGAAAAACTCCCCGCGTGGTTTATCGACACGCTCGTAAGTATGCGCACCGAAATAGTCACGCTGCGCCTGAAGGAGGTTGGCCGGCAAACGTTCGGATCGATAACTGTCGTAAAAATTCAAGGCCGTTGCAAACGCTGGAACCGGAATCCCCTTCTTCACTGCCGTCGCGATCACGTTGCGCCACCCGCGCTGGCTAGATCGGATTTCTTTTTTGAAATAGGGATCCAACATCAGGTTGGCAAGACGTGGCCGCTTGTCATAGGCCTCCTTGATCTTACCAAGGAACTGACTGCGAATAATACACCCGCCTCGCCACATCAGCGCAATACCGCCATAGTTGAGTTTCCAACCATTTTCCTCTGCAGCCGCTCGCAGGAGCATGTATCCCTGAGCGTATGATACAATCTTTGAGGCATAGAGAGCCTGCCGAATATCCTCAATAAACTTGGCTCTGTCGGTTTTGATAACCGGCTTGGGACCTCGTAATTTTTTAGAGGCGGCAATCCGTTCATCTTTCATGGCAGAAACACAGCGACTGAACACAGCTTCAGCAATCATGGTGATGGGTATACCAAGGTCAGCAGATGAAATGACGGTCCATTTACCTGTCCCCTTTTGCCCTGCCGTATCCAGAATCTTGTCCACTAATGGACCACCATCTTCATCTTTATGCGCAAGAATGTCCCGGGTAATTTCAACCAGATAGGAATCCAACACTCCTTCATTCCACTCGGCGAACACTTCATGCATTTCGTCGGGCGTCATCCCCAGTCCAACCGACATCAGTTGGTAAGCCTCACAGATCAACTGCATGTCACCATATTCAATACCATTATGGACCATCTTCACGTAGTGACCCGCGCCATCTTCACCCACCCAGTCGCAACAAGGTGCACCATCATCGACTTTAGCCGATATTGATTGAAAAATGTCTTTCACATGAGGCCATGCGGACTTGGAACCTCCAGGCATGATGGAAGGGCCACGACGTGCCCCCTCTTCTCCACCGCTCACGCCGGTCCCAATGAATTGCATGCCCTTGCTCTCGAGATACTGCGTTCTTCGGGAACTGTCCTGATAGAGTGAATTGCCACCGTCAATAATGATATCACCAGGCTCCAGAAAAGGGAGCAGCTGTTCTATGAAATCATCCACTGGTTGCCCCGCCTTGACGAGCAGCATCACGCGCCGGGGTCGTTTGAGCTGCGCGACAAACTCTTCGATGCTTTGCGCACCGATGATGTTCGTGTCTTTGGCTTCATTGGCAAGAAAATCATCCACCTTAGAAACGGTACGGTTGTAAACTGAGACCACAAAACCATGGTCGTTCATGTTCAGGACGAGGTTCTGCCCCATCACTGCCAATCCGATTAATCCAATATCAGCTGTTGCTTCCATAAAAGAAGACTTTGATAGCCGAAGTATGGAAGAATTTCAGTAAAAATCGTGATGAAACAGCATTTTTTGTGTCATTCAGCCAATGGTGAAGGATGAGATACACTACTGGATTAGCCGTTATAATGGCCAAAAACGACGGTTTTTCGGCGCTCTGATAAAAAAGTTTAAAAAAAACTCATTTTTCACGTGACAGAAAAACGAGTTTCCTTAATGTTGAGCGCCCATTGGGAGACCCTATCGTCTAGTGGTCTAGGACACCGCCCTTTCACGGCGGTAACCCGGGTTCGAACCCCGGTAGGGTCGCCATCTCCCATTAAGTATTTCTCTTGGAAAAGCTTTAATCAGGCCTCCATCCCTTGACTGTGCGATAGCATAACACCTATGCATAACATGTGTGTCCGTGTTCAGGGTATCCAAACGCATTTGGAGTTGTTGAAGCAGAATAAACAGAGCAACATTAGACTTGGGCAATCAACGGTTAGGAGGGTGAAATCGAACATCAGTAGCCCCGAAACAGCGCGATAATCTGGTCCAGCCTCTTGATACACCTCAAAATCGCATCAAGTCACAACACAACCAGAGTTTTCGTGAGAGCTCAGAATAGCGGTTACAGAGTTAACCTGGATCACCTTGCTCTGTTGTCCGTGTGACCGGGCCAAACCACCAATGACCCTCTCAGCCCGCTTGGACAATAGCTCCAAGGCTCGTTCGCGCTTCAGGATGGCATCCATGCGGCGAGGCATCGGCATGCGACGAATCCAGTCCAACGTGTCCATGACATCCAGGCTCATGACGCGTTCGTATTCGGCTGGCACTTGATCAGTGTCCATATCGTCGTTACAGGGGCGATCCTGACCTTCGGGGCCATCCCACATGTAACGGCGTTTCCACTCGCGAACAGTGCCTGGCTTGATGTCCAACAGGGCACCGACCTCGGCAGAGGTCTTGCCGGCTTCAACCAGTTCCTTGGCTTGTCTGCGGATGTCCAGAGGGAGAGAAGACACAGGCGCTTGTCAGCAAAGACTACTGGATGGTTACAAGGTTGTCTAAAATCAATCGCTGGAGGCCGACCTGTTGAACCGGAATTTCAGTGAAAAAATGGTGCTATTGACTTTTTGACGACCATTCACCAACTGATTTTGATCTTTGAAAACTGCATCCTCTAATCAGAGCTCAGGTCTCTTGGTTTTCCCTGAAGGTAAATTCCGCTTTCCGCTCACACAAGCGTGTCCATTCGTCAGGTTCGCCGAATCCAAGATTTTTTTAAACATCGACTTAAGATCATGCATTTGATTATGAATCAAACACATCAAAAACAACTTCATTGCCAAACGCGTGTGAAAATGAATCGCCCGAGCTATGTATCTATTATGAAATCAAACAAAGGATTTACCCTCATTGAGCTGTTGGTTGTCATTGCGATTATTGCGATTCTCGCATCCCTGCTGCTGCCAGCTCTCGGCAAGGCCAAGGAGAAGGCCAAAGCAATCAAATGCAAGAATAACATGCGCCAGATTCAGCTGGCATGGTTCATGTACGCGGATGATGCTGAGGGCCGCGGTCATGAACGCCGCAATTGGATGCGATGGATCCCGGATGGTGGTGACTTCACCAACCCACTACCGGGACGGGCAGGAATGATCAGGGCCTCCCACCCTCATGCTTATTGGGGCGTTGCCTATGCAGGCTATATCGGCTGGAGTCCATTGGTCTTCCAGTGTCCTTCGGCCAAGGCTGCGGATGACCAATACCAAGGCCCTCCAAATCAGGATGGCTTGTTCGACAAAGGCTTCAAGTATGTGACCTACGGATTCAATGGATTTTATGCTTCGCCTAATCCCCGTGCAATCGGGCTCGATCTGGCTGTTTGGGAGGGCAAGATAGGTGGGGCAACTCCCGTCCGCGCTCGAAAGATCGATAACTATAGTCAACCATCCGAGACCCTGATTTTTCAGGATGCTTGGGAAACGATGCTCGATGGGACAAGCGATACACCCATCGCCTTGGGTCAATGGGCAAAATTCCCGGAACGACTCAGGGAATACTATCGACATGGTAATATAGGAAATATCATGTGGGGCGACGGTCACGCCTCTCAAGCCAAACGTGGCAAAATCAATTGGAAAGAATCATGGTATGTCGGCCAACCCCTGCGCGGGTCCACTCGTTAAGTTTTTTTACCGAATCCCTCGCACGCCGAACAAAAACGAAGGCTTTCACAAATCAGAAGAATACTCATGCTTCACTTTCTTCCAAACGACATACCAGAGACAGAACGGACATGTGTGAATGGAGGATTCGAGCGTTGGTTGAAGTGTCCGTGACAAAACCAGCTCAGGACAAGCCAGAGACTGGATGATAAGGGATTAACGTTGGCTATCTCGGAGAAGATTCGTTCTCAAAGACTGGTGCCTGTGGCTAGATGGGCTGGCTCTCAGTGATGAAAATGCAGGCTATCCCAGTTTTTCAAGGATTTCGTAGCACTGGTGAATGTCACTGCACACATGCGCACCGATATCGGTGAGGGCGGATTGATATGCTCCGGATGCGCGACCTCCAACAACAATCTCTGTTTTGTTAGGCAAAAATGAGCGCAGACGACATAATTCGTCGTTCAAATTTGGATCGTTTTCAGGGAAAACAATACTAAGACCCAATACAGTGGATTTGTTTTGAGCGACAGCTCCAGCGATTTCCGCAGCAGGAAGATTGGTTCCGAGGTAGGTTACGCGCCATCCAAGACTCGAGGCAGTCGCTGACACAATGATAGCACCCAATTCATGCAGCTGCCCTACCGGCGTCGCTATCACGATACCAGGAGCAGAGTCTGTAATGCCAAAAGGTTTGGAAATGTTTGCAAGAAAAGTGCGGATAAGTGCGCTGGCAAAATGCTCATGGGCGCCAGTGATCTCGCCAAGACGCCATAAATACCCCAGTTTTTGGGCTAGCGGCGCCACGACCCGCATAATCATGCCTTGATGCCCCAAACTGAGTGCTGAGCGGGTGAGTTCTTCCTCCAATTTTTTTTGATCAAGTGCCTTAATGGCAAGCAAACAAGCCTCCAGATGAAACTCAGATTCGGGTGCCGGAGTGGTGTGCGCAGGCTCTTCCAGCTGGATGTGCTGCCTGTCCTCTTCGGTAAGGGATTTGAGCGTTTCCTTCGGTAGGGATGCTATGTTGCTGATCTTGTGGCCCCCCAGCGTTGCTTCCCTCAGCAAGGCCAAGCGCTTGATGTCTTCATCCGAATACTGGCGACGGTTGGTGTCAGTGCGGACTGGAGTCACAGCATTGTATCTCTTTTCCCAGACACGGATGACGTGAGGGGTTAAACCTGAACGCTTGGCTGCTATATTGATTGAGTGATGCATTACGAATTAGACTTATGTTAGACAAAACATCGCTTAAAACCTAACAACAAGCAACACATAGTATGACATTTCTTCCCTGTTCTCTGTTTGGAAGGTAAAGAGAGTTAGGACATCCTGTAGTCTTCAATGTTTCAAATTGAAGTTGTTCAAAGAGTTGTATTTTTCTAAAGATTGGGATCAAAGGTTATTTAAGTATGCGGTAAACCATTGAAAATTAAAACTCATTCCAGTTTGGTTGACCAACGTGGAAGGTTTTCACCAAAAGAAAAGCTCTGAAAAATACAGGGCAAGCAATACAAATCAGCAACTGCGCTTAAAATAAAAGACTTAATGAAAAACCGCAGTTCATTATACAAATTTTAATCTTTAGTTAAACATTTGTTGATTTTTTATTTGACGTTATCAAAAAGTTAGTCAAATTATAGACACAGGGAGCATACAAACCAACGCTCCATTTAAAATTATGAAGAAATTAGGATTAGTAATCGCATTGACAGTCGCAAGTGTCACCTCAACATTCACCATGAAGGCAGGACCCAGTCCAGACCATCACAACGAAAAAAATATTGTCCAGATAGCAGCAGGTCTAGAGGATTTCAGCACGCTCGTTGCCGCAGTGAAAGCTGCCGGACTGGCAGAGACCTTGTCGGGCAAAGGACCATTCACTGTCTTTGCTCCAACCAACAAAGCTTTCGCAGCACTGCCGGAAGGTACGGTTGCAACCCTGTTGAAGCCTGAGAACAAGAAAAAGTTAATAAGTATCCTCACCTATCATGTGATACCTGCGAAAGTTCCAGCATCCGCAGTCAAAACAATGAAGGCCAAAACAGTCAATGGGAAGATGGTAGACATCAAAGTATCTGACAAGGGAGTAACCGTTGATAATGCGAAAGTCATCAAGACGGACGTATTCGGAAGCAACGGCGTCATTCATGTCATCGACAAAGTTATTTTGCCAAAGTCATAACAACTTGGCCAAGCAAGATGAGAGGCGGCGAAAGCCGCCTTTTATTTTGTTAAGAATAAGAGACCGGCCAATACTTTCAACGCCAACTCAACTGAAAACAGGGGAAAGAACAAAAAAAGTCGCTTAAACACCGTCTTGTGGGCAATGTTTACCAGCCTTGACTAAATGGATAAATGGGTGACCAATAGGCCTGTTTCCAACAAATTCATAACGAGCAAGCGAGATCGTTTTCAATTATGCACCAACAAGCATCTCAAAAACACATTTTAGTCGTCGGTGCAGGCCCGGGAGGCTTGACAGCCGCAATGATCCTTGCCTTTCGAGGTTTCAAGGTAACATTGATTGAAAAAGAAGAAAAAGTGGGTGGAAGAAACGCATCCATCGAGCGCGGAGGTTACAAATTTGATACGGGGCCGACCTTCCTGATGATGAAATTCCTGCTGGATGAGGTCTTTGAAGAGGCGGGAAAAAATTTGGACGACTATGTGGAGTGCACCAAACTGGAACCCATGTATCGGCTGCAGTTCAAGGACAAGGCATTTGAACCTACGACGGAGAGGGAAGCCATGCTGCAACAAATGGATGCATGCTTTCCGGGTAGCGGTGCTGGCTACGACAAGTTCATGGAGGTCGAGAAGGAGAGATACGAAAGTATGTATGCCTGCCTTCAGAAGGATTATAATTCCTGGACCAGGTATTTCAGTCTGGACGTGTTGAAAGCGCTCCCAAAGTTGTCTGTGGGGCGGTCCATCTTTGATGTTTTGGGAGACTATTTCAAAGATGATAAATTGAAATTATCATTTACGTTTCAGTCAAAATACCTGGGGATGTCAGCATGGGATTGTCCCGGTGCGTTTGCGCTTCTGCCCTACATCGAGCACGCCTTTGGAGTGTGGCATACCAAGGGTGGACTCAGCGAAATTTCGGAAGCAATGGGAAAAGTGTGCGAAGACCTTGGTGTTGACATTCGCCTTGGAAGCCCAGCCAAACAATTGCTTCTTGAAGGTAGAAAAGTGTGTGGCGCGGAGTTGGCCGACGGAGAAAAGATCCTTGCGGATGAGACGGTGTTGAATGCGGATTTCGCATATGCCATGAAAAATCTGGTGGCTGAGGGAGTCCTCAAGAAATACAGCCCTCAAAAGGTGGACAAGAAAGAATACTCCTGTTCGACCTTCATGCTTTACCTGGGAGTGGACAAGATCTACGACCTGCCCCACCACACCATCTTTTTTGCAGAGGATTACAAAACCAATATCGAAGAAATCTTCAAGGTAAAGACACTTTCAAAGGAACTTTCTCTTTATGTGAGGAATGCGAGCGCCACGGATCCCACACTGGCGCCCGAAGGTCATTCTGCCGTTTACGTGCTTGTTCCCGTTCCGAATCTTACAGCGCCCATCGACTGGGAAAAAAGTAAGGAACCCTTCAGAGAACAAGTTCTCAATACACTTGAAACAACAGGTGGCATGACGGATTTGAGGAAGCACATCAAAGAGGAAATCGTGTATTCACCAAAAACATGGGAGAACATGAATATCAACTTTGGAGCAACGTTCAATCTCGCTCACTGCCTCAAGCAAATGATGTATCTTCGTCCTCGCAATAAATTCGAGGAGCTCGACAACTGTTACCTTGTTGGAGGAGGGACACATCCTGGAAGCGGTCTGCCCATGATCTATGAATCGGGTCGCATCGCGGCCAATCTTATTTCAAGAGAACATCAGGTGCCCTTTACTTCAAAGAACCTTCAAGTTCAGCCAAATTAAACATGAATGCCCTTCAATTCGGCAGGTTGATTCATTCAATCTACAGCCGAAACGGCAGGCTTCCAGACTTGGATTGGATCCAGTCCCAAGGGCTGTTTGCTGTCAAATTAGCTCAAATTCACGCCTTGAGGATCGATTTTCTTGAGCGAGAGAAATGTGAGCACCTTGCCAGGCTATACAGGCAGGCAAAAGAAGTTAGCTCGGCAGACTTCTTTGACATCCTCAGAAAATCGGCACCTGCAGATTTCGAGGAGCAATTCGACAGCATAGAACAATCACCGCTGGCAACCGCTTCGGTAGGCCAGGTACATCGGGGCGAACTGAAATCGGGTGAAGCGGTCGTCATCAAGGCGATCAAGGAAGAAGTGACAGAACGTTTCAAGGCGGATGTGTCGGGAATCAAGAGGCTGATTCGATTCTCCACCTGGGTGTATCCAAAACTGAAGAAAGCGGGTGATCCCATGGGGATCATCGAGGACATCGAACGCTTCACTCTCAGCGAACTTGATTTGCGGCGTGAGGTTCAGGGTCAGCAGACCCTGAGAGGAATCCACGCCGAAGCCAGTCAGCACTTTGATCTCTCGAGGCTGGTTTTCCCTCATGTGCATAGCGAATTATGTCACAAGAACCTCATGGTTTCGGAATTCATTGAAGGTCCCACCTTCGATGAATTACTCTCGAAGGGCAAATTGGACTACGACCAGCTATTGGATCTGTTCAGGATACAAGGTTACTACATGTTCTGCCGCGGAGTGTTCCATGGAGATCTGCACCCCGGTAATGTCATTCTTTCCAATGGTCGATTTGTGTTCGTCGACACGGGTTTCATCGCGGAAGTTGGGCGCAAGATGCGAGTGGGGCTTTTCAACTTTTTCGCTGGGCTTTCGAAGAATGATTACGGCGCGTGTGCCAAATCGTTGAACAGTATGTCTGAGGTCGAAATCCAGGGAGAGCAGTTCAGGAAATTTACCACGGCCTTTGAAGATCTCTATGAAAAGTTTACTGGAGCCACTGTTTCTCAAATCAGCCTCACTCAACAAATGATGAAAACCATCAAACTTGGGATTCACTCGGGAATGACCTTCGAGAGAGGTATTTTCTCGATCATCCGAAGTCTGATGTATCTGGATGGGATGGTGCTGCGCTGCAACCCGAATGCAATCCTCTTGAATGACATGGGCAAGTTCATT